>LWDU01000192.1_pt1 | contig 17260 bp, 12 predicted proteins | sample 727161 | NCBI WGS metagenome assembly LWDU01 (sample SAMN04566230, study PRJNA314399) | hydrothermal vent metagenome | isolation source: deep sea hydrothermal plume seawater | place: Mexico: Gulf of California, Guaymas Basin | collected 2004-07-11
TTTAAACCAAGCTAACAATGAGACAGAAAAGAAGCCTCAAATAATAACAGGAAAAAATTAATATGGAAAACAAAGATTATAATGTAATGAGCGAACACGGCATCGCTGACCAAGAGTATGCCGATAAATTTGGGTTACCTCAAGAATTAGTAGGATCACCAGAAATGAATGATTGGATGCTGCGTAAAGTTTATGGAGACAACATGAGAGACTGTTCTGACAAACTGATTGAAGACGGTTATTCAAGAGAGAAAGCGGAAAATGAATGCCGTAAAACAGCTATAAAAAATAAGAATGAAGCAGAGAAATTACTTAGGTCAGTTCAAAAAAGAAGAGGCTATTAAAAAGTAAATACCCCCTACAGACTAATAATCTGTAGGGGGTATTTTTTTATCTATTAGTTACTTTTAATCGTTCATCAATATCAGCTAAATAAGGGTTGGCTTGTGTATCTATAAATTGATCGAAGAAGTTTTGTTCAAAATTAACTTTCTCCTGATCTCCTCGTAGCCTTCCTTCTTCAAAGCTAGACTCTTTTAAACTATACAAATGTTTCTTAGTAGCTTTAGCTTTAGCAAGAGCACTCTTCACAGCTTTTATATCTGATTCGTCTGCACCATCCCAAAAGAATTGCTTAATAAATCTATCACCAAACTCAAAATGACGTAAAAGTCTTTTATGAGCGATAGTAGCGTCTTCGATATCCTTAAGCATCTTCTGAAAGCCTGAAATACGATGTTTATCAAACCGAGAGCCGTCGCGCCCTTCGATAAGAGATTCTAAATCACTTTTAAATTGATCTAAATAAAAGAACTCATTGTGAAGCCTGAAGAACTCTTTATTAAGAGCATCTGCATAAGGCTTAGCATCTTTAGGAGTCATAAAGATTCCATCAAACACTTGAGCTGCAGAACCTACATTACCTTTGCTACGCGCATTCATAATACCTTGAAGCATATTGGTAGCATCAAGATGGTGAGTAATTAACACAGCTGCTTGAGTAGCTGCTTTTAATATTGCACCCTCTACTTCCGCTCTTTCTTCTGTGGTACCTCTATGATAAGCTTCATAAAATTCAGGATCTATTTGATATTCTTTACCTGAAGGCCTACGTAAAACCCTAGCATCAGTCATCCATGATGAGTCAATAACATGTAAAGGAGCATCAAATAAGTCTTGCTTTCTTTTAAACTTAGCGACATCAGCTCTAGCCATATCATAAGCAGCTTGAGCTTCCCCTATTTTGATAGGAGAGGCTTTAGAGGCTTTTGCATTAGTTAATGCTGTTAATGCGTTACGCTCACGTCTTTCAGCTTCTCTAACATCTTTAGCTGAAAAAGTGATATTACGAGCCTTAGTGTATTGCATACCAAACACAATAACATTACCATTCGGCATTTGCAAAGAAGGGGTTATCCCTTGTTCAACAGCTGCGGTAGCTAACTTAGAAAGAAGCTTTGTTATTTTAGTAATAGAATCAAACTTAGTAGCTACTGCTTTATTAACGTTTGTCCCGATCTGATCAATCAACCATTCCATTGGGGAAACATTAGATTTAAGCTGCAAAGCACCAGTATCAACATAAGCATCTAAAGCTTCAGTAACAGTTGAGCGTACACCTTCTTGGTCTAAAAGCTCTTCCATGCCTTCACGAACAGACTTCTTAATTGTTACTTCTCCAGCACCATAAGCAAAAATCATAACAGGCTTCTTCATAAAGTCGCGACGCTTATCATTAAGATTAAGCTTTTTAAACAAATCAATAAGAATAGGGTCTCCATTCTGTTCAATCATTTGCTTTAAAGCTTCACCTGATAAATGATAAATGTCTTCACCTTCTCTTCCTTTTTTATGCTCAAATAGTTCACTATTCAAAGCAATTAAAGGGTTAAGGTTAGTAGCTGCAGCTGCTTCAAAAGAACCTGCCTGCATAGCGTTATGAGCAGTTCCATTCGCTACACCGTCAACTTCAGTAAAGAACCTAGACTTAACTTTTCCTTCGATTTTACTAGAAGAAGTGTCTCTCTGCCCTGTGTTATCTCTAGCGCCATATTTACGAAGTAATCTAGCTCCTTCTCGCATAGCAGACAAAGATAAGAACTTCTCTTGGTCGTTAGCTATTTCAAGAATTTTATCAGCATTAGCCTGCCAGTTTTGTTTTGCAGTAGTAGAATCGGGGTACATCAAAGATTCCCATAATAAACCATGGTCAGGCTCATCAAAAGCTTCAGCAGCTTCGTCGACACCCATCTTAGAATACTTACCTCCAAACTTCTTCATAATGCCTGCCTTAAGTAGCTTAACTTCAACAGGAGAGTTATAAGTAGCGTTATCAGCTGAGCTTAAAGCTCCACGAGAGAGTTTGCTCGATTGGAAGTTACCTATATATTGTTTCATATAAGCACGTCCATTTAAGCCGAAGAACCAATCAGTATAAAACTTACTTCCAAATACAACTTGGTTTCCTTTAGTATCAATCTTCCAATTACCGTTAGTATCTTTAGGGACAATCATTGACAGCAAGCGTTGTACTCCCATGTCTTTTAGGTTATCCCCGTGGTATACTTCTTGGACATTAGGTCTGCTAACTGAAGGGTCTGTTGAGTTAGGATCATAAAGATGTTTCTTAGTTTCCCAGAACTCTTTTTGTTCTATTGAAGAAAGGGTTGATCCTTTATTTTGTTTATTCAATAAAGCATTGTGTTTTGCTTGTTCTCCCTTTCTTTTAGGAATAATAGATCCATTATCATCTAAAGCATCAATAAATTTGTTACGCCCGTTTTGGAAGGTTCCTTTATATTCGTTACCTTGCTCATCAGTGTAACCCTTAATGTTCAACAATCCATTAAATCCTTCAGAAGGAAGTAGCTCATCAATGTTCATTAAAAGATCATAATCCCATCTAAATGCCATATTGCTTAATTCAAATAAAGCATCTCGTTGCCATTGAGGATCATGCCCTAACTTGTCATAAACATGCTGGAATACATCCTCTGGAGCTGAGCCTTTTAATCTCTCAACGTTTTTATAACGTTGCTTAGAATCCCAGTCCTTCTTGTTAATTGGAGAAGAACGATAATGGTCTTTATCATTTTTGATATTAAGTAAAGCATTAGCAAGAGGAGCCAACTCATATCCAAAGACTCTACCTGTAGGAGTTAAAACCCCTTTAGCTCCAAAGCTACCTTCTCCTTTATCATTAACATGTAAGGCTCCAGCAACAGCGGTTAAAGCAATTGCGCCTAAAGCTGCAGCTACATCATCTTTAGTTTTAGGAATACCTAAAAGCTTCTGAACTTTTTCACCAATAATTATATTACGTCTAGCGTTGTTTACTTTTGCTTGTTCTGAGTCTCTATACAATTGTGCTTGAGCTAATCCTTGTTGCTCATCTAAAGATACTTCAGAGCCATAAGATTCAACTCCTTCTGAAAAAACTGCCAACAACATTGCGTCTGCAACAGATCTTTCCATATCGACCGTGATCTGAGAGGCATTGTATTGCTGTGCTAGTGCAAACAAAGTGCCTGCAATATTAACATCAACATCTGAAGAAGCTACAACACTAGCTATAATCTCTTTAACTCCTTCAGCATCTGCAACATTAGCCATCATTGCCATTAAGTAAGAATCTACTTTTGTTGAAGAAGCATCAAAGTTAAATAAGGTTGATGCTTTGTTTGAAGTAGAAATTAAAGGTTTCTTAGTAATACCTAAAGAACCATTTGCTTGCTTGTCGGCATACAAAAGGTCTTTAACAGTTAACATTGGGTTAGTATTTGGGTATAAACTTATTAAATCTTTAGCTACGGTTTGCAATAATTGCTCACGGCTAGGTTCTAAAGTAGCTTTCGTATTCTTACTGTTAACATGGCTTTCATAGAGCTTATGTAAAATACCAAGCAAAGCTCGAGCATCGTAGTCAGCTCTATGGTTGTTTGCAGCATCAGCTGAAAGACCTGTAATGTCTACCTCTACTTGCAAGTCCTTAATAAGAGAAGATTGCTTCACTGTTTTTCTATTAGAAGAGTACTTATAAAAAGACTCTCTAGCTAATACAACTGAATCTAACTCTGTATTAATAGTAGCTAAATCATAAGAAACACCTTCTTTATTAAAATTATATTGTAGCATTCTTGTATCAAAGTCAACATTATGAGCTACATAAGAGGTAGCCCCAGATATGAAAGCATTAAAAGCTTTAAAACCTTCTGCTGGAGAAACTCCTTCTCTATGTAACAAGTGTTTATCGATATGGTGGACATCTTCACCTTTAACAGTACCATCGCTACTGAAAGCTTCTTTTGTTTTAATGAAAACAGAGAAGTATTCTGGCTCACTACCTTTAGTATACTTAACTGCTCCAATCTGTACAATTGAAGCTTTATCATCTAACCCTGTGGTTTCAGTATCTAAAATGATTACCGTTCCATTTTCCCATTCATTAGCGAAATCGTCTAAATCACTAGCAACATATTCAGCAGAGCCTTCTAAAATTTCAGGAATTAAACGTATTTCAGCAGGTGTAAGTTTGCCTAAATTGTCACTTAACCTTTTAAGATTAGCGATCGGCTCAGACCCTTTAAACATCTCTGGGACTTTACCATGTAGAGCTTCTTGAGCTTTAGAATACTCCAATATTTTAGACAACGCTTTATTATCGGTAGCCCAGTTAATAAAGCCTTGCTTAAGATTGGGATTAGTTCCTACATCAATAATAGCTTTTTGAAAACGCTCAGTGTCGGTAGGGTCTATTCTTAATCCTTTTTCAACATAAATTTCAACTGGATTTCTACCTTGCTCCACAGCTTTAACAACTTCTTTATTCTCTTCTTCAACAGAAGGGGTTGTATCTAGTTGAGTATTTTCTTGCTCATACTGTGCTTTATCTTCTTTAAGAGAAGCCATAAACTCCTCTAAACGAGAAGTTTGTGCATACATTTCATTGATTGGAGCTCCTATATCTTGAAGCCTTTTTATTTCTTCTTGTATAGGAGATGTATATCTTTCATACTTCTGATCAATTGCATCTAAAGCAGAAGCGTTAGAATCAACTGCTCTAAGATGAGAAGCTGATGCTGTTATACGTTGTTCTCCTTCATGAGGATAAATGATAGCGTTATCGTATTCATCCTTTCCTCCATATCTTCCAACAGTCTCTTCTCTAGAAACAGGATCTGTGTATACAACTTCTTGAGAATCATAAAAAGGCTCAGGCTCTACAGTAAGAGGAGCTCCTCCAAAAGCTTGAGTAGGTGGCTGGATAGGAGTATCCAAAGTATCATGAATAACAAAATTAGGATCCGCTGCTTGTGCCTTCTGTAACAACGCATCTAACTTTCTTGTAGGAACAAGAGAAGAAGCCTTATTAGAACCTCCGGGTTGTGAAGTAAATATCATTTTTTTCTCCGTTTAATAAGGTGGTTTACCTGTGTATTCACGTGTACCACCAAAGATTGGTACCATTCTTTTCCATCTATATGCTGCTTTATCATCTTCTCCTTCTATTGTAGCAGAGAGAGCATCATACAAGTCTGTAGCTGTCGAAGCGGTAGGCCCTGCAATTGCTTTTCCTCTAGATTTTACATCTTGTTTAAACTTACTAAACGTATAATCACCTTTATCGGAAGATGAAGAATAAACTGGTGCTAACAACTCAAGAGGCCTATGTAGTGAACCTAGTAACCCTGACTGCATACCAGCACGATAGTTCTTCTTACCTTGTGAAAGATAAGGATTTTCTTCTCCGAACTTCCACAGGTCCTTTAACTCTTGACCTAAATAAGCAACAAGCAACATATACATCATCATTTGGAATGTCGCGTATTGTACATCTGGATTAGCGCCTTTAACGTCTTTCCAAATCTTAGGCAAGGCTTGTGATTGAAAAGCCATAATATAACTAGTATATTGTGTCAATAACCTATACCTTGGATTTAAAGCCCATAAAGGTTTAGTTGTAGTATCAGGTCTAACTGTCCCCATCTCGACGTATGATTGTCGAGCTAAAGATAGCTGGTTTTGCAACTCAGGATAATTATTTTTAATATGAATAAACAAAGCTTCATCTATTTCGCTTCTCACTTTTTCATCTAAAGCACCTTTATCCCTATGAGCTTTATAGATCAAAGCTATGTTAGGATCCGCAGCTATAGCTTTCCAGTCTTTAGCTAATTGTACAGGGTCAACCCTTAAGTCTCGCAACCGATCATAAGCATCATTCACAAAAGCGGTATTAGAACCTCTCTCATTCCAATATAAAGAAACAATTTCAATATCTTGAATGATAGCATCATTAGCTAAAGCCCAACGTGTAATACGTGAAAAGTCAGTCACATGCTTTAGTAAAGTTACACTAAAGAAAGCTTTCATTATTCCTGCTTTAATCTTACTTGCAGGCTCAACATCTAACTTAGCCATTACACCACCTTCATGTGAGGCTTGACCTGATTCATAAAAAGCACCAACATTGCGTTGGTGTTCTTGTAGAGTCATACCAGAGCCTTTAATGAAGTATTTAACAGTCTCTTTTATGTTATTTTTAAATAAAGGGACTATACCATCTCTAACCGCTTTACGGATTAAGTCAGAAGTATTACCTGTACCTGCTGTCCTAAAGAAAGCGGTCACAAATTCAACTAAGCTTGGTAAAGCAGCAGACTCAAGTTGATTAAGTCCATTGATCATAGTGATATTTTCTTGTGCATTAGCAATAGCATCACTTTCAATAGGTTTGTAATTGCCGTCCATAGCATCTAACAGCCCAACAATATGGTGTAACACACGTGGATCATATACCTCTTCTTTCATAGCTCGTACCTTATAAGCATGTAAAAGCTTAGCTAAAGTTATATCGTTTTCCCCTTTATACTCAATATCAGTTGCATACTTTGTAATACGACTAATCTTCTGAGCTGACTGAGCCTCAAAGTCAGTGTGAAGAAACTCATTCATTTCAGGATCTTTAACAAGTAATACGACATCTTTTACAACTTCTTCATCGACACGTCTCATCTCAAAAGGTGTAAATTTATTATCACCGAGCCCTAACCTTTTGCGGGTAGGGTCAAAGTTATTAACTACTGCAAAAGAAGCTTCATAAGCTTGCTCAGCCTTTAATTTAGAACCTAGTATTGAAGTTGCTTTAGAAATAAACCTAGCTTTGTTTTTGGCTACAGCATCAATATTAAGCTCAGTAGCCTCCCAGAACCAATCTTTGCTCATATCAAAAATTGCCTTCTTTGTATTAAATTCCCCTCTTTCTAGTTTAGAATTTATCTTAGCTTGAAATTTAGAGATAAATATATTAATAGATGCTGACACTTTCTTTGCTTCAGTAATGTTTATATCTGGGAACATTTCTTGCAATTTTGAATCTGATGTTCCTTTATTATAGGCATTATGAAAGGTTTCCATATCTTTCATTACTGAAGAGAAGTTGCCTTTTGATAAAACTGTTGGATGACGAGTTTTAAAAACGGACATAATATTATTATAAATACCACTTGATTGAGTAGTATACTCATTAGAGACTCTTAATCTCTCTAAAGCTAAATGTGCTCCGGAAGCATAACTTATCCCGGTATTTACAAGCCCTAAAATAGCTTTTTCGATACTTTGTAAGGCTGAACTGTGTCCTTTGAAGTTATTCATCAAACGATGCTGGACAAAATCTGCTGCAGAATCAATTGTTCTACGAGGTAATTCTTTAAAGAAAGTTGCCCAACCTTTGTTTTTACGAAGATCATCATCTTTAGTAGCTTCAAGCTCTTTATTTAACGACTCACGTAAAGGTCCCTCACTCACTTTACCACTTTCTTGTTTAATCAAAGAAGTAACAGTATGCATACGAGTGCCTTTATCTTCTTTAGCTCTAGCAAGATCTATTTCATACTGTTGAATAAGAGGATCAAAGTCTGCTTTATCAGCTTTAGGTGCTTTGTCTTGTTGCTTCTTTACAGCTTCAAGACTGGCTTCTATTTGTTGAACTTCCTCATTATAAACTTCAACACCTTCTGAAGCACTACGCTCTACGCCAGTTGTTTGTCTTACAACATTCTTAAAGTCTCTATAACCTCCAGCAGCGCCTGAAACAGTTCCAAATCCACCACCTAATGTGGCTCCTCCAATACCTGCATTAATTACAATATCTTCAAATTGTGCAGGATCCCATTCTTTATTAGAACCAAATACTGAAGTAGCGTATCCAAGACCTTCTTGAGCAACTTCAGTTATACCTTCAGATAAAGCTCCTTTACCAGTATTTAATAAGGTATTTTGAGCTAACTTACCTAAACCTTCTTTACCTAAAGCAACAGCAGATAAAGTAGCTAAACTATCATAAGTAGCAAAAGCATTTTTTTGTAAAATTGATTCAATATAATTTAAAGCATCTTCTAAACGAGTGCCTGGATTTTGCTTAATGTATTCAAGAGCTACCTTATGTTTGCCATACTTAGTCATAAGGTGACTAGGTTTAAATAACAAAGCAACACCTAGCACATCTAATGAAGCCATTGCTACTCCTGCTAATAAAGCAGCAGAGGCGCTCTTCTCGTCTTTTTCTCCTTCCATGTTAGAATAGACTTCACCTGAATATATCAAAGAAGGAGCGACAGTGCCTAAAGCGTATTTAGCTGCTTGTGTAGAGGCTAACACTGAGCCTGTACCGTACGAAGCAATAATACCTAGCATGTAAGGCAAAGCAGTACCTGCTTGCCCAGCAACATAATCTATTGCGTCTGAAGCTGAGTGAACTTCTTTATAATTACGAACATACTCAGGCATGTCAGCAGACTTCAAATTAATATCGTGAATTCCTCGCATACCTGCGTTGTACAATTCTTCGTTGTCTAACGTATCACCTACTAAAGCTTTAGCTCCATAGTAAGATTGTTGTATGCCAAGAAGACCTTGACGAATACCACTTTTGAAAGGAGAATAAGCTTGATTATTCAAGTCTCTATCGTAATGTCTAAATTCCACACCACTATATAAGCCAGGAGTGCTTTTATATTCTGCTTCATCTAAAGCAGTTAACTTAGGAACAAACAAGTCATAGTTATCTTTAACATCATTAACAAACGAACGTTGCTTAGCCCAGTAAGAGTCTTTGTCTTCAGTATGTCTACGTACGCGGTTACCTTTGATATAAGCATCAAGGCCTTCTTCTGAGGTGTACGCATTAGGAGTAACAATATTCTCAGAGAGCAAGCGAGCTGATAATTCTTCTCCTGTCTCTCTATGTTTAACATTTCCTAAAGTTCTGCCATAAAAACCAAATCCTTCTGATGTTTGTGTATCAAACCCTTGCTCACGCATTGCATCAGCAACGACTTCAGTTTGAGCATAGCCAGTAACAGTACCTGGGGCTTTAGTAGGTTGATCTGCGTCGTGATATACTTCTTCTGTATCGAATCCTTTAGCACGGAAAGTTTCTCCAGTCGCTAGGTTTTTCCACGTGTCTCCATCTTCCAAGTAATGTTCTTCACCGTTTAACATGGTAGTTCCATACTGATCAATATACCATTGCTTGTCTTCAGGCATGAGTTGCTCCTATTATTTGTTAACTTGCTCTAACATCCATCCAGGGAAGCGACCAGCCCAAACGGTATCTGGGTTAGCGTTCTGCATTTTCTTAAAAGCTTCGTATAGTTGTGTTTGTTTAGACATAGCTTCTTTTCTATTTTTTGATGATTTGAAAATTTCTACAGAAGCTTGAGCCATATCTCTGCGGTTTTCATCGGCAAATTCAAAGTCTTTTGATTGGTTCCAATATTTATTACTGTTAACCGCACTGCGCTGCGCGTCTACAACAACCATATCACCTAAGAAGTTACCTAAAATTGAAGTCTTAGGATCTTTTTGATAACGATCCACAGCTGCATCTAATTGAGCCCGATCGTAGTAATCCATTTCTATGCCTAAACGACTTACTTCTGCTAAGGCGTTATCAAGGTGTTTAGCAAACCCTTCATTTTTAGGGACACCATACTCATCAAGTTTATTCCTCCCTATTAAATCCGCGCGTACAGCTTTAAAAGTTGCAGCTTTAGCTTTCACAGCTTCGGCAGCTGTTTTATTAGCAGCCTTAGCCCTTTCATTAGAGGCTTTCAATGAATATTCAGCGTTCTGCTTCTCCATCTCTCTTTGATGTTTCTCGTCAGCTAAGAGTCTGTTGCCTTCAATACCTAGTGCGGCATTGGTGTCACTATTAAGTAAAGCAGAGATAGCCAACTTAACGAGCGTCCTTGCTGCTTTAGCTCCGTAATTACTCTGAAGCAATCTTTGATTTTCTAAAGCATCTTGAGCTGCAGCATTGCTTTTAATAATGCTAGCAGCAGCTTCAGAGCCTCCAGGATTGCCTTCTAGGTCGTTTAAAGCGCTTTGATAGGCACTAACTGTACTTTTGTCTTTCTTAGCTTCTTTGACTATCTCAGTCTCTTCTGTTTTAGAAAAGGCGCTGTCTATTTTATCAACATCATCTAAAACACGATAAGCTGCTGTACCTCCTACCGTAGCTTGTACCCAAGGGTTTTGTGCACCCTTTTGGAAAAGACCTTTAGCTTTATTAAACCATTTCTTAAAGAACTCTTTTCCACCCTTACCTTTGACAGGCGCGAACTTTGCGAAAATAGCTGCTGCTGCCGCTTCTTTCTTATGATCCCAAACCCATTCTGCAGCATCACCTGTTTCTTCTAGTAAGAAAGCAGATACTCCAGCCGCTTTCTCTTCTTCTGAAAGACCATCCCAAGCAGCATTCAACTTATCAGCGCTCCACTTTCCTCCTTCATATACCCCATAAGTTGTAAAGGCTCGGGAGGCGTTTGACCATGCTTTGGAAGTTTTCTGAGCTTCTGTTAAAGATCTAGCTGTTTGTTGTACAGTTTTAGCAGTTTGATTGACAGCTCTTGCACCGTAAGCAAGCCCTGTCTCTGTGTTAGCTAATTTGTTAGCAGATTCTGCTGTTTTGGCAGCCTTCTTTGCCCACATAGAAGCTTCTTCAGCATTTTTTAATTTGTCTGCATTTTTAAGTTGAGAAGCTTTAGTACCTTTATCATACCACGTCTTAATATCGTCAAAAGTCTTACTAATATTTTTTGTAGCTTCTTTAACTATAGGAGTTGCTTTGGTCACAGCTCCTGGGAGTTTAGCAATAATGGCTGGCCCTGAGGCGACAAGAGGAAGTGTTGCAAGGTCGTCCAAACCTTCTCCAGCATAATGCTTAAACCCTTCCCACCCTGCTTCGAGAATACTTCTGTCATCTAATCTTTGTTGTTCAACCACATCCTTTTGAGCTTGGTACTCTTGAAATGCTTGTGCGTCAGAACCATCTCTAGCGTTTCCAATAGAAGGAAGGTCATATTTAGGATATAAGTCCGTAGGGAAAGGTTGTGCAACATCAGGACCATTGTATCCAGAAGACATAATATTTTCATTAGGGTTGTATGTAGGACCGTCAAAACGAGAAGTAAAGATACTATCGTCTCCCTCTCCAAGCATAAAGCTTCGTCTTAAATCCTCCTCTTCTTCATTTGAAGACTCTACAGAGTTTGAGGTTTCTCCATTTGAAGAAGGAGTACCACTATTTTTATTACTAATAGTACGCTTCTCTACTGTACCGTCTTCATGCTTAATAGTGCTCTCTTCTGAAATAACAGAGCTATCTTTATCAGCTACACTTGAGCCAAATACAGAATCAGGAGAGACATCTGCTAAGGGGTTTCGATAACCCCAGCCATTCTGCATCATAAGCTCTACTTCATTTTCGTTTATTGCTTGAGAGTTACCTGCTTGATCGTATAAAGTTACCATAGTTTTTCCTTATTTTGTCGTATGCCTTTAAAAAGGAATGCCAATAGACCAACCTGTAGAGGAACTGTCATCTTTGCCATTCTTAATTTTATCTAATTCCTTTTGAGCTAAAGCTAAGGTCTTAGGATTCATATTGCCTTTTTCAATCCTAGACTTTAAGTAGGCTGCATACTTAGAATCTTTTATTGCGTCTTTATAAATAGAATTAGAATAACCTCCTCCTGCTCCGTCAAACCATTCTCCTCCTTTAGGAAGACTATTTCTAGCCCAAGTAGGTTTGTATTCTCCGATCATGCCAGTTGGTTTATAAACTTTTCTATCATTCCATGCAGAATATGACTGTCCTAACTCTTGTTTTTCTTGGGTTAAAGCTGTTTGTGCATTAATATAAGACGCCCATTCAGGAGCAGTAGAAGGGTCTTTCTGTATCATAGTTATCGCTGTAGGGCGGTCAGTAACCCCTTTAGTTTGCATATAATTATCAATCAAAGCTTCTTGATCTGTATTGAGAGAAGCATGACGAGATGCTAAGTCTTGGTCTCTTTGGCCAAATGAAAATTCACCTCGTAAACGGTAAGGATTATCTTTTTCAATTGGAGTTTGGTTTTCTCTACCTAAAATAGCATCTGTTCCAGATCCTGCTATTGCTGCAATAGCGGCAGCTTTTCCTTTCTCCCACCAACTTTCTTTAATTGTAACAGGTGCAGACCCCTTTATAGCATTACCATCAGCAAAGCCATTGTGTTTAATTTCAGAAGAAGCTATTCCCCAGTTATTCTGTCGGTTATATATATCACGCATAGTTTCCTCCTAAAGGTGCAAAAGCACTCATATTTTTATTATAAGGATCTTCGTCCTCTTCTAAATTCTTTTTACCTAAAGGGCCTACAACTCGGTTATTTGCCATATTAACCCCAGAAGTATCCATATTAATAGTAGGTGCAACTGGAGCATCTGTTGGAGCAACTCCTGATTCACTGAGGATACTAGCGACATCTAAAGCTGCCTTGGCATAAGTCGCAGAATTACCCACTCCCTCTGTAACTGCATCTTCAGTAGTTTTAGAAGTTAAGTCTTCCGCTGCTTTAGAAACTCCTTCTTCAGCGAGAGGCCCTGCTTGCTTACTTGCTTCTTCAATTGCTTTTTGTTTAGCCTGGTATTTACCGTATTCTGATATAGCTACTTGCCCTATCGCGTTAGATAAATTAACTCCATTCCCTTGTTTTTGAGTTCCTCCACCAGTAGCACTTCCTTTGCCTGGTTGGTCACCAAAGCCACTAGTCCCAAATGTTTCAGTCCCAGCCTGAGAAGGAGAAACAGCATCATAAGCCATACCAGCAGCCATACCAGCAGCAGGGCCTGCGTAAGCAGAGGCTGCAGTAGTGACAGCTACTTTACCGATCTTGTTTAGAGTATCATTATTCTTAAAACTTCCTTTAGCGGCTGTAATTCTATTATTGCCAAATTCATTTCCAAACGCTTGATTTTTATCTTCTTCACGCATATTTGACAAAGGGCCATAGAAATTAGTATTTCCATATTGAGGGTTTTGATATCCCATTAGTATCTCCTATTTACCTGTACTGTACCACCTATTACCAGGCTGTCTCCAATCTTTTCTATTCCAAGGTAAGATAGGTTCGCTAGTTTGCCACCAAGAATTGCCTACATAAGGTAAAAAGCGGCCCCCATTAGGATAAGAGAACTCTTGAGGTTCAGCAAGAGGTCCTCCAGAATAAGAATCTCCCATACTTTGGTTATACCAATTTTGCTCAGCTTCTATTTCATTAATCTTTACCTGATCCTCTTCAGTCCAGGTAGGTCTAGTCTTACGGCCTCCAAGCCAATCCATATCGCCATATTTCTCATAGCCTTCAGGTCTAATACCATAACGACTACCATCGGTGTATTCAGATTGAGCAGCCTCTCTTAAGTCTGCCATTGCAGGTTGTTTTTCAGACGCAGCACGGTTTATATTATAAGCTATGTTAGCATCTTGATTCCAGGGCATAAATCCAGAGCTCCTAGTTAAAGGGGCTTTCATTAATTCTAATTCTTCTTCTGTTCTATTCCACCAAGCCATTACTTACCCCCTGATTGTTGCGTAGTAGTAGACTTATCAGCAACACCATGAAATAGTGAAGCATATTGTGATAAACCTTTATAAGGAGCATCTGCTATATTCTGTTGTTGTTGTTGTTGTCCTGCACCAATACCAGCTAATGTTTGAGCACCAGTACCTTGTGCTTGTAATGCGGCTTGTTTATTAGCGAAATTAGAAGCTTGTTCTGCTTGATCAATTTGAGCAAATTTGCCAGCTAAGTCATTAGAAATGGATTGATTATTTAGATATTGTCTAGACCCTCCTAATCCTCCTGCTCGACCAGCGCCTGCTGCACCCATACTAAGAGCTGAAAGAGCATCTGTTTTAGCTGCAGTACGCATACCACTTAAATCTACTCCTTTACTAGCTTGAGTAGCTAAAGCTCCTTCTAACCCAGTTTGTGTACCTGCTGAAGTAACCCCTTGTGATTGTGCTGCTAATTGGTTAGCATTAAATCCTGCTACAGATCCTAACTGACCTGAATCGTATAAGCCTTTACCACTAGCAAGCATACCTGTAATCTGAGGTTTATACTCTTGAGCAAAACCAGTAGTAGAAGTAGAAGTACCCCCTCCTTTAGTATAAGAGACATCCTTAGAATCAACCCAAGTAACCTCACCTGTACTAATTATCTTACTTGTAGCCATATCAATAACTACACCATCATAAACTTTAGTTAACATTAGTTAATCTCCTTTAAGTTCTTTCTCATAGTCACATACATCTCTTTCCAACCAACCTTATTAAGTTGTTTGATGAAACCTCTGCGACCTGTATATTCTAAATAATCAATGTGCTCATACTCTTTAACCATCTCTTCAAAGTTAGTTATTAAGTCAGGCATATCGAAGTATATATCAATACCACCTAGGGTAATAATATGTAATGAGGTGAAGTTATTATAATTAATAATCCTCGTAGTAGCAATGGCGACTGGAGAGCCGTCCATTAATATCTCCCACAAATGGTACATCGTAGGGTCTTTAATAGCGGCTTCCACTATTTGAGCGGCTGTCCACTCACCATCACTATGTTCTAAAGCTTTATCGATCTCTATCTTTAGTTCGTTATATCTGATAAGGATATCTTCACCTTCTATCTGTTTAATCTCATACATCATTCATCCCACCTTGTGGTTTCATACAGCTTAAGCATAGTAGCAGTATCATTCTCAAATGTAATACTTGCTACAACTACTGCAACATAATTACCTTCACCTTCGTGGTTTAAATCATAAGACTTAAAACGAATAGATTGTAAATTATTATCCAGTACTACTTTCATCTCATCATCATAAGGTACTGGCAATCCATAATAGGTTGCTACCTCATCTAACATCTCTCTACTTTCAACTAAGAAGTAGAGTTCTTCGTGTTCGTTCTCTATCCAACTACGACCTAGCCACATATTAACACTAGGTGCTCTATCATAATCTTCGTAATTAGAACCTGTGTTTAAGTTACCAACACCTGACCTAAGAGCTTTTGAAGATTCGTAATGTTCTATTTTTGTTTCATTAATAACACCTTCAAATTGGAGGATAGGGTCTCCTTTTTTCTCTCTAAATTTAACATTAGCTGAACCATCAGACCACTCACCAAGATAAGTTGGAGGAGTTTCACCGTCTAATTTAACGTACCATCCTCCATGCCCTAATAACTGTCCTTCATTATAGTAAACTCTTTGTTTATTAAACACAAACCAATTACTTGCAGTAGCAGGGTCTACATTAGGATAGTTAGTCATATAATTAGGATTACCAAAATCAATATAACTTTCACCATCCTCAATAAAATTAAACATTAGTCATACCTCGAAGAGTCTGCAATAATATAAGCGTTACTTTGTAAGTTAATTGTTTTAGCTGTATAAGGCATAGTTCCAGAAGAATAGCTACCGCCACCTCCACCAAACCAACCCCCAGATTCAAAAACTGAACTAAAAGAATAACCTGCTGCGTATCCAGTCCAGCCAGCATCAAAGTTGCCACTTCTAATTCTAAAAGCACTTCTATACATTACCCACCAAGCTGCAGTTGAATAGTGATCTTGACAACAACACCCTAAAAATCCACAAGACCTTTTATATCCGTGCATCTGTCTCTTATAACAAGCTTGTGCTAGTGAAGGACAAGCAAACATAGTATTAGTAGTATTAATTACTGTATTTGAGTAAGCAGTGTACTGACCACTACTTCTAAAATCGTGGTCATTAACCGAATAATTCCAAGCATGTCCTGACGTAGTACCTGGCGTTCCACTAGTATTAGTTGGATCGGAAGGCGCTATAGCAGTGCCACCTCCTGTAATAGCTAATGGTTGTCTTCTGCTATCAAATGTTTTCGTAGTACCATCAGACTTGTATACTATCATTCCATGAGTCTCTGAACTAGAAGGAATATCATCTGCATTAACAAAGCAATAAATAACTGGAGGATTAGAAGTAGACGTACCACTAATCATTACCTCAAATGTCCAAGTTGATCCACTGACAGATTGCTTAACAATACCATGCCACCTAGCATAATCAACTGGCTTAATAAAAGCTACTGGAGTTCCAGAACAAGAGATAGTATAAGTATGAATAACCCTTCCATCTAAAGTATCGTTACTACTACTATAACCAGGGAAATCTCCATAATCAGAGTCAGTAGTAGTAGACCTAGTGGCTTTACCAATAAAATGTAAGTTCTCTATAGAGTCATTAATAATAACTTTACCTGAATCATTCTTTGCTTCAAATCCGTAAGACATAATTTATGTATCCTGTGCTAAGACTACTATAATACATTGTGAAGAAGCTAATCCTGTTTGTGGAGCTACACTAACTGTAGTACCTGAAATAGTAACATCAGGTGCGTAATCTTCTTGAGAAGAAGGAGGAACATTGACTAACTGCCTCATAGCAATGATAGTCATACCTGTTGCTACTGAATAACTATTACTAACTGAAGCATTAGCAGCAACAGTAAATTGGTCTAGTGTTTGCCAAGTAACATCTGCTGTAGAAAAGCCTAATGTACCATCTGCTTTAAAAACACTAAGACCATAACTCATGCTAGATTCCCCAATTTAACTCTAAGAGTAGCACCATCATAAACCTTAATAGTATCATCTTCTAGTACTAATCTACTTCCTGAAGAAGCTGATTCAATAATAACAGTACCATCTTGCTTAACTCTAAATGGAGCTGAAGCAGGAGTAGCATGACCAGCATAGATACGATAAACAGCATCTGCGCCATCTAGGACACCTACATTATTACCTGTACCAGCTGTGATAGTAGTAGAAGAACTAATCTTCGCTCCAGTAACCGCATCATCTGCAATTAAGTTAGTATTAA
>LWDU01036667.1_pt1 | contig 17258 bp, 15 predicted proteins | sample 727161 | NCBI WGS metagenome assembly LWDU01 (sample SAMN04566230, study PRJNA314399) | hydrothermal vent metagenome | isolation source: deep sea hydrothermal plume seawater | place: Mexico: Gulf of California, Guaymas Basin | collected 2004-07-11
TGTGGAAATCCATTTGCAGGCAGCTTTTTTCTCCAATCATCAAACTTTCTGGATTCTTTCGACAGACGGGAGGTCGAAGCAATTCTGAGGGTCGCTTCAACATTGCCTTTTCCGGGAATGCACTGCACCTCGCACTCAAGCCAATTGATCACCGCCGACAGGGAAACTTCCTGCATGTCGGCATCCGCAGCAACCTTCAATGGAACCAGCAAGGCGACTTGATCGTTGTAAATGTAGGATACCAACCCGAAATCCACGCTTTTCTCTGGAACCAACCATTGAATTTCACCCGCAGTGATGCCCCGGGGTAGACTCCATTTGATGCTGGTCGGAATTCCGGAATCCCCCCCGTTGCGCCAATATGTGTGCCAACCGGGGTCCATCGTTAAAAGGATGGCTGCAGTGACCGTGTCTCCAGGCTTGATCGCATCATGAGACAGAACCAATTCTGCCTTGGTATGAGAAGCCGCCTGGATGGACGATATCACTCCCAGAAGGGCTGCTGCCACTCCGGCGATAAGTTGGGTTTTTCGAGGTCGCATATCTGAATTAGATCCGAATCTTGACCGAATCATTGTATTTTTTTGAAACTGATTAGCAAATCTCGGCAGGAATTGAATCCCGTTCCCTCGATCTTCCTATACTCAGAGGGGTTGCCGGGCAATTCATTCCATTTTAAACCAAGTTCTCAACGGATTCTTGAATCCGACTGCCATAAATCGACGCTCCTACCGAGTTTTTTCTTCAATTCTTCTGTCGCCTCGGTGAGCTGCTCCACCAGCTCCGGGGAAAGAACCATGTCGACCGCTTTGGCATTCTCCTGAATCTGATTAGGTGACCGGGCACCGCAGATCAAGGACACCACGCTCGGACGAGAAAGGATCCAGGCCAAAGACACCCGGGCAATTGGCTGGTGCAGGGATTCGCAGATCTCCCGGATGGAATCTATGGCTCCAAAGGTTTCGGATTCAGCGCCGGATTCACTATGTCGGGTTTTGGGACGATGAAGTGAGAAATGGCGGGTGCGAGCCCTTCCCTCTGGAACGGCATCAGCCGAGTCGAATTTGCCGGTAAGCACACCTTGTAATAATGGGGAATATACCAGCATTCCGATTCCTTTTTCTTCCAGAAAAGGAGTAATTTCAAACTCCACGGCTCTAAAAAGCAGGCTGTAGGGTAACTGCACCAAGTCACAAGGGGCATGCCGCAACCAGTCTTCCAGATCTTTTCGGCCAATATTGCAGAACCCAACCGCACGGATTTTCCCCTCCTGCTTAAGCTTGGTGAGTGCCCCTAGGGTTTCCTCAACCGGCACCTTTGCATTAGGCCAATGAAGCTGAAATAAATCGATGTAATCCGTCCCAATACGTCTAAGACTGTTTTCCAGGGATTGAACAATATCGTCGGAGGCAGCATGCTTGGAAAGAGCCTTTGAGGAAATAACAGCCTTGTCCCGGCGGTTCTTCAAGGATTTACCCAGAATCTCATCCGACAATCCATCGCCATACATTTCTGCGGTATCAAAAAAATTGATTCCTTCATCCATAGCCGCATGAACGGTGTCTATGGAATCCTTTTCTGTTTGTTCTCCCCAGGTCGAATCACCAGCGAAGGTCCAACACCCTAAAGCCATGACGGAAACGGAGATCTCCGTATTCCCGAGCTGCCGATATTCCATTCCCGTTATTAGTCTCCTTTACTGAAATGATCAATCAGATGTTTTCGACAATCCACTTAAACCTTTCACCATCAAAGCTTTTTCTTTTTCCCCGGAGATTGTTCCACCGCTTCTCGACAAGCATCGGCAATGGTTTTCAGGTTTGTCAGGAACGAATCACGATCTTCTTCAGCCAGATGATCCAAAATCCAATGCTGTAACTCAATTGCTTCACCCTTGGCCAAATCGAATCTTTCCCGGCCTGCATCTCCAAGCCGTATCCGGTGGGCCCTCCCATCCGATTCATGTGGCTGCCTCAAAATCAATCCATTCCTCTGCATTCGATCGACCAATGACGCAATCGTATTCGGATCACTTGACATTCTATCAGAAAGATCCTTCTGCGTAAGGCCTTCCTTACCGGATTCTTCCAGCGTCCTCAGCAAGGTGAACTGATCGGGAGTCAACCCACTCTTCGCAATCCGCCGCCGAAAAGCTTGATTCATTCCATACCAGGCCCGCCGAAGCAAAACCGGCAATCTTTTCTTGGCTGGATCTGAATTTGTCATTATTCTTCTGCATCCAACATGATGGTTCAACCCCTTTGGGCCAAGATTAAAAGTAATACGTGTAAGTACCAATTAACATCAACTCATAATGCCACGAATAAAAACGAACACTGGAAGCAGGCTTCTTATCCTTGGAATGATCGCCGGTTTGGCGGCACTGAATGCTTCTGCAGGTGACTGGTCATCCTGGGGCAGAACGTCTACGAGGAACTTGTTTTCTCCTGCCAAGGGAATCATCACGTCCTTCAAGCCGGGAGAATTCAAACGGGGTACTGAAGAAATAGACCTCAGTACAACAGAAGGCGTGAAATGGGTGAGTAAGCTGGGGTCTCAGGCTTACGGAAACACAACCGTTGCCAATGGCAAGGTGTTTATTGGGACTAATAATGAATCACCGCGGAATCCCAAGCACGTGGGAGACAAGGGCGTCATCTATTGCTTCGATGAGAAAACCGGCGAATTTTTATGGCAACTGCTAGCCCCGAAACTCGGGGCAGGCAAAGTCAGCGATTGGGAATACCTGGGCATCTGTTCCTCTCCGGCTGTCGATGGAGACCGTGTCTACCTGATCAGCAACCGCTGTGAAGTCCTTTGTCTGGATGTCAATGGGTTCAAAGATGGAAATGATGGCCCCTTCAAGGAGGAAGGCCGTTACATGGCCGCTACCGGAAAGCCCCCGATCGAGTTGGGGGCTACGGATGCCGACATCATCTGGCGCTTTGACATGAGGAATGAACTCGGAGTGTTCCCACACAACATAGCCAGCAGTTCCGTTCTGGTTGTTGGAGACCGAGTCTTCGCCACAACTTCCAACGGCCAGGACTGGTCGCACCTGAACATTCCTTCTCCATTCTCACCCTGTCTTATCGCACTGGACAAAAAAACCGGCAAACTGTTGGGCGAGGAAGCAGCGGGAATCAGCAAGAATCTGATGCACTGCAATTGGTCATCCCCTTCGAGTGGCAACGTCAACGGTAAGGAATTGGTGTTTTTCGGAGCGGGTGACGGTATTTGCTACGCCTTTGGAACCACCCCAGTCAAAGGAAAGGATGACTTTGACATTCTGCCGGAAGTCTGGCGCTTCGATTGTGTTCCCGAAAAATATAAAACCAAAAACGATAAACCGATCAAATATCCAGACCCGGACGGCCCAAGCGAAATCATCTCCACACCGGTCTTTTATAAGAACAGAGTCTATATCTCCATCGGACAGGATCCTGAGCATGGAGAAGGCGTCGGCAGGCTTTCCTGCATAGATGCCACAGGAAAAGGAGACATCACCAAGTCCGGAACAATCTGGACCTATGATGACATCAACCGCACGCTCTCCTCAGTTTCAATCGACCCAAAGACCGGCTTACTCTTCATCGGAGATTACTCCGGATTCATCCACTGTCTGGATGCGGAATCGGGCAAACTCCACTGGATCTACGACATGAAGGCCCACTTGTGGGGTTCCACTTTGGTAGCCGATGGAAAAGTTTACATCGGGGATGAAGACGGTGACTTTGTAGTCTTGCCGGCAATCAAGGATTTCTCACCTAAAAAAGACAAACTGTTATTCGAAACAAACATGGAGGTTCCCATTTATTCCTCGCCTATCGAGGCCAACGGCGTGCTTTACCTAGCAACCCAAACTCATCTATTTGCCCTGAAAAAATAAAAAAACGAGAGGTGCGATTAAAAGTGCGGGGGTAGGCCAAATTTGTAATTTATGCTGGTGCGTGCGCTGTCCTCAGCGCAATTACAGTATAATCAACATCCCTCTCGGCTGAGGACAGCCGACGCTACAGAAGATTCTTCCCCGCACTTGTAATCACACCCCATCCCTGAGGGGAAACAATCGATTGGGGTTAACCTGAAGGAGTAAGAGATCGGTAAATATCCACCAATGCCTCCAGAAGCTTATTCCAATCTTCCGCGGCAGTTTCCCATCCTCCACTGAATCTCAGAACTCTCCCTGTTTCTTCCTGGGCTAATCCCATTGCGAGTCCGACATGGGAAGGCTCTTCGTTACCCGATGCACACGCGGATCCGGGGGAAACGGCAAACCCGGCCTTATCGAGCTTCACGACCCACCGAACCCGGCAGTCCACGGCAGGCATCATCATGGTGACGGTATTCCAGAGACGCGGAGCCGACTCCCCCAATAGTCGACATTCAGGAATTCTCCCTGCAATTTCGCTGATGAAACGATCCGATCTCCGACTCCGTTCGAGTGTGCCTTCCTGGGCCAATTGAGATTCCCGGATTTCCAGCGCTCTCAGCATGGCAAGTATACCCGGCACATTCTCGGTCCCCGGTCGACGTCCCTCCAACTGTTCTCCCCCATGAAATAACGGCCTCAGGCTGTCATTGCCTGCACATTTAAGAAACCCAACGCCTTTCGGTCCTCCGAATTTGTGGGCACAACCACAGACGAAATCCACTTTACCCAAGTCCGCTGAAGGTAGTTTCCCTATCCATTGGGCCGCATCACAGAAAAAAGGAACTCCATGTTCACGACAAAGATCCATGACGTCTCTCCAAGGCTGAAGCACTCCGGTTTCGTTATTCGCAGCCATGATTACCACGGCACCGGGACGACGCTGGCACAACAGAGCGCTGAATGCCTTGAGATCCAATTCTCCCGATTCCTTCACAGAAAGCAATCGATGACGTTCCGGAAAATAATGGTGGACGGATGCCAATACGCAGGGATGCTCGACGGCAGAAACCCAGAGCTCTTCATCCGCTTGAAGCGTTTTGTGAAAATGATTTAAAACGATGTTGCTCGACTCAGTAGCTCCGGAAGTCCAGATCAGGTCCAGTGGATCACAACCGAGGATGTCGGCAAGTTGCCCTCTGGAATTCTCGATCGCCCGATCCGCCCGCTTGCCAACCCGGTGCCGACTTGAAGGATTTCCTGGATATTGATCCAGGGATTCCATCCATGCCTGCCTGACTTCCGGAAGCACTGGAGTCGTGGCGTTGTAATCGAAATAAACCATCTTCCGGTATTACTTATCGAACAGATGAATCGAGTCCCTGATACGGTTGACACGCCCATCGTGCACTGCATAGGTTCCTCCCTTATAAATCCGTCCACCGGCATACTCTCCCTTTTTATTAACGGCATAGAAATTCACATCGAAATCGGGTCTTCCATCGTTTCGAAGTAATCTCTTATCCACGGTTTGTTCACTGATGCGTTTCAACACATCAAGGATTGCTTCCTCGGGAGAAAGGCCATGCCGCATATTTTCCACTACCGTGCGACTGCCACAGGAAAGAATCACGGCTTCTCCCCGCCCGGTCGAACCACAGGCGCCAACTTCATTATCAACGTAAAGGCCTGCGCCGATAATCGGGGAGTCCCCCACTCTACCGGGAACCTTGAAAGCCAAGCCACTGGTCGTTGTAACACTCGATAAATCCCCTTTTTCATTTAAGGCGCAGCAATTGATGGTTCCGGTCGGCCGCTCGAATCCTTTCATTTCTGAATCGCCAAGATAATCATCCTTGGGTGAAAGGTTCTCCTTCCATCTCACCCACACCTTTCGGGCATTTTCGGTCAGCAAGTTGAATTCCTGAAATCCGTGCATTTTGGCAAAGTCGAGAGCCCCCTGCCCCACTAACATAATATGATCGGTTCGTTCCATGACGGTTTGAGCAACCAATGAAGGAGTCTTGATATTGCGGAGTGATGCCACAGCGCCGGCCCGGTAGGTCGGACCATGCATGACACATGAATCCAACTCAACAACACCTCTTTCATTCGGCAAGCCGCCATACCCAACCGACATATCGTTCGGATCTTCTTCTACAATATTGACCCCGGCAATCGCCGCATCCAGGGTGTCAGTTCCACGCTTCATCATCTGCATTGCCTTCCCGGTGGCTCGAAGCCCGTTGCCACTGGAAATAGCCACCGGCATTCCGCGATGCAAAGAGTTTGCAACCGTATCGTTTCCTGAGGCCTTTACACCAAGCCCCGCAACAGCTCCGGCCGCCAGTCCCCGGGAAAGGAATTCCCGTCGATCCAATTGGTTTGTCAGCAGATAGGGATTCATAAAATGCTGTTTGTCAGGATTCCCCGGACTTTGCGAGAATAAAATGGGGTGAGAATACGGATTCCATGGCAAACGTATTGAATTTGCTGGGTAGGGCCCCCTCCCCAACGGGCCGCTATCCGAAAATATGGGCCGGGTGCGCTGGGGACAGCGGGCCCTACCGGCGCACGGGGCCGACTCTAATTGGCATGAATCCCGCTTCAATGCTGAATTGGCATTGACGAATGAAACCAAGAACAGGTTAACTTGGACCTCGAGCGCTAATAGACCGCATTGATTTCACCAAGTCGAAATCCTCCAGACCAAAACGCATGAACCAGGGGCAGGGATACTTCTCAGGGCAAAAAGTCGGTAACGACCGATTTGAGCTCCGCCGTGAACTCGGACGCGGCGGTATGGGTGTGGTATGGCTTGCGGCAGACCTGGAACTTAGTGATTCCAAAAACTGTTTGCAGGTGGCATTAAAATTCCTAACCCCGGATATCCAGTCCGATCAGGAGGCTGTGAACATGATGCGGAGTGAAGTGCAGCAAAGCCGCAAACTGCATCACCCGAATATCGTCAGTGTATTTGACTGGCATGCCAATGAAGGCAACGCACCCTGCATTTCGATGGAATATGTGGACGGGGTCACCCTGCATCAACTGCGCCACGAGCAGGAAGGGCACGTTCTCTATTGGTATAAGATTCGCCCGCTTCTAAAACAGCTCTGTGCGGCACTCCACTATGCTCATGCCATTGAGCATATCATTCATCGTGACCTCAAACCGAGCAACATTATGCTCACTCGCCGAAACGAGCTGAAACTTGCGGATTTCGGGCTGGCGCATGGCCACGTTCCCACAGAGGAAGAATCCAGCGTGAACTCATTGGGAGGTACGCCCCCTTATATGAGCCCCCAGCAACTGGACGGGAACAAACCGGAACCTGCCGATGATATCTACTCTCTGGGAGCAACACTTTATGAGCTACTGACAAGCAAGCCTCCATTCTTTGAAGGAGATATTCCGAACCAGATCTATAACAACTTGCCGGAACCGATTCATGATCGACTGGCTCGGTTCGGATTGGAAAACAATGTCCCCTCTAATGCCTGCGATTTGATAATGCAATGCCTGGATAAATACCCGGCCAATCGACCGCAATCGGCAAAAAGTCTGTCAGACAATATTTCTTCTCTTGGCGACGGCACGCGGAAACTCCAGTCTGCCAACCAAACCGGCAGACTGCATTTTAATCCAGCGCCCTCTCACTATTCCAAAAAAACGAGAAAAAAAGGGAGAGGAATCATGCCCCTTCTAAGCTTCCTGCTTCTCATGGGAGCCGTGGGCACGGGAATACTCCTTAAATGGAACAAGCCAAAAGACGAAGCAAAGCCAGCGACCACCTCCCAGAAACCAAAAGATGAAACCCTTTCCCTGAAAGCCTACGATCATCTGGCTTTAAATACGGCCTTCACCCTCTGGAAAGAATCTCCGAAAGCACCCGGAAAATTGTGGAACGATCGATATTGGACATCCATCCGTAGCGGTCATTTAAAAGGCTCTGCGAAGAATCTTAATAATTTGAAGGCCGGAAATTACTTACTGGAAGCCGAAGACTCCAAGAACCGCCGTATCATTCGTCCATTTACTATCACTGCCGGGACAAAACCGCCCACGCAAATGATTGATTTCAACTTGGTGAAGGCCCGGATTCACACCACACAACCGGCAACCGTCACCGCTCTGGATTTCTGGGGAAAGAAATCCAGCATCAATTTGAGCCTGACAGGATCCGCATCATCTTCAGTCTACAGGGGAAAGGACCTAAACAGCCGTCGGGAAGGGATCGTCCAATATCAAATCGAATTGGAAGGTCATTACCCCCTCACCACCAATGTTTTTCTGGAAAACGGAGGAATCAATATCATTGATGTCGACCTAATCCCACGTTCCACACCCTTTCTCAAAGAAAAATGGACCAATTCCCTGGAGATGGTCTTGGTTCCATTCGGCAATTTCTGGGTCAGTTCCAAAGAAACAACCCGACGCCAGTTCACCACATTTGCAGAGTCAATCGATTTCCCCAAGGATCTGCCGATTCTGTCCACCACGGAAACCGGTTGGAAAGAAAACGGAGATACTTGGAAGAACCCGGGATTTGAACAGGGACCGAATCATCCGGTTGTCGGAATCAATAGAGAGGAAGCCCTCCAGTTTTGCGAATGGCTAACCCGGAAGGAATACGATGCCGACGCCCTGGAAGCACAGCAGCAGTATTCACTCCTTACTCGATCTCAATGGAAGCGTGCCGCAGGACAACATGAATACCCTTGGGGAAACCAGTGGCCTCCACCGATGGACTGTGGCAATTTTGCAACAGAATCTGCAAAATCAGTTAATTGGCCGAGAAGTTTTACAACACTGAATGTCAGTATTTATCGGGATCCCTATCCGCGAACATCTTCTGTCGCCTCCTTCCGTCCCAATGAATTCGGGCTCTATGATATCGCTGGAAATGTCTCCGAATGGTCTCTGGATGTGGAATCCGAATCCAAAGGAATTATTCTTGGATCCTCATGGTATACCTTCACTCAATCCGGTTTGAAAACCGAAACATACCTTTCCAACCATTCTCCCAAGGATCGACATGATTGGTTCGGTTTTCGAATCGTCCTGATTCAGAATCCAGGCTCCCATTAAAAGGTAGGGCCCGCTGTCCTCAGCGCACCTCCTTTCTTATCTTCAGATCCCGTGGCGCACTCAGGAAAGCGCTCTCTGAGAAATTACAGATTGCCTTGCCCCCTTGTTTTTGCAAACACTCGAATGATTCGCTTTGCAGCATCCAAGTTGAATAAACAATTTGAATACGTTGCCAAACATACTGAATAAATGAACCGGTTTCACCACAATCAGAGCCACAACGGAAAACAAGCCATTGCCACAAGTTGTAGACGAATTAAAGTCCTCCTTTTGATCGGGTCTCTCATGGGGGTCCGAATATTCAGCAGCCATGCTGAAATATCGCTTCCCAGCTGTTTTTCTGATCATATGGTCCTCCAACAAAACGACGGTTCCAGAAGATTAAATACCAGTCTTATCTGGGGACAGGCAGATCCGGGAGATCGGATACAAATTGAATTCAACGGAAAGAAATACCCCAGATTCCCGAGAAAAACCCCGAAATCCGGCCAATGGGAAATCCCTCTCTCTAAATTGAAACCCGGAGGACCTTACCATCTGAAAATTACTTCCAGGAGTTCGAAAAAAAAATTAACCACCAAAACCTTGAGTGATGTGATGGTAGGGGATGTCTGGATCCTTGGAGGGCGACTCGATCGTGGTGTTCCCCCAAATCCGAGTCGAAAACATGTATCAGCTCAATCATCCGGTTTAAGGTTATTCCGCTCACCTGGACTGACCCGAGACATCCATCTATCGGGAGGAAATCAAGCAGGCTGGGTATTCCCTTCGGGCAATCCTTCAGAAATTTCCCGTTTTTCCGGGGTGACCTACTATTTCGGCCTGAAATTAGTGGAGTATTCACCGGGAATTCCAATCGGCATCATTGAAATCCCGCTGGATAGAATGGAGGATTATAAGGGACTCCGAATGGTGAAAATTGACCCGGACAGTAATTTGAGCCCCATCAACGATGCCGCCGATGTCGCCTGGACGCTTGCTTATCGGGATTACAGTCATGCAAAAGCAGCTTACGAAAAGGAAATCACCGAATTTCAATCACAAGGCCGTGTTGTTGACAAGAAACCACCAACCAGCCCACATCGGCCTGTTCTTCTTAAACAGGGAATCCCCGATCTTCCAAAAGGCTCCAAGGTCCTTGTCAATTTCAGAGGCTTGATTTGGTAAGTTTTATCAGCACTCTGCCTCAGAGCCAACTCCGGTAATCCGGATTTCAGCTTGTTTCCTTGGAAAGTTATTCCCTATATTGATTCCTCGATTATGGCGAATGAAATACTCCCAACCGCTTGGCTGGAATCTGAAGACGGGCAGAAATGGCCCATCATTGGGAATTGCTCGCTGGGGCGGTCTTCCTCTAATTCAGTGGTATTGAAAGATGGAGAGATTTCCAGAAGACATTCCCTCATCCACGCTCAAGAGCAGGATGAGTACTGGCTGGTCGATCTGGGTAGCGTCAATGGTACTTACCTGAATAATCACCGGGTGATTCAACCCACACGCCTTCGGGAAAATGATGTGGTATCCATAGGCGTCTTTGTTTTGGTTTTCCGCCAAGCCAATTGCCCGGAAACAGGCAATCCAAGTATCGATTCATCCAAACCCACCATTGCCGTCACCAAATCATTCGAATGCTGGCTATTGCTGGCCGACATTATTGAATCTCATAAACTGATTCAAAGTTGTCCAATGGAGGAGTTGGCGCAGGAGTGGGGCAAATGGCTATCGGAATGCAAACAGGTCATTCAGGTAAATAACGGCAGAATCAACAAATACCTGGGAGACGGGTTTCTGGCTTACTGGTACCAGGATCCATCGTCGACCGGCCATGTAATTCAAGCCATCCAGAAATTGAAGAAGATTCAGACAAACCATTCACCTTCTTTCAGACTGGTTCTGCATTTCGGAACAGTCGGGGTCGGCGGAGGTGTTGCTTCCATGGGAGAAGACAACCTGATGGGGCGAGAAGTGTATTTCGTTTTCCGCATGGAAAACCAAGCCAAATCAACCGGAATTGACTGTCTCGCCAGTGCGGGTGCCGAGGAAAAATCTCGAAACCTGATTTCCATGAAGCCGGTCAGTCGGGAATACCTCAAGGGGTTCACCGAAAAAAATCAGTTTTTTCAGTTCTGATCTACCAACTGAGACGAAGCCCAGTAGTCCATCCCCATCCACGGTAACTTCCTCCATCATGGGCGGCGTCATGCATTTCGGCATATTTAATCCCTGACTGGATCTTCAGATTATGACCGTAAATATAATAATTAAGTCCGCCAAATATTTCGTTATACTCGTCGCCCCGTCCTGAAATCACCTGATTTTCATACCGAGCCAAGCGTACACCATTAGGGTCGTTACTGGAGAGATATGTATAACGCAGGACGGGTTGAAATTTGTCAGAAATATTGTAAAAAGGCATCACTGTCACTCCCCAGAGATCGCTCTGCTCCTCGTATCCAGTTGCCCCTGTCAGATCGGAACGGAACCCCCACTTTCCACGGTCATATGAAAAATTGAGTGAGGCAACATTTCGGAGGTTTCGGGTTGCCGTATTGTCCTCGTCTTCTTCCTGATACACGTAATTGAGGCGCAGTAATGCTTTCTCTACATTCAGCGCCTTGGCAAAGTCGTAACCCACAGTACTCAAAATAAACCCTTTGCCGTCAAAATTCCCAAATTCCTTTGAAACACTTCCGGAAGAATAGACTCCCACTTGCCAAACCCACTGATTAATAAATCCCTTTCCACTGACACCCGGCTGGTATTCTCGGGTGAACCACATATTGTTTGAAAGATTACTGCGATCAATGGTCAACAGCCTTTTAGAAGAAGTATGACCATCCAATGTAAAAGGCGTACTATGTTTACCAAGGGTGAAAGTGAGGTTTTCTTTGGGACTCCAGGCCAGATATTGATCCGTCAATCCTGTGTAAACAGGATTTTCGTCATGATCAAGACTCACTTCAGAATGCAAGCTAAAGTCTTTGAATAATTTGACTTTGAACCCCATTCTCCAGCGACGATTGTTTAGGCGGTCATAATCGTCTGAGTCCAGAACAGTATAATCCATCTGATAGCGTCCGGTGAAAGTCACAGACTGCACAAACGTATTATTGGGATTATTGTACAATTTGGTTAATGCCAAAGTGTCCTCGAAAAAGGAGGTTTCCTTAACCGGACCGGCATCATTCGCTTCAACTTCCGGGGGGATGTTTTTAGATTCGGCCTCGATCACCCATCCAGGAATCAAAACTCCAATTGCTATGAACAGGATTGGGCACAGATTTCCAAAAAAACACTTCACAGAATTCTTGAAGTGGAGATTTCCTGTTATTGAATCCATATTTTTTCCGGACCTTTGGATGTGGGGTTACTAATTCTTTTCAAGCCGAAAACTCAACCGTATCGTCCTTCAATGTATTCCGCAGTTTTAGGATTTCTAGGGTTTAAAAACATGCTTTCGGTACGGGCATGTTCGACCAATTCTCCGAGCAACATGAAAATACATTCGTCACTGACACGTCTGGCTTGGGCCATGTTATGGGTAACGACGACGATGGTATACTTTCCCGCGAGACTCAACATCAATTCCTCCACTCCTCGTGTTGCCTCAGAATCCAAGGCCGAGCATGGCTCATCCATCAACACGATTTCCGGTTTCAGTGGAAGGAGCCGAGCCATGCACAGTTTCTGCTGTTGATCCAATTGGAGTGAAGTTCCCCGGGAATGAAGTTTGTCCTTTAATTCATCCCAGAGCAACACATCCCGAAGCGATTGCTCGACGGCTTGATCCAGTGTCGATTTGCTCAGTTCTTTTCGTTCGGTGTGAATACGTAAACCGAAAAAACCATGCCTACGCATTTCCTTAATTCAATCAAATCCACATCCGAGTCATAAATATTTTTTCCCAGGAGTTTAATTTCACCCGTAGTAGTGACATTTCCGTAATGCTCATTTACGCGATTGAACGAGCGAAGTAAGGTTGTTTTCCCGCAACCGGATGGACCGATCAAGCCAGTGATTTTTCCTTTGGGAATTTGGACATCGATATTAATCAATGCCTGAAAGTCGCCATACCACAGATTCAATTCCCTGGTTTCTATACTATAATGGAACGCCTCTTCACTCATCCGAAATCTCCACTGACATAATCGTTGGTCCGTTGGTCGAACGCATGACCTGAAAACATTTTTTCTGTTGCATCAATTTCCACGAGATCACCGTTCAGAAAGAACGCAGTGCGATCCGCAAGACGTCTTGCCTGTTGAACAAGATTAGTAACCAGAATGATGGTCATTTCGGATTTCAACTCTTTCAGAACATCCTCGATCCTCATGGTCGTTACCGGGTCAATGGCAATAGAGAACTCATCCAGACAAAGAATTTCAGGCTGGTGCGACAGGGCGCGTGCAATGGTGAGACGTTGTTGCTGCCCTCCCGATAATCTGGCCCCCAAACTCCCCAACCGATCCTTTACCTCGTCCCACAGAGCTGCCTGTCTCAAACATTTCTCAACCAGATCGTGCAACGGCGCCCGCTTTCTTAATCCAGCCCGCCTGGGAGCAAAGGCCACATTATCATAAACCGACAATGGCAGGCCAACCGGTAACGGCGCCACCATGCCGACACGTCTACGATAGGAGTAAACGTCTTTGATCTCCCGGATATTTTCTCCATCCACACGAACAATACCGTCAATCTTTGCTTGAGGAACCAACTCAAGGGTTCGATTGAGGACTTTGAGTAAAGTCGTTTTCCCCGATTGTGCAGGCCCGATAATGCCAAGCACCTCATTGCCTGAAACATCAAAAGTGATGTTCCGAATAACGTCCTTATTTCCGAATGCAACGGACAAACCGGAAACCTCGATTTTCTTTTGTCGATTCACCATTTCTTTCGGGTTCGAAGATACACGCGCAAAGTGATGGAAATTACGTTGACCAAAAGCACGGTCAACAGGAGAACCACCGCAGTTCCATAGGGAAGCGCTTCAGGCACGTCCGGCACTTGGGTGGAAATCGTATACAAGTGCATGGACAGGGCCATGCATTGGTCATTCAAACCATAAGCGAACAGATCTCCGCCCGTTATTTTTTTATAAAAGACGGCACCGGTAAACATGATAGGGGCGGTTTCCCCAGCAGCCCGGGAAACTTGGAGGATGATTCCGGTCAGGATTCCGGTAATTGAATTGGGAAGAACAATCCCCTTAATCGTTTGCCAACGTGTGGCCCCCACGTTCCAACAAACCTCCCGAAAGGTTGTCGGCACTGCGGACAGCGCCTCCTTGGTACTGGCAATGATCACCGGCAGTGTCATGATTGCCAGGGTTAACGAAGCGGCAAGGATCGATTTCCCCATCCCTGCAAACAGCACAAAAGCCCCCAAACCAAATAATGCATGCACGATGCTGGGAACACCGGCCAAATTAATCACGGCCAAATTTATGATCCGGATGAGCCAATTGTCTTTGGCATATTCATTCAAGTAGACGGCCGCCATCACCGCTATCGGCGCAGCCACCATCAGTGAGATTATAACCAGATATACCGTCCCGAGAAACGCGGGCCACAGGCCTCCTTCACGCATACCTCTTTTAGGTGATTCCATGATGAAATCCAACGAGAGAATCGCTACGCCTTGATAAACAAATAGGCCACAATCAGGATTAAGGGGGGGATCATGACAAACACCATCCCCATGAAAATCAACTTGGCGCATAGTTGGGTTCGCTTTTTTTTCCGTCCGAATGTCGATTCTGTAAACATAGCCGGTTATTTCCCACTGCGGATTCCCTTGACGATTAAATCAGCCATCAAATTGAAGCAGAAGGTGATAGTGAACAGAAGGATTCCGATAATGAACAGAACCTGATAATGATCCGACCCCACAGGAGCTTCTCCCAATTCTGCGGCAATCGTCGCGGTTAAGGTACGGACGGAATCCAAAGGACTGTTGGGAATATTGACAGCGTGACCGGTCGCCATCAACACGGCCATGGTTTCCCCGACTGCACGCCCTACTCCCAACAGAACGGCCGCCAACAAACCGTTTTTGGCAGCCGGCAACAAGACTCTGTATATCATCTGCCAACGAGTGACTCCCAGAGCCAATGCCGCTTCACGGTAAGATTCCGGAACCGCCTTGAGTGCATCCTCTCCAATGGAAACAATGATCGGAACACTCATCAATGCCAGAATGATTCCGCCGTTGAGAACCGTCAAACCCACCGGCGCATCGAACACCTCTATGATCAGTTCATTCATGATGGTCAGCCCGATGAATCCCCAGACTACCGAGTGAATCGCGGCCAGAAGCTTAATCAGGATCTTGAATGACTCCTTCATCTTAGGGCTGCAGAATTCAGAAACGAATATGGCGGCGCCGAGACCGAAGGGCACGGCAATCACCATAGCTAGAAGGGTAACGCTGAAAGTCCCGGCCAGTAATGCCAACACTCCATAACGCACATTGCTGATCGAAGAAGGATACCATTCTGGACTCGTGAAGAACTGACCCAGATCCAAGCCCCCGAATAAAAACCCCGCTCCTTCGCGAAAGACAAAGAAAAAGATGGCGCTGATTCCACAGATTCGAATGATCCATTCGATCACTGACTCTGCAAGAATCTCCCATTGAGGACGTCGCATTTTCATCCCGAATTTTCGAATTTGTTATAATTCATATCAGTCCTTGGAAACAGAAACATAGCCACTGTCTTCGACGATGCTCTGCCCCACTTCACTCAGACACCAGTCGATATATTTCTTAAGTATCCCTTCCGGTTCCCCCAGAGTGTACATATAGAGCGGACGTGCAATCGGATAAGTTTTGTCCCGGGTATTCAGGACAGTGGGGGCAAAGGCTTCAGCACTCTCACTCCTGGCAACCCGAAGCATTTTAACTCCCTTTGTTGCATACCCCATCCCGCTGAAACCGATGGCACAAGGGGTTTTACTGATCAATTCCACCACATCTTTCGAACCGTGTAAATCCCTAGATCCCAATTTGAAATCTTTGGTTTTTCCTAAAATTGCTTCACGGAAATAGGCGTAAGTTCCGGAATTGGATTGACGACTCACCCGAATAATTTCAGCACTGGAACATCCTTGGTTTTGTATTCCGAGCTGAGTCCACTGGGTGAGATTTCCACCTTCTCCATAGATTCCCGCCAACTGCTGCAGGGTGATTTCCTCCAATGGATTGTCCTTATGGACATAAACCGCCAAGGCATCAAAACTCATGGTGAACGGCTTCGGATCTTCGCCTGATGACTGTTTGGAACGGTCCAATTCTGAATCTTTCATGGCTCGACTGGAATTGACCAAGTCTGCAGTCCCATTGATCAATGCGGCAATACCGGTACCGGACCCACCTCCCGAAACTTCAACTGAAACCTCGGATTTCAGGTCGATCGTTGTGGTTATCCATGGGTCCCGGGTCAGAATGTGAATCTCCTAAAACCTTCCCGACAGCATCGATAATCGTGATCCGTGCTTCTGTTCTGCGTCCAACGCTCGATATCAGTTCCTGAAGATCAAGGCGATTCGGATCAGAAAGCGATCTGGAAATAAAGGGTTCAAACAGAAACACACTGACTTCCAAGCTTTTAAAAACCTGACTGTAATAAAATTGCCGGAAGGATACCGATGCGTACCAGGTGGCGGCAATCAGGGCAACTAGAGTTATACCCAGATAGGTCGGAAACAGCTGCCAAAGCAATCGTCTTCGTTTCATGGTTTATTCCTTGAACCGATAGCCGACACCCCGGACCGTTTCAATGGCTTTGCCCGATTTTCCCAATTTCTTACGAAGACTGACAATCTGCACATCAACCGATCGGTCCGTCACGGCATAGTCGTCTCCCCGAACGACATCGACTATCTGATACCGGGAAAACACCCAACCGGCTCGCCGGGATAATAAATGAAGAATCTTGAACTCCGTGAACGTCAATTGAACGGGCTTACCGGCAATCAATACCTCATGGCGTCCCGGATGAATGATGAATTCATGAATTCGAATGATGGCCTGGTCATCTTTGATCGGAAGGTTGGACCGCCGGAGAACAGCTCGAATTCTTGCGGTAAGAATCTTTGGACTGAAAGGTTTGGCGATGTAATCATCGGCGCCCACTTCCAACCCCGTGATGATGTCACTTTCTTCACTCTTTGCTGTCAGGATGATGACAGGAATATGTGAAGTGGAAGGTTCTTCTTGATGCGCCGACAAGTCTCCAAACCATCGATCCCCGGCAACATGAGATCGAGCACGATGAGATCCGCCTCTGCAGTCCGTG
>LWDU01039734.1_pt1 | contig 17256 bp, 14 predicted proteins | sample 727161 | NCBI WGS metagenome assembly LWDU01 (sample SAMN04566230, study PRJNA314399) | hydrothermal vent metagenome | isolation source: deep sea hydrothermal plume seawater | place: Mexico: Gulf of California, Guaymas Basin | collected 2004-07-11
GTAGCGGAACGGGACTTGCCGAAGATAGAGGCAGGGCAGAGGGCGCGAATCTATGTCGAAGCCTATCCACATATGGAGTACCAAATATTTGACGGTGAGGTCCGTTCGGTAGGGGTCGAAAGCACGCCCGGAGGCAGTTATCCGGTGCGGGTGGTATTGCGCGATTCGGTTTTGACGGCCGGGGGGTATCGCCTGGCTGTCGGCATGAAAACAGAGGCGCGGATAGTAGTGGAACGCGGGCGAATCGTCGAACTAGCCTGGGTGCGGTTGATGCGCAGTTTGGGCAAGGTGCACAAGGAAGAGTTGTATGTCGCCGCCGATCTTTGAACGCCCAATAGGCAAACCTATTTTTTATCAGAGCAAACCATGAATGCAGCTGCAGCAGGTAATGCGACTATTAATTTTTCTGCTTGGACCGGCCGCGGTGTCAAAGTCGCGGTAATAGACAGCGGTATTGACCCACAGCATCCCAAAATCAGCCGGGTCAAGGGCGGGGTCGAATTCGCGGTCAACAGCCGGGGCAAGGTGATACGCGGCGTAGGTATGGCACTCGTCGACCGGGCTGGGCACGGCACGGCTTGTGCGGGCATTATTCACCGCATTGCTCCCGCAGCCGAACTGTATAGCGTGCGCGTATTCGACGAATCGCTCTGTGCCGACGGTAGGGCGTTGCTCGAAGCGTTGCGTTGGGCGATAGAATATAGGATGGACGTGGTCAATCTGAGTTTGGGCACGACGGATCCGTCCCTCAAGGGGCCAATGGAGGCCTTGTGTCGAGAGGCGTTGAAACAACGGATAATACTTGTCGCTGCAGCCGATAACGACGGACAGGACAGTTTTCCCGCCATCTTGCCCGAAGTCATCGGGGTGCGCGGCGGGCAGGTGCAGGGGCCGCATGGTTATTACTATCGAGGCGATGATCCGATTGAGTGTACGGCGCGCGGTGATGCGCAGCGGGTCTGCTGGATGGACAAGACTGAGGTGATGCAACAGGGCAATAGTTTCGCCGCGCCGCATATAACGGGTATTGTGACGTTATTGCGCGATGCGCTGCCCGATGCGCCGTCGGCTGATGTGCGCACAGCTTTGGCGGCGAATGCGCTGGAGTGCAACCCGTCACCACACGGGGCGCTGTGCAACACTGCGTCGCAGGTGGTAACTGGGGCGCTTGCAAAGTGTGATATAGCGTCGGCCGGGGTTGGTGAGGATTCCACAATGTGTGGGGCGAGCGCGCAAGATCGATCGTCGGCTGAAGATTGCTCGTTGCATTGGATCCGAGGTGCGGCGCTCTATCCGTTTAATAAAGAGATGCATGCCCTGGTGCGCTTTAGGGATTTAGCGCCCTTTGCGTTGCTCGGCGTCGCGGATCCGGTCGGCAAGGGGCTCGTCGGCAAGGACCCGGCCGCGGTGATCGGCGAAGAGCCGATGGGGCTGGAGATTTGCGCTCGGATCGAGCGGGCCGCCGAGGACGCGGATACCCTGATCATAGGGTATGTCGACCAATTAGCTCGGATCGCAAAAAAGGATCTGTTGCGCGATTGCATCGAGAAAGCGCTAGATCGCGGGCAACACGTGTTCAGCTTTGGCCCCGTGCGGCCGGAAAAATATGGCGATTTACACCGCCGTGCGGCTGATCGCGGATTAAAACTGGTCTATCCACATATAGACGAGCGCGAGGTCTTGGCGGTTTTAAAAAGGGGGCCGACGGGCGATCCCGTCGACGCGCCGGTGTTGGGTATTTTTGGCACCAGCGCCTCCCAGGGAAAATTCACGGTGCAGTTGAATCTGCGGCGGCAATTACAGGCGTTGGGTTTTCGCGTTGGCCAACTGGGCACCGAGCCGCACGCCGAGCTTTTTGCGATGGACGCGTGTTTCCCGATGGGATATGCCTCACCTTTGCGGATTCCCCTACAGCACTATCCGGCCTATCTCGACGCGCAGATGCGGACAATCAACAAAAAACGACCAGATATTATCCTCGCCGGCAGCCAGTCGGGCACGATTCCCTACGATATCCACCATCCGCGAACCTATTCGATGTCGTCCTTAGCCTTTTTGATGGGCATTCGTGCCGACGCCTGTGTGCTGGTGGTTAACAGCGTCGACGCGGACGACTATATACAAGACACGCTGGATGCATTGCGCGGGGTGGGAAAAACGCGGGTGCTGGCCTTGGCGATGAGCGACAAGGAAAAATATCGCCGCGAGGTTATGGGGCGCGCTCTCAATGTGCCGCGGCAGATGCAGATGGGGGAGATTGAAACGAAGCTGGCCGAGTTAGAGCGGCGCTTTGGGCTGCCAGCGGTCGCGATCTTAGCGGAAGAAGGACAGCAAAGGTTGGTGGACTTAATCGTCGAGTATTTTGGTAGGGAAGAAAAGGAGGAGTTGGCGTGGACAAAACAGAGCACGTAGCGACACGAGTCAAAACCCTGCTCGTGCAAGTCTTACAGGTTGATATAGACCCCGAAGATATCGCTGACGACGAGCCGCTTTTCGGCGACGGGCTGGATGCGGACTCGATGGTGGCGTTGGAGTTGGTTTCGGCGATAGAAGAGGCGTTTGGGATCGAGGTGACGGACGATGAATTGCGGGTGGAATTGTTCGAGTCGTTGCGAGGGCTGGTCGAGTATGTAGAGGGCAAAACGCTGTCGGCCTCTTGCTGAATGAATTTTTTGTATCTGGTTACAAGGGGTCGCATTGCGTATTTTTTAAGCGCACTTAGATAGAATATGCCTTATCTCGCAGAGACCGCTCCAGTCTAAGGAGATATTTGCAATGGACGACGATGGAAATTATCGCTTCGATATTTCTGGGTTTATCGTTTTGCCCGGCGTCCTGTCGCCGGGCGAAGTTGCAACTTGCAACGAGGCGATTGATCAGATGCTTAGCGGTGGCGATGATCTGCCGCCTACGGCCGGGGCTTGCGATTCGCTAGTGCAATTGCGCGACCACCCGGTCCTGGCCGGTTATGCCGAATCGTTGTGTGGGGAGGGCTTTCGTTTGGACACGGGGCCGGTATTGTTGGGGGCGGGCGGCAAGGCAGACGGGCGGCTGAGCGGCGGTGGCGAATGGCGCGACTGGTCGCGGGCCTATTTTCACCGCAACGGCGTTCGTCATTGCCAGGGGCTTATGGCCGTCTGGGCGTTGTGCGATGTCGGCTCGGGCGACGGCGGGCTAGTTGTGATTCCGGCCAGTCACAACAGTGAGGTGGAGACGCCGGAGGAACTGCTGTCCGGCGTCGATGACATGGGCTTGTTGGAACAGCCGATTTTGCAAGCCGGAGATTTGCTGCTCTGCGCCGATGCCTTGGTGCGCGGTGTGCAGCCGTGGCATGGTGCCGGTCCCTCAAGATTGTTGTCGTACGGTTTTGCCAACAAGCATGTCAGGCCGCACGACTGGTCGAATTTAGACGCGGATGATACTTATTCGTGGGCGGTGGATTTGCCTTCGGCCGAGCGGGCGGTGTTGCACGACCCCCAGCGCGAGGGGCAGCCGGCGGTTGTGCGTCCGGAAGGGGGGACCAGTCGTATAGACCTGGAGCCGGGCATTTATCACCCCTCTATTTATGTGCGCAATCCCGATGCGGCAATCGACGAGAAGGAGTTTTACCACTGGGATTTGTGCGGTCATTTGTTGGTTAAGGGGGCGATGGACGCCGAGTGGTTAGCCGCGGCCAATGAGGCGATCGAAGCCAATGAGGATCGCATTGTGCGCGAATCGAGGGATGGGGACAAGCCTTCCGTGCGGCTGCAGGGTGCGAACCGGTCGAAGATGGCAGAGGTATGGAGTTTGCCCGAGCCGCATTGTGAACCGTTGCGGCGGATGATTGCGCATCCGGAGGTGGTCTCGCGGCTCAATTGGATGATGGGCAGCGGCTACGAGGCTACAAAGTGCGATGCCTTTTGCAGTAAACCCGGCGCTGCGGGGATCCATTTGCACGCCGGCGGCACTACCCAGTCCGAGCTGAACCACTATACTTTTCGCAATGGCCGTTGTTATTGCGAGTATGTCAATGTCGCCTGGCAGTTGCGGGACGTGACGGCGGCCGACGGTGGTTTCTGCTACATCCCGGGCAGTCACAAGACGGCCTATGCGATGCCCGCAGGCATATTATCTGCCGACGACGACATGGGCATGATAAAGCATCTGGAGATGGAAGCGGGTGATTTACTGATTTTTCTCGCCGGCGCGCAGACCCACGGCGCCCTGCCGTGGACGGGGGCAGAAGATCGGCGATGCGTGTTATTGCAGTATCGGTCCCGCAACCTCAGTTGGGAATCTGCGTCTGCCCGCAAGAGGCGCTAGACGACGAGCAGACGGTCGATACGGCGGATCGTCTGCTCGTCATCTATATCGTGTGTATTACTTCTGCTACTAGTGCTTTAGCAATCAACTTCCCGGTTCGATCACCACTTTCATAGATCCCTCGCTGCCCGTGATATCTATTCCTTCGGCGATTGAGGCGAGCGGCAGACGATGCGTGATAAATTTGTCGAGCGGCGCCTTGGTGTTCTTCAAAAACGACAGCGCCGTCTTGAACTGCATCGGCGGATAAGCCCACATGCCGCGGATATCGAGATCCTTAAAACAAATAATATGCGGGTGGATCTCGCAGGCGCCCGGGTCGGTGAAATGACCGACCTCGACGACGATGCCGCCGCGGCGCACCAGCTCCAACGACTCCTGGAAGGCCACGGGCACGCCGGCGGTTTCGATGACGATATCCGGACCGACGCCATCGCAAAGATCGGAGAGAATCGCCTGACGCTCTTCGAGCGAGGTGTCGCCGACGTTGAGCACGTTGTGCGCGCCCATCTCCTGGGCGAGCGCCAACCGCGAAACGCTCAAGTCGGCGGCGATGATCTCGTCGGTGCCGACGTGGGCCAGTGTAGCTATGACCAGTTGGCCGATCGGCCCGGCGCCCATAACCAGCACTTTTTTGTCGAGGCCCAAACCCTCGCCGATGTGGGGGATACCTGGTCCCAAGGCGCGTTCGACGGCGCGGGTTGCGACGGCGGCCGGTTCGGTGAGCACCGCCCGGTCGGAGGATAGCTCATCGGGGATCTTAAAGACCCAGGAGCGGTTGGTCATATGCATATACTGTGAGAAGCCGCCGCGCGGCGATGGAGCCGTATCGGAGGAGACGAAACCGTAGACGAAACGGTTGGCGCAGAGGGCTGGCCGTTGCGGCATGTGCAGACAATAATAGCAGCGGCCGCAGTTGGTCGAGCTGGGGGTGGTGGTGATGCGGTCGCCCTCTTTTACGGGGCCGCCGACGACGGCCATATGGTCCATCGCTTGCGGGCCGAGCTCTGCGATTGTACCGACCAACTCGTGCCCGGGCACCACCGGGAACTGCAGCCCCATATGCCCGGCGTACATGTGTTTGTCGCTGCCGCAGATACCGGTGCTCTCAATTTTGAGCAGCAGCTCGTCGGCGCCAATCTGTGGTCGGTCGAATTCGCGAACTTCAATGTTGCCCGGTTCTACCATCACTGCGGCCTCGATGCTTGCCATATCAGATACTCCTTTGCGAAAGTAATGGGTCATTGCGTGTCGTTTTAGCGGACTTTGCCTCGGCCGGCGATGGGCCAAATGGCTTCTAAGCGGCCATCGCGTACGGCGTAGAGGTTGTCGTGTAGGTTTATCGTGGTGCAACCGTGCCCAGGGATAAACTCCAGGAGGCTGCAGGGTTGCAGGTCGGTGCAGGGGCCGCCGATGCTTCTTAGGCGGCCATGTTCCTCGGAGAGGGCGTGGCATTCGAGGTCGGGGCGGTCCTTGACCGGCGGCAAACCATGCTCGGGTGTCAGGCTTTTGAGCCCGGCGTCGGTGATGACCTGGTCGGGCGCGGGGCGGCTGGTGACTGTGGTCAACACGCTGAGCGCGTTTTTGAAGCCCAAGTCGAGTTTGCCGTAGGCGGCATCCATCAGCGCGTAGGAACCGGCTTGTACTTCGGTGATGCCGTCAAATGTCGTGCTGATATAATAATCCCCGGTGCCCGAGGCGCTGCAGATCGAACATTCGAGTCCGGCGCCTTCAATATCGGCGCGGGCGTCGACCAAGCGCTGGATGCATTCGTGCGCGCCGGCTTCGCGGGCCGTCTTGTCTTCGAGGTCAACGATATGGCCTTCGTACCCCATTATACCGCAGAAACGGACATTTTCAGCCTTGCCGGCTTTGCGGGCTAATTCAACGACGGCCGCGGGTGGAACGCCGCAGCGATTGTGGCCGATATTGACTTCGACGAGCACGCGCGGGCGGACCTTGTAGGTTTTAGCGGCCTCGTCTAAGTCTGCGAGGTTTTGCGGGTGGTCGACGGCTACCATGATATCGCAGCGGGCAGCCAATGCCATCAGGCGTTCGATCTTGCGGCGGCCGATGACCTCGTTGGCGATGAGGATATCCTGGATGCCGGCGTCGGCCATAGCTTCTGCTTCGCCGACCTTGGCGCAGGTGATACCCTGTGCACCGGCGGCGAGTTGTAATTGGGCGATGGCCGGGGTTTTGTGCGACTTGGTGTGGGGGCGCAGGTTTTTACCGGTTTGGCGGAAGTGCTCGGCGAGTTTGGCGATATTGTATTCGAGGCCAGCGAGGTCGACTAATAATACGGGCGTGTCGATTTCGTCGCGGGGCATGCCGATGTATTCTGCGGAGTCGGGCATATTATTGGTATCCCAGGGTTTATGGGTCTTGGTATTGCGGTTGTCGCGTTTTAAGTAAGGCATTATAAGTGGGTGCGGACGGTCCGGTCGCGCAGTGCGTAGGCCCTTGGGCCGTCGCTCCTCGGATCGCAGCCGCGACTACTTTCCCCGACCCAACCCGACCCAACCCGGCCCGGCCTTCTTACCGCACCACCACCCCGAAAAACGCCCTGCGTCTCACCCCGCGACCGGACCTCAGCGAGCTTTGGTGGTTCTGTTAGATCAAATGGTCGTTTTTGAAAGTATGGCCAATGGGAATGCGTGGCAATAGGGTTGGATTGTTGGAGAGGAAAGAGGTGCGTGCAAGTGGAAAAATCGCTAGACTATGCTCGAATCTAATCTCCCAAGGGAAATGCATATGCCGCAGAATAGACCCCATATCATTCTGATTATGACGGACCAGCAGCGCTTCGACACCATCGGCGCCTGGGGGTGTGACTATATGGTCACGCCGAATATCGACCGATTGGCAGAAGAGGGAGTTTCCTTCCGCCAGGCCTATTGCCCGGGGGCGACCTGTATCGCTTCGCGTGCGGCGATCTTTACGGGGATGTACCCACATACGACCGGGGTTTATAGTTTTAACAACTGGGGCAAGCATCGCAATTGGGTGCAGGATCTCAACGCCGCCGGCTATTTTTGCGCCAATATCGGCAAAATGCATTTTAGCCCGCGCGATATCGCCGGCGGTTTCCACGAGCGGGTGATCGTCGAAAATCCGACGAATAAGACGCTCGACAATGGCGGGGCCGATGACGATTGGGGTCGTTTTCTTACGCACCACGGGCAGAAGCGGCCCAACGACCGCCAGCGTAGCGATCCCGATTGGCTCGACAAGTACCAGGGTGTGCCATGGCATCTGGAGGAGCGCTTTCACAGCGATGTCTTTATCGGCGATGCGGCCTGCGCGTGGATCCGCAACCATCAGGGGGATAAACCGATTTTCATGCAGGTCGGTTTTACCGGACCGCACGAACCTTGGGACCCACTGCAGCGGCACCTGGATCTCTACAGCGGCAAGCAAATGCCGGAGCGGGTGCGGCGCGATGGTGAGCTGGATGACAAGCCGCCGCAGCACCGGGCCAGACAGCAGTTTCAGGCGGAGGTAAACAATGAGGCGCGAATCGATGTGACAAGGGCGGCGGATGATGACATCGGGCGGATGAAGAGGCACTACTATGCCAATATCACCACGGTGGACGAGAAATTGGGCGAGGTAATGGCTGCGTTGGAAGAGCGCGGTTGGTTGGAGGACAGCTTGTTGGTTTTCTGTTCGGATCACGGCGAGTTGTTGGGCGACCACGACCTGGCTTATAAATGGCTGATGTACGATCCGGTGGTGCACGTGCCCTTGATCGTGCGCTATCCCGGTGCAGCGGGGTCGGTCGACGATCTGGTTTCGCTGATGGATATTGGGCCGACGATCTTGGAGGCCGCGGGTGTGGAGATCCCGGATTATTGCGAGGGGCGTTCGCTCGGGCCGTATTTGCGCGGTGAAGAGATGGAGGGGCGCGAGTTTGTATTTGCCGAAGACAATTATCTGGTGATGATGCGCAACAAAGACTGGAAACTGGTGTATTATATCGGTCAGGAAGAGGGTGAGCTGTACGATTTAGGCCAGGATCCGGACGAATTGTATAATCTGTGGTCAGATCCGCAGGTGGCTCAGAGCAAAGCGAAGTTATTGGCCGAACTGCTGGCTTGGATGACCAGCAGTAACTATTGGGCTTCAGGTTATAAAAGGGGCGAGCGAGGGCGCAATCGGATGCGATGGCCCGGTAGGGATAATTTTTTACAGGGGATGAGTGAAAATGAGCGACCTCGAGATGGATATTTCTAAGGGAGATGAGTATGAAATCGGTTGAGATATTCGCTCAATTTGAGCAAGTATTGCAAGGCAAGGTAGCGCATCGTACGGCAGGTGAAATTTTCCCCTATCAATTTGTCTCGCCCGAGTTGGACCGGGTCGTGGAAGAAGTGCGCGAGCATCCTAAGACGCGCATAGCGCGTGGGACGCGCGGCGATCGTTTGCAGCAGACCTTAGAGGGAACGGAAACGGAATTCAAAGCATTGCCTTTGCGCGCGGCGGTTCGCGCTCCGGTGCATATGTCACTCTTTGAACTCGGGCCGTTGCGCGAGGGTGATGGGGCATTGGCCGATGTGATAGCGCAGGTCTATAACCCGCTTGTCGCTTTGTGGCAAAATAAGGGCGTGAGTTGGCAGAAGGTCTATCCGATTCTCTTTTTGAGCGGCCCGGGCTGTTCGACCAATTATCACTGGGACCCATCGAGTGTACTGATCGTGCAACTCTATGGGCGCAAGCGCTTCCACAGTTTGCAAGACCCGCTGCGCTGGTGCCCTGATGCAGTAGCCGACCAGGGACAACCGGCGATGGTCCGGCCGGAAGGACTAACGGACGAGGATATCCTGACCTGCGAGCTGGGCCCAGGCGATGCGGTGTGGAGCCCTAGTCGCGCCCCGCACTGGGTCGATGCCTACGACGAGACGGCGTTTACCCTGTCGATCGCCTTTACGGATATCGCGCCCGAAGCAAATCCGCAAGCGGAGATGTTGGTCCTATAAGCGCCTAGATAGAATACTGGTCCCAACAAAAAAGCCGACCCCCAACGGAGCCGGCTCTTCCTGTTCCCACTCAGCGCTTAGAAGGTGAGCGGCAAATCGTCGTTAGCATCGAAAGGCATGTCCTCGGCCTCACCGATAATTTCCAAGTCCTCGCGTTTTTCAATTTCGGGCAAATAAGCTTCCGAGACCAGCACCTCGGCCAAATCCAAGGTGTTATGGATGCGCAACACTCTGGCGTTTTCCGCCTCGACCAGGCCGACGGTTTCCAGCGCCCGGTCGATACAGATCCGGTCGGTATCGAAGTAGAGCGGGATATGTGCGCCGGAGGGGTGATTACCGGTCATGCAGTTGATATAGGTAATCTCGCGGTCCATCTCCTCGATGGCGCGTTTGTGCGCGTATTCGGCGGTGCCGATACCCGAGGCGTTGCCGTGTGTCTCTTCGGTCAGACCGCGGACGAGGATACGGGTGACCTTGGGATACTCTTTCTCGGCGGCGTGGTTGTCGTGGAATTTGCGACCGACGACATTGGTATCCATACCGGCGCCGGAGATATTTTTGCCGATTTCGTCGACGATTAGCAGGTCGACCGTTTCGAAGGGCAGGCGCGGCATCCATTTCTTGGCCAAGACTAGGAGCTCTTTTTCGCGGTCGACGAATTCTTCGGCACCGACGCCTTTGATCAGCGCAGTCTTATCATACTGGTTTTCGACCAAACCCAAACCCAGCAAGACGCCGCATTTGTCGATGACCGTTTGGCCCACCGAGCGGATGATACGGTCGAAACTATAGTGCACGATGGCTTGGTGGTAGAGGGCGGCGCCTTTGTGTTTGCCCAGGCCGATGAGCATCATCTTGTGTAAGCCGCTCTCGATCTCGCCGACGAAGTCGGTGTGCGGTTTGATGCGGCCGACGACGGCGACGTGATCGGCGTCGTAGGCGTATTGGTCGAAAAAGACGGGCACGCCGTCTTCGGTCTCGCCAACTTGCACCGTTTCCATCGAGGCCTTGATCGGCGCGCCGGTATATTCCTCGGTGACGCCATACCCTTCAATGATGGCCTGCTGGGCCTCGGCGACACCGCCGCCGTGGCTGCCCATCGCCGGAACGAGGAAAGGCTCTAATCCGAGCGCTTTTAACTCTTCGACCAAGCTTTTGATGATCAACGCGATGTTGGCGATACCGCGGCTGCCAACGGAAATGGCGACCGATTCACCCGCGGTGACCTTGCTGTCGAGCGCGAGGCTTTGCACCTCGGCGCGTACGGCGGCGGGAATGTCTTCGAGTGTGGGCGCTTCGAATTTTTGTTTTACGCGGAGCATGCGGGGTGGGGCCATGGGATATCTCCTATATCGCTTTTTTAAAAATCGTCTCTATATCGAGTTGGCTCGTTTTGCGCGGGTTTACCGTGACATTGCCGCTTTGCATCGTCGCTTTGGCGAGCGCGCGGATACCGCTTTTCTTGACGCCGACCTCGCCGAGCTTGGTGGGTATGGCGAGATCCTGGTTGAGCTCACAGACACTGTCGACGGCGAGTTGCGCGGCTTCTCGTTCGTCGAGACCGTCGGTGTTGGCGCCCAGGGCATTGGCGACATTGGCGAACTTATCGAGGCGGGCGTTCAAATTGAACTCCATTACATAGGGCAATAAGATGGCGTTGGCCAGCCCGTGGTGGACGCCGAATTGCGCGCCAACAGGATGCGACATCGCGTGCACATTGCCGAGGCGGGTCTGTGTGAAGGCCATACCGGCGAGCATGCTGGCGACGAGCATATTCTCGGTTGCGGCAAGCTCGTAGTCGTTGGCAACTGCCAGGCGCAGGTTTTCACCGATAAGTTGGATGGCTTGCAGGGCTAGACCATCGGTGATGGGGCCGGCCAATAAATTGGTATAAGATTCGATGGCGTGGGTTAGGGCGTCCATGCCGGTCGAGGCACCGAGTCCGGCGGGTAAGCCAACGGAGAGCTCGGGGTCGAGGATGCCGGCTTGCGGGGTGATTTTGCTGCTGATGACCGGATCTTTATTCTGCGTTTTGGGATTCGTCAGCACGGCAAAGGGGGTGACCTCGCTGCCGGTGCCGTAGGTCGTCGGAATACAGACGAGGGGGGGGATGTCGTTTTTGACGTTGCCGCTGCCCAAATACTCGTTGATACGGCCGCCATTATTGGCGACTACGCCGATCATTTTGGCCACGTCCATTGGTGAACCGCCGCCTAGGGCGAGAAGGGCGTTACACTTTGCTTTGGCGTAGAGGCGTTGCCCGGCGTGCACGCAAGCAGCCGGTGGGTTGGGCAATGCGCCGTCGTAGAGAGCGTGCGGGATATTATTATCATTGAGCACGGCGACAATTTTTTCCGCTATGCCAGCCTGAACCAATCCCTTGTCAGTGACGATCAGGACTTTGGCCTTGCCGGAAAAAAACTGTGGCAAGCGGGTGATGGAGTTGGCGCCATGCACGACATGGGTGGTATGGCGAAAGTCACAGTGGATTTGAAAGGGCATAGGGTGTTGGGTCCTTTTACTGCGTGAAAAGGGCAAATGTAGCTATTGCAAGGTGGTGGTGCAAACTTGTGGGAAGTGAGCCTAGTGCTGTGGAGTGTCAGGTAAATAGGCGGGTTATTTCGTCTGTGGCGAAAGTGGGTAGAGGGGAGAGGTGCCCGTTGCGATTGAGTTGCAGGCCAAAGGAGGGCTCGTGCACGGTGCCAATACGGGCCGCGGCGATGTCGTTGGTTTTTAGTGCCGTAAGGATGGCTGCGGCTGAAGCGGACTCACAGCAGGGGATCTAATGCGAATTCTGCGCAGAGGCGGGTGGTCTCGGGGGCGACGAATAGCGCATCATGGTCGATTTCGATTCCCACATTTGAAGCGGTCGCCAATTCGTAGAGCCCTGTGGCGACGCCGCCCTCGGTGGGGTCGTGCATTGCAGTGACCCGGCCGGCGCCGGTGGCAATATTGGCGTCTTGCACGACGCTGATGCCCGGGGTGTGGAGAAATGCGGCGCAAGTAGTGAGGGTTTCGCTGTCATAACCTCTCGCGAGTAACTCGCCGCGTTTCTCCTGGGCGATAATGGCGGTGGCTTCGATGCCAATGCCCTTGGTTAAAATAAGCGCGTGGCCGGGTTCAAGACCGGATGAGCGGACGAGTTTGTCGCGGGTAGTTTCGCCGAACATCTGCCCGATAACCAAGGCGCGGTCGATGCCGTGGGTTATCTCGCTGTGCCCGCCGCAGACGACTATATCGAGGCTAGTGGCTGCTTCGTAGATGGAGCGAAATATCGATTCGGTCAGTGCGGGAGTCGCTTGTCCAGCAGGTAGCAATATAGTGCTGAGGAAGAAGCGGGGGACCGCGCCCATTGCAGCGATATCGTTGGCGTTTACATGGACCGCGTACCAGCCGATCTGGTCGGTGGCGAAAGTGATCGGATCCGTTTTGGCGACGAGCAGGCGGTCGCCGAATTCGATCACCGCGGCGTCTTCGCCCAGTGTTGGGGGCACCAATAGGTGTTCGTGGTGGTGGGTGTAGGCAGCGAGCAGGCGGCGCAACTCGGCGTGCGGCAGTTTGCCGGCGGGATAGGTGCTCATTGCTCGGCGTAGAAGGCGCAAATGGCCTGGACCAGTGCGGGTATACTGCTTTCTGTCGGTTGCACGCTGACACGGAGACCGAGTTGGTGCGCGGCGGCGGCAGTAGTTGGGCCGATGCAGGCGATAGCGGCGCGGGCGAAGATAGCTGTCGTGCGCTCTGGGCCGAAAATCTGGTGAAAATTATGCACGCTCGAAGGGCTGGCGAAGATGGCGAGGTCGAGGCTATCGTCTGTTAAGACCGCAGGGATGGTGATAGCGGTTGGAGGGTGGTTTGTATAAGTAGATATATGCCTGACGTGGGCACCGCGTGCGGTGAGTGCCTCGACTAGCTGGGTGCGGCCAATTGAAGAGGCTGGGAATAGGACTTCGCAGTCGGCGAGGTCGATATGGGCGAAGGCTTGTTCAAGACCTTCTTGCGATTGTAACTCGGGGACCAGGTCTGGCACGAGGCCGCGTTCGCGTAGGGCGGTGGCGGTGGCTAGGCCGACGGCGGCAATGCGTGTTTGCGCGAACGCGCGGGCATCGCGCCCGCGTTGAAAGAGTCGGTCGCAGAAGAAGGTGACGCTATTGGGGCTGGTAAAGATCGCCCAGGCGACGCGCTCGAGCTCGTCTTGCGCTGCGTCTATTGGTGCCCAGTCGTCGGGCGGTCCGATGTCGAGCAGGGGTAGTGTTGAGACGGCAGCCCCTTCGGCTTCGAGACGTTGTTGCAGGGGGCCGGCCTGTTCGCGACTGCGGGTGACGAGCAGTCGGCGGCCGAAGAGTGGTTTGCTCTCGTACCAGTTCAGGGCTTGGCGCAGCGATACGACCTTGCCGATGACGATAAGGGCGGGTGAACGGATGCCTTTATCGTCGGCTGCAGCCGGTAGCTGTTCGAGGTCGGTGGCGATGGTGCGTTGATCGGGCCAGGTGCCCCATTCGATGATGGCGGCCGGGGTTGAGGCGGCGCGGCCCTGTTCGATTAGGGCTTGGCAGATGTCTTTGAGTTTGCGAGCGGCCATGAAAATGACCAAGGTGCCATCGAAGGCGGCGAGCTGGGGCCAGTTGATGGCGGTTTCTGGTTTGTTAGGATCCTCGTTGCCGGTGACCAACATCGTCGCCGAGGCGATGCCGCGGTGGGTCAGGGGGATGCCGGCATAGGCCGGCACGCCGGCGGCGGCGGAAACACCGGAAACGATCTCAAAGGGGACATTGGCTTCGTGCAAATGCAGGGCTTCTTCGCCGCCGCGCCCAAAAATAAAGGGATCACCGCCTTTTAGACGGACGACGATTTGGCCTTTTTGCGCGCGGTCGATGAGCAGGGCGTGGATCTCATCTTGGGTCGCGCTTTTACGGCCACCGCGTTTGCCGACATCGATTTGCTCGCAGGTCTCGGGCACCATATCGAGCAAGCGGTGATCGAGTAGATCGTCGTAGAGGACTACGTTAGCCTCCTGCAAGTAGCGCAGGCCCTTGAGGGTCAATAAGCCAGGGTCTCCTGGCCCTGCGCCGACGATATAGACGGTGCCGGGGGTGGCGTGCTCAGCGTTCATCATTCCGCGTGTAAGAGGGCATCGGCGCCCTGTTCACGCAATGCGGCAGCCACGGTTTCGCCGAGTGGCTGGGCATCGGTTAGGGGCGCGCTGTGTCGTGCGCGCAGCATTTCGGTGCCATCCGGGCGGCCCACCAGACCGTCTAAGGTCAATTGGTCTTCTTCGAGCCGGGCCCAGGCGCCGACAGGGGCGTGGCAACCGGCGCGCAGTGTCTGCAATAATTGGCGTTCGGCTTGCACAGCGGCTTGCGTTGGCGCGTGGTTGAGAGCGCTGACATAAGGCGTCAAAGCATTGTCTGCGCGCATCTGCAGGCCCAATGCACCCTGGCCGGGTGCGGGTAGAACCTGGTCCAAGGACAGATGAACGCCGATGCGTTGTTGCCAGCCGAGGCGGTTGAGGCCGGCTACCGCGAGCACGACGGCGTCGCATTCGCCGCGCATTGCTTTGTCGATGCGCGTGTCGAGGTTGCCGCGGATATCGAGAATTTCGAGATCGGGCCGAAGAGCCTGCAGTTGGGCGCGACGGCGCAGGCTACCGGTGCCTAGGCGTGCGCCATTCGGTAAGTCTGCCAATGAAGAAAGATCGGGACCGATTAGCGCGTCACGCACGTCTTCGCGCTCGGGAGTGGCGACCAAGGCGAGTTCCGGATGCATCTGGGTCGGTAGGTCCTTGAGACTGTGGATGGCGAGGTCGATTTGGCCTTCGAGTAGCGCGCGTTCGAGCTCTTTGGTAAAGACGCCGGCACCACCGAAGTTGCGTAGGGAGCCTGTGGCTTTGTCGCCGGTGGTGCGTATTTCCAATACCTCGATTTCGAGGCTGTTATTGTGTGCCTGCAAGCGGTCGCGGACCCAATGGGTTTGTGTGAGGGCGAGTTTGCTTCCACGGCTGCCGATGACGAGTTTCACGCGGGTCATTTCTGTTGTGGGGTTTCATTTTAACTCGTTTGAATATAGGGAAAGCACGGTGAGGAGCAACCGCGCGAATCAAATGCTGACAAGGCTCGTTTGGCCTATCGATCAGAGGGTGTTTTATGTGGCTTAAGTGGCGGTTGCAAGGGTGTGTTCTGCTCTTTCTGGTTGCACATCTTCTACTGGGTTGGGTGTCTATTCCTTCGTTGTGGTGGATGAATCCAATGGCGTATGCACCGCGGTATTACGCCGTGGTGTTTTTGCTCGGGACTATGCTCTTGTCCGGGTTTTACTTTCGACCGGCAACGGCGAAAGTTTTGTTGCGTTCAATGCCGGATCCATGGAGACCGGGCGGTTGGGGTTGGGGCGTGCGTTTGTGCGTGAGCGGGATGGCGTTGACTTTTTTATAGCTTGGCGTTCCGAAATGCATCTGCTCGGCGATGGTTATCTGATGGTGCGCGAATTGGCGCTGCTTGTCGATCGCACGGGCAACGAACCGTTGGCGCTGTGGTTGGTGAAGCAGCTTTACATCTCGGCTGCGAATTTTGACGCCGAGACCGTATATCGGCTCTGTAGCTACGGGGCCGGTGTTTTCTATGTGGTGCTGCGCCTAGAGATTGTGCGGGGCCGTTGGCTCGTTTGTGGGGCTTGTGCGCAGCACCACCTTTGCTTGGCTCGGGGTTAGCGTGGGATGCCCCGCGGGGCTTGCGCGCAAGGAGCTTTGTCCAAGCACGGTTGGGCCTATCGCTGGGAGACGTTGGCCGCTTATTATCGCGGTGCTGGATGTGCAGCCAGATTATACGGCGGCGCGTTTGCGCTTGCTGAAGATCGAAGATAGAATCGCCGAATAAAAGTGGGACGGTGCCCCAAGGGCGCCGTCCCACTTTTATTTTTTCTGTCGTCGAGACTCGGGGTTTAGGCCAAGGCCTTCGTCGTCGTCTTGATGATCACGGCGGCGACCTTGTAGGGATCCGCATTGGACGCCGGTCGCCGATCTTCCAATCGTCCCTTCCAACCGTCGTCGATTGTGCCGATCGGAATGCGAATTGAAGCGCCGCGGTCCAATTCGCCGTAGCTGAACTTGTCGATTGCCTGGGTCTCGTGCAGCCCGGTTAATCGCTGGTCGTTTTCGGCACCGTATACGGCGATATGTTCCTGAATATGCTTACCGAATTCCTCGCAGATCTGGGTGAAGGTCTGCTTGTTGCCCGCGGTGCGCATCGCGCCATTGGAAAAGTTAGCGTGCATGCCGGAGCCGTTCCAATCGCCCTTGATCGGCTTGGGGTGCCAGTCGATCACCAGCCCGTATTTCTCCGCGGTGCGCTCCAATAGATAGCGCCCCACCCAGATCTCGTCGCCCGAACGCCCGGCGCCCTTGGCGAAGATCTGAAACTCCCACTGACCCATCATTACTTCGGCGTTGATGCCCTCGACATTGAGGCCAGCCGCCAGGCACAGATGCAAGTGCTCGTCGACCAATTCGCGGCCATAGGCATTTTGTGTGCCGACCGAGGTGTAATAGGGGCCTTGCGGGGCGGGAAAACCCTCCTTGGGAAAACCCAGCGGGCGCCCCGTCTCCGGATCGATAATGGTGTATTCCTGCTCAAAGCCGAACCAGAAATCGTCGTCGTCGTCGTCAATGGTCGCCCGGCCATTGCTGGCGTGGGGGGTGGCGTCAGCGCTGAGGACTTCGGCCATGACCAGCCAGCCGTCGCCGCCGAAGCGGTCGGGGTCGGGGAAGACGGCGACGGGCTTGAGCAGACAGTCTGAAGCGCTGCCATCGGCTTGTTCGGTTGACGAGCCGTCGAACGACCAGATCGGTGCGGCGGCGAGATCACCGGAGAAATCGTCGACGATCCTGGTTTTACTACGCAAGCTCTGGGTCGGCTCGTAGCCGTCGAGCCAGATGTATTCTAATTTCGATTTAGGCATAGCTGATGCAACCTTTCTAATG
>LWDU01043656.1_pt1 | contig 17250 bp, 15 predicted proteins | sample 727161 | NCBI WGS metagenome assembly LWDU01 (sample SAMN04566230, study PRJNA314399) | hydrothermal vent metagenome | isolation source: deep sea hydrothermal plume seawater | place: Mexico: Gulf of California, Guaymas Basin | collected 2004-07-11
GAAAAGGCAGAGGAAAGGGTTCGAAATAGGCTTAAGGAATTCAAGAGGTACAAGCTTAAAAACAGGCGACTTGTGGTGGGTATGTTGGGCTGCATGGCAGAGCGATTAAAGGAGAATTTGTTAGAGCAGGAAAAGCTTGTTGATTTGGTTGTTGGGCCTGATGCTTACAGAGATCTTCCGTCTCTTGTTAAGCAGGTGAATGGAGGTCAAAAGGCAGTGAATGTTCTTCTTTCCAGAGAAGAGACCTATGCTGATGTAAGTCCTGTAAGGTTAGATAAATCCGGAGTGACTGCTTTCATTAGTATTATGAGAGGTTGCGACAATATGTGTTCGTTTTGCGTAGTGCCTTTCACGCGTGGACGAGAGCGTAGTAGGGAGCCTAAGAGTATTGTGGCTGAAGCTCAGGATTTGTTTAATAAAGGTTACCGTGAAGTCACTCTTTTAGGCCAAAACGTAGATTCTTACAAGTGGAACCTCGATATTAAAGGAATCATAAAAGATTCAGATCAGCCAATTGTTCGATTTGCTGAATTGCTAGAAATGGTAGCGAAAGTGAACCCAGATTTAAGGGTCAGATTTTCAACTAGTCATCCTAAGGATATGATTGACGATGTTCTACATGTTATCGCAAGTCACGAAAACCTGTGTAAATACATTCACCTTCCAATTCAATCTGGAGCAAGTTCTATGCTCAAAAGGATGAATAGAGGTTATACAAGAGAGTGGTATTTAGATAGAATTGCCGCAATTAAAAGAATACTTCCTGATTGTGCTTTATCGACAGATATTATTACTGGTTTTTGTGGAGAGACAGAACAAGAGCATCTAGAAACAATGTCTATTTTAAAGGAGGTAGGCTTTATTATGGCTTATAATTTTAAATACAGTGAGAGGCCGAGAACGCTTGCTGAAAGAAAGTTTGAGGACGATGTCCCGGAGGAGGTGAAAAGCGCTCGATTAACAGAGATCATAAAACACCAAAGATCTTATGCATCGGTGCTTATTCAAGAAATGGTTGGTAAAGTGTACAGAGTGTTAGTTGAAGGAGTTAGTAAGAAAAGTACAGAAAAATTTTATGGCAGAACTACTCACAATATTGTTATTATATTTGATAAAGGAGACTTAAGTTTATGCGATTATGTTAATGTTAGAGCTTTAGACTGTACAAGCGCAACTCTTAAAGGAGAGGTTACAACTGATAAAGCGGATGCTTAATTTATAATTAGTGAAATGAATGTAGGGTCGATAAAACAAAGGTTTGGTGTTATAGGAATTAATGAAGCTCTCGATAGAGCATTACATATTGCTGCCCAAGTTGCTCCAACAGATTTATCGGTTCTTATTCTTGGAGAGAGTGGAACAGGAAAGGAGATAATGCCTAGGATAGTTCATCAATTCAGTAAGCGTAAGCACGGGAAATATGTTGCCGTTAATTGTGGAGCTATTCCCGAAGGGACGATTGATTCAGAGCTGTTTGGCCATGTAAAGGGAGCTTTTACAGGTGCTACAGAATCTCGTAGAGGTTATTTTGAAGAAGCGGATGGCGGTACTATTTTTTTAGATGAAGTAGCCGAGTTGCCACTAACCACACAGGTCAGACTATTGCGTATCCTAGAAACGGGAGAGTTTATGAAGGTGGGGTCTTCAACTACAGAAAAGACAGATGTGAGGGTTGTTGCTGCAACGAATGTGAATTTTGAAGAGGCATTTCAAAAGGGAAAATTTAGGGAGGATTTATACTATCGTTTGAATCAAGTCCCAATTCATATGCCTCCTCTGAGAGATAGGTCAACAGATATTCATCTTCTTTTTAGAAAGTTTACAACTGATTTTAGTGAGTTGCACAGAATGCCCCCCCTATCTCTGTCTTCGGATGCGATAGAAATCATTGAACATTACCCTTGGCCTGGAAATATTAGACAACTAAAGCATATTACTGAGCAAATGTCAGTTTTAGAAACAGAGAGGCTGATTAACTCTGACACTTTGCTGGGATATTTACCAGAGACGAATAGGTCCAGGTTGCCAGTTCGCGTAACTTCGGGTACTGACGGCTTTGAGGAGAGCGATTCTGGAAGGAATGAGAGAGAAATGCTCTATAAGGTCCTTTTTGAAATGAAGGGTGACTTGAATAACTTGAAAGAACTTGTGTTAGGCTTAATAAAAAATGGTGGTTCACTAAGTGGAGATGATGAAATTCTTGTAAAAAGAATGTTTGATGAGCACAGTAGCTCTCAGCCTGGCGTAAGTAATTTTCCAATCGTGTTTTCTGGAGGCGATCAGCCTGATAACTCTAGTAAAGTTAAAGACTCACATGATATTGAGCCAAGCTTATCCTTGATTGACTCAGAGAAGGAGCTGATAAAAATGGCCTTAGAAAAGTACAATAACAGGCGTAAGGATGCGGCGGAAGAGTTGGGGATTTCAGAGAGGACTTTATACAGGAAAATAAAAGAATATTCGCTTAAATGAATTTGATTAAGTTCATATTATTTATCAGTATTCTGCTGGCTATTGCCACTATTAGTAGCTGTGGTGTATATTCTCCATATGGAGCTGCAACTTCTGGAGCTAAGACCTTTAGTGTATCAATTTTTGAAGCTACTCATCCGTTGGTTTCTGCAACTTCTGCACTTAGTATATCGGAGTCACTAGTGGATAGAGTACAAAGGCAGTCAACTTTGAAATTAGTAAGTGGGGAAGCAGAGTTAAAATTTTCTGGAAGAGTGGTTGATTGGCTAGTTCAGCCTATTAACGTACAAGGAGATGAGACTGCGAGTGCAAATAGAGTTACAATCACAGTTGATGTTATTTATACCAACAGCTTAGATGAATCTCTGAGTTTTCAGCGAAAGTTCAACCGTTTTGTAGATGTACCAAGTAGTTCTGATATATTTTCTATAGAAGATGTGATTGCAAGTGAGATAGGCGAGTTGTTATCTTTGGATATTTTTAATGCAAGCCTCGGAAATTGGTAAGAAAATGAATATTCAGCGATTAAATTCAATTCTTACTCACAAAGAAACCAATCTTACAGATTTGCGTGATGATTTAGCTGAATTGGTTTCGAATCATCCATATAGTGGGCCTTTCCGCATGTTACTTGCTAAGGCTTCTAAGGATGCTGGCCATCTAGATCAAAAACAAGATCTTCTCGCCGCCGCCGCTCATTGTAACTCTAGGAAGGCACTTTTTGAATTAATGTTCGGTGAAGATTTAAGGCGTGAAGCTAGAGAAATACACAAAATAATTGAAACCGAAGATGAGGTGTCAGAGGATGAATTGCTGGAATTGGTTTGGCATATAGATGAGAGAAAATTAGATGATGAATCAGAACATATTTCAAGTGAAAGAGAAGCCGTAGTCGAGGCAATTGCCACTTCCTTGAGCGTTGAAATGGAGAGTTGGGACGAAAAAGAGCCCCTTAAAGGGGGTGATCCAGAAAAAAAATCAAATTATTTTTCACATTTGAAAAGAAGTGAAAATGAGCTTGAAAAAGACACTATTTCAGATAGTGAATTGAATGAGATAAAAGGGGCTGGTGAAGCCAATTCTATGTTCGGAAAGTGGTTGAAGATAAGGGCAGTAGAAACATCATTTGGAGATTATGGTAATCCTATATCCCAAGTAGAGCAAGGGGCATCGGCTATAATTGATGCTTTTTTGAATAAGAACAATCCGTCTATTGGAGCTGTTCGGGATATTGAAACACCGGTCGAAGAATGGGCTAGTAAAGGGCTGCAATATGACCCGAGTTTAGTGACTGAAACTATGGCAAAATTATATGCTTCTCAGGGCCAAATTGGACGCGCAAGGAAAGCTTTTAAGATGTTAGCTTTGAAATATCCTGAAAAAAGTGTTTATTTTGCATTCCAGCTTAAAAAGTTAAGCAAAAACTAAGAAGACTATCATGGGAACTCTCCTCACAGTTATTATTTTGATTATCTGCTTCCTTTTAGGAGCAGTTATTTTAGTCCAAAACCCCAAAGGTGGTGGACTCGCATCTGGATTTACAGGTGGTGCCGCCATGGGCGGTGTGCAACGTACAACAGACTTCCTTGAGAAGAGCACTTGGTACCTTGTGGTCGCGCTATTTGTGACTTGCATGGCTGCTAGTATCTACAATGGAAACACTGAGGCAAATGTCGGTATTGATGAGAGTTTCATGCCAAGTACAACTTCGGCACCAGCTCCAGTTGAAGTTGCTACTCCAGTTGAAGCAGAGTCTCCAACTGACACTCCTTCTGAGTAAGTATATCCCAGAAGTATTTATCGCCAAAAGTATTAGATTTTAGACTCATTCGATTGTAATTTAGCGCTCGCATTTTTGCTGTGTAGCTACTTCTCGTGCTCCAGCTAATCTTTATTATTTTATATATCAGATGTCAGTAAACATTCGCCCATTAGCAGATAGGGTTCTTATCGAACCAGCTCCAGCTGAAGAAACAACAGCAAGTGGAATTATTATCCCTGATACAGCTCAGGAAAAACCTCAAAGAGGTGTTGTTGTTGCTGTTGGTCCAGGAAAGCCAGATGAACCCACAACAGTTAAAGTTGGGGATGCTGTCTTATATGGAAAGTATTCAGGCACGGATCTTCAAGTTGAGGGAAGGGATTACATGATTATGCGTGAGTCAGATATTCTAGCAATAGTTTAAAAAAAACAGACCGTTTAAAATTTTATAAAATGGCAAAAAACATTAAATTCGATATAGAAGCTCGTAGGAGTTTAAAAAATGGTGTCGATGCGCTTGCAAACGCAGTAAAAATAACATTGGGACCTAAAGGGCGAAATGTTGTTATTGATAGAAAATTTGGAGCGCCAATGGTAACAAAAGATGGTGTAACTGTAGCAAAAGAAATAGAGCTTAAAGACCCCATTGAAAACATGGGAGCTCAAATGGTTAAGGAGGTCGCATCTAAGACAGCTGATGATGCTGGAGATGGAACGACGACCGCTACTGTACTCGCTCAGGCTCTTATTTCTGAAGGTATGAAGAATGTATCTTCTGGAGCTAATCCCATGGATCTTAAGCGCGGAATGGATAAAGCCTCTATCGCAATTGTTAAGCATCTACAAAAGATGAGTCAAGAGGTGGGTAACGACAACTCGAAGATTGAGCAGGTAGCTACTATTTCAGCAAACAACGATACTACTATAGGTGCTTTAATAGCACAGGCGATGAAGACGGTTGGAAATGAGGGAGTTATTACTGTAGAGGAGGCTAAGGGTATGGAGACAACTGTTACAACAGTTGAAGGAATGCAATTTGATAGAGGATATCTAAGTCCTTACTTTGTAACTAACCCTGAGAAAATGGAGGTTGAGTTGGAGAACCCATTTATTCTTATTCACGATAAGAAAATATCGAACATGAAGGACCTTCTTCCTGTTTTAGAAGAAACTGCAAAATCAGGTCGCCCACTTTTGATCATTGCTGAAGATGTAGATGGTGAGGCTTTAGCGGCTTTAGTTGTTAATAAAATCAGAGGTTCTCTAAAAATTGCTGCTGTAAAAGCACCTGGATTTGGTGATAGAAGAAAAGCAATTCTTCAAGATATTGCAACACTTACAGGTGGACAGGTGATTTCAGAAGAGACTGGGTTGAAGCTTGAAAACACTTCAGTAGATGATCTTGGAACAGCGGAAAAAATAACTATTGACAAGGACAATACCACCCTTGTAAATGGTGCTGGTGTTAAAGCTAGTATTAATGCTCGCATAGGTCAAATAAAAGCTCAAATAGAGACTACAACGTCAGATTACGATAAGGAAAAACTACAAGAACGCCTTGCTAAATTAGCTGGTGGTGTAGCTGTTCTATATGTTGGGGCCGCTACTGAGGTAGAGATGAAGGAGAAAAAGGATAGAGTTGATGACGCTTTACATGCAACTCGTGCTGCTATTGAGGAGGGTATTATTCCTGGCGGAGGAACTGCTTACATCAGAGCTGCTTCTAAGATATCAAAATTAGAGGGAGTGAATAACGATGAGACAACTGGGATTAAGATTGTAATCAGAGCTATTGAAGAGCCTTTACGCCAAATTGTGGCCAATGCTGGTGGAGAAGGAGCTGTAGTTGTTAATGCAGTTCGTGATGGAAAAGCTGATTTCGGATACAATGCAAGGACTGAGATTTATGAAAATCTTTACAAGGCGGGAGTAATTGATCCCACTAAGGTTGCTCGTGTAGCATTAGAAAATGCTATTTCTATCTCGGGTATGATGCTTACAACGGAGTGCGTTATATCTGACTTTGAGGAAGAAGGTTCGATGGCTCCTCCTCCTGCTATGCCTGGTGGTATGGGAGGAATGATGTAGATTAAACACACTTTCAGATTGATGTCGATTAACGTAAAACACACCACGAAAGTTTTTGATGGACAAGCTGCTCTTAATGATGTTAGCTTAAAAGTCCCTTCGGGCCAGGTTTTAGGTCTTTTAGGGCCAAACGGTGCAGGTAAATCAACGTTAATGCGATTAATATCTGGGTACTTACCCGCAACTTCAGGTTATGTTGAAGTTTGTGGTTTTGATGTTGATTCCGAGCCTCTTGAAACAAAAAAGCGAATAGGTTATTTACCAGAGCACAATCCCTTGCCCGAAGAAATGTTCATTCGTGAATATTTGAGTTTTGTAGGTGGGATGTATAAAGTAAATAACGTTGCTAAAAGGGTTGAGGAAGTTATGTCTCTTGTGGCACTAGAGCCTGAAGCCAGTAAGAAAATAAGTCAATTATCTAAGGGCTATCGCCAAAGGGTGGGTCTTGCAGCGGCGATTATACATGAGCCGGAAGTATTGATACTTGATGAGCCGACTTCTGGTTTGGACCCCAATCAACTTGTTGAAGTAAGGGCACTAATAAAAAATATAGGTCGTGAAAGAACGGTACTTCTATCTACGCATGTCATGCAAGAAGTGGAGGCTATGTGTGATCGTGTTGTGCTTATTAAGAATGGAGAGATAGTAGCGGATGAGGCCACGGATATTTTCACAAGTAGATATGGTGGGCTTGAAGCGGCTTTTAAAGATCTTACTTCTTGAGTACTGAAACGAATACTGAAAGAGGAGTAGTATTTAGATCTACCGGATCTTGGTATGATGTACAAGACTCCTCAGGTGAGAATATTCGATGTAGAATTAAGGGAAAGATGAGGCTTAAGGGTTTGCGATCTACCAACCCTATTGCAGTGGGTGATGCCGTACAATTTATCAGGTCTAAAGACGGAACTGGTAGTATAGATAGTATAGAGGAGAGGAGGAATTACATTGTTCGAAAATCAGTTAACCTTTCTAAGGAAACTCATATTGTCGCTTCAAACTTAGATAGAGCATATCTGATTGTGACCATTGCTAAGCCAAGGACTAGCTCCGGATTTATTGATAGATTCTTAGTAACAGCAGAAGCGTACGGAATTCCGACTACGATTATATTTAACAAATTTGATTTGTTAAGTTCAGATAAAGAGGCATTGTTAAGACAAGAGGAGTTGGAGGGTATATATACAAGAGCTGGTTATGAAACTATGAGGGTTTCAGCAGAGTCTGGTTTAGGAATAAAGGAGTTTAGAGAGGAATTAAATTCTGGTATAAATTTACTATCTGGGCATAGTGGTGTCGGTAAAAGCACGATAATCAATATGCTTATTCCGGGTTTAGAACTTAAAACCGCTGATGTGTCGGAATCTCATTCAAAAGGGAGGCATACAACTACTTTTGCCGAAATGTTTTCGGTTCCAGGAGGTGGGTTTATTATTGATACACCAGGTATAAAAGGGTTTGGTTTAGTAACATTAGGGAAGAGTACGCTAAACCATCATTTCCCTGAGTTTTTCAAATTTCTACACGATTGTAAGTTTAACAATTGTGTGCATATGGGTGAGCCGGGCTGTGCAGTTAAAAAGCAGGTTGAGGCAGGTAAGGTGTCTAAGGAGCGGTATTCAAATTATTGCGATATGTACAAAACTTTTGAAGAGGGGCCGTATAGATAAAGGGCGTCGCTTTTATTTAACTTTAGAAGTATATAGTCCGTGTACCTTAAGATCTTCGGAGTTGTATCTCAGGCGACTGTGTGTGTGTCTATCGTAAACATCTAATCCTATCGATCTTAGAATGGCATCTCCGGCTGCACAGTCCCATTCCATGTAAGTGCCAGTTCTAGAGTGTATTTCAGCTTCTCCGAGAGCTATTTTACAGAATTTCAGCGCTCCGCTAACCGGACTAGTAATAACATCTGTTGTGTGAATTCCTGGAGGGAGTAAATCCTCTAACACAGCCTTCTCATCCCAAGAGGTAACTAATCTATATGGTTTTTGAATAGTATTAGAATGTATTGTCTTAATACAAGTTCCATCTAACTGCCAAATCGAAAAACCTTTCCTAATTGCTCCAGCATAAATTATGTTGGATAAAGGGTCTGCAACGACACCTATTATGGGTCCTGTTGCGTCACAAAGGGCAATATTCACTGTAAACCCAGTTCTATTTTTGAGAAACGACTCTGTACCATCTAAAGGATCTATTAAGAAATAGTATGGCCAATCCTTCCTATCTTCAAAAGAAGGAATAGTTGCTTCTTCACTAAGGATAGGAATTCCAAGAGGAGATAGAATTTCAGTTATAATTTTATCTGAAGCATAATCAGCATCGGACACAAGGGTACCATCCTCTTTTGATTTTATATGTAGTTCGTCATCTGAAGATTCAAGAGCTAAAAGCAATACTCTTGCGCCAGCTCCACCTGCTTTAATAGAGAGGTTTAGAGCTTCTTCTAAAAGTTTTTCTGACAACATGCGCCTAATATAGTCTCCATAGATTAATTTCGCCCCGATGCAGGGGTGCCTTTTGGCTGAGATTCATACCCTTTGAACCTTACCGGGTAATACCGGGTTGGAAGATGTCATTTAAGATTTACCCAGCGTCACATTTTAAATATAAAATTTAGTCAATGCGTATATCTTTATTATTTATTTGTTTGTTTTATGCCGTTTTTATTCAAGCCCAAATAGATTCAATTAATCTATTAAGTCCCGCAGCTGTTAGAGCTGTCACTTCTGATATAAGATCGCCTTTTACACACTCGGATTTTAAGGCTGAGGATTTAAACAAACGAGATGCGGCGCAAGATCTTCCGTTTCTTTTAAGACTCGCTCCATCTGTTGTAGTTACATCGGATGCTGGAAATGGTATTGGCTACACAGGAATTAGGATTAGAGGAACCGACGCCAGTAGAATTAATGTTACAATTAATGGAGTTCCATTAAATGATGCTGAGTCTCAAGGAGTTTATTGGGTGGATTTACCAGATTTGGGAGCTAGTGTTTCCGGACTTCAAATCCAAAGGGGTGTAGGTACTAGTTCTGTTGGCGCTAGTGCATTCGGAGCATCTATAGCGGTTAATACTTTAGGATCAGTAGTAAAACCTAAAGTAAAAGTAGTTTTAGGAATGGGGAGTTTTAATTCAAAAAGAGAAAGTGTAAGTTGGAGTACAGGGATGTTAGGCGAGGGTTTTTCATTTGATGGCCGAGTTTCACATATTTCATCGGATGGATTTATAGACAGGGCGTCAAGTGAACTTAGCTCCCTATACACCTCAGTTGGAAAAAGATGGGATAGAGGTCGGATGACATTCACAACTATGTTAGGAAATGAACGAACCTATCAAGCTTGGTTTGGTGTTCCTCAGATTGTAACTGATCAATCTGTATCAAATAATCATATTTTAGATTGGGCAGCTGGGTCATATGAATATGGTTATGGTTCGGATACAGTGAGAATTTTGGATTTGCTTGAAAATCGTAGAACTCACAATTACTATAACTATGAAAATGAGGTTGATGATTATGCTCAAAACCATTTACAGCTTCATATCGATCAAAGAATAGGATTAGCAGATGTTTCAATGACCATTTACTCAACAGCTGGATCTGGTTTTTACGAGCAATATAGAGAGGGTGATTCCTTTAGTTCTTATGGATTATTAACTCCAATGTTACCAGATTCATCATTTCTAGAGTCTACTAACGTGATCCGAAGGCGATGGCTAGATAACCAGCTTTTTGGAGGTTTGTTTAATTTCAGTATTAATGTAGAAGAAGCTGAATTAGAAATGGGTTGTGCATATTCTACTTATTGTGGCGACCATTTCGGTGAGATTATGTGGATGGAGTACGCTTTAGAGATAATGCCTGAAACGAGGTACTATGATAATATAGGAGATAAACGAGATATGAGTGCTTACTCAAGGGTGAGTTACGATTTGATACCTGAAATTATAAAGGTTCAAGGAGAAGTCAATATCCGTTCAATTTTATACTCTTCAAACGGAGTTGATTCAGATTTACAGAATTTCCAGTTTAACGACAACATGTTTTTTTTCAACCCTAAGTTAGGTTTAGATTATCAGCCCTCTCTAAATAGTAGAGCCTTTGCATCAGTTGCTGTCGCAAACAGAGAGCCAGCTAGAAGCGATTATATAGATCACCCAATTTGGAGTTCTAGTTTAATTAAACCAGAGAGGCTATTAAATTTAGAGGCAGGATATAAGCGCTCAGGTAAAAAGTGGGCCGCTGAAATAGGGTTGTATCACATGGATTACAAAGACCAATTAATTGCCACTGGAGCATTAAATGATGTGGGGAGTGTTATTAGAATTAATGTACCTAATAGCTATAGACAAGGATTGGAGTTGCAGGCTGGAATTGAGATTTTAGATAATGTAAGATGGGACGGTAACCTTACGTTGTCTAAAAACAAAATCACGGAGTTTAACGAGATTTTATATGATTACATATCTGAGATCCCAACGACAACTTCCACAACTCACGTTAATACGGAAATTGCATTTTCGCCCTCAGTTGTCGCGGCAAGTATTTTGGATGTACTTGTTTGGTCTAATGATAAAAGTAAAATAAACTGTGAATTAGCAACTAAATTCGTAGGGAAACAATACCTAGATAACACTTCAAATGAAGGGAGATCGTTGCCTGCGTATTTAGTTAATGATATAGTAGTGAGGTGGTCGCCAGAGTCTGAGAGTGGGCTGAGCGTTTCAGTATTTGCAAATAACATTTTTAATGAATTGTATAGTGCAAATGGTTGGACATATAGCTACCTATATGGAGGTTTAGATGGAATGGTGACAGAGAATTATGTTTTTCCGCAGGCTGGACGTCATGGGTTTATAAATATCGCGTACAGTTTTTAAGTAAGATTGACTAATTTGCATCTATGAAAATGAGGGTACCATTTATTTTGTTGATTGCTATCTTGGCGGTTAGTGTGTATGGGGTTTCAGCTCAATATACCATGCCTTTTGAGGAGCTTCCGCATGAAGGAACATGGCTTCAATGGCCGCATAATCATACTTATGGTTACGGTGCTGCTGATTTCGAACCTGCCTGGATTCAAATGACAGAAGCCTTGGTTGATGGCGAGAGAGTTCACATTATAGCGTATGATAATGTGCATAGAGATCACATTGTAAATCTATTAGAGGAATCTTTGGTAGATATGTCTTCAGTAGATTTTGTGATTGCTGAAAATGATGATTTTTGGGTTAGAGATAATGGTCCCATTTTCGTTTACGACTCTGAAGTGAATTTAACGATTTTAGATTGGGGTTTTAATGGTTGGGGAGGTAATGCTCCTTTTGAGCTTTGCGATGACATACCTGTTGCAGTGGCAGAATCTCTCAATATACCGATTATAGATCTCAACGTAATGGTACTTGAGGGAGGGGCTTTTGAAATTGATGGATATGGAACACTTATGGCTACAAGAACTTCAATAACTGGCCCAGACAGAAACCCTGGTTTATCTGAAGCCCAAATTGAAGATTACTTACAGGAGTATTTAGGTGTAACAAATTTCGTTTGGTTAGACGGACTATTTGGTGGATTAGATGATATAACCGATCAGCATATTGATGGTTTTGCTAGGTTTCACGGTAACAATACTCTAGTGACACTTACTCACACCGATCAGGCTTATTGGGGGGTTTCGTTTTCTGATAGAGAGATAATAAATAACGCATTAAACACTGATGGCGTACCATTTGAAATAGTTCATTTACCACTAACTGTTAATGATGTTGTTACAACGTGGGGGGAATCGGTGGGTTATCGCTCAACCTACACAAATTATTATATTGCAAATAGCGTTGTTTTAGTACCAAACTATAACGACCCCAATGACGCAGTAGCAAATGCTATAATTAGTGATTTATATCCCAATAGAAATGTGGTTGGTATAGATTGTCGGAATATGTTGTACGTTGGTGGGATGGTTCATTGTGTTACTCAGCAACAACCTATAGGAGAAATCAACACCGTAGTTAATGAATTAAGTATAATAAATAGCACAAATGACCTCGGAGAGTTGATTTGTGTTTATGACTTATCAGGAAGGAGGGTTAACTGCCCAGAGTTGGGTGTAACTTATATTTTTCACTACGAAAATGGTGACGTTAAGAGGGTGTTAGCTGACTAAAGTCCCTCACCTTTTCCAGTACAGTACCAAGAACTACAAGATCCGCTCCTGCTGCCCAGACTCTTTCCATGCCTTCGAAATCCCGAATTCCACCACCTACAATTATAGGCACATCTACCGCGTTACTTACTGCGGAAACAACTTCCGTTGGAATGCTGTTCGCAGCTCCACTTCCCGCATCAAGATAAATGGCTTGCATACCAAGCAATACTGCAGCTGAAGCAGTTGCAACAGCTAATTCGGGTTTTGCAGAAGGAATGGGTAGGGTTTGGGTTATATAGGCGGCAGTAGTAAGTGGGCCGTCGCCAACTAATAAATACCCTGTGGCAATAGTTTCAATATCCATTGCCATTATTAGAGGAGCAGCTTCTACATGTCGTCCAATCAAAAGATCTGCATTTCTGCCGCTTACAAGGCTAAGAAATAAAAGGACGTCGGCATGTTCAGTAACTTGCTCAGGCGAGCCGGGGAAAAGAACAACTGGTAAACTTGTCTGTTTCTTAGCATTCTTAACTAGTTCTTCGGTGTTCCCTTTTGAAAGGTGGCTGCCACCAATGAGTATATCGGTTGCTCCAGATTGTTCAATTTCATTAAGCCAGTTATACAACTCTTCTCCGGTAGGTATTTTATCTGGATCGAGCAATACGGCAAACCTTTTTTCGCCTTGACGCTTGCTAATTTGAAGGTTCTTCAGCCAATTATTATTCATTTCGCTTCTTTTATAGCCAGTTTTATCTCTTGTACGATAGAGGTATGTCTCATTACGTGCCCACTAGATACTTCAAGAAAGTGCACTCCTGTCGTGGATTTTGAAAGTGCGTCTCTTAGTGATTTTGACCAGCTGTAAGGTATGATTTTATCGCGCTTCCCGAAAATAAAATATATTTTTTTTTCATGCGTGATATTTTCATTAATAGCCTTTACTAATCCTTCTTTATCAGGCCAAAATAATTTATGCCCAGCCCATCCAAATGCAACTCTTTTCCTAATCTCAGCTGAATCAGTGTGATAGCGCCCGAATTGATGCTTATGCTGGGAGATGAGTCTCATAGATCTCATGGCATTAATAAACCACCGATTTGTTTTGGGTTTTTTATCTATTAAACGCCAGCAGTATTTGCCTAATCTTGTGTTCACCACAAATCGATATAGACCACCCATTTTTAAACCATCTGGAGCTAAGACTATAACCTTAGATAATTTATCGGGAAACTTCTCGAATAAGGTAAGCGCAACTCGACTTCCCATTGAATAACCTAAAAGAACAAGGTTCAAGTTTTTTATTGTTGAAAAATTCATAGAAATGAAGTTCTCAATACTCTCTATAAGGATTGAAGGCTCGAGAGCTTCGTCTAAAGGAAGTGGTGGTAATGGAGTACTCTTATCATGATGAAGTAAGCTGATGGAAAGCATTACAGAATCATCCTCAAACAAAGGGCTAAAGTTGAACATTTCCCTTGCATTCCTATCAAATCCATGGAATGCAACCACTATTTCTTGTGAAGGTTTAATATTTTCACCTCCCCTTATCCATCCGCCAAATCGCCACCCCTTGTATTCCCATTCTATAGGTTGTTCACTAATTTCAGGTGGTATCATTATGCAAAGTAATAAACTGTGGAAAAAGTGATGTCATTTTTATAAATAGTTTGATTGAAGTCACTAAAGGATAACGTAAATTTACACCGGTAAAAGTCATCAAAGTCATACTTAACTGGACGTTTTTTAACAAAGAAATTTATTAGAAAGTGACCGGATAAAAAAAAAATGCCTAAAGATTCCAGCATAAAATCGGTACTCATTATAGGCAGCGGCCCTATAGTGATTGGCCAAGCTTGTGAATTTGATTACAGTGGTTCCCAGGCTTCTCGCTCTTTAAGAGAGGAAGGGATTGAAGTGACTCTAATTAATAACAACCCTGCAACCATTATGACTGACCCAGTCATGGCGGATAATGTTTATCTAGAACCTCTAGAGCCTGAATCTATAGTTAAAATTCTGAAGAAGCACAACATTGATGCTGTTCTCCCAACTATGGGAGGCCAAACAGCTCTCAATCTTGCTGTTAAATGTGCAGAAATTGGCATTTGGGAAGAGTTCGGAGTAAAGATAATTGGTGTTGATATCGATGCTATAGAAATTACTGAGAACCGTGAGAAGTTTAGATTGCTAATGGAAAAGATCGACATTCCTATGGCGCCTCAAGCAACTGCGAAAAGTTTTCTAGAGGGAAAGGAAATAGCTCAACAGTTTGGTTATCCACTATGTATCAGAGCTAGTTTTACATTAGGTGGAGCTGGGGCTGCAGTAGTTCATACTAAAGAAAATTTCGAGGACAAGCTTACTACAGGGCTACATAAATCTCCTATTCATGAGGTGATGATTGATAAAGCTTTACTAGGTTGGAAGGAGTTTGAATTAGAACTCTTGCGTGATTCTAACGATAACGTAACTATAGTTTGTTCTATCGAAAACATGGATCCTATGGGTATTCATACAGGTGATTCAATCACTGTTGCTCCCGCCATGACTCTTTCTGATTCGACGTACCAAAGAATGAGAGATATGGCAATCCGTATGATGCGTAGCATAGGGGATTTCTCTGGTGGTTGCAATGTTCAATTTGCAGTTTCAGCTGATGAAAAGGAAGATATTATTGCTATTGAAATTAACCCTAGGGTTTCGAGATCTTCGGCTTTAGCATCTAAAGCAACCGGTTATCCCATCGCAAAACTCGCAGCAAAACTCGCTATTGGATACCACTTAGATGAGTTGAAGAACACCATTACCGGTTCTACCTCGGCGATGTTTGAGCCGACTTTAGATTACGTTGTAGTGAAAATCCCTCGTTGGAATTTCGATAAATTCCCAGGGACAGACAGACAGCTTGGACTCCAAATGAAGTCAGTGGGTGAGGTCATGGCGATAGGACGTTCATTTCAAGAAGCTCTTCAAAAGGCATGTCAATCGCTAGAAATAAAGAGAAATGGCTTAGGCGCTGATGGAAGAGAATTACGTGACCATGATGCTATCATGGAGAGTTTAAATCACCCTTCTTACAACAGGCTTTTCCATATTTATGATGCATTTAAGCTAGGTGTCCCATTTTACAAGATTCACGAATCAACAAATATTGACCCGTGGTTCCTTAGGCAAATTGAGGCTTTGCTAATGCTCGAAAATGATATTGAGCAGTATTCTATAGAGTCTTTGCCTAAACCACTACTCATGGAAGCAAAGCGCAAAGGATATGCTGACAGACAAATTGCTCATCTCTTAAAATGTCTTGAAAGCGAAATCCATGAGAAGCGCAAAAAAGAAAATATAAATCGAGTTTATAAATTAGTAGATACATGTGCAGCTGAATTCCCCGCTGTTACCCCCTACTACTATTCAACATTCGAAGAGTCTGAAAACGAGAGCATTAGTTCTGATAAGAAAAAAGTCATCGTCCTCGGTAGCGGTCCGAATAGAATAGGCCAAGGAATTGAGTTCGATTACTGCTGCGTACATGGGGTTCTTGCCGCAAAGGAGTGTGGTTATGAAACGATAATGATCAATTGCAATCCTGAAACTGTATCAACTGATTTTGACACTGCTGACAAGCTTTATTTCGAGCCAGTTTTTTGGGAACATATTTATGATATTATTTTGCACGAAAACCCCATTGGTGTAATCGTTCAGTTAGGAGGCCAAACAGCACTAAAGCTCGCTGAAAAGTTAGACCGATACAACATACCTATTCTAGGCACATCTTATAAAGCTCTCGACCTAGCTGAGGATAGAGGTAGCTTTTCAGAACTACTTCAAAAAGAGGGTATCCCGTATCCTAAATTTGGAGTCGTTGAAAACGCTGACCAAGCTGTCGATCTTTGTCGTGAGCTTGGTTTCCCCCTTCTTGTACGCCCATCATATGTTTTAGGAGGGCAAAAGATGAAAATCGTAATTAATGAAGAAGATCTAGAAAATCACGTTATAGACATTCTCAAGCACATGCCTGAAAATCAGATCCTTGTAGACCACTTCCTTGAGGGTGCTATTGAGTGTGAGGCAGATGCGATTTGCGATGGTGATCAGGTGAGGATAATCGGTATTATGCAACACATAGAACCAGCGGGGATTCACTCGGGTGACAGTTATGCACTTCTTCCTCCATTTAATTTAGGTGATTTGGTAATACAAAAAATTAAAGATTATACAGAGAGAATTGCTGTAGTCCTTCAGACTAGGGGGCTGATTAACGTACAGTTTGCAGTTAAAGACGATGAGGTTTACATTATTGAAGCAAATCCCCGCGCATCTCGAACAGTACCATTTATTTCTAAAGCATATGGAGTTCCGTATGTAAACCAAGCGACTAAGGTTATGCTTGGAGAAGCTAAGCTTAAAGATTTGCCACATTCGCCTAAACTTGAAGGGTATGCAGTTAAAATACCTGTTTTTAGTTATGAAAAATTCCCTGATGTAAATAAGGAGTTAGGACCCGAGATGAAATCTACTGGTGAGGGCATTCGTTTTATACAAGACTTACGTGATCCTTTTTTTAGGAAGATTTACTCTGAACGCAACTTATATTTGAGCAAGTAATAACAACCAGTTCTGATGTTAAAGAGTCTATTGTATATTGTTGTGTTTTGGTTTGTTTGGCGTTGGCTAGATAGGTTGTTTGGCAGAAAAGGTTGGAGAGCAAATCGCAGAGACAGTCAGCGGGAAAAACCAAATCAAGGTAGTCAAGCAAGCAATAAAAAGCCCAATGACGA
>LWDU01033726.1_pt1 | contig 17247 bp, 18 predicted proteins | sample 727161 | NCBI WGS metagenome assembly LWDU01 (sample SAMN04566230, study PRJNA314399) | hydrothermal vent metagenome | isolation source: deep sea hydrothermal plume seawater | place: Mexico: Gulf of California, Guaymas Basin | collected 2004-07-11
AAAGGTGCCATTACAGGAATAAAAGCAAAACTTGTTCCTTGAATAATTGGAAGTCTTGATCCTATTTTTCCATATCCAACTGTTTGTATAATTGTCGCAACTCCTGCAACAAATAATGACATTTGAATTAGAAAAATTTTTTCTTCAGGCGTTTGTCCAAAAATACCAGCTATAATTATTGGAACAGTTATGTTTCCAGCAAACATAGCAAGGACATGTTGAATACCTAATGGTATAGACTGTCCTAGAGGTAATTTCTTATTAGTAGCACCTGAAGTTTTTGTTTTTCTTTTACGTGCCATTTTATCCTCCTCTTTAAATTAAGCTATTAACCTATTAGAATTTTTTTTTAATTACAAAGATAAAAAATCAATAATTTAAGAAAAATAGAGCTATAAATGAAAAAATGTGCTTAAAAACACCCATTAGAAATAAAACCAATTACGATAGTATTAGCATCAATTTCAAATCTTCTTTCACAGGGAATTCCATATTTTTTTGTATTATAAACAAACTCCAAATTACCTTTTTCATTTTTGAAATCTTCATCTGGCGTACCTAAACCAATCTGCAAATCATTTGAAGTTTTACCAATATATTTGCTTAACTTTTCGTTTTCTTTTTCAACAATAGCATCTGTTTTTTCTTTAATAGTTTGACAGCTTGTTAAAAAAATTAATAAAAAAATTAATTTTATAAGGATAATGTTTTTCACTAATTTTAAGACTATCACTTTATTTAAATTACTAATATTAAATTTAAATCACTAATATTAACTTTTAAGTTGTATTAATCGTACAAATTAAACTGAAAAGTGTTTATTTTATTAATATCAAAGAGATTTTAACGAACGAATCAAATAGGTTCACCTCAACTTAACTTAAAGGAGACAAAATGTTGGATAAATATTTTGATTATAAAAAACATAAGACAGATTTTAAGACAGAAGTTATAGCCGGCGTATCAACGTTTTTAACGATGGCATATATAATGTTTTTAAATCCAGTAATACTTGCTGATGGAGGTTTTGATTTTGGTGGTGTCTTTACGGCCACTGCTTTAGCGGCTGCATTAGCATGCTTTATAGCAGCCTTCTATGCTAAAACATGGCCAGTAGGTTTGGCCCCAGGAATGGGAATAAATGCCTTCATAGCCTATGGTGTTTGTTTGGGAATGAAATATACACCAGCAGAAGCACTTGGTGCTGTATTGGTTGCAGGTGTAGTGTTCTTAATAGTTTCACTTACACCGCTTAGAGCATGGCTAATAAATTCTATTCCAAAAAGTTTAAAACTTGGAATTGGAGCTGGTATCGGATTATTCTTAGCAATAATTGGATTTCAATTAATGGGCTTAACTTCAGATAATCCAGTTGTACTTGTGCAACTTGGTGACTTAAGTAAACCTTTAACTTTATTAGGTGCTGCTGCTTTCATCTCAATGATCGTAATGGAAAAAATGAAAATTAAAGGTAACATTATTATTGGAATTGTTGCTTTTAGTATAATTGCATGGCTTGGTGGCTGGGCTAATTTTAATGGAGTTGTTTCATCACCACCACCAATGACTCACCTATTTGCTTTTGATCTAGGTGCTGCTCTTAGCGCTTCAATGGTTACTGTAATCTTTACACTTTTCTTTATAGATTTTTTTGATACGGCAGGAACACTTACAAGTGTTGCTAATGTGTCTGGAAAAATTGGAAAGGATGGAAAAATTAAAGATATTGATAAAGCAATGTTATCAGACAGTGTATCTACTGTTGCTGGTGCTGTATTAGGAACATCTACAGTTACAACGTATGTTGAATCTGCAGCTGGTGTAAAAGCTGGTGGTAGAACAGGTATGACTTCGCTTGTAATAGGTATTGGATTCTTGCTATGTTTATTTTTTAGTCCATTAGCAACATCACTACCAAAAGAAATTGATGCAGCTGCATTAATTTACATCGCAACTATATTTGTTCGTAATATAACAGATATTGAATGGGATGATGCTGCTGAAGCAGGACCTGCTGTACTTGCAATGATTGCAATGCCTTTTACTTATTCAATCTCGAATGGTATAGCTCTTGCGTTCATTTCTTACGCGGCTATTAAAATTTTCACTGGAAAATTTGATAGCACTAATCCAGCTATTTGGGTTATTGCAGTATTAAGCTTAATTAGTTTTGCTGTAGCTTAGGAAATTAAAATACTTTAATTTGGGGCGGTCTTTGGATCGCCCTTTTTATTTATGATGTTTTTTTTTTATATCTTCAATTCGTATTTCTTCATACACTTCAAAGGGTTGAACAATCCAAGGATTATTTTCTAATTTAACAGCACAATAATCTGGATTAAAAGTTGATTTTTGTTTTTTCCACAATGTTGCTGTTTTAATGTCATTAATTTTACCTTTTATAGGTTCATATTTTTTTAACCAATCAACACTTTTATTTAGAGTAATTCCTGTGTCTGAGAGATCATCACATAACAAAATATTACCGCCCATATTTTTTGCAATAGAGCTCATTTCTCTAGAAAAAACTATTTCTCCTTGTTCGTCCTCAACGCCTTTACCACTATAAGATTCAACTGCTAAATAAGCACATTTTAATTTAAAAACCCTACTTAAAACATCAATCATCGGCGCACCACCACGCATTATACCTACTAATAAGTTGGGTTTATAACCACTATCATGAATTTGAATAGCTAACTTCTCAACAGTTTTATTATATTCTTCCCAATTAACGATTAATTTATCACTCATAGTAATCTGCAGTCCTTGGTTATGCTTTAAAAATAAAAATTAAAAACGATAAAAATATTAACGCTAAAATAGAGATTACTAATATAGAAATTTTATTTATCTTTCTACCCCTTAAATTAAAGTAATGACGAGCAGTAGCTGATATTATTCCAATCAAACATAATATTAACCAATTATACTTATGATAAACTATAAAACTATAATGACCTGATAGCATAATAAATAAAACTAAAAAAGTAGAATAATTATTATGAATTGATCTTTGTTTAGCTGCTAAAGACAAACTCCTATCAAATTTTTTATTTTTCAAACTACTTTTAATTATGTTCATTTGATTTGGAATAATTACTGTAAAAACGTTACCAAACATATTTGTTCCTAGTATCAACCCAACACTTAAAAATGCAAATTTTGGACTAAATATTTTGGTTAAACCAAAAGATGTTAATATTAATAAAGAAAAAGCAATAAATATAAAAAGTATATTATTTTTAATAATTGAAGACTTGCATAAAAAATCATAGATAATCCAATAAATGAATAAGGAGAAGACTGAAATTAAAACTGCATTAATTGGGGATATTTCTAAACCTTTTTTATTAACCATTAAAATTCCAGAATTGTAATAATAAATTACAAATAAAAGTAGAATCCCCGTTACAAATGTTAAATAACTTTGCCATTTAAAAATTACTAAATTTTTAAGATAATTCAATGGTGGAGGTTTTTTTAACCTTGTTAATTTATAAAAATATCCAGAGTGCATTAGATACCCTTCTCCATCGATGCTGCTACTTGAAATACTTTTGTTAAGCTTATTGTCTAAATAGTTAAATAAAAAACTATTACCAACCCAAAGAATTGCAAATAAAACATGTCCCCATCTTAGGACAAGTTCCAACCATTTAAACGTGTAAGGTAAAAAATCCATATTTAATATTTAATCTTATCTATTTTTTTACTCCAAAGCTCAAAAACTTTTAAAGCTTCTGCTCTTAACATTTGCTTTATTGGTATTTTTCTATCTTCATTTTTTTTAGAAATTTCTGAATAAATTAAAGAGTCATCAAAATCTATATTTTTTGCATCATCTCTTGAATTTGCATAAAATATATTATCTACATGTGACCAATATATTGCTGATAAACACATAGGGCATGGCTCACAACTTGTATACAAATCACATCCAGAAAGATTAAATGTATTTAATTTCTTACATGCCTCTCTAATTGCAACTACTTCAGCATGTGCGGTGGGATCATTTGATAAAGTTACTTTATTTGAGCCCTCTGCAATAATTTTATTTTTCTTTGTAATTACACTTCCAAATGGACCACCATTATTATTGGCGCTGCTTAATGAAAGTTCTATAGCTCTCAACATAAAATCATTTTTTGTTTTCATTTTACTCACTAACTACCATAGTTAATTCTATTTTTTAATTCATTTAAACTCATTAAAATTTTTTCTGGTGTTGCAGGAGCATCAAGAATTGGTATTGTTTTATATTTTCCGACAGATGCTATCGCATCTTTAATTGCATAAAATACACTCATAGCTAACATTAAAGGAGGCTCTCCAGTTGTTTTAGATTTATTAACAACGTTCTCTTTATTTTTTCCTTGTTTAAATATTTCTACATTGAATTTTTTAGGAATATCACTTGCTGCTGGTATTTTATAGGTTGAAGGTGAAATAGTTGTAATTTGACCATTAGGTTTCCAATTTACTTCTTCCATGGTTAACCAGCCCTGTCCCTGAACAAAACCTCCTTCTATTTGACCCAATTCTAAAGCTGGATTAATAGCTTTTCCAGCATCCTGTAAAATATCAACACGATCTATTATATTTTCTCCCGTTAAAGTATCTATCGTAACCTCAGTTACCGAAGCTCCATAACAAAAATATAAAAAAGGTCTTCCTGAAAATGTTTTTTTATTAAAATTAATTTTTGGTGTTGAATAAAAACCGGAAGAGGATAGTGATATTCTATTTAAATAAGCTTCTTTAATTACTGATTTAAATTTAAATGATTTTTTATTAAATTTAATTAATCCTTTTTTGTAAACTACATTTTTAATATTTTTAATATTATATTTTTTTTTAATAAATTTTTCTAAATTTTCTTTAATTTTTGAAACCGCATTAAGTGCTGCTGCACCATTTAAATCTGTTGTAGAAGATGCTGCACTTGCAGAAGTATTTGGAACTTTCGATGTATTTGTTGAAGAAATTTTTATTTTTTCAAAAGGCAAACCAAGATCATTAGCCACTAATTGAGCTATTTTTGTATTAGTTCCCTGTCCCATTTCAATTCCACCGTGATTTAAGTAAACACTACCATCTGTATAGATATGGACTAGAGCGCCTGCCTGGTTAAGGTGAATAGTTGTAAATGAAATGCCAAATTTAACTGGTGTAATAGCAATTCCTTTTTTTAGATACTTATTATTTAAATTAAATTTTTTAATTTTTGAATATCTTTTTTTATAATTTGATTGTTTTATCAATTTATTAAAAATTTCTTGAATTACATTGTCTTCGATCTTCATTCCATAATGTGTAATATTCTTATTATTTTTTTGATAAAAATTATTTTTTCTAACTTCTGCAGGATCTTTTTCTAAATACTTCGAAATATTATCTATTATATTTTCAATAACCATCATGCCTTGATTTCCTCCAAATCCTCTAAAGGCTGTTGAAGAAACCGTATTAGTTTTACAAAGATAGTTCTGCACTTGAACATTTGCAAGATAGTACGCATTATCTATATGAAGCAGAGCTCTTTCGTTAATAGCACCCGATAAATCTGGTGACATTCCACACCTTGATGCTAACTTAATTTTTAGCCCTTTAATCACACCCACATCATTAAAGCCAACTTGATACTCTGAATAAAAATCATGTCTTTTTCCAGTAATTATAATGTCATCATCTCTATCTAACCTAAGTTTTACTGGTTTATTGACCTTACTTGCAAGTAACGCGCAGATACTAGAAGTTAAAAAGTTTGTTTCTTTACCGCCAAACCCTCCTCCTATTCTTCTCACTAAAACTGTTATACTATTGCTTTTTTGATTAAGCATCTTTGCGATAATTTGCTGAGTTTCTGACGGATGTTGTGTAGAACTATAAATTAACAAATCTTTATCTTCTTTAGGTATTGCAAATGCAACTTGTCCCTCTAGATAGAAATGTTCCTGACTACCTGTTGTAAAATTACCCTTTAAATAATTTTTTGATTTAAGAATGGCATTTGTAGGATTTCCTCTTTGTATTTTTTTACTTTTTAAAACAAAGGTTTTTTTCTTTAAAGCTTCTTTTATAGTAACTACAGGTTTTAAAGTTTTATAAATAATTTTAGCTTTTAAAACAGCTTTTCTTGCTAAATCAGTAGATGTTGCTGCTACAGCAAATAAAGGCTGTCCATAAAATTCAACTTTTTTGACAGGAAATATTGGATCACCATCAAAAACTGGTCCAACATCATTTCTTCCTGGAATATCACTAGCGGTAATAACTGTAATTACACCTTCACTTTTCCATACCTTACTCAGATCAATTTTTTGAATTAAAGCGTGAGCTTCTTTGCTCCACCCAACGGCTCCATGTAGAGTTCCATTTGGTTCGTTGATATCATCTGTATAATCAGCAAGCCCACTTACATGTTTTCTAGCACTATCATGAATTCTTTTTTCATTAATAAAAAAAAAATTTTTCATTTAATAATTAAGTCTAATTAATCTATTTTTTTTAATTTCTGTAAAGCATTTCATTAATAAATTTTTTGCAATTTCCATACGATAATTTTTACTCGCTCTCATATCGTTAATTGGTTGAAAATCTTTTTCTAAACTCCTTTGTGCTTTTAAAATTATATCTTCTGATAAATTAGAATTTAAAAGTATTTTTTCACAATAAATTGCTCTTTTTGGAATAGAGGCCATGCCACCATAAGCTATTTTAATATTTTTAATTTTTTTATTTACTATCGCTAAATTAAATGAAGCACAAACTGAAGAAATATCATCATCTATCCTTTTAGATATTTTATAAGCTTTAAAGATATTCTTTTTATATACTGGAATTCTTATTGAGCTAATAAACTGTCCTTTTTTTAACTTAGTTTTACGATAACCAATAAAAAAATCCTTTAGTTTTAAAGTTGTTTTTTTATTAAAACTTTCTATGACGATGCTTGCATCAAGCGATAATAATAATGGCAAGGAATCTCCTATCGGTGATGCTGTTGCTATATTGCCTGCCATTGTAGCTACATTTCTTATTTGGACTGAACCGTATCTTTTAAGAATTATATTAAAATCTGAATAATATTTTTTTATGAATAATTCAAATTTCCTCAATGGTGTTGTTGCACCTACTTCAATATATTTACCATTTTCTTTAATATAATTAAGCTCATCAATTGAATTTAAATAAATAATATTTTCTATGTCTTTTTTTTGCTTTGTAACAATTAAAGACATGTCTGTACCACCACTCAGAAAATCTAGATTAGGATATTTTTTAATAATTTTTTTTAACTCATTAACAGTTCTTGGTGCAAAATATTTTTTATTTTTACTGTTTATAAAAATACTTTCTGGTCGTATTTTTTTTAATAAGGATATAGTTTTTTTTTTATTTTTTTTAAATTGATCTGATTTGTTATTATTTAAATTTTTTGCAGCATCAATGATCGGCCTATATCCTGTACAACGGCATAAATTTCCAGAGATTGATTCTTCTATGGTTTTTTCATCATAAGAAGTGTTATTTTTGTACATTGAAAATAAAGACATCACAAATCCAGGTGTACAAAAACCACACTGAGAACCATGATAATTAACCATCGCGCTTTGCACAGGATGTAAAGAGCCATTTTTTAGCATTAAGTCTTCAACTACCAACAACTGTTTACCTTCAAGGCTTGGTGTAAAAGCAATGCATGAATTAATTGCTTTATAAACTATATTATTTTTTTTAAGTTCTCCTATTACAACAGTGCATGCTCCACAACCACCTTCAGCACATCCTTCTTTGGTTCCGGTTTTTTTTAATCTTAATCGAATATAATTTAAAATAGTTTCATTGGGGTCAGGATTTAGTATTTTGTGGATTTTATTTTCAAAAATAAACTTTATAGTGTTGGAAGTCATTTAACTTCCTCTGTATGTAGAGTAGCTCCAAGGTGAGACCAATAAAGGCACATGATAATGCTCTTCAATATTAGATATTCCAAACTTAATAACAACGTCATCTAAAAAAGGTGTCTTTGAAGTATCAGTGATTTTCTTAAAATAATCTCCAACAAAAAAAACAAGTTCATATTTGCCTTCTTTAAAATTTTTGCCTTCAATTAAAGCTTGATTGGGCCTTCCATCATCATTTAATATAATGCTATTAATTTTACTTTTTTTTTCATTATTTTTATAATAATAAAGATCGACTTTAATTCCCTTTCCTGGTTTTCCAGAATAAATATCTAAAACATGAGTTGTTAATTTTGTCATAAGATAATTATATTATACAATAATAAATAATTTAATATGAAAACTATCAGCTCAATAGATAAAATAAATCAACTTACAAAGAATGATTTTATTGACATTTTTGGAAATGTTTTTGAAAAAACATATTGGATAGCTGATAAAGCCTTTAATTTAAAACCCTATAAAAACTTTAATGAATTATTGTCCACAGTAATTAAAATTTATGAAAGTAGTTCAAAAGAGGATTGTTTAAAGATCTTTAATGCACATCCTGAATTAGCTGTTGAAAAAAAATTAACCGAAGACTCACGAAAAGAACAAGGTAATGCAAGTTTAAATCAGTGCAATAATGAAGAATTTAATGAATTTCAAAATCTAAATAATGAATATAGAAAAAAATTTGGTTTCCCCTTTATAATCGCTGTTAAAGGAAAAAATAAAGATGAAATTTTAATCAATTTTAAAAAAAGAATTAAAAATGAAATTAATTTAGAATTTAACGAGGCTAAAAAACAAGTAAAAAAAATTGCCGCCTTTCGTCTAAACGAAATAATTAATTAGTACTTCTGGCAACATATGTTGCTACAGCTTTAATTTCTTCAATGGATAATTGTCCTTCATAGGCTGGCATAACTCCTGTTCCATTAGTTACTGCTGAAATAATTCTCATAATGTCTGGCTTAATTTCATTTAAGTTTGGACCAATATTTCCATAAGAATTTGCATCTTGAAGAGCATGACAGGTTGCACAATTACCTTCCTCCAAAAAAATTTGTTTTCCTTGATCAAATAGATCTTCAGCTTTTATATTTTGAAAAAAAAGAATAATTAGAGCCAAAATACAATAATTAATTTTTATTAATTTTTTTTTCACTATTAAGTATTAATATAGTATTAAGTTAATTTAAATATATTTATGAAAATTTTTGATTGTTTCATGTATTTTGATGAAGAAGTTGTCGTAGACTTAAGATTAAATGCATTGGATGAATTTGTTGATTATTTTGTAATTGTTGAAAGTAAGTTTACTCATAAAGGTGACAAAAGAGATTTAAAATTTAATCATAAAAAATTTGAAAAATTTAAAAATAAAATTATTTATCTAATCTATGATAAATCTCCACCTCAAATTCAAGAAATAAAGGATCAAGATAGTGAAGACGTAAAGTCTACAAAATACATTTTTAATGCGGCTTATAGAGAAAATGCACAAAGAAATTACATCGAAAAAGGATTAATTAATGCAAACAAAAATGATATTATTTTAATATCTGATGCAGATGAAATACCAAATCTATCTAATATAAATTTGAATAAAATTAATGAAAAAATAATTTTATTTAGACAAGATATGTTTTATTACAAATTTAATTTACATTTTCCTAATTTAGTTTGGACAGGCACCAAAGGGTGTAAAAAAAAAGACTTAATTAATCCACAATGGTTAAGAAATGTAAAAGATCGAAAATATTCATTTTTTAGAATAGATACTATTTTTTCTAAAAATAAATATAGCAGTATAAAAGCTATTAATAATGGTGGATGGCATTTTTCATATATCAAAACAGCTAAGGAAATTGAGTATAAATTAAGATCTTATTTACATCATAGAGAATTTGATGTCGATCCATTGTCTGTTGCTCAAATAGATGAAATAATAAAAAATAAACAAGCAATCTATGATTTAAATGTAGACAAATCTATGAGTAAAATTGGAAATGGAAGCAAACTAGAAAAATTTAAATTAAATAAGCTACCTAAATATATTCAAGAAAATCTAAATAATTATAAAGAATGGTTGGATTAAAATGAAAGGATATTGGATAGCTTTATACAAAAAAATTAATAATCCAAAAAATCTAAAAAAATATGGAGAAATAGTGACTCCTATAATTAAAAGTTTTGGAGGAAAGCCATTAGTTAGAGGGGGCGCATATAAATGCTTAGAAGGAGATGACTTTCCAAGAACTGTTATTTGGGAATTCCCAAGTTATGAACAAGCTTTAGAGTGTCATGATTCAAAAGAATACCAAGAAGGATGGGCATTGGCAAAAGATACTACTGAAAGAAATCTTCAAATTATAAAAGGTTTTAGTATTGAATAGGCTCAGGATCTATACTTCTCCAAAGATACCAAGTGGCAACTTATAAGAATTGGGTGGCAAGTATTTCTTTTTATAGTTATTTGATATAGCTCTTAAAAGACCAATATCTTGTACTGGCCAAATATTAGAACGATTATAAGTAAATAATAAAATCATTTCAGCTGACCATCTTCCAATCTGTCTTAATTGAGACAAATAAATAATAGCTTCTTCATCAGACATTTTAGTAATTAATTTAGAATCAAATGATTTATTCAAAGTTTGTTTGGCTAAACTTTTTATGCCTTTAACTTTTTGCCTGCTAAGACCACAACTTTTTAACTGAATAGTATTTAATTTTGATATTGTTTTTGCATTAATTCTATTTTTACATTTTTTCTTAAATTTCAAGAAAACTGAATTAGCTGCCGCTACACTAATTTGTTGGCTAATAATACTTTTACACAATGAATAAAATACATCTTTTCTAGATGTAAGAACTGTCTCTGAAGGCGATTTATATTTCTTAATTAAGATAGACATAACTTTATCTTTTTTAGATAAATATTTTTTTGCTGTGTTCCAATATTTTGGTATTTTATTCATGTCTAGTGGCAGATGGTGTTTCTTGTTTATGATAAATTTCTCTTCTAAATATTATTAGTGAAGCAAAAATAACCAAAAATGCTCCAATTAATGTCTTCATGGTAGGTACTTCATTCCAAATTAAATACCCAAAAATTATAGCAAAAATTAAAGACAAATACCTTAAGGGAGCAACTAAAGATACCTCTGAAAGTTTATAAGATTGAGTTAAAAATAAATTTGCTGAACCTCCAGTAACTCCTATCAAGACTAAAAGAATAAAATCTTTAAAAGTTGGCATTACCCATCCCAAAGGAATTGTAAATAATCCTGCAATAGAAATGGTTATAGTAAAAAAAATTGAAATAAGCCAAATCGGTTCGGTAGATGATAATTTTCGTATTGCAATAGTTACAAGTGCCATGCCAACACAAAATATTAATGGTAATAAATAATAATAATTCATATTTTCAAAACCTGGTTCTGAAATTACAACAACTCCAACAAAACCAATTAATACTGCAAGCCACCTGAACCATCCTACTTTTTCACTTAACAAAAAAATTGATAGTATTGTAATAAATAAAGGTGCGGCATATGAAAGGCTTACAACTATAGCTAAAGGAAGCTCTCTTAATGCAACAACTATTGCTACTAAAGCTATTAATCCAGCTAAACATCTAAATAAATGTTCAAATGGTCTTCTTGTTTCATAAAAATTTTTTAATTTATTTTTAGGTATTAAAAAATAAGTTGGAAGAAGACCAAAAAATCCTCTAAAAAATAATACTTCACCAGTGGGATAATCCTGAGACCATTTTACAAGTAAATCCATAATAGAAAATGTACACACTGATAAAAACATGTACAAAATACCTAATTGATTTTTACTTAACATAGCAATAATTTGTAAATCAAATTAAACTATAATCAATGGAAATAGCAATTTTAGGACTCGGGTGTTTTTGGGAACCAGAAATCAAGTTTAGTAAACTTGATGGAATTATAAAAACTGAAGTTGGTTACTGTGGTGGAAACAATAAAGAAACGACGTATAAGGAAGTTTGCTCCGGATCAACAAATCATGCTGAAGTGGTAAAATTAAAATTTGATCCTAAATTAATATCTTATGGAAACATTCTAAACTTTTTTTTTCAAATTCATGATCCTACTACTTTAAATTCACAGGGTCCTGATTTTGGTACACAATATAGAAGCGAAATATTCTATTTAAATGAAAACCAAAAAAAAATTTCTGAAAAAGTTATAGAAAAAGTTAATAAAAAATTGTCTAATAAAATTGTAACTAATATTTCTTTAGTTAAAAATTATTGCCCTGCTGAAGAATATCATCAAAGATATTTAGAAAAAAGGTAATATGTCTTTAATAAGTACTGATTGGTTAAAAAAAAATTTAGATAAAGTTAAAATTATCGATTGCTCTTGGCACATGCCTCAAACAAACAGAGATGGTTTTGACGAATATAAAAAACAACATATTCAAAATACAGTTTTTTTTGATTTAGATAAGAATTCTAAAAAAAATACTGATCTACCTCATATGCTGACTGATCTTTATTCTTGGGAAAAAATTGTCTCAAATATGGGAATTAAAAATGAAGATGAAATAGTAATTTATGATAACTCGGATGTCATCAGTTCTTGTAGATGTTGGTACAACTTTATTTATTTTGGTCATAATCCAAATCTTGTTCATGTATTAGATGGTGGTTTAAAAAAATGGAAAAATGAAAAAAGAATAACTACAGATACTTCAACTAAAATTAAAAATTCTAATTACTTTGCTACTGAAAAAAAAGAATTAGTAAAAAATAAAAAACAAATAGATATAAATATTTCTACAAATGAATTTAAAGTTATTGACGCAAGAAGCAGAGAGAGGTTTGAAGGTAAAGTTTCTGAGCCAAGAAAAGGTTTAAGAAGTGGTTCAATACAAAATTCTTTTTGTTTACCTTTCTCAGATCTAATAAACAAGGATAATACATTTGTTGATAAAAATATAATTTTAGAAAAATTTAATTCTACTAAATGTGACCTTGATACAAATCTTGTATTTTCTTGTGGCTCTGGTGTTACTGCTTCTGTTTTAGCTCTTGCTTATTCTCTAATAGATAATAAATATATGCCTAAAGTTTATGATGGCTCTTGGAGTGAGTACGGAAAAATTTAAATTATGAAAAGATCAACTAAAATTATTTCAATAATAATAACATTTTTTTTAGTAATAACTGTAGTTGTTGTTGGCAGAATGATGATAGGTCAACATTTTGAAAAAAAATTTGGTAAAAGACCTCCTCCTGGAATTATTGTTACTGAGGTTATTAATAAAGATTTTTCAGAAAAAATCGAAAGTTTTGGAACTGCCGTTTCTAAAAAAACTAAGTCATTTAGAATTAAAAGAAGTGACTTAATCAATGAATTAGATCTTAAGGAGTATGTAAAAAAAGGAGACTTAATAGTAAAACTTAAAGAGAAAAATATCATTGCTCCTTTTAGTGGAGTATTAGGGTACCGTGGAATTACTGGTGATATTCTTGACTCTAATTATTCAATTATCATTACATTAGACGATAACTCAGTTATTTATTCTGATTTAAAAATTCCAGAAGTTTTTGCACCAGCAATTAAAAAAGGTTTACCTATAAAAGCTAGATTTTCTGGCAATAAAAATAAAATATATAGTGGAACAGTTTATGCTGTTTCAAGTAGAATAAATACAGAAACTAGAAGTCTTTTAATAAGAATTAAGTTAGATAATAAAAATTCTGAATTAATTCCAGGTTCACTTTTAGAAGTTACAGTCAATTACAATAAAAGAAATTCTCTTGGAGTACCCGACACAAGTGTAATGTTAGAGGGAGACAAAACCTATGTTTATAAAGTTTCAAAAAAAAATATTACTAACAAAACTGAAGTTAAAATTGGAATAAGAGATCGTGGTTATATTGAAATTATATCAGGATTAAGTGAAGGTGACAATATTGTTGCAGAAGGGCTAAAAAAAGTTCGTCCAAGAGGTAAAATAAAACCAATTAAAAAATAATGTATATAACAGACGTAAGTATAAGAAGGCCGGTAGTTGCATGGGTAATGTCTCTTATATTAATTGTTTTTGGAATATTTGTTTTTTCAAAATTACCAGTTAGAGAATTACCTGATGGGTTGCAGCCACCAGTAGTTCAAATTAAAGTTGATTATAAATCAGCTTCAGCTCCCATCATTGATCAAGAAGTAACCCAGGTTATTGAGGATGTTGTTGGTGGAGCTCAGGGTATTAAAAATATTGATTCAACTTCTGAAAATGGGAGTAGTACAATTAATGTTGAATTTGAAACAGATATTGATCTGGATGATGCCGCTAATGATATAAGAGAAAGAGTAGCAAGAATTGTAGATAATTTACCTAGTGAGGCAAATGCCCCTCAAATACTAAAACAATCAGCTGGATTTACAACTACAATGTGGTTAAGCGTGTCCTCTTCTACTTGGAGCGATTTAGACCTTGGAGATTATACTGAAAGATATTTAGTAGACCAATTTTCAAGCGTAAAAAATGTTGGAAGAATTTTAGTGGGTGGTTTAAGAGAACTAAGTGTAAGAGTATGGATTGATCCAATTAAATTAGCGGCTAACAACCTAACAATCCAAGAAGTTGAACAAGCACTAAGAAATGAAAATGTAAGTTTGCCCGCGGGTACTCTTGAGGCAAATAATATAGATTTAACCTTAAATTTAGATAAATCTTATGATAATATTAATAAATTAAAAGAATTACCCATTAAGCAAGTTAAAAATAGCATTATAAGACTTGCTGATATAGCCAATGTTGAATTTGGACCTGTTTCTGAAAAAACTCTTTTTAAAGCACAAACAAAGAATGCTTTAAATCAAAAAACCGTAGGTATTGGTATCTATGCAAGGAGCGGAGCTTCTACTGTGGAGTTATCGAAGGATATTAGAAAGACATTAATTGAAGTTAAAAAATCTTTACCCGATGGAATTAACATAGAAGTTGCTTTTGATAGAGCAACATATGTGGGTACCGCAATACAAGAAGTTTATAAAACACTTATAATTGCCTTCATATTAGTTGTTGCAATTATTTATTTATTTCTTGGTAACTTAAAAGCTGTAATTGTTCCTGCAGTTGCTTTACCTGTAAGTTTAATAGCATCTTTTTTGGGCATTTACTTATTTGGATTATCAATTAATATTTTTGTGCTTTTAAGTTTTATTTTAGCAATTGGTATAATTACTGATGACTCGGTTATAATGACTGATGCAATCTATAGAAGAATTGAGAATGGAGAAACACCACTAATTGCAGCATATAAAGGTTCAAAACAGATTAGTTTTGCAATCATAGCGACAACATTAATTCTTATAGCTGTATTTCTTCCATTAATTTTTATTGATGGAATTGCAGGAACATTATTTAGAGAAACTGCAATAGCATTATCTTTTTCAATTGTAGTATCTTCATTTGTGGCTCTTACTTTGTCACCAATGTTAGGAAGTAAATTTTTAATCAAAAAACCAAAACAAAATTTTTTTGTAGTTAAATTTGATAAATTTTTTAAATCATTTTCAAAATTCTACCAAGAAACACTTTTATTCTGGCTACACAAACAAAAAATTATAATTTCATTTTTAATCTTGACCATTATTGGATCTGGTATTTTGTATAATTTTACAAAAAAAGAACTATTACCTATAGAAGATAGAGGTGTTTATTTAGTGATTGGTTTTACCGATGAAGGTAGTTCATTTGAATATACTGAAAAAAGAGCAGAAGATGTCGAAAAACGATTAATTCCTTTTCTCCAAACAAAAAATAGTCCTTACAAAAGATTTATAATGAGGGTTCCAGGATTTGGCAGCAATAAGAATTCCTTTAATAGTTTTATAATTATTGCTTTATTAGATGATTGGAAAAATAGAAAACAAAATTCACAAACAGTAATGAGACAAGCTATTGGAAAAATTGTTACAGTTCCAGAAACTGTTGCATTTCCTATATCACCACAATCAATCAGAGTATCTAGTTATAATAAACCAATTCAAATGGTTATTTTGGGTAGTACTTATGAAGAATTGGAAAAAATACAAAATGAAATCATATCAAAATTAAGGAAAAATAAAAACCTATCTAGAATAGAGTCTGACTATTCAAGAGATAAACCGGAAATAAAATTATCTATAAATAAGAATAGAGCCAAAGATTTAGGTATAACAACCAGTTCCATTGGAAAAACCTTAGAAACTCTTTATGGAGGAAAAACTGTAACTAAATTTAATAAACTTGGTAAAGAATACCCAATTATACTTCAGCAATATTTAGTAGACAGAAGAAGTAAGGAGGGTCTAGCTAAAATATTTGTAAGATCAGAAAACAACGGTAAATTAGTTTCTTTAGCTAATTTAGTCGAGTTTAAAGAAGAAGGATCTGCAAAAAAATTGACAAGATACAATAGACAGAGAGCAGTAACTATATCTGCAAACATATCTGAAAACTACACCCTTACTGAAGCAATGAAATTTCTAGAAAAAACTGTATTTGAAACGCAAACTAATAATCAAATTGCATGGAAAGGTAAATCTGAAGAGTTGAAAGAAACCAGTAATGAACTTTATATTATTTTTGGCTTAGCTCTATTAACTGCTTATTTGGTTATGGCTGCCACTTTTAACTCATTTATACATCCATTTATAATAGTACTAACTGTTCCTCTTGCGTTATTTGGCGGGTTAGTATTTATTTTATTTTTAAATAGTTCTATTAATATTTTTTCACAAATTGCACTAGTCATACTTATTGGAATATCTACAAAAAATAGTATCCTAATAGTAGATTATACAAACCAGTTAAGAGCTACTGGGAAGAATATTGAAAATTCAGTTAAAGAAGCTTGTGAACTAAGATTTAGACCTATAATGATGACCCATTAGTAATTGGAAATATTGGTCCTGGAGCTGGTGAAGCTTCAAGACTAGCAGTAGGTGCAACTATTTTAGGTGGAATGATTATATCTACTTTCTTTACATTGTATGTAACTCCAACAATGTATTTGGTATTAGCAAAAAATACCAAAAGAATAGATGCTGTTGATATTGAATTAAAAAAACAACTTCGTTAAAAAATAATATATTTATTTTTATTTAGTCTTTTCTGACATTTTTGTAATTGGGATTTGTACTTATCTGATTGATTTTTGACTTTTTTGGCCATTCCTATAACTTTTTGATTATTTTTGTAATTTTTATAATCACTCCAACCTTCATGATAAGCAAGGTATTGCCGAAAAGCA
>LWDU01037426.1_pt1 | contig 17244 bp, 21 predicted proteins | sample 727161 | NCBI WGS metagenome assembly LWDU01 (sample SAMN04566230, study PRJNA314399) | hydrothermal vent metagenome | isolation source: deep sea hydrothermal plume seawater | place: Mexico: Gulf of California, Guaymas Basin | collected 2004-07-11
CCTTCTCCTCTCAGCGCAATCAGCCTTGGGGCGCACTTAAGAAGATTGAGAAGGTGCAAACGCCCATCGTGGTCTTCCGTCCGAACATCAAGCCTGTGATGACCAACAAGGTCACAAATCTGATGATGGCGCACTACCGTGAGCTGGTGCTTCGTGAGCGCCCCGGCGCAAGCCACTTCCATCCGATGGAAGTGCCTTATGAAGTGCGCGATGAGATGGCCCGTCAGATCGCCTATCTGATCGATGGTTATTCGCCAGCAGAAGACGGCCTGCTGCGCCGCACGCTGCATGGCAGCCAGTGGGACGATTACGACTAGGCTTCTCGTCTAGAGCTTCAGGTTGCCCGGTGCGATCTCGGCCAGCTCTTCCATGAGGTCCGGCGGTGTCGCCATCGTCTTGCGCGTGACCAGGTCGAAGGTGACGGCAACTGCTTCACTCGTCATCCAGGGACGCCCGGTCACCGGGTCCAGCATCCAGTGCGTCAGGGCGTGTACCTTTTCTTCGGCCCGCGACAGCGCGGTTCGGATCTGAAACAGTTCGCCAGGTTTCGGCCAGCCGCGGAAGATGATCCGGTTCTCCAGAACGGCGGCGCCCATGCGGCTGCCTTCCACGGCCTGGGCGACTTTTTCGCGCCAGTCATAGAGCAGGTTCGGCACCGAATCAGATACGCGGCCAATGAACCAGTGCGGCTTCATGCGACCGAAAACGTCGCAATGTCCCGGCTCAACCATGCCCTGACCGATCAGCTTGACGCCTCGGCTCTTAGCAACGCCAAGCGTCACCTCCTCATTCGGCAGCGGTTCGACACTGAGGTCGATCCCGCGCGGCGCTGTGGCTGCAGGTGGCTCTTCGATCAGGTCGGTCAGTGCCTTGCGGGTGCGGTCGCTCCACGGAAAGGGGCGCATATCATCGGCCGACGCATGGATCAGCTTGGTGCGGAATGCGGCAGCAGGCGTCCCGTCGCCATGCAGTAATTCCTGATAGACAGTGACGCGCGTCTCATCGACGTCGAGCACGCAACCGCGCATATGTAGCGGGCGGCCGGGGTGAACTTCGCGCATGAAGCGGATGTGCTGTTCGAGGGGGATCAGCGTAGAGGGCGAGCCGGTCTGGTAAACATGGCTCATATGGCAATGAGCGGCCAGCGTGCCGAGGCCTTCGAATGCCTTTTCCAGATAGATGCGCACATTCATATGCCCCATCTCATCGCAGTCCCAGGTATTCGCGCTCCCCTTCCAAAGGTCGATCAAGCTGGTTCCTCCGGCTGGCTTGGCACTATCTTGTGGGCAGAGGTAGCCGCGCTTGGCGCGGGGGGCAACCTGTCGTCAGGCGGCGCAGTCGCGGCAGGTGCCGCGTGCTTCGATGACAGCCTGGCGTACCTGGAAACCTGCGGCCGCTGTTTCAGCTTTCAGCGCGTCGTTGGTCGCGACGGCGTGCAGCTCTTCTGCCGCGCCGCACTTTTCGCAAATCAGGAAGACCGCAGAGTGTTTGTGGCTCGTATGGCCACACGCGACATAGGCGTTGAGACTCTCGATCTTGTGCCAGCGCGCGATAGATGGTCGGCGGCTTGGCGGCGCCTTCGCCGTCGAGATTGGCAAGCAGGTCGTATGCCTTTGACGGCTCATCGCTTTCCAGCAGCAGACGCAGTACCTTGCGTCGGATTTTCGTCAGGCGCTGGCCGCGTTGCGCGGCGAGCGCTTCAGCCTCGGCAAGGAAGGTCTCCACATCCTGCGGGCTGCAGGGCGTGTTCGCATGGACGTGCGTATGTGCATCAGCGTGGGCCATGGCGATCAATGTCGGATGTTTCGAGCGGAATTTCCAGTCAGAAACGCTGTCTCAGCCTTCGTCGATAAGGTGAGATGCGTAGTCGGGCGCTTATGACGCGCGGTATGGAGGCGCGCGACAGAGAGGCCAATATTCCGTTCCAAGACAAGTGTTTAGCTCGCCTCATCATCAATGAGGAGGGTCTCATGAAACTTCATATTCTTGCCGGGCTCGCTGCGGCGACAGCTCTTGTTTCCACCGCGCCAGCCTTTGCCGAACCGGGCGACTGGATGGTCCGCGGCCGCGTTCTGGGTGTTCTGCCAGATGAGAGCGGCGAGCTCAGCGTCGGCAATACGCGCCTGCCGGGCACGGTCGATATCGGTGACCAGTACGTGCCAGAGCTCGACATCACCTACTTCTTCACCGACCACATCGCTGCAGAGCTGATCCTTGGCGTGACGCCCCACGATGTGAAGGCGACGAATGTCACCATTCCGGGCGTGATGACGAATGCGACGGTCGACCTTGGCGATGTCTGGCTGCTGCCGCCGACGCTGACCCTGCAGTATCACTTCGATACCGGATCCGCCTTCAAGCCATATGTCGGGGCAGGGGTGAATGCGACCTTCTTCTTCAATGAGGATGAAGGGCCCGTCGCGGACGCGATCGATTATGACCCGACCGTCGGTTTCGCCCTGCAGGCAGGCTTTGATTATGACCTCGACGGCGTCGCGGGCGGCTGGGCCTTCAACGCTGATATCAAGAAGGTCTGGATTGAGCCGGATGTGAAGGTGAACCTCACCAGCGCGCTCGGCCCGGCCCTTGGCACTGCGCCCGTCATCGTGAACGCCGATGTCGAGATCAACCCGGTCATCGTCGGCCTGGGCCTCGGTTACCGTTTCTAGCTGCGCCTTCACGCACCTCCGATACAGCTGGAAAAACTGAAAGGCCCTCTGCACGACGCGGAGGGCCTTTTTCTGGGAGACTAGATCGCCGGGCAGGCGCCGCCATTTTCGCGCATCCCGTCCAGCATGCCATTCACGACGCGGTTGAAAGTCGAGAGGTTGTCAGCAAATGTCTGGCCGTCCTCTGAGCCTGCATCCTCAGGCAGCAAGGCGCCGGAGACAAGCGCATCTGTTGCTTCCTTGGCGCTCTCGTCAGCCGATGACATGCGCGTAGACACGCGCTCGAAGAAGGTCGCGATCATCTCACGCGCATCGCCGTTATCGTCCAGCGTGGCTTCGAGACAGGTACAGGCGGCGTCCGGTGTTGTATCGGCTTCACGAAGGTTGGGGCTGAGTGAGCGGTCGCCGAGCACAATGCGGCACTGATTGAACATCTCTGCCTTGTCTCCATCGCTGGTGCCGCAGGCCGGCAGGATAAGGGATGCGCCGATCAGGCATGAGGCGAGGATGGTCTTTTTCATTATTGTTCTCCTGGGTTTATCTCTTGCGCAGCAGGCCTTGTCGCAGGTGAGGCCCGCGCCGCTTCATGAGACTTAACGAAAATACAGAAAGCAGGGTTCCGCCCTGCGTAATTCTAACCAAGGGCGGTCAGGCTGTAGGCGAGGACAAAACCGACCGCGGTGGCGAAACCGGCGAGCAAGTGATCTTCGCGGTAAGCCTGAGGAAATACTTCGGTGCCGAGAGAAGCGACCACTGCGCCGGCGGCGAAAGCGCGAATGAGGGCGAGCGCTTCCTGCGGCGCACCTTGAAGCAGGAGATTACCAATAATGGCGGAAGCGGCTAGCATGGCGGCAGCTGCGGCCCAGAGGCCGAACGCCTTTAATTTAGACAGCCCGTCCTCGCGCATTTCCTTCGCGCCGCCTGCCGCTTCCGGCAGGTTCGACAAGAAGATGGACCCGGCAAGAGACGCGACCTGAAGCGGGCTTGCACCAATTAGCGCGACACCAAGGGCGAGGTTTTCCGGAATGCCGTCTAGCGTGATTGCAGCGAGCAAACCCCCGCCACCGCCGCCAAATTTCTGCTTCACGAAGTAGTCGAGCACCAGAAATACAACTGCCCCCAACATGAGCGCGGCCATAACCCACAGCAGGGGCGCGTTTTCCGATGCTGGCTCGACCAGTTCAGAGACAACAGAGACGATCAGCGCGCCGCCTGACGTTGCTATAAGAAAGCCTTCGACCCGCTTTGGAAGCGGCCCGAACAGGCCCCATGCCGCCCCGGCCAGCAGGGCGGACGTCACCACGATGACGACGATGGCCATGGTCATGTGCGCGTGTCTCCTTGCCTGACTAGACGGGCAAGGACGCAGACAGTTCCAGATGCCGCCTTAGAGGCCGAGCTGGCGTGAGGCGAGGTCGCGCATGATCTCTTCAGAGCCGCCGCCAATCGCCATGACGCGGACCTCGCGGTAGATCCGTTCCACCCGGTGGCCGCGTATGAAGCCGGCCCCGCCAAGTATCTGCATCGCTTCACGCGCGCAGAATTCCATCGTCTCGGTCGCCTGCACTTTCAGCATGGCAAGCTCTGCGATCGGTTGTTCGCCGTTCTGGACCCGCCAGGTCAGCTGGTCGAGCATGGCCGTGGTTGCCCAGACCTTCTGGCACATGGCCGCGATCTTATGGCGGATGACCTGGTGGTCGGCGAGGCGCTTGCCGAATGTCTGGCGCTGCTGGGCCCAGGCGGCGGCATCCTCGATACAGACGCGGGCGCAGGCAGCGGCCTGCGCGGCCATGCCGAGACGCTCGCCATTGAAGTTCGCCATGATGCTGACAAAGCCGCGGTCGACTTCGCCGATCAGGTTTTCAGGTGGCACGAAAACGTCGTCGAAATGGATGGTCGCCGTATCAGACGCCCACCAGCCCATCTTCGGCAGGGCGGTGCGCGAAACACCTTCAGCCTCAAGGTCGATCAGCATGAGCGAGATGCCGCCCATGCCCTCGCCGCCCGTGCGCACGGCAGTCGTCAGCCATTTCGAGGTGCAGCCACCGGTGATGTAGGTCTTCGAGCCGTTGACGACCCAGCCATTGCCGGAGCGCTTTGCGTTCGTCTTCAGCTGCGCCACATCAGACCCGCCGCCGGGCTCTGTGATACCGAGGCTGATCTGCTTCTTGCCGGAGAGGACCTGCGGCGCGATTTCGCGCTTCATGTCCTCACTGCCGCCCACCATGACAGGGGGCAGGCCGATGCCATGGATCATCAGGGCAGAGGAAACACCGCCAGCGCCCATACGCGCGAGTTCCTCAGACGTGACCGTCCCGTGGAAGCGGTCAAAGTCGGTGCCTGCGCCGCCATATTCCTCTGGATAGCCCATGCCGATAAGGCCAGCTTCCGCCGCCTTGGGATAGACGTCGCGCGGGATCTGCCCGGCCGCTTCCCATTCCTCGATGTGAGGAACCAGTTCCTTGTCCACGAAGGCGCGAACGGACTTGCGCCAGATGGAGTGGGTATCGTCCATCCAGGGAGCTGGGGGACGAAGACTGTCGAAGGTGATTTCTTGTGCTTTTGCCATGCGCGCGATGGTGTCCAGACGCACAAGGAAATCAATTCGTGACGCCGGGGCAGGTTTTCGCAGAAAGTGAAGACACTGTAACACCTCGCTGCCTTTACCGCGCCGCATTGTGTGTCTTAGATGTCACTGTGCGATATCATACCTCCCCCGAGATGCTGAGCGGACGCCCCGAGCCGCTCTTCAACAGGCTGCCGCCCGTCGTGCTGATGCTGACGGCGCTCATCACGATTGCGTCGAGCGTTCAGCTCCTGTCGCAATCCCAGCTTTTCCTTGATCGCTGGGTCGCGGCCTGGATGTTCGATGCAGGCGCGATTGCCGGCGGACCTGAGTTTGATGGCGTCTATCGCCCGCTCGGCAACATCGCGCCGCTCATCCTGCACGTCTTCCTGCATGGCGGCATCTTTCACCTGGCAATGAACATGATGGCGCTTGTCGCCTTTGGCCCGCCCGTGGCGATTGCGCTTGGGATCGACCGGAAAGGTGCCTTTGCCTTCCTGCTTTTCTTTGCAGGCTGTGCCATCTCTGGCGCGCTGTTCCAGATCGGTTGGAGTGAGTTTACAGGCCAGTCTGAGTTGGCGATCGGCGCCTCATCCGCGCTGTCAGGCTTCCTGCCAGCAGTTGGCTGGCTTCGCGGCGGCCTGAAAGGCGCTGTCCGCATTTCCGTGCCTTGGATCGTGATCAACTTGGTCATTGCCGTGGTCGGCGAGTTCATGGCCTCGATCATCGGCATCCGGCTGGCCTGGGCGGCCCATATTGGCGGCGTTGCGGGCGGTATCGTTCTCTTCCCGCTCATGCTGGCCGTGTTCAACACGCGCCTCTGGCGGCTGGTTAAGCGTCTCTAAAGCAAGTTCGGAGCAAACGGAATCGTTTGCGAACGGATACTTGCGCCTAACAAGGACCTTTCTAGGGGTCTCGGCGCAGCGCCGGCGTTGCAATCCCGATCGCCGCGCTCTTCCGGACGCGTTCACGCATGAAGCGGTAAAGCTCTGCCGGGCGCCCGCCTGTGCCTGCTTTCATCTCACCCGTGCCACAGACCAGACCTGTGCGATCCAGCGCGCGCCGGAAATTCTGCTTGTGCAGAGGCGATCTGCAGGTCTGACAGGGTGAAGCGGTCGGGCATCAGTTCGAAGACGACAGGCCGGTAGCGAATCTTGCCGCGCAGACGCTCCATTGCGGTCGCCAGGATACGGCGGTGATCCGACGCCATCGGCTCACCGAGGCGGACATCAGGCAGCGGCAGGTCCGCATCGCGCGCGCACTCGATCACAAGGCCGGCTTCATAGAGCAGCTCATAACGCTCCAGCACACGGTCCTCGCTCCAGTCCTGACCATTAAGGCCGAAGGCGAGGTCGATCCGCGTGCGCCTTGCATCAGACCCAGCGGCCCATGTCGCCAGACGCGGCGCGATTTCCCCGTCGATGATCTCAGGCCGGCCGGTGCGGTGGTCTTCCCACGGAAAATGGCTGTACCAGCCGCGCCACTGCGCCTCGAGACGGTCGGGAAGGCGCTGCTGGTCTGGGGTGAGGGCAAGATAACCGACAGACACGACGCGCGCATCTGCCGGGGCATCGGCGAGCGTCGCCTCAGGCGTTTCGCGGTCGCGGTCCCCGAATGTGTAAAGCTGCTCGACATAGCCAAGGTCAAAGCCGGTCTGCTCCCGCACCCAGCCGCGCAAGGCGATCTCGAAGGTGCGGTGGCCTTCGGGGTCAAACGTACCGAATGGCAGGCCGCCAAGCCCGCCATCGCGGCGCGTGACAAGCACGCGCGGCGTCTCGCCGTCGCAGGCGACGATCACGACCGAAAGACCGATGATCAGCGGGATCGCCATCAGGCCGCGCGCTCCATCTCATGCAGAAGCGTCTCGTGCCGAGCTACGAAGGCCGCTTGCGCCTTGGTCGGTGCGCAAGGCGCGAGCGCCAGCGTGATGCCTTCTGGCGGCTTGCCGAAAAAGCGGTCTGCCTCATCGGTGGAGAAGCCAGCCAGCTGCGTCGCCTCATACCAGGCGCAGATATGATCAGCCCGCTTGATCAGCTTTTTCAGCTTGGCAGGCAGGCGTGCTGGCAGGCCAAAGCGGAGATGGATCGCCTCGGTAAGGCGGCTTTCGATGTCCTTGTAGCCATCGCCAAGTACTGTCTTGAACGGCGAGATCATGTCCCCGATCACATATTCGGCGGCGTCATGGTGCAGCGCCATCAGCCGGTCTGCGGCGGGCAGGGCAGGCTCCAGCTGGCCGCATATCTGCTCAACGATCACGCTGTGTTCGGCGACGGAAAAGGCATGGTCGCCAAGCGTCTGGCCGTTCCAGCGCGCAACCCTTGCAAGGCCGTGGGCGATGTCATCGACTTCGATGTCCACCGGGGAGGGATCAAGCAGGTCCAGCCGCCGGCCCGACAGCATGCGTTGCCAGACGCGGGCTGGCGCTTTCTTTGAGGTTGTTGCGGGGCGGGAACTCATGTCGTCTATGTATACATCTGCCTGACAGGGTAAAGAAAACGCCTCATTTCGCTTACGAACTGCCCCGTTCTTGCCGCGAACTAGTGAGACCTCGTTAAGGCCTCTCCGGCATAAACACACTCAAAGACAACGGCAAAGCCGAGGCGGAGTGATTATGGTGGATATGGTGATGCATGCGGCGGAGAACGCGCTCGCACCGTGGTGGGTACTGGCTGGGGCGGCACTGATCATAACGGTCGAGGCCGCCCGCAGCTGCAAGTCCATCCTGTGGAGTGACCTCGGCGACGACGAGGACTAGAGCGTTTCCGACTTTGACGGAAACGCGGAAGCGAGCAAGGCGAGCCCGGCGCGAATGCGCCGCCCCCGCGGAGCCGCCCGCTTCAGCGGGCTAGCGTGAGCGCAAACAAACCGACGACCGATCCCGCTGAAAGCGGAATTGGTCTAGGTGTTGACCGGCTCGCGGTTAAACTTGCCAGCCTGATAGTCGACAATCGCCTGCCTGATTTCAGCTTCGGTATTCATGACGAACGGCCCGTGTGCGACGACAGGGGCCCCGATCGGGTCTGCATGACCGTAAAGAAGGTAGCCGCCATCTGGCGCACTCACTTCAATCGCGTCGCCATCGTCACTGAACTCAACCAGTTCGAACTTTTCCGCATTTTCTTGCCCGAGCGAGACTGCGCCTCTCACAACATAGAAAAAGACGTTCCGGCCCTTTGGCGCGGGCAGGGTGATCTTCGCTCCAGACGGCAGGTCCACCATCGACATCATTACGCCGGTCAGCGAGTCGACCGGTCCGCTCTTGCCATCGAATTCACCTGAGACGAGGTGCAGTGTCGCGCCGCCATCTGCTTCAATCGACGGAATGTCCGGTGACTGGAGCCCGGTGTAGCGCGGCGTCGTCATCTTCAGCTCTGGCGGCAGGTTCACCCAGAGCTGCAGGATTTCCATATCGCCGCCATCACGCTTGAATTCCGGCGGCGACAGCTCTGCGTGGATGAGGCCAGAGCCTGCGGTCATCCACTGCACCCCGCCAGCATGGATCACGCTTTCATGTCCGCCCGTGTCCATGTGGGCGAGGCTGCCCTCCAGGATGAAGGTGACCGTCTCGAAGCCGCGATGCGGGTGCGGGCCAAAAGGCAGGCCGTTATTGCCAGCCTTGTAGAGCTGCGGCCCGTGATGGTTGAGGAACAGGAAGGGGTCGACCTGGTCCAGCCCCCGGTTCGGTACCGGGCGGCGGGTTATCAGGTCGGAAATATCGTCTCTGTAGGCGGCGTGTTTCGCCTTGATCGTGCGTGCTGTCATGGCCCGCATGTAGGGCGGTCAGGCGACCTTTTCCACAAAGACTGTGCCTGCCGAATAGCCCGCGCCGAAAGAGCAGATGAGGCCCTTCTCCCCGGCCTTGAAGTCGGCCGAATGCTTATGGAAGGCGATGATCGAACCGGCAGAGGACGTGTTGGCGTATTCGTCGAGGACAGTCGGGCTTTCATCCTCACTGGCCTCATGTCCGAGTACCTTGGTCGAGATGAGCCTGTTCATGTTCGCATTGGCCTGGTGCAGCCAGAGCCTTTTCAGCTCGTCCGACTTTAGGTCGAGGCGCGTCAGCTCTGAGATGATCATCTCGGACACCATCGGCACGACTTCCTTGAAGACCTTGCGGCCTTCCTGGATGAAAAGCTTGTCGGCCTTGCCCTCGCCGGACGGATCGGCCCGGTTCAGGAAGCCGAAATTGTTGCGGATATTGTTGGAGAATTTGGTCTTCAGATGGGTGCCGAGGATTTTCCAGTGTTGGGCAGGCGCCACCTCTTCGGCTTCGACGAGTACAGCCGTGGCGACATCGCCAAAGATGAAGTGGCTGTCGCGGTCGGTCCAGTTGAGGTGGCCTGACGTGATCTCAGGATTGACCATAAGGACCGATTTCGCATGGCCCGCGCGGACAAAGTCGGCGGCGGTCTGGATGCCGAATGTCGCTGAGGAGCAGGCGACATTCATGTCGAAGGAGAAGCCTTCGATGCCGAGCGCTTCCTGAACTTCAATCGCCATCGCCGGATAGGCGCGCTGCATGTTGGAGGCCGCGCAGATGACGGCGTCCACGTCTTTCGGGTCGCGGCCAGCGGTTTCGAGCGCCTGTTTGGCGGCTTTCACGGCGATCTCAGCGAGGATCGAGATCTCGTCATTGGAGCGTTCGGGGATGTTCGGACGCATGACAGCAGGGTCAACAACGCCTGACTTGTCGACGACATAGCGCGACTTGATGCCGGAGGCCTTCTCGATGAATTCGACATTCGAGTGGGTCTTGGCTTCCAGCGTACCGGCTTCTATTTCGGCCTTGTTCGCTTCGTTCCAGCGGTCGGCCCAGGCATTATAGCTTTCGACCAGTTCGGCATTGGTGACGGTATGCGGCGGCGTCCAGAGACCGGTCGCGGAAATGACGGGTGTCATTGAAATGTCCTCCCTGCGCACGCCCCTCGGTGCGTCAGACTTCTGTTTCAAATGAAATTAGACAGGCTTGCAGGCCGCGTCGACCTTTAAGGTGCGCTGGCGTCCTCTTGCTCTTTATCTTCGCGTTCGCGGCGGCGCTCTTCGCGCCACTGATCTTCGGCGCGCTCAGCCCGGTCGATGCAGTCGAGACGCTCACGTGCATCGACGATTTCATCGCAGGCGCCGCTATTGTCGAGATAGGTGCCGCCATAGTTCTCACAGCCAGTGAGAACCAGAAGCCCGGCCAAAGCTGCGCCAATCTTCGTTTTCATGAGTGTAGCTCCTGTATCTCGCTGTGACGCGGGCAGCGCGTCTCATGATCGTTGATCATACCAACTGCCTGCATGAAGGCATAGACAATAACAGGCCCGCAGAACTTGAATCCACGCGCTTTCAGCGCCTTGGCGATCTCCTCTGATAGCGGTGTCTTGGCTGGCACTTCTGTGATGTCGCGCAGCTGGTTCACGATAGGTGTGCCGCCTGTGAAGCTCCACAGCCATTCGGAAAAGTCCTCGCCCTTTTCCTGCATATCGATGAAGGCGCGGGCATTGCCGATCGTCGCTTTGATCTTCGTCGGGCTGCGGATAATGCCCGGATTGGTCAATGCTTTCTCGATCCGCTCCTGGTCCCACATGGCGATCTGTTCGGGAATGAAGCTGTCGAACTCTTCGCGGATGGCGTCGCGCTTTCGGAGAATGGTTATCCAGGATAGCCCCGCCTGCATGCCGTCGAGCTGCAGCTTCTCCCAGAGCGCGCGCGGGTCATACTCCGGCACGCCCCATTCTTCGTCATGATAGGCGCGGTAAAGTTCGTCCTCGGCGGGGGCCCAGCGGCAGGGCAGGGTCTCGTCGGATGAGAGATTCATGCCCATGCTGCGCGTCTCCTATTCAGTCTCGCTATCCGCCAGGACGGCGGCGAGCTCGTCCTTGAGCCAGTCCGGGCCGAGGATACTCACCGGATTTCCTTCGACCGTCAGTGTATCGCCAGCCTTTGCGAGACGGTCAACGCGAACCGTGGCAAGCGCTTTGCCGGTCGTGGCGCTGCTGATTTCACCCACCGGTGTCTCACCCTCAAGGCTTTGACCTTTTTGGAGATTTTCACCCTGGATGATGACGGTGCGCTTGCGCAGCTTGCCGCGCCTGTGCATGCGGGAGACGACTTCCTGGCCGACGAAACAGCCTTTTTTGAGGTCCACGCCGCTCTGGCGGTCCATGTTGATTTCCCATGGAAAGACTTCGCCGCCCTGAAAGTCGCGGCCCCATTCAGCGACGCCGGCCGGGATGCGGATGGCGTCCCAGTCCTCGTCGCTGATTGCTGGTGCCGAGCCGTCCTCGACAAAGGAGCGTTTGGGTAGTTCTGGAGAACGCGGGTCGGCTGCGCCCTCATCGCCAATGGCGACGGCCTGTTTGCCATCGACATTGATGTCGACCTTGGCCCGAAGGCGGAACATCTGCAGGCGTTTGGAGAGGTCGCCGACCGCGTGGGTGGCGACGTCGAGGAGCGCGCCCGCCTCTGTGCGGTGGGCGATGAAGTCGGCGATGATCTTGCCCTGCGGCGTCAGCAGTGCGCCATAGCGCGCCTCACCCGCCGCCCAGTCCTTGGTATTGTTCGTGACGAGGCGTTCGAGCAGGGCGATCGTGTCGGGGCCGTCCAGAACGAGCACGGATCTGTCGGAAAGAATCTTTGTGTCCATGCCCGCAGATTTAGGGTTTCCGGCCGTATCCGCCAGCCCCGTCCCCGCATTTGCACGGTGCAGTGACGGTGTACTGGCGGTGTATGGGCGGTGTTTTCTAGCCGCGCTGGCGGTAGCGGCCCGGAATAGCTGCAATTATGGCGGCGGCGAGCGCCGATTTGATCACCGCGCCAACCAGGAATGGCGCGACACCGGCGAGGAAAGCCGCCTCTGCGCCAACCAGCGTCGCGAGCCATGCCCAGCCTGCCAGCAGGATGAGCCCGTGCAGGCCAAGAAAGCTTGCAAAGCGGCTGACATGACCGCGTGCGATCGAGCGTGTGGCGACGCCCGCAAGATAACCCGCAACCGGGAAGGCGAGGAGGAAGCCGGCCGTCGGGCCGGTAAAGGCAAGCAGCCCGGCCTTGCCGCCAGAGAGAACGGGCAGGCCAAATGCGGCGAGCGCCAACCAGGAGACGATCATGGCTAACCCCATTCGCGGACCGGCCAGCGCGCCAACCAGAAGCACGGCCAGCGTCTGCATCGTGACAGGCACGGGCACCATGGGCACGGCGACATAGGAAGAGGCCGTCAGGACACCGACCCCGGCAAGGAGTAGGGCGATCTGGCGGGTTGGGGCGAGGCGGTCTGTCATCGATGTTGTTTGCATGGGGAGGCACGCTCATTGCTGTCTATGTTTTCGTTGGGCCGGGTGTGCGCCGGTGCGGCGGCAGGGTCAAGGCGGCGCCGGGACTTGCAAGCGGGGGCAGGGCAGCAAAGAGTGGGCTCTCGACCTGCTGGCGATTCGCTTTGGAGCAGGTGAGCCTGAGGGAGCCCACGCCTTTGACGCCGAGAACCGTCCTTTTACCGCTCGCGCTCCTTCTCCTTGCGTCTGGCTGTCAGGGCTACAAGGCGCGCGGGGCGTGCGACAATGATGTCGACCGCCTGCAGGGCGCGATCCGCGACACGACGATCTACCTCGACGCGCTCCGCCCCGAGCTGCGCGCCGGCTTTGCAGAACTGCTCGATTGTGACCGCATCAGCGAGACCTGCGACGCTGAGACCTGGCTGCTGCGGGCCCAGACCATGCAGCGCGCGCACCAGGATGTGCGCACCCGTTTTGCCCGCGCGGTCGAGCTCTGGTCGCCGGACGCCTGCGTGCCGCACCTCCAGAATTACACGCTGAGCCCGCCAGACCCGGCCACCTGGCGCGGCTATTTCTTCACCCTCGACCAGACGGGCGAACAAATTGACGAACTGGTCGACCGGTTCGGGCGCCGGGCGGGATAGGGCGGCATTGCCTGACGACTTCGAGCAGACGGGGCGGGTCTGGCACCGAAACGCGCTCGATGCGCAAGACCTTGCACTATTGGACGCAGCCTGCCGAACGGAGGGGAGCCCTGGCGCCCGATTGGGCTGGAGCGATGAGGTCGCGGCTGCGCTGCGCCCGGGCACCGCTATAAGCAGGCTCGCTCAGTCACACCTGCCGGGTGCGCGACCCGTGCGGATCGTGGCATTCAGCAAATCGGACAAGTCAAACTGGGGGCGTGCCATGGCATCAGGACCGCGTTGTCGCTTTAAAGACGAGGTGCGAGACGCCCGGTTATGGCCGTTGGGTCGGGCAGGGTGACTTCTGGCATGCTGAACCACCGCTCGCGCTTCTGGAAAAGATGATCTTTGCGCGCGTCTATCTGGATGATTCCAATGCGGCGAACGGCGCGATGGAGTTCGCGCTTGGCAGCCACAAGCAGGGGCGTGTGGCGGCGGGAGATGCCGCCCGGATTGCAGCAGACAGCGAGATAGAGATCGAGAATGCGAGGCGCGGAGACGTCCTGTTTCTCAAGGGACTAACGCTTCATCGGTCTGGCCGCGCCGCCAAAGCCGCGCAGCGGCGGATCGTGCGTATCGATTTTGCGGTGCGCGAAGAGCTGGACGAAGGGCTCGAATGGGCGCTGCCCCAGAATTGAGACACGGTACCATGGACCCCTGTCTTCACAGGGGTCTGCGGCAGCAGTGTCTTCGCCAATCTCTATAATAGCCGTCACTGTTGATGAGCTTCAGCTCATCTGAGAGTCCATCTCCGGTGTGCTGAACAGTGCGGTCGCCTTGACGGCAGGTGCTGGACCCTCAGGCCGCAATTGGCGGTCGAGGGTGAAGCGAGATGGGGGCGGTTTGGTTTGTTTGGTGGTTGGGTGCGTAGGCTCGTCCTTCGACTTCGCTCAGGATGAGCCTGTTCTGGCGTCTGTAGATGCACTTACTGTGAACGGCGCGTAAGGGCGGGCGCCCAGCCTGAACCCGGCCTCGTGACTCATGCGGCCAAGAAGCGCATAACGCCCCCATGACTGAGACCTATGATCTGATCCTGAAGAACGGCACCGTTGTATCGCCTGGCGGCGAAGAACATGTCGATGTGGCTGTGCGCGGTGGCAAGATTGTCGCCATTGGCAAGTTTGATAGCGCGCAGGCTGGCGAGACCTATGACGCGACAGGGCTTCACATCCTGCCGGGTGTGATCGATAGCCAGGTCCATTTCCGGGAGCCGGGACTCGAATACAAGGCAGACCTCGAGACCGAAGCGCGTTCTGCGGCGCTGGGCGGGGTGACGGCCGTGTTCGAGATGCCGAACACAAATCCGTCGACCACGACGCCAGAGCTTCTGACCGACAAGCTGAACCGGGCGGCAGGCCGGATGGACGTCGACCATGCTTTCTATGCGGGCGCGACCAATGACAATCCGCATCTTCTGGCCGAGATGGAGCAGATGCCGGGCTGCTGCGGCGTGAAGGTGTTCATGGGCGCCTCAACGGGCGACCTGCTGGTCAAGGATGATGAAGGCGTTGAGGCCGTGCTGCGGGCGATCAAGCGGCGGGCGGCGTTCCACTCAGAGGACGAATACCGGCTGGAAGAGCGCCGTAACCTTGCCGTGCAGGGCGACTGGCAGAGCCATATCGTGGTGCGCGATGTCGAGGCGGCTGTCAGCTCCACGCGGCGGCTGCTGCGCCTCGCCCGCAAGACTGGTAAACGCATTCATGTGCTGCACATTTCCACGGCTGAAGAGATGGAGCTGCTGCGCGATGCCAAGGATGTGGCGTCCGTCGAAGTGCTTCCGAACCATCTGACACTGGCCGCGCCTGATTGCTATGACCGGCTGAAAGGGTTTGCCCAGCAGAACCCGCCAATCCGCGAACAGCGCCATCAGGATGCGCTGTGGCGCGCGCTGAATGCTGGGATCGTCGACGTGATCGCGACCGATCATGCCCCGCATGCGCGTGAAGAGAAGCTGCGGCCCTATCCGGCCTCGCCATCTGGCACGCCCGGTGTGCAGACCTTCGTGCCGATCATGCTGACCCATGTGGCAAATGGAAAGCTGACGCTGCGCCGTTTCGTGGAGCTGACCTCTGCTGGCCCGCAGCGTGTATTCGGCATCGCCAATAAGGGGCGGATCGCCGAAGGCTATGACGCGGACTTCACCGTCGTGGACCTGAAGCGCAAGGAAACGATCACCGAGGAATGGACCAAGGCCAAATGCGGCTGGACGCCTTATGATGGCTTCGAGGCAACCGGCTGGCCCGTCGCAACGATCATCCGCGGCCAGTTCGTCATGCGCGACGGAGAGATCACCCAGAGGGGCGGCGGCAAACCGGTGAAGTTCAACGAGACGCTGGAGCCGGAGGCGGTCTAGCATTTTTGTCGTAAAGGCTGTCGTTTTCCGATTTTCCCGCTAGCATCCGCTCATTGGCGACTTTCAATCCGGCAATCCGGACGGGTCACAGTTTGGGTGGGACAATTATGAAAATCATTGGTGCCGGCGTTGGCCGGACGGGTACGATGTCGTTGAAGCTGGCGCTCGAACAGCTCGGTTATGGGCCGTGTTATCACATGGAAGCGGTCTTCAACGATCTCGAAAATCGAGTGCCGCAGTGGAACGATGCGCTGGCGGGAGAGCCGGAATGGGACGCAATTTTCGACAGCTTTCAAAGCGGCGTCGACTGGCCAATCGCGGGCTTCTACAAGGAGCTTTACGCCGCCTATCCGGACGCAAAGTTCATTCTTTCGATCCGCAGCCCGGAAAGCTGGGCAGCAAGTTATGGCGATACGATCGCGAAACTGATTGCGGACCGGGACAACGCGCCTGTGCCGATGAAGCCCTGGCTGGAAATGGCGCATGGCGTGATCGCGCGCACCGGGTTTCCCTACGGCTTGTCCGAGGCGGAATTGATGGCGGGCTTTGAGGCGCACAATGAGGCGGTCAAACGGACCATTCCGGCCGACCAGCTGCTTGTGTTCGAGGTGAAGCAGGGCTGGGGTCCGCTATGCAATTTTCTCGGCGTGGAAACGCCGGAGGGACCGTTCCCGCGCACCAATGATCGCGCCGAGTTCTGGGATCTGGTCACGGGCGGGCAGTGATGCTGGCTGGGTTGGGGCGATGACACTCGAACACATCTATTTCCTGTCGGGAATTATCTCTTCTGTGGCAGTGATAGCCTCACTCATTTTCGTGGGATTCCAGCTGAGGCACTCAGCGAACCAGCAGCGGATCGCCACGGCAGCCAGCTATTACGACTTCTTTCGGGATCATATGAAAACCCTGGAGGAAGCCACTCTAGTGGATCTTTTCCTGCGCGGGCTGGAAACCGGACCGGAGGGTTTTGAGCCAGCCGAGCGGACAAAGCTCAACGTTTTCTACACGATGCTGACGCGCGGCTATCAGGTCATGCATTACCAAGCCGGTAAGAAGGTGTTCGAAGAGGATTTCTGGCTGCACACCCAGAACCACTTTCGCGACCATCTCGCCTCGACATACTATCAGGCCTTCTGGGCAGCACGTTGCCATCACTTCCCGCCGAGCTTTCGTGACCTCGTCGACGGTCTGATCCAAGCGGGACCGACGGCGCCCCTGCTTGAGATGAATTCGTGACTCCGGAAGAGGTCGTCCTCATTTCAAGTTCAACGAGACTCTGGAGCCTCAACCGTCTACCTGAATAGAAAAGGGAGACGGCTATGTGTGATAATCATGATCTTGAGAGCTTCCGTAAGGAGGGGTTCAGCCGCCGGAGCTTTGCAGCGCTCGTTGCCGGAACTGGACTAGGTCTTGCGCTCAGTGGGTGCGCGACGGCTGCTGACGGCGCTGCTGCTGGCCTTGCCGAGAGCAGTGTCTCCATCTCTACGGCCGATGGAACGATGGATGCGTTCTTCGTTCATCCGGCCAGTGGCGCGTCGCCCGCCGTCATTATCTGGCCGGACGTTGCAGGGCTGCGGGATGCATTCAAGATCATGGCGCGGCGTCTTGCGGGCGAGGGCTATGCCGTTCTGGTCGCCAATCCGTATTACCGCGATGCGCCTGCGCCGCAATTTGCTGACTTTGACGAGTTCAGGTCTACCGGCGGGTTCCAGAAAGTCGG
>LWDU01041749.1_pt1 | contig 17242 bp, 13 predicted proteins | sample 727161 | NCBI WGS metagenome assembly LWDU01 (sample SAMN04566230, study PRJNA314399) | hydrothermal vent metagenome | isolation source: deep sea hydrothermal plume seawater | place: Mexico: Gulf of California, Guaymas Basin | collected 2004-07-11
TGCAATAAATGTGTCGCAGAATGATTCAATGCCGTGGCCTGCCTAACACCATGATCAACAATGCCATCGACAGAATCACCGACACTAAATTCGCCTGACAGCACTCGACCGATATGGATATGATGATTTCCAGCCTTGCGACAGTCAGTAATTTCTATTTTTGCTGACCCTTTTGTTAAAAACCCAGAGTCCCCGACCTGCCCCCCAGACTCTGCGTAAAAAACTGTTCTATCGAGCACCAAGATAACTTCAGCTTCCTCTCCCGCACTGGTAGCCGCCTTACCCTCAGTGAATAAGCCCATAATATTCGAACTCAACGCTAAAGCCTCATAGCCGCAAAATTCTGTAGTACCTTCCACCCGAATACTGTCTGTGTAGTCAACCGAAAATTGGCTCGCCGATCTCGCTCTAGACTTTTGCTCCTGCATACACTTCTCATAGCCAGCGATGTCGAGGGTGTAGCCCTTTTCTCTGGCCACATCATTCGTTAAATCAGTAGGGAACCCAAACGTATCGTAAAGCTGAAATACTAACTCTCCAGACAATTCAGTCCCGGACATTTTCGCAAGAGCCGCCTCTAAAACACCCATACCTTTGTCTAAAGTACGCGCAAACTGCTCTTCTTCCTTCTTGATGGTATCGCTAATAACTTGCTTTTTTTCAAGTAATTCTGGATAGGCCTCGCCCATAATCTCACCCAGAGATGCCGTCAACTTGTAAAAAAAGTTACCATGGGCCCCTAAATTATGTCCATGCCGCAATGCTCGACGAATAATCCTTCTTAACACATACCCCCGCCCCTCGTTTGACGGTTTAACCCCATCAACGATTAGAAACGCACAGGAACGTATATGATCTGCAATAACTTTCAACGAGTTATCCTGAAGATCTTTGCATCCAGTAACCAGTGAGGCGTCTTTAATTAAATGCTGAAAAAGATCAATGTCATAATTACTGTGGACGCCTTGCATCACCGCGGCAACTCTTTCTAAGCCCATGCCTGTGTCAATCGAAGGCTTTGGGAGCGGTGTCATCGTGCCGCTGGCGTCACGTTCGAACTGCATAAACACTAAATTCCAAATTTCAATATATCGATCTAAATCATCGTCGGGGCTGCCCGGAGGCCCACCAGGAACATCCTCTCCATGATCCCAAAAGATTTCAGTACAGGGGCCACAGGGTCCTGTATCACCCATTTGCCAGAAGTTATCTTCATCCAAGCGAGAGAGCCTATTAGGATCAATACCTATCTCATTGACCCATATGTCTGCCGCCTCATCATCACTCACATGCACCGTAATCCAGAGCCGATCTTTAGCGAGTCCTAATTCTTCAGTTAGGAATTGCCATGCAAAAATAATGGCATCACGTTTGAAATATTCACCAAAACTGAAATTACCCAACATCTCAAAAAAAGTGTGATGTCTAGCCGTGTAGCCGACGTTTTCCAGATCATTATGCTTGCCGCCAGCTCGAACACAGCGCTGCGAGGAAACCGCACGACTATAACTGCGCTGGTCTGCCCCCAAAAATACATCTTTAAATTGTACCATCCCAGCGTTAGTGAACAGCAGAGTTGGGTCGTCGCCAGGAACCAGGCTGCTGCTTGGCACGATCGCATGTTCCTTACTTGCGAAGTAGTTAAGGAACAAGTTTCGGATGTCAGCACTTTTCATTATTCTTTTTTAGTCACTTAGTTATTCTAGATTTAGTTTAAATCGCACTATAGAAGGCAATCAATTACGGGTCTCCGAGGTCAGCCTCGACGAACATTGGTGCTGCTTTTAGGCCGGCTAAAACATGCAAATGCAAATGAAATACCGTCTGCCCTGCACCTTCTCCGTTATTGACTATCAATCGGAAAGCTTCATCAACCCCAGCATCTCTAGCCACCTCGGCGGCAACCCACATTAAATGCCCTAAAATAGACCTGTCCGCTTTACTAGCATCGACCAACCTTGGTATAGGTTGCTTTGGTATGACCAGCATATGCACGGGCGCCTGTGGCGCAATATCGTTAATCACGATACAGAGATCATCCTCATAGCGGATATCGGCTGGAATTTCACGGTTAATAATCCGACTAAACAAGGTAGCTTCAGTATTGGACATTTTTATGACCTCAGCTAATGTTGCCATCTCTAGCAACAGCACTCTTTAGTTTTTCATCGGTATCAAGGTGTCGAGCTTCGGACTCTAACATCACTGGAATCCCATCCTTTATCGGGTAAGCCAGACCACTAGCACCGCAAATCAATTCCTGCGTCTCTTTGTTGTACTCCAAAGGCGCTTTACTGAGAGGGCAAACCAAGATACTTAAGAGTTTTTTATCCACGACACTGTCCATTTGGTTGTTCGGGCATTGTACGCAAAGTAGATAAAAACCGCCATGCTAGCAGTACCAATACTGAAACTGATCGAGTTATGAATTGAATCATTTTAACGGTAACGCCTTAAGAACCAACTGAGGATCGACGCGCACTTGGTGCCAATTCATCCTCCAATCCAAATGAGGCCCTGTAGCTCGACCCGTTGCGCCTACCTGAGCGATAGAGTCGCCCCGCTGGACCAGATCCCCAACTTGAACCAAAATGGCACTCAGATGTAAAAATGACGAGGTCAGGCCATGCCCGTGATCCATAATCAAAGTACCACCAGAATAAAAAAGGTCTATTTCAGCCATAGTGATAATTCCTCCAGCGGGCGCACTCACGACAGTTCCCGTCGGCGCTGCATAATCAACGCCATAATGCGGGCTTTTAGGCACCCCGTTATATACCCGCTGACTACCATAAACTCCTGTAACCGGGCCCTCTATGGGAGCCTCAAACCCACCTAGAAAAAAGGCCTTTTCAAGCCTCAATTGCCTAGCTTTCCTGACCATAAGGCTGTCGCGCTTAATCCTTGTCAAATCAGCCTGTGATGGGCTTACCGTTCGCTGAGGGACCCCCTCAATTGCCTGCACGTTATAGCGCCTTTTTTTTATCTCAAAAGAATGCACCGTTGTCTCCCCATCAGGACCCTCTAAGGACACCTCCATTACTGAAGCTGAGTCCCTCCCTAAGCCAAGCAGAAATTGCCCACTAGGTGCCAGCTTTAAAGGTTCACCCTTATAGTTAACCTTATATCTAGGCTCGACCAGACCTAACACTAGGCTTCCTTGGGACAAGTCACCCTGAAAAGAAATCAACTCAACACCAAAGCTGAAGCCTGACCCGACAGCCCATAGAGCCGCTATCCAAAAATGCACCCTACTAATACCTGATCTATTCATAGTCCTTCGGGCCTTATTACATGTCGTCTCATTTAGCTCCGCCTGTAGTAGTGTCCTTATCAGAACCTGAGTCAGAAGCCACCTCAACATAAGGCTCTATAGACTCAATAGAGCAAGGAATCCCCCTGTCTATAACCTCAAATTGATCAAAGCGAGCGCATAACTGCCTACCATGTGAGCGATGAATAAAACCTTCTCTCTTTATGCCGGGACATTCTCGACGTAATCTGAGCAATGCCTTTTTCTTTCCTCTCAGTTCTATGACTGCTGATTGATCGTCTACAAAACGAATGTTTTTTACACGCAGTAAAGAAATACAGCCATTACGAATACCCCAATCGGCTGGATTTAAATTGCTAATACCCTTTAGTCTATCGAGAATACTAGACCCAGGCGACTTAACCCCATTATCAGCAGCGCTCTCGTTCGCTCCATCAACTGCCGTATCATCTCCTGCAACAGCGCCTAATGGCATTAACAGAGTTAAAAATAATACGACTAACCTCATCATAGATAACACTCACGGTAATTGACGAACAGAGCCTGACTATAATTCTCTAAGGGCGATTATGGAAGCAACAAAGCTTCTGCACCAGCAATCCGCTTTAACCAAGCAACGATCAGAAGTGTAAAAGTTTCAAATCACTAAAGTAAGCCTATTACTATACATTTACCCTTACAGCGATGATTTCTTATCGGCGACTATCTTAACTAAAACGCCTGTTTTCTAGCATTAAGCATAGCCTTATAGATGATGCACAGTTATGATTGCTATTCAATAATTCACCCATCATAGACTTATACCTTTATTACTGAACATGATTGCTAAAAACACCTTTTGTCCCCCTCTCGTTTTAAAAAATGCACATGTTCAGAGCATTTTTAATAGCGTGGGCCCGCGTAAATTTCGCGCTAAAAGAATTGCTAAAAAACTTAACTCAAAGCCTCTCATATTATCAACACCTTTAAACATACAGCTGACCGCGGAATTGGATTGCTGTGAGGATGTGTGCCGAGGGATCTCAAAAAATGCAGTGGTTATTCTTCTTCATGGGTGGGAGGGCTCAAGTCAATCTGCCTACCAGCTAACCACAGCTCATTATCTTTTAAAGCATGGATATGATGTTCTTAGATTAAATTTACGCGATCACGGGGAGAGTCATCATTTAAATAAGGAAATGTTCAACTCTACGATGATCGGCGAAGTAGGTGATGCCATAGCCTCATTTCTGCAGGAATACGAATATCCAAACGTATTTCTCGCTGGATTTTCTCTTGGTGGGAACTTTACACTCAGAATTACCGCAGATCGGGCTAAGGAGCTTACTTTAAAAGCCGCTGTAGGGATCTGCCCTCCCGTCGATCCCAACAACGCGATGATCGCCCTCAACAACAGTCTGTTTATCTATGAGCAATACTTCTTCCGGCGCTGGACTCGCTCAATTCGAAAAAAACAAAAACATTTTCCTGATAGTGATTTTGGCGTCGAACTCAAAAAAGTAAAAACATTAGACGATGTCAATAATACCTTTATCCCAAAATATACCCCTTTCGATGATGCTCAAAGTTATTTCGCGTCGTATGCCCTGACTGGAGATCGTTTGAAAGAACTGGCGGTGCCGGCCTACCTCATTGCATCGAAGGATGATCCGATAGTGCCAATAGAAGATATCGCGAAGATCATTAAACCAAAAAATCTTATTGTTGAAATACAGGAAAACGGTGGGCACTGCGGATTTATTCAGGATCTCTCGGCGCGCAGTTGGGTTGAACCTAGGCTCGTGGAAATTTTCGATAGTTATTTAAAAACATAAGCGAAAACACCAAGCACTAAAAGCAACGTTACTCGCGACGTTGTTCAAGCGCATATTTTATTTGGTTAAAATCGAACCCCCGATGTTGAAAAAATCTGATTCGCTTGGCGCTTTCTTTCGCGTCAAAGGGCGGAGTATTACCGTACTTTTTCAGAGAAAGCTCTCGAATTAACTGAAACCAATCCTGACCCGCTTCTTCTAGTGCTGCGGCAATAAGTTGATCAGACACACCACGTTCGCGGAGATCGTTTTCAATTCTAACCTGCCCGCAGTGTCTACCAATCCTGCTTCGGACATACATTTCTGCAAACCGGCTATTGCTTACTAGATCATCCTCAGTAAGCTGCTGAACGACTTCGTCGATAAGCTCGTCATCCTCAAAACGCTCGGACAGTTTTCTCACCAACTCTTTTACTGAATGCTCTCGTCGAGCCAATAGATCCATCGCCTTGAGACGTATCGTTTTAGCTAAAACAACCACCCTATGCTTGCTCCAAAGCTTGAATAAAATCCTTGCCTGTCACTGACCCAACCCCCCCAGACAATCATCGTGCCCAGGGTGAATAAGTAACGGTTTGCTCTCAGTGGTTTGGCAGGTCTTTACTTGTTCCATTTACTCATCTATTGGCGTTTCTTCAGCTTCGATGGTCTTTCTAGGCTCAGGTTCAACAAGGTATAGATCGCGAATAGACTTTTCTAGGCCATCGGCTATATCTAGATTTTCCTCTAAAAATGCAGCAGCATTCTTTTTGCCTTGGCCAATTTTATTACCTTGATAAGCATACCAAGCTCCAGCCTTATCCACGTAACCTGCTTTGACGCCAAGATCGATGAGCTCACCGTAGAAGTTAAAGCCCGTACCGTAAAGAATCTGAGTCTCTGCTTGTTTAAAGGGTGGAGCGACTTTATTCTTAACGACCTTGATGCGAGTTTCATTTCCAATTATCTCATCACCCTCTTTCACTGCACCAATTCTGCGAATATCCAAACGCACCGATGAGTAAAATTTAAGGCTGTTTCCACCTGACGTAGTTTCAGGATTGCCGAACATAACGCCGATCTTAATTCGAATTTGGTTAATGAAAATAACGAGGCAATTCGCGTTTTTAATGTTACCAGTCAATTTCCGAAGTGCCTGAGACATTAAGCGAGCCTGAAGTCCTACGTGATGGTCACCCATCTCGCCTTCAATTTCCGCTTTCGGCACTAGAGCAGCAACCGAGTCAATAACCACAACGTCCACAGCACCTGAACGAACAAGCATGTCAGTTACTTCTAATGCCTGCTCTCCAGTGTCTGGCTGCGACACAATGAGATCATCAGTGTGTACACCAAGATTCTTTGCGTAGGCTGGATCAAGGGCGTGCTCAGCATCAATAAAGGCACACGTCTTTCCTAGTTTCTGCGCTTGGGCAATAACGCTCAACGTCAACGTTGTTTTGCCTGATGATTCAGGTCCATAAATCTCCACAACACGGCCGAATGGAAGACCACCTATACCTAAGGCAATATCTAAGGGCAGTGAGCCTGTAGAAACCGATGGGATTTTTTCAATGGGCTTATCACCCAACTTCATGGCGGTACCTTTACCAAACTGTCGCTCGATTTGACTTAAGGCTGCTTCCAACGCTTTTGATTTATTTGAGTCCATAACTATATCCTCTTAAGATTGTTTGACGGCTAATTACAGTGGTTTAAATGCTCAAATTAAGCCGTTAAACTATGAGTCGCTCAAAATATAACTACTTTTCAATTACTGTATGAGTGTACAGTAGTACATTCAGTGACGTGATGCAAGAGTTGTTGAAGAGAAATTTTAATGGACTGCTCTCTGACCGCGTTACGATCTCCTGACAATTGATATCTCGCACTACCGACACCTTGCGGGCCCAGCCATGCGAGCCAAACAGTCCCCACCGGCTTTTCGCCGGAACCGCCGGTAGGACCGGCTATTCCGCTTATAGCGACAGCATAATCAGCTTCAGCACGTTGCGCAGCACCTTCAACCATACTGCGGACGACCGACTCACTCACTGCGCCCTCAGCCTGTAACAAGGTCACAGGGACGCCCAGGATATTACTCTTGGCATGGTTGGCATAGGTTATGTAGCCGCAATGAAACCATTGGGAGCTACCAGCAATAGCTGTGATTGCACTGGCAACACCTCCTCCAGTACAGGACTCCGCGACAGTGACGGTGGCCTTACGCAATAACAAAGCAGCACCAAGCTTCTTGGATAGGTCAAAGATATCTTCATTCATAACGAAAGTTTATCCTTGCATGGAGGTTTGAGGAAGTGATTTTCCGTATTCTTGCAATTTATGTTTAAGTTATCCGTGAACTTTCTAATACTCACAAAAAAACCCAACGAATCGCTCCCTTGGGTTTTTAATAAACCTAGACATATCGCTAGAAGCGATAATTAGCCTTCATATATACAGGCCATCCAACAGGACTGTGTTGCGTGGAATCATAGCTGTAGTTAGCACATCATGGAAATTATGTTCAACGTTTTACTCATTTAACCAATGACGCGGTTTCTTTACGTCATCACAGTTTTTGATGCCAAATAGGGTGGTCATGGATAATGATTCTCTTCATCTCTGGCGCTCAATAATAGTAAAATTTAGACCTTATTGCCGCAAAAAATATGTGCTTTTGGCTAGCTTAAAATCGAGCTAAAAAAAAGCCCCTCGCGAGGAGGGGCTTTTGAAGTTTTGCAAGCGATTAACTTAGAATGCAAACTTTAGTCGAACATATGCCATACGGCCTCGCGCATCATGCTGGCGAGAGTCGTAGCTATAGTTCGCTGAATCCCAGACCAACGGTGGCTCTTCATCAGTTACGTTTAAAACGCCTATGGTGATTTGCGTATCCACAGAGGACAGCGCTAGCTGGTAGTTATATTGCGCATCCCAAGTAAGATGGCTATCGATGTCGCTAGAATAGCCTTCTGGAGGGCCTGCTCGGGTAGTTTCATAACCACTAATATAACGCGCCGTCACAGAAGCTTGATGAGCACCAGTTTCCCAGCGCAATGATGTATTGGCCTTTGCGAAATTGTCATGGTTGAAAAGACCAAGTACGTCAGTAGTTTGCCCGCCCAGCGGGATTTCATAGCTCAGGAAGTGACTGGCATCAAATGTTAGGCTTAGATCGCCTATGCTGCTTTCTGGGAAGTTATAATTAACTTCTAGATCCAGACCGTCGGTACTCACCGACGCCGCATTGAAGTAGTTGGTGGTAACGCCAATTAATTGGCCGCTCGTGGTGCGTTTAACGTCAGAATGATTGGGATCTGCAACCACCTTTCCCTGAGCACTTTCGATAGTGATTACGTTAGTATAGTCCACAGACCAGTAATCCATAGTGACCTGTAGATTATCATTTGGAGTCCAGACTGCACCGATGTTGATGTTGTCTGCTTCCTCAGCTTTCAGATCGACATTAGCGTTTTGTGCAATACGGATGAAGACTGTGCCTCCTTTAGCGGTTCCGTCAGTATTAAAGTCCTGAATACCTTGCAGACCCACCTGGCTGGCGTGAAGCTGGTGCAATGACGCTTCGCGATAAGAGGTTGATGCAGACGCGCGGAGTATCAAATTATCTGACACTTCGAAACGCGCAGAGATTTTAGGGTCAAAGGTTGATCCTGAATCTAGATTTTCATAACGCCCTGCGAAGCCAATCTCGAGTGAGTCTGTGAGGTCTCTTTGGAATTCCGAGAATACGGCCCATGCTGATTTCGATTCATCAACATTGACGCCACCACCTAAAAATAGCAGATCGGCTGGTTTTGTAAGGTTGCCAGAAGCATCAAACTCAACTCGGCTTATGTCATTGCGATCAACTTCAAGCGACTCATTTCTTACTTGGATGCCTGATGCAAAGTTGAAACCGCCCAGTTCACCATCGATAACAAAATCAAATACCGTTAGAGCGGTACTGGTAGCAGTTTGTTGTTCAACTGATATATGGTCAATGAGTTCCTGGCTATTTGCCGATGGATCGAAGAGATTCCAAGCTTGATCACCACTAGGGCCACCAGTTCCAGTAACAGCAGCTTCAAATCTTGATGTGCTAGTATCGGGCTGAATGCCATAACCGTCATAGGCGCTATGAGTCAACGCAGTATTGAAGTGGTAGTCCCCCATATCGCCATCCAGTTCAAGAGCGACTCTAAAGTGTTCATTATCACGCGTTGCTAGTGGAGATGGGAATGCAGACCCCAGCGGCCGTCCCAGCCAAAGAATGACAGCGCCAAAGGGATTTCCAGCTTCATTTGGCATAATAGGGCGGGTCAAATAAGACAAAGCAGGATAGCTAGGAGACTGTGGATTATCCAGTACTTCAACCTTAGCCCACATCGCCTCGGTGTTGAACTCCATTCCGTTACTCAGCGTGTGATTGATGTTCGTAAACAAGTGTGTACGCTCTTCCTCATTAACGACATTGAATCTAGGGCCGTATTTAAAACCGCATCGCTCACCGCTGCCTTGGGGTAAAATAATACCGCCGGTTTCTACGCAGTTAGCATCGGGGATGTTTTGATACTGTGTGTAATTTCCAGCATAGGCTCCTGAATCTACTTGAGATGCAAAACCAGTGTCTGCATTATTTGGGCTAAGTATTAAGAATGAGTTGCCTAAGCCTGAGTTTGCGTTCTCGATGAGTTGTGGTCGGTCTGCGCCATTTAAGTTCGAGCGATCCATATATTGTGCTGCAATTACAATCTTAGTGTCATTGCCTGCCCAGCCATGGAGAAAGCTTAGTTGGGTGTCGGTTTGGCTGTCTGATGTTGTTGACTGCTGAAATACGCCGAATTCAGTTCCTTCAAAATCGGTTCTTGTAATGTAGTTTACAACGCCGGCCACAGCATCAGATCCATAAACAGAGGCAGCACCTTCCTTTAATACCTCGACCCGCTCAACGGCAATGGCTGGGATCATACTAGTGTCAACAAAGCTTGATCCATCGTTGGCTGAGGCAGCAGCTAAAGTGTTACGTCGACCGTTGACCAAAACTAACGTTGAACCGAGGCCAAGACCTCTTAGATTTACATTGCTGGTACCCTGGGTAGCTCCTGATGTGAATGAGTCAGGCACGTTTTCTGCGCCGGAGTTAGCGGTGAGATTCCGGGTAATGTCAGATATAGACATGGCACCCATTTGGTCGATGTTATCTCTGTCGACAATAACGATTGGTGATGCACCGTCTTTTGGGCTCGACTTTAAATAGGAACCGGTGACCAGCACTTCTTCGATTTTAGCGTCTTTGCCTTCTTGAGATATTGCAAACGAACTTGCTGTGATTAGCGGGATCAATGCTAAGGATGAGATCTTTTTAAATTTCATATACTGCCCCTAAGTTTGTTGAAAAATATATACTATGTGAGTTTCATTACTATATGAATATTTTTGAAACGATATCCTTTATGAAGGATTCGTTGATGAATATAGCAGATGCATTAATTTTATTTTGCTAGCAATTATGACCCAACGGTCATACATTAAGCTTGAATACTAGACATGAAATGCATTCGCCACTAAGTCTATAGAGATGAAGGCGACACTCAAAGTTAGTAACAAATTAGGTTAAGTCATTCTACAACTGCGGTATGAACTTCCAAAAAAATTATTTCATGCTTTAAACTATAATATATTTGCGACCTTTACGGCCATAGAGCCACGCTTGATCGTGCGTCATCATAAACATAATAGTTTTGCTGTAAACCTTTAATGTTATTTTTAGTTAACCGTGTGATTTGACGATAGTGGGTAGAGGGTAGCCCGGTGACCTACCCTCTACCGGTCAGAAAAATTCAAACTAGGTAGTCACAGCGTACCGGCCTTGACCAAGAACGCCGACAACAGTATTAGGGAAAAACGCTTTGGTCCAACTACGCGGAAGCTCCAGCTTACCGACGATTTGTTTAAGCGACATACGTTTCCTTTTAATTAACACCAACGGAGCCAAACTCATCGACAAGCCGAGCTGCTAATTCTTTTTGTTCAGCGCGAACATCAAATTTATTGCAAAATCCATCGTTCCAAGCATTGTGAGCATCTAGCTGCGGGTCCCCTACGTTGATTAATGATTCCCATACTATCATGCACTTTTCAAGATCGGAGGAGGACGAATGGTCCGCTATGCCATTTAACAATGACGGCATAGTTTTATCCTCAACGCTCATACGCAGTAAGTCGTCCTTATCCAAGTGGATATATGCAGGATGCGCCGTGGTAAAACGACTCCATTGCAGAGAAGCACCTGTATCAGGAATACCTGACCGTGCAAACCCACTCCACGCACTCATCACTGTAGCCTCCATCTCTGCCCGTGCTGGACCCTCAGGATAAATATAAGAAGAGATTGAGCCATAGTTATACTGCCCGGTAACAAAAGCAATATCGGTCCCGTGGGCGGCTCCAATAATGTTAGGGAAATCAGCGAAAATAGAGGTTTCTTGATGATCCCAATCAAAGCGGTAAGCATATAGGTTCTTATAACCCGCAGTCTCAAGAGCCTGCAACGGAATATCAGCACCGCGAAGCTTCCAACCATGGGAGCGTGTCCGTATCCAGAAATCAAACAGATCAGGCTGTTTCACTTTAAATGCCGGAGGTAAGAGCTTGGTAAAAGGATAACTTACGTCCACAAAGTAACGGTGCAATCCCAGCCAAAGGGAGACCTCATCCTTAGTAGCACCCGCTATAACAGGGATGTTTTTAGCATAGTCTTCAAGACCTAAGGCCCCTAACAACCCCACCTCAGGGATAACAATTCCATCAATGGTCGTGAGGGGCACGTTATCTACGCCGTCTCCCGTGTAATAAAGAGCAACAAGTGCTCGAGCATCTGCATTCTTGAGTAGGTTTCGCATCTGCCTTGAGTTCGCTGTTACATCAGAATTTGCATTAAGTTGCTTGGAAATTTGCCAAGCACCACGCTCAATCAACATATTTTGGCCATTCTCATTATAGGCATCTTGTTTTGAAGAGCTGGTGGTATAACCCGATTGAGAGATCGCTCTGTGAAACAATCCATCGGCCAACGGTGATGCCAACAAAGCAAACACATTATGACCACCGGCAGATTCACCGAAGATGGTCACATTTTGCGCGTCGCCACCAAACTGAACTATGTTGCCCTGAACCCACTTTAAGGATTCTATGATATCTAAGGTGCCGAAATTAGACGTTTTATCTAAACCTTTTTGCTCACCTTGAATAGCCGGATGTGTAAACCAGCCTAGAGCCCCCAGTCGATAGTTGGCAGTGACCACCACCACGCCCTGCGTAGCGACCAAGCGAGTAAAATCGTAATAGTCTTTGAGCCCCGTGGTATTGCCACCTCCGTGGATCCAGAACATTACTGGATATGATTTGCTCGCAAAGTCAGCTGGAGCCTTTATGTCCAGGTACAAGCAATCTTCCGAACCGACAATACCCTCGCCGCTAGCACCAGCATAGTCGCTTGATTTTTGCACACAAGATGTGTCTTCTTTCTCAACTATTATATCAACCGGAGCGTCAATCGCACGAGGAGCCCGCCAGCGCAAGTCCCCTACAGGAGGCTGTGCGAAGGGAATATCGAACCAAGACACGACGGACGCTGAGGTTATATCGCTACCCCCACTCTCTATTCGCTGCCCCTGAACAATGCCACCAGAAGACTTTATACGATAAGCCTCAGGCTTTTCCGTCACTGGCTCGCCACGATCGAACCATGCACATGCGCCCAAAAAAACACACGTTGTTAATATCAGAAATCGTACCATCAATGTCGCCCCTATCATACTGACTGCCATCTGCTGACTGACTGGCTAGAGAAAAATCATTCTTATAATATGTAATGTACGCAATAGCTTACGAGAACGATCAAAAAGATACCATAGCCAAGCCTGACTATGTAGTCCCGTCAGTCGAAAATTGCAGTTCAGCAAGGCGGGCGTATAAAGGACTTGTTGATAGGAGTTCTTGGTGACTACCTGAGGCAACTTTTTCGCCACCATCCATAACGATAATTTCATCTGCGTGAAGGATCGTAGACAATCGATGAGCAATAATAACCGTTGTTCGGCCTTTCATTAATTTGTCCAAGGCCAACTGAACCTTATATTCACTTTCAGAATCGAGCGCACTTGTCGCCTCATCCAACAATAATATTCTTGGATCCTTCAATAAAGCTCGCGCAATCGCAATACGCTGTCGTTGTCCGCCAGAGAGCCGCACGCCTTGCTCACCAAGGTTACTTGCGTAGCCGAGAGGCAACTGATTAATAAAATCATCTGCATGTGCAGCTTTTGCCGCTTCAACAACCTGCGCATCGGTAGCGCCTGGTTTTCCATAGCGAATGTTATACATCACGTCCCCGGTAAATAACGTTGGTTGCTGATCGACCACCGCAACTTGTTGGCGTAAATGCTCCAAATTCAGTTCCCTAATATCACTACCTCCGAACTGCAAGGTTCCAGCTTGAGGATCGTAGAACCGCTGAATAAGCGCAAAAAGAGTAGATTTTCCAGCCCCAGAGGGTCCTACCAGCGCAACAATCTTGCCGTCGGGAATGTTGATTGAAAACTGATTAAGCGCAGGCTGATGAGGCCTGGATGGATAACAGAACGTAACTGCATCAAAAGCGAGAGTGGCCGGTAGATTTGAAACCTCAACTTTTACCAACTCTGCCAGCTTAATCTCGTTGGGCGCATGTAATAACTCCATTAATCGCTCAGTCGCGCCAGCTGCCCGCTGAAGATCGCCGTAAACCTCAGATAAAGACGCGATACCCACGGCCATCAGCATTGCATAAAAAAGAAAGGCGCCAAGATCTCCGCCAGTCATGGTACCTGCCATTACGTCTCTACCACCAAACCAAAGCATGGCACTAAGAGCCCCAAATATTGCCAAAATAACCAGCGCAGTGAGGATTGCCCGCTGCCCTATACGCTTTTTCGCGACCCTAAAAGCACCTTCCACCTCCACTCCAAAAGCAGCCTTCTCAAAAGATTCCTGAGTAAAGCTTTGTACAATTTTTATCTGTTGCACTGGCAATTGAGTCCTGACTTTGCCTCGAAAGATTGCGCACGCGTCGCCCAAAATAAAGAATAGGTACTAAGATCGCAGGCACCGCGGCCAGGACAATCAATGAGAGTTTAAAATTCGTTGCCAACAACATTATTAAGGCCCCGAACGAACTAATACCACTGCGTAAAGCAATCGACATAGATGAGCCAATGATAGACTGCAATAACGTTGTGTCTGAAGTTAAGCGAGACATGATATCGCCGCTTCTATTTGTCTCAAAAAAGGCCGGATGTAGACTGATCACATGATTGAAAACCGCGGTACGAATATCCGCACTAACTCTCTCGCCCAACCAAGAGATAAGATAAAACCTTACATAGGACAATACGCCCGTGTTTAAATTATCCCTCGATTGCTCAGCAAAGCCACCATCGATCAACAAGCGGAGTCCTTGGCCAATAGAGAGAGTAATTCCTGCGGTCAACAAAAGAGCGACTAAAAAGACCGCAATTTCACGTTTATACGGTGATAAAAATCGTAATAGTGAACCCAGCGTGGAAAAGCCCAGCTGTTGATGCTCTAACTGGTCGTGATTCTGATTGTCTGACAACTTAGGCGCACCTTATTAGCGTTTAAAGAAAGATATAACGATGACAGCCACGCTACTCTACGCACTCCAACGCTCCTGTCAACGTAGGCTTTTACAGATGCGCCCCTGGCTCCCGAGCAAATAGCCGGCCTATCATGGGAGCAAAGTATTCAAGAGGCTTAGACTCAAATAAAGGGTCAAAGGACACCTGATCCCAGCGAGCGCAGAATTCTACACAAGCCTGATAATGCGGATTATTCATGAGTTTGTCACGGGTATCTCGATCTTGATCATAGAAATGCATCCAGTAGTACCCTTGGAACAAGCCATGATTCAAGACTATCCAGTAGTTTTTCTCGCTAACGTAGGGCCTTAGAAGAGCGGCAGCCACTTGGGAATGATTAGCAGGAGAAAGAACATCTCCAATGTCATGAAGTAATGCGCAGACAACAGTCTCTTCATCCGCCCCATCCTGTTCCGCTCGAGTCGCAGTCTGCAAGCAATGTTCTAAACGACTTACCTGGTAGGGGGAGTCACCATCCATCATTCTTAACCAGCCAATGATTCTGTCCGCCTGATGAGCGATATTTTGGCCATCATGCTCAAACACCAGATCATAATCAGCCCGACTGGCGTGTTCCATTGCTGTAAAAGCTACTGTGTCAGACATGGCTCACCTTTGCATTTCGTTGCAATAGTATTAACTTGTTAGCTATGTTGTCTAGCTCAAAGGTGTATCGGCGAAAGAAACCGTGCTCAGACATACCAGCGCCTATGACGAAATGATCGGCGGGCCCGAAAAAACATCATCAAATGCTTTAGAAGTACCCCTCGCCGACAACCATCTGTATTAATTATTTACATTAAAACCAACTTAGCTAAACTACACCGCTAATTTAAAGACTTCAAGGATTAAGCAACCCATGACTACGGATAGCCCCTCAAAATTGACTCTGCTAAGGCTCTTCTCGGCCGCATTCATATTCTGCCCTCTTACTGGACTAGCTGATGAAAGGGTTGCATCCTTAGAGATTGAAACGATCGTTGTCACCGGTCGTCGAGACCAGCAAAACCTTAACCACCTTATTGGCTCAGTGGGCCAGATTAATAACGAAGAACTCGACAGAATCGCTCACGCTCATATTAATCAAGCTGCTTCACGCATCCCTGGGGTCTGGTTAAGTCGCGGTAATGGCCAGGAATTGCTTGCATCTGTACGTTCACCCGTCTTTACAGGCCCTGGCAGTTGCGCCGAAATTCTCACAACAGAAGACGGCCTACCCATTCGCCCTACGGGCATGTGCAATGTTAATCAACTTTTTGAAATTAACACGGAGCAAGCCTCAGGCTTGGAAATTTGGCGTGGTCCTGGCACTGTTTTTTACGGTTCAAACGCCATGCATGGGGTCATCAATCTAGTATCCCCGGTCATTAATGACAACCACCTAAGCCTGCAACTAGGAAGCCATGACTATCGCAGGGTTAAAGTTGGCTGGAAAACGACCCAAGGCTCACAGTCTTGGCAAATAGCCGCTAATGGCGTCTCTGATGGCGGTTTTAAAGACGAATCAGGTTTTGATCAGCAAAAAATTTCCATCAAACACGCCTGGTCCAATACCGAGATTGAAGCACGAACACATCTTACAGCTGTAAATCTCAATCAAGAGACAGCAGGTTATATCAAAGGTTATGAATCCTACAAAGACAGTGCCGTCTGGAAAACCAACCCTAATCCTGAAGCCTACCGTGACGCATCAGCAGTACGACTATCATCTCGCATTAGCGGCGTGGCGCCATTGGCTGGGCTCGACGGGAAATGGCAAGTAACGCCATACTTGCGACGCAGTTCCATGACTTTTTTGCAGCATTACCTACCCGGGCAGGCACAAGAACAAAATGGTCAAACCAGCGCTGGACTGCAAGCAAGCTATCAATTCGATCCCAACGCTAAAAGTAAAGTTTGGATCGGTGCAGATGTCGAATGGGCTGACATGTGGGTAGAGGAATTTCAAGCCAATCCTTTTGGAACATCTGACAATGTGCGCTTCCAAGGTCAGCACTATGATTTTCAAGTGAACAGTCGTCAGTTTGCATTGTTTGCCAATACTGAATGGCAAGCCTCTGACAAGTTAACTCTCGAAGCTGGCTTACGATATGAGTCACTGCACTATGACTATCAAAATAATATGGTCGATGGCAGTACCCGTGACGATGGCACCCTCTGTAATTCGACTAGCGGCAGCTGTCGCTACTACAGACCGATGGATCGATCTGACCGTACTGACGACCTAAATTATCAGCTTGGCGCCCACTATGATCTTAACGATAGAGTTGGTGCATTTGTACGCGTGGCCAGCGCCTATCGCGCACCGCAGATTAATGAACTTTATCGACTACAGAAAGAACAAGAGATTTCAGAGATCAGGCCAGAGCAACTAGACAGCCTAGAAGCGGGATTGCGCTATCAGTCTCAACAGTGGCTTGCAGAGTTATCACTTTATCAAATGGAAAAAGATCAGGTAATCATTAAAGATTCGA
>LWDU01032121.1_pt1 | contig 17232 bp, 15 predicted proteins | sample 727161 | NCBI WGS metagenome assembly LWDU01 (sample SAMN04566230, study PRJNA314399) | hydrothermal vent metagenome | isolation source: deep sea hydrothermal plume seawater | place: Mexico: Gulf of California, Guaymas Basin | collected 2004-07-11
TAGCACCACATGATGGCACAACACTTGGCAACGCTGTTCAATCAAACTCTATTACAGTCGATGCGGCAGTAATTCCAAACAATATTCCAACTGTTTCAGACTATGAAATTACAGCAGCAACTGCTGGTTCCAATGTACCAGTAAACGAAGATTTGTGGCTAGGATATGTATATGATGATAGTGATGGTGATTCAGAATCGGGAACTACTATCAGATGGTTCAAGGATGGTGTAGAGCAAGCGACTTGGAATGATGTTACAACTGTACTATCTTCTGCAACATCTATTGGAGATTCTTGGAGTGCAAAAATCACTCCTTCGGATGGAATAGATATGGGTACTACATATGAAACTACAGCAATTGCAATAATTGATATCGATAGCGATGGAGATGGCGTATTCAATGAGGATGATGCATTTCCTAATGATGCTGCTGAAACTATGGATTCTGATTCTGATGGTGTAGGTGACAATTCGGATGCATTCCCTAATGATGCTGCTGAAACTATGGATTCTGATTCTGATGGTGTAGGTGACAATGCTGATGCATTCCCTAATGATGCTGCTGAAACTTTGGATTCTGATGGTGATACTGTAGGTGACAATGCTGATGCATTCCCTAATGATGCTTCTGAAACTTTGGATTCTGATGGTGATACTGTCGGAGATAATACTGACGTATTCCCTAATGATGCTTCTGAAACTTTGGATTCTGACCTTGATGGAGTAGGCGATAATGCTGATGCATTCCCTAATGACGCCAATGAAACTATGGATACTGACGAAGATGGTGTTGGTGACAATGCTGATGTTTTCCCTTATAACCCCGCTGAAACAATGGATTCAGACCTTGATGGAGTAGGCGACAATGCTGATGCATTCCCTAATGATGCTACTGAAACTGTTGATACTGATTCAGATGGTACTGGAGATAATACAATGGATTCTGACTCTGATGGCGTTGGTGACAATGCCGACGTATTCCCTAATGATGCCAGTGAAACCTTGGATAGCGATGGTGATGGTGTTGGAGATAACGCACAAGCAGTAGCGGAAGCAAAGGCTGCAAAACTTGCTACAGAACAACGTGAAATGTACATGATGATAGGTATTGCAGCAGTTGTAATCATTCTATCACTGGCTGCGGTTATGGTAGTCATGAAGAAGAAGGATGGTGAACCAGTATTAACCACAAAGGAATATGACACACCTCAACCATTACCACAAACTCAACCTGTTAGCCCTCAACCAGTTGCACCTCAATCTGTAGCACAAGTAGTTGTAGCAAGTGAAGTTCAACGATGGACTGACGATAACGACCATACCTGGAGAACCATGAGTGACGAAACCACACAATGGTGGAATGGAAGCGACTGGCAACAGCGTTGAAATTCTGAATAGTTATCTTGAAAACGAATCCATCTGTGCAAGATATGTGGCCAGCCTATCTTCATTGACTTGGTACTCTCGTTTCATTGATGAAACACCAGGAGATTCAGTTGTTGGAGGTCCTCCACGTCAAGTTAAAGGTGCTTGTTGGTCGAGAGTTATGCCAACACCATCGCCAAATCCAACACTACAATTATGGAGTGAAGAAATGGCCAACTCATTATCCATTTCCAAAGGGGATTTAGAACTATTATCTGGTGGAAAACCATGTGATGGAATGGACCCCTATGCACAGCGCTATGGTGGACATCAATTCGGTCATTGGGCTCATCAATTAGGCGATGGGCGAGCGATTACACTAGGCGAAGTGGAAAGTGATACTGAGATTGTTGAGTTACAACTCAAAGGGGCGGGACTTACTCCATATTCTCGTACTGCAGATGGAAAAGCGGTTCTACGTTCATCGATTAGAGAATTTCTCTGTAGTGAAGCAATGCACCATCTAGGGATACCTACCACCAGGGCATTATCATTATCAACGACTGGAGAAGAAGTAATGCGAGATATTCTGTATGATGGAAATCGGGCATTCGAACAAGGTGCAATCGTCTGCCGAGTATCTCCGAGTTTCATTCGTTTTGGAAGTTTTCAAATCCATGCAGCAACTGGAGATACTGCAACTCTTAGAAAATTGGTTGAGCATACAATTATCAATCATTTTCCAAATCATCAATACTCAAATGATCAACAGCTATTGTCATGGTTAGCAGAAATTGCGAAATCAACTGCAACGATGGTTTCGCATTGGATGAGAGTTGGTTTTGTACATGGGGTTATGAACACAGATAATATGTCAATCCATGGACTGACAATTGACTATGGCCCATATGGATGGATTGAAGATTATAACCCAAATTGGACCCCAAACACCACCGATTTAGCACATAGACGCTATCGTTTTGCTAATCAGCCACAAATCGCTGGATGGAATTTAGCGAGATTTTTAGAAGCAATTGCTCCACTTTTCGATGAACCCGAACAATTATCACAAATATTGGATATTTTCTTTGATACCTTGAGCCAACAACAAAATTCTATGTGGGCAGGAAAACTTGGATTGGATTCATTTAGTGATGAAGATGTTGAATTAGTTCGGGAACTAAATACTCTATTACAACTTGTTGAAACCGATATGACTATCTTTTTCAGAACCCTATCCGAAATTGAAAAACCTGAGATTAACGACCTGAAATTTGCTTTTTATGATGAAGAAACGATTCCACAACAACAGTGGAATGAATGGCTGCATAAATGGTGGAATAGGGTGGAGGAAAAGCCAAACCGCGAGAAAATGAAATTAGCAAACCCAAAATATGTACTTCGCAATTGGATGGCTCAATTAGCAATTGATGATGCCGAAAAAGGTGATTTTTCATTGTCTATTGAATTATTTAATCTATTGAAAAACCCATACTCAGAACAAATCGAATTTCAAACGAAATGGTTTGCAAAACGACCTGAATGGGCCCGAAATAAAGTCGGATGTTCGATGTTATCTTGTTCAAGTTAATTTCAAAATTCAATGGGATATGATTCCACTTGCATCTAATGCAAGGAGAAATAGCAACATTATTCCAGCACCGATGATAACTTGCAACAAAGCTTGCTTACCGGTCTCGGGAGAATGGACATCTGGTAATACATCCACGGTAGCGACATAAAGGAAAGTTCCCGCAGCAAATAATACTGCTAATGCAAGTTGGTTCACCTCTAAATCTCCGAGGAAAAATATGCTTAACATTATCGCAATTGGTGTTGCTAAAGAAAACAATAACAAGTCTTTCAATGCTGCTTTTCTATCTCCTCTTTCATGTAGAGAAAATACTCCTAATGAGAATGCTGCTGGAATCTTATGCGCAATAACTGCACCGGTTAATGTTAATGTTAGAATTGCGGATTGTGAAGAAATTGCCGCACCAATCGCCAATCCATCGGTCAATGCATGGATACTTAACCCAAATACAATACTAGAACCTGTCAAATGATGAATGTGGTCATGGTTATGGTCATCTGAATGATCATGATGCTCTTCATGGACATCGTGACCAAAACCAAACCCTTCCAAAATCAACATGAATAAAAATCCACACAATATTGCCGCACCCAATAATAATGGTTCATCTGATGAAAGTTCGAATCCTTCTGGTATCGCAATCAATAATGCAGAAGCAAGCAATATTCCTGCAGCAAGACCTGTCATCCAGTTTAGGAGATTTTGCTGTTCCGAGATTTTTTTCCACAGTGGAAAAGACCCAGCGACTAATGCTGTCACCAGGGAGATGATGGCAATAATGAATCCCGTTGCAATTGTGGACATATAATCCCCTAATCACTCTTCATTAACAAGTTGTTGATAACGTTTACACGTATTCAACAGTAACAAATTGTCTCGCTATCGCTAGCGAAAATAGTTTCACTCTTCTTCGCCGACTTTGGAAACCTTGACTGCGTTAGGACCTTTAGGACCTTCGCCAACTTCAAAGTTTACTGTGTCTCCTTCAGTGATTTCTCCTGTCACTTCAGAAACGTGAACGAAGAGGTCGTCTCCGCCCTCTCGCTCGATGAATCCGTATCCTTTTGAAAAATTAAACCACTTGACTGTACCTTGTGCCATGGCCCACGCTACGGCAAGGGGTATTTGAAACAACACGATGAAAAAGCACCAAAATGGGTTTTTTCAATCATTTTACTTATGAGCCAAAATGGGTTTTTACTCACGAACCGCACGAGAAGCAATCATCCGGAGTATCGAGAGAACAAGCAATCGCTTCTAGACTGCTGATTTCCTCTGCTCTATCGGCTAAACCTGAAACTGTTTGGTCATCTTTTGCTTTGGCTTCAACTGTAAATTGAATCGCATCGGCTGCAGCCTTTGTTCTCAGGTAATACATTCCTGTTTTCAATCCCTTTCTCCAGCCATAGAAGTGCATAGAAGTGATTTTTGCAGGATTTGCATCAACCATATGGATATTCAACGATTGGCTTTGATCAATATATGCGCCCCTATCGGCAGCCATATCCAATACATATCGTTGCTTTATTTCCCAAGTTGTTTTGTACATTTCCTTGATATCATCAGGTATTCCAGTAATCATTTGAATACTACCTTTGTGCCTTAGAATTTCATCCTTCATTTCTAAAGACCACAAATCACTTGCGATTAAGTCACGAACTAAATGTTTGTTCAAAACAATAAATTCTCCTGATAATGTTCTGCGAACATATAGATTGGAAGTAAATGCCTCAAAACACTCATTGTTTGCCAATATTTGACTGGTTGATGCTGTTGGCATAGGTGCTAGTAGCAGAGAATTACGCATTCCGTTATCCACTATTTCTTGCTTTAGAGTATTCCAATCCCAACGCCCGGAATGCTCACTCATATCCCATAAGTCAAACTGAAGTTTTCCTTCACTGGCAGGAGAACCCTGGAATGAAGAGTAAGCACCTTCTTCAATTGCTGCATCCTTTGAAGCGGTACATGCTGCAAAGTAAATTGTTTCAAAAATTTCCTTATTCAATGCTCTGGCCTCATCACTTTCAAAGCACATTCCAAGCATTGCAAATGTATCTGCTAATCCTTGAACACCCAAACCAATAGGCCTGTGCCTCATATTGGAGTTTTGTGCCTCAATTATTGGATAATAATTGACATCTATTACTCGGTTTAGATTACCGGTTGCATGATATGTCACATCATACAATAATTTGTGATCAAATGTTTTTGTTTCCATGTTAACATACTTTGGAAGCGCAATAGATGCAAGATTACAAACGGCAACCTCATCTGCTGAAGTATATTCCATAATCTCTGTACAAAGGTTTGATGACCTAATAGTTCCCAGATTCTTTTGATTGGATTTTTCATTTGCTGCATCTTTATAGCACATATATGGAGTTCCTGTTTCAATTTGTGATTCAACTATTTTATCCCATATTGTGCGCGCAGGGAGTGTTTTTCGCGCTCTTCCTTGTGCCTCGTATGACTCGAACATCTCTCTGAATTCCGCACCATATACATCTTGCAGACCTGGGCATTCATTTGGACAGAATAATGACCAATCAGCATTTGCCTCAACTCTTTCCATGAATAGATCGGAAACCCACATTGCATAGAATAAATCTCTCGCCCTAACCTCTTCTTTACCATGATTTTTCTTTAGGTCTAAGAATGCCAAGATATCTGGGTGCCATGGTTCGAGATATACTGCGATTGAACCCTTACGCTTGCCGCCACCTTGGTCAACATATCTAGCTGTGTCATTGAAAACACGTAGCATAGGGACAATTCCATTGCTTGTACCATTGGTTCCTTTGATATATGCGCCTTGAGAACGAATATGATGAATTGATAGTCCGATTCCACCCGCCGATTTAGAAATTAATGCGCACTGTTTCAGAGTATCATAGATTCCTTCTAATGAATCATCTTGCATTGTCAGCAAGAAACATGAGGACATCTGAGGCTTTGGCGTTCCTGAATTGAATAGGGTTGGAGTTGCATGAGTGAAATATCCTTCTGACATTAAATCATAAGTTTTCATTGCCTTGGCAATATTTCCATGGTGGATTCCAACTGCAACTCTCATCAACATATGCTGAGGCCTTTCTGCAACTTCGCCATCGAGTTTTAGTAAATATGAACGCTCAAGGGTTTTGAATCCAAAGTAATCATACGAATAATCACGTTCATAATTGATATGATTATCCAGTACCTCTGCATTTTGCATTATCACTTCATACACTTCTTCAGAGATTAGTGGTGCGTGCTTACGCGATTCAGGGTCAATGTATTCTCTTAGGTCAGTAATGACTTCTGAGAATTTTGTTTTGGTTGAACGATGTAAGTCATCAACGCAAATTCTTGCTGCTAAGCGGCTATAATCAGGGTGCTGGGATGCAAGAGAAGCGGCGGTTTCTGCTGCGAGTTGGTCTAGTTCTCTGGTGGTAACACCATCGTACAACCCTTCTATCGTCAACTTTGCAACATGGGTTGGGTCTATCCAAACGGGGTCTAATCCTTCAGATAATTTTGTCAATTTCTCCATTATTGCATCGAAACGCACATCCTCGCGTTCTCCTTTCCGATTTACTACTTGTAACGCCATTTCCCTTCCTCCATTTGATTTTTTTAATTACTGATAGTTATTGCTTCATACGATACGGTTCAAAAATCTTCGTCCATAGAGAAGCGTTGTTGTACACTTCCGAGACTTGCTGAATCCATCACTCCTGCTTTTTGGTATTCTGCTACTCGCTTCTCAAAGAAATTTGTTTTTCCTTGCATTGAAATCATTTCCATCCATGGGAATGGATTCTCTACATCATATAACTTTGAAGCACCAAGGGATACGAGAAGACGGTCTGCAACAAAGTGAATATATTGCGCCATCAATTTTGAATTCATCCCAATCAATGACACTGGTAGAGCGCTGGTTACGAATTCTATCTCAATTTCAACCGCTTCAGCGATAATGCCGTGAATGGATTTTTCACCAGCGCCTCGTATTAACTTATTATGCAATAAGCAAGCGAAATCACAATGAAGTCCTTCATCGCGAGAAATTAATTCATTGGAAAAAGTCAATCCTGGCATTAACCCTCTTTTCTTTAACCAGAAGATTGCACAGAACGAACCTGAAAAGAATATTCCCTCAACTGCTGCAAAAGCAACTAATCGCTGTGCGAATGAACCCTTCTTACGAGATAACCAGCGCATAGCCCAGTCTCCCTTTTTCTTAACCGCAGGTACGGTTTCTAGGGCCTTGAACAGGTGATCTTTCTCATTATCATCCTTGATATATGTGTCAATCAATAATGAGTATGTTTCCGCATGAACGTTTTCCATCATTATTTGAAATCCATAGAATGCTCTAGCCTCAGCCCAACATACTTCATTTGAAAAATTCATTACTAAATTTTCATTGACGATTCCATCACTTGCTGCAAAAAATGCCAATATATGTTTTAGGAAATGCCTTTCGTCATCGTTTAATTTTTCCCAATCTTTGAGATCTTCTGCCAAATCAATTTCTTCGGCTGTCCAAAATGAGGCTTGCTCCTGTTTGTACATCTCCCAAATATCTGAGTGCTCTATTGGGAACAAAACGAAGCGGTCCAAATTGGTTTGAAGCATTGGTTCTAGGTGCTCTTGACTCAAGTCTAACTCAAAACCATCTTCATTTTGACTAGGTTTCTCGATTACCATAATTGACACCTCCCGATTCTTTCACGCGCTGGATTTTTATTGCCCTCCGAGATAGACTATAATGATGCCCCTATCTGTTCCTTAGAAAACAGGGGTTATTGGAGTGTTTTGGAAAAGTGAAAAGCGCAAAGCAGTGTAACGAATAGAGAAATATTATTCTCTATCTAGAAAACCATTGATTTTCGCCCAAAAACTAACAAAAAATACCCCTCACCTTCCACTGGAGTTATGTAAGTAAGTTTCAACTTTAGAATAAGGGTCAAAAACCTCCTTCACAACGACCGTACATGGAGCAAATTCAATTGTCGGTCCAATTCGCACGTCTAAACGAAGAAGCAAAATTGCCAACCCAAGGTTCAGCACTTGCTGCTGGGTGGGATTTGTACGCTTTAGAAGAAACAATTATTCCTAAAGGTGCCAGCACTTTCATCGCAACTGGGTTGGCTGTGGCAATACCTGAAGGTTGGGAAGGACAGATACGATGTCGTTCATCTCTAGGGAAAAAAGGAATGATACTTCCAAACGGTGTAGGTACTATCGATGCAGACTATCGCGGTGAATTGAAAGTGTTAGCAACATGGATTGGACAAGGAGATAGTTTTACTGTTACTAAGGGTGAACGTGTTGCACAATTATTATTCGCACAAGTTCCAAAAGTAACAATAGTCGAAACATCGTATGAAGACCTAGGGAATACTGAGCGAGGAAGCGGCGGCTTCGGCTCTTCAGGACAATATTGATCAATTAACGAGGGAGTGAAATGGTAGTAGACAGAGATGTGCAAATAATTCATCTTGGTGAAACTCCCTATCAACAAGCTTTGGATTTAATGAAAAAACTTCAGCAGCAAAGAATCGCCGATCAAATCCCAGACACATTACTACTACTACATCACCCAGAAATCGTTACTGTGGGGCCACGAGCAACGAATGATGGAATAAAGGCACCAGAAGGATACCCGACTCATCCAGTTGATAGAGGTGGTGGATTAACTTGGCATGGACCAGGTCAATTAGTTGGTTATCCGATATTCAAATGGGACTTGGAAGGGGAAACTTCAGTAGCAGCAATAATATCAATACTTGAGCAATGGATAATTATTACCTTAGATGACATGGGAATTAAATCTTCAAGGGATGAAAGAATGCAGGGCGTGTGGGTTGATAATAAGAAAATCAGCAGTATTGGACTTTCATTCCTAAGATGGGTTTCGCGTCATGGATTTTCGGTAAATCTAGACACACCGATTGGAAGAGTTGAGGGTTTGGCAGGATGTGGTCTTGAAAGTAATACTACCACTTCTCTTGCGAGATTGGGCCATCAAATTACTCTTGAACAATTTACTCAAGCCCTATTGAATAATATTGAAAGTGCAACAAATAGAGTTATCAGAGAATATTGAGGCGGTTTTTACTACAATAGTAAGGATATGCTCAACAACCGAGACCCATTGGCCAGTACATGGACAACACATGGCCCTACCATGGTAGTTCAACAACTGGGGCAGATATTCACCCAATTCGATATCTTGACTGGTATATTCCACGTTTACAACAAATGAGAAAATACAATTTATCCTATAGTGGACTACAATATGTATGGGATTTCGAAAAATACCTAGCACAATCTCTTGGCGATGTAGGCTATCATCATATTCCCGATTTGCCTAATCCTGAACAAATGGTTGCAGAAAGATATGGAGTAAAGTCTGAAAATATCGTAATTACTCAAGGCGCTACACAGGCTCTAAACATCGCACTGCTTGCTTGTATTGATTCTTCTGATAATGAAAAGAATACTGTCGCTGTAGAATTACCCGCATATGCGCCTGTCGTTCAAACCCCTCTATTGCTAAATTGTGACACAATTCCTGTACAAAGGCATCCACCTGCTGACGGAATTGGGCCGTGGAGAATTAACAAAAACGAGTGGATAGATGCCCTACAACAATCAAAAGTATTGATGATAACACCGCAACTAAATCCTTGCGGATGGGATTATGAAAGCAATGACCGCAAATGGATTATAGATACCTGCAAAGAAATGGGTATCCCAATAATATCTGATGAGGTCTATATTGATTCTATGAAAGGAACTGATGATTACAAGCCATTTCATTTGGAAGGCGAACATTGTATTTCTGTTAACTCATTGACGAAAATCTATGGCTTGGGTCCATTACGGTTTGGTTGGATCATCGCTAATGAGGAAATATCTTTGAATGCAAAAAGAGCCTTTTTGACACTTTCTGGGATGATGGCAAGCCCAACTATCCGCTTGGCAAGTGCTGTATTCCCATATCTTGACTTAGCGATTGAAAAAATTAAGCACTACAGAGAAACCAATCTTCCTGTATTAAGAGAAATGCTGGCAAGACAAAATATTGCGTGGAATGAACCTCCATACGGTGTTTTCGGTGCTTTCAAACTTCCAAATAATTATGATTCAATGAAATTCGTTGATGGGGAATGCGCAGACAATTCAGTACTTGCAGTACCAGGTTCTATGTTCGCACAGGAATTAAGTGGATGGTTAAGAGTGGCATGGTCTATAGAGCCTAAGTTATTTGCCGAAGCGATATTGAATCTAGAAAAGGCATTAATTTCGATACAGTGATGAAAAACGAGAGCATATATGCGGAAAGGAGTTGCACGGTATATGGGTGAAATAGTAGTCGCAATAACCGGAGCATCTGGTGCAATCTATGGAAAGCGCCTCACTGAATGCCTATCCAATCTTGGAATACAAGTAAGACTGGTCGTTACTGCATCTGGTGAACTCACTCTTGCGCATGAATGTCAAACCGATAAAGAATCTATTGCTGCAGAATATTCGGCTATTCTAGAAGATGAAGGCAATGTAGCAGCAAAGTCTGCATCTGGTTCGGCAAATATCGATGCAGTTGTTATCTGTCCGTGTTCTGGAACAACTTTGGGGAAGTTGGCAGCAGGAATTAGCGATAATCTCGTCACCCGTTCTGCAATCGTTGCTATGAAGGAGAGACGCAAGTTGATAATCGTTCCACGTGAAGCCCCATATGCTACAGTTCACTTAGAAAATATGGCAAAATTATCATCATGGGATACGGTGATAATTCCTGCATCACCTGGCTTTTACAACCACCCTCAATCAATAGATGACTTGGTCGATTTTGTTATCGCAAGAATTCTTGACCAATTGGGATTAACTCATGATATCGGTAAGCGTTGGACTGGTGAAGAAATCCAATAATTCTAATCAAGACACCATGTAGTTCATCAAGGTCGGGCGAATAGCCCCTATTGGTGCTCCAATGTCCGAGATAGATTATTCTTCAATGAAAGTCTCCGAATTGAAGGATTTGTGCAAGTCAAATTCATTGCAAGTTTCTGGAAAAAAGACTGAATTAATTGAGCGCCTAACAACTCATTTCACAGTCGTAGAAGCAATACTGGAGCATGAGAAGTCACCCAATAATTTCATTGAATTAGATGGTGGTGGCGGATTTTCAAGTAATTCCGCAACATTTCAAAGAATGTTCGCAGAAAAAGCCGGACCCCACACTGTGAAAATCATCGCGGCCTTTGCGCTTTCACTGCTGATGATTTCCGCTGTTTTAATCATCCAGCCCGCATGGCTAGGGTTTGGCCATGAACTCGAATTTGAATTGATTGATTATGATGAAACAATGGCAAGACAATATGCCCAAGACCTGGTTGATCTAGGCCATCCTGAATGGACTGGCAGAATGAGTGGCACTGATGAAGAAGCTGCTGCTGCACAAATGATAGAAGAGCATTTCAAGTCACTTGGAATGACTACTACTCTCCATTCTTATGAAGTTGAAATGCACCATGTAAATGCAGAACCGAGTGTTCAAGTTTGTACTCCTGGCAATAACCCACTTTTACAACCGTGCTCGTTTCTTGATGAGTTAGCAGGTGGCGAATTACATACCTTTGAACATCGAATTGACTATGTGATTCAAGGATTCAGTGGCTCTAGCCTCATACAATTCGGTGATAATGCCCCAGTTGTTGATTTAGGAAATGGTTCAGATGAATCACTCTGGCAACAAGCGAGTGGAGGCATTGGCTATGTTAGGGGCGGCGGCTCAATTACTGGCAATACTGCATTGATGAGTAAAGCAGCAGAAAATGACTTGGTGTCATTAATCAGAGTAAATAAGGATTATAATTGCGGTAAAGTAGAGACAACTGATTGTGTACCAATTTTCAAGGGAACCTCTATAGAAGCAATTACTGAAGCAAATGGTGGTAGCGTACCTACCGAATTATCATTCATTGCAATGTCGAAAGATGCTGGTGAAATATTAGAGGCAGCAGTAATCAATGGTTCAGGAACAATCTCACTGGACATAGATGTCACCAATGATGGTACTCGGACAATTTACGTTCCTTGTGGAGAGTTCAAAGGGAAATCATCCGAGGTAGTTATCGCTGGCGCACACCACGATACAGTCTACAGTGGCCCTGGTGCCATTGATGACACATCAGGTTCTGCAAGTATTATGGAAATGGCGAGACAAATTTCCAAAGTAGTCAATGAAACCGGAACACCAGATAGGACAATTCGATTCTGTACATGGGGTGGAGAAGAAGAAGGCCTTTACGGAAGTAGAGCATATGTTAGTGAAATGAAGAATCACTTGAAGAAAGACCTACGCCTCTACATCAACTTGGATATGAACCATGTTGATGCTGATTTCGCAAATCGTGGAAACTCTTTGACCCTTTTCACAAATAATGTTGAGGATTATTTGAATGTTGAAACAATTAAAGATAGATATATCTCTGAAAATCCAGATATTGCGAATAAATACGAAATTCGTATGTCCATTTTGCTAGGGAAAAAAGGTGCAGAAGATGGAATGCCTTACAATTCAGATCACGGACCATTTGTTTATGACTTAGGCAGTGGTTCAAACGGTAGAGCTGTCGTCTGCTATGGTAGTGGAAGTTGGGAGTATCACACATATAAGGACAATATGGAACGCTTCAATGAAGAATCACTGGGTGTTTCTGTGACAATATATGGCACTTATTTGAGAGCATTAGCATATGATATTGAATCTTGAGAATCAAAAGAGTTCAAGAATAGAATACCTTAGCAGTTTCATGGTCGCACCAAGCGCATGGGCAAGTCACATTTTGGTTGAATCCAAATCTGAAGCAGTACAGATAAAGGATAAGGTTGTAAAATTGAAGGATTTCCAAAAGTTAGCAAGGAAAAAAAGTTCCTGCCCATCTTCTCAAAAAGGCGGCGATTTGGGTTGGTTTAGAAAGGGAAACATGGTTAAAGAATTTGAACTGGCTGTGTGGAGTACACCATTGAAGACTGTTTCACCACCCGTAAAAACTCAATTCGGATACCATTTGATTTGGGTTCATGAAAGAGATTCTAAAGAATAAGGTGATTGTTGATGATTGTCACAGTTGCTTTGGAGAGTTATACCGTAATGGCCAAACACGGTTATTATGACTTCGAACATGAAACTGAGCAGCCATTTATTTTCAGTGTTTGGGCGACGATTATGGACCACAGTATCGCAGGTAAGTTAGCCAATACTCTGAATTATGCAGATATTCAAATCGCTATCGATGCTGAAATTATTGATGCTGAAAAACCGATTGGATTAATGGAAACAATGGCTGAGAATATTATCTCAAACCTATCGGCCAATGAAATGGTTTGCAAACTAAAGATTAGAATTGAGAAGCCACAAGCACCATTGCCACATCCTGGCGGCTTAGCGTTAATTGAAATGGAATGGATTCGCCCGCAGTAAAATATCTAGAAACCATATATTACTGGATTTTTCTACATAAGTATTGAAGGGCTTCGCATCAAGGGCACTGTAATGGCCGATAGTCCAAGTCGTGTATTTGTTCCAACTGCGGTTGAAGCAGATGGCAAGGCCATAGGCATGGGTTGCTTTAGTTCGGAAGAAACTGCTTGGCAAGTATTGCGTACTTTTCTAAAGAAGAGTGAATTGATGAATCTAAAGTCTGCAAGTATTGTAATTTGGGAAATTGATATCGTTGGAGATGATGCAATGACCGTACTCTCAACCATTGAGTGCAAACCTTGCCCTGTATGCAAACGGAATACTTTCTGGGTTGACCTATCACAGTTTAGTGCATTATGTCATGGTACCTCTTGTGCTGCATGGGTTGAGGAAAGTACGATTGAGCCGGGAATTATTGACTGCGGCTGGCCTGCAATACAATTCCTAAAGCAAACAAGTTCGATAAAAGAGGCATTCAAAGAATTGTACAAATTAGGAGATCGCCTAACTGCTGCTGGACAAACTGAACAAGTTGCTGGAACTGCTGAAGGGTTGCTTGGAGAGTTCCAAAATTCTTGACATATCAAATCATTCGCAAAATGACTGGTATGAGGAAACTAGAGGCGAATATTCCGAAGAAAACAAACATCCAGATTCTAACTTGCTTCTGACTTTTCTCGTTCTTTACATTCTTGGTGATACACTCTTCTTTCTTGCAAACCCTTGGTTCTGCTTTTGTTGAAATCGCTTCTTGGCAAATCTTGCAATGCTTATGTGGTAATACTCGATTGTGATTCCGACATATTTTCACCTCATGAATTAATTAGCGTACCTTCGAAAGGCTGGCCGTCCAATGCTTGTTCCAATATTGAAATCTGACGTCCATCCAATACTGCTAAGTCAATACAAGCATCTTTTGCCCAGCCAACTGCTATTGGGTCAATTACCGCAGAAGCCCCTGGTGCTAACGGCTCACCGATGCCTGTAATCTCTGCCAACTGGTCGATTGTCAAATTGGTTAATGATTGGGCATCATCAAATTGTCGTGGGTCTTTATCGTAAACATGACTGACATTTGTTGCGATAATGCAAGTTCTCGCACCTGCATCTCTTGCGAAAGCGACCGCTACTGCGTCAGTGGTATGGCCAGGGGTCGTTCCACCCATCACCACGAAATTGTATTTTTCTAATAATTCAGCAGATTGAGAGGTTGTGTGAGGGATAGAAGGAGCAACATTACAACCAATATCAAGCAATATTTGTTGGATAATTGTTGCATTCAATCGCGTTGCTGCTATACCAACTTGGTCTAACTTATCCGTTGAGGAAATACAATTTTTTGCCAACTCAATAGCCTCTCTTGCAGGAAGTCCTCCACCGATGACAATCCCAACTTTGCGCTCATTACCTTCCAAATGGACTGCCAATTGCCTTAGTTGGCCAAGCCATTCACTACGCTTCTCGGATTCCTCCGGCCGCAGTAGACTACCTCCCAATGCAACGATATGACGACTTGTCATCAGTCCCTGCCTCACAGACCTATTGTTTGAGTATATCCCTTGTGAATATTCACAGATAGCCAATTATCAAGTTGAAATTAAATGCGACCATCTCCAAGAGCGAAAATCGGCAAAGTCACTTATTCCAATCTCGCTTGATAACTTCAAAGTTATTCCGCTAAAGTGGGAGGGTTGAAAACCCCTCGCCACTGCCACTAAATTAGAGGCGTAGACTATGTCAGATGATGTTGAACTTGCTTCTCGCCGACTCCGTCTCAAGATGGCATTGGAAGACCTTCGTGAAATGAAGGGATTTGGCACTGAACTAGTCAGTATTATTATTCCACCAGACCGCCAAGTATCCGATGCACGCCAACTGCTGCAAAATGAACATGGACAAGCTGCAAATATTAAGTCAAAAGGCACTCGCAAGAATGTACAAGGTGCTATTGAATCGGCATTATCTTCACTTTCAAAAATAAAAAATGCTGGAGAAAACGGTATTGCCCTATTCGTTGGTTCAATCATCATAGGAAATAACCGCAATCGTATGATAAATGTCTTGGTTGAAGACCCACCTCAACCCATCCTATCATTCCGCTATAGATGTGATTCAACATTTGAATTAACCCAACTTGAAGATATGCTAATAGACAAAAAATCCTATGGACTATTCGTTATTGATAGGTCTGAAGCAGCATTTGGAATAGCAACAGGAAAGAGAATCCATGTTCAGGAGCATTTGGTCTCCAACATAATGGGTAAACACCGTCAAGGTGGTCAATCAGCACAACGTTTCGAGCGACTAATTGAAGAAGCGGCACACAATTTCTTCAAGCGTGCTGCTGAACATGCCAGTGATTATTGGTTGCCAGATTTAGAGAATATCCAATCGATAATTGTTGGGGGACCTGGTGCTACTAAGGATTTCGTTGTCAAGAACGATTATTTTCATCACGAAATCGCAAAAAAAATCGCCAAGACCACTTTCGATGTAGGATATTCTAACGAAAGTGGAGTTCGTGAACTAGTCGGTAACGCTGGACCGATGATGGGGGAAATTGAACTAGATGCTGAGAGAAAAATCATGGATGTTTTCCTTTCCGAGTTAATCAAAAACCATCCAAAAGCAACATATGGCGAAAAGATGGTCATTCAAGCGCTAGAACAAGGTGCAGTTCAGAAATTACTCATCTCTGAAGCATTGAGAAAGAATTCGCTCACTCTACAATGTGCCTCATGTAAACATGAGTGGAAGATTACTATTGGCCGTATGGAAGTAATTCCTAATTGCCCTACTTGTGATGCTTCGGGAAATAAGGCCAAAGAACTTGAAAATACCTCACTGATTGATGAACTGAGTGCTTTGGCGGCAAAGTCCAACTCAGAACTGGTCTACATTTCAACAGATACCGAGGAAGGTTCACAACTAATGCTCGGATTTGGTGGTCTAGCGGCAATATTACGCTATCCGATAATGTGAGGTGAATTGGTTGAAACTACTAAGAGATGAGGTAGAAGAACTGATTGGACAGGCTCTTGTCAAGGCAGGAATTTCGGGTGATAATTGGCGAGGGATGTTAGCACCTAGCCGCGATACTTCTCAAGGTGACCTATCACTTCCATGTTTTCCTTTGGCAAAGCAACTGTCAAGAAATCCTGTTGAATTGGCTCAATCAATTGCTGATGAAATATCTTCACATCCAGCAATTGGCCAAGTCGTGGCAGTTGGGGCTGATGTGAACTGGTTAGCACAGCAAATATTATCTGAAAAAGTTCGCATCGGCGACCCCTTTGGCTCATTGAGCAGTACCGGAAGAACAGTTCTCATCGAGCACACATCGGCAAATCCAAATGGGCCATTCCACGTCGGCAGAGCAAGAAATGCAATCCTCGGAGATTCACTTGTTCGGCTTCATCGTCTATTTGGACACGAGGTTAGAGCAGAGTATTATGTTGATGATATGGGTAAGCAAGTTGCCGTATTAGCATGGGCTCTTGCAAATCTAAGCCAACAACAAGTTGAGCAAACCCTAGTTGGAAGAGATGGTGTTAATCCACGCTGGTCGGGCAAGGCAGACCATGAAACCGTTCGTTGGTATCAGGCTGCACAAAAGATTCGTGAAGATGGAGATGCACAAGCAATAGAGGATGAAATTGGAAGATTAGTTCACGCCAGCGAGCACGGTGATCAAGAAGTGTTGGACCAATTTGAAGCCGCATATCAACCAGTCCTCGATGGAATGTTGACTACTCTAAGTCGGCTTGGAATTGAATTTGATACTTTCA
>LWDU01041678.1_pt1 | contig 17232 bp, 15 predicted proteins | sample 727161 | NCBI WGS metagenome assembly LWDU01 (sample SAMN04566230, study PRJNA314399) | hydrothermal vent metagenome | isolation source: deep sea hydrothermal plume seawater | place: Mexico: Gulf of California, Guaymas Basin | collected 2004-07-11
CGGTTTTTCTCCTACATCTGGAATCTATCCCAGAGAGTTCAAACCCGCCGATCTCTCTCTTGTTTCTGGCCCGAAATGTGTCCCATTGTTGCTGACGACCAACACAGTGTGTCTCACAAACGTTTTCACCTAAAACGAATGGCACTCAGGTGTTGACCGTCAGCAACAGACTAGCAAATCCTTTTAAATTCTCTGGGGCTGTGTTAACTTTTTCTGCAACAACAGAAGCTATCGAACTGGACTCGCCCGCGCTCTTTCCCGCCAGCGCCGCCCAAGATCGAATGAAACCTAACTCCATCAATCTCGCCGACAACCTTGAATTCCTTAGTGGCGTTCGGGATGATTCGGTGAACCTGATCTACATCGACCCGCCCTTCAACACCGGTGCGAAGCAGTCGATGACGAGCCTGAAAACCGTGCGAGACGAGGACGGTGATCGAACGGGCTTTGGCGGCAATCGCTACCGCACCGAACGCGGCGGCAACAAGTCGTACGGCGATTCGTTCGACGACTATCTTGGCTTTCTCGCACCGAGACTCGAAGAAGCTCAGCGAACGCTCGCGCAAAACGGCTCACTCTTCCTCCACGTCGACCAACACGAATCGCACTACTGCAAAATCCTGCTCGACCAGATATTCGGCCGTAACTCGTTCATGAACGAAATCATCTGGGCTTACGACTACGGTGGTCGCTCAAAACGCAAGTGGCCATCCAAGCACGACACGATCTTCTGGTACGCCAAATCGCCAGATAACTACACGTTCAACTACGACGATATCGACCGTATTCCGTACATGGCTCCGGGGCTTGTTGGCAAGGATAAAGCCGCCCGCGGCAAGACGCCCACCGACGTGTGGTGGCAGACAATCGTGCCCACAAACGGCAAGGAGCGAACCGGCTACCCAACCCAGAAACCGTTAGCGATTCTTGAGCGCATAGTGAAAGTTCACTCGAACCCCGGCGAACTCGTCATGGATTTCTTCGCAGGCTCAGGAACAACCGGCGTAGCAGCAGCGAAACACGATCGACAGTTCGTGCTAGTAGACGCCAACCCAGAGGCAGTCCAAATCGCCGCCAAACGCCTGACCGAGTACTCACCCGAATGCATCGGCTTCACGCCTGAACTACAGCTGGTTTAGGCAAATATGGGTATTGATCAATACCGAATGTGTAATGCATTGCGCTGATGCCCAAAAGCGACTTTATTCCTGACATATCAGCCGATGACCTGACTCCAATCGTGTTCGCCATCACAGGTGGTGAACTTGTAGGTGACTGGAAGATCAGCGCGATTGGCGATGGTATTGGCCTTGGAACGATCGGTATTTATCGATTATCAGGACGATCTAGACAGGCTTCGGGCTTGGTCGAGCCGTGGACAGCAATCCTGAAGATTGTTGATATCGAGAAGGAATCCACTGGGCTTCGAGAGTATGAGTTGGCGCAGTCCTCGGATTTTCAATCAATTCGAGAGGGTCTTCGTCCTGCAATGTGCTTTGGCACGCAGGAGCGAAGCGGCGCGGAACGTTGGATATGGACGGAAGATCTTGCAGGCGGGACCCAACCACCGTGGACGTTGGATCAGTATCTGTACGTGGCACGGGATGTGGGCGTATTTCATGGGCGCTCGCTTAATGAAATGCCAGCCGGTGATTGGGATTACCTCGGAATTTACGGTGCGGTCATTGGAGGCCCATTCTTTTCAGCTACTCTCGATAATTTGAAGAACACCTCATCGCATGAGTTGACCGGTGCGATATTCGAAACCACGAGCGTCGAGGCAATCCAGTCTGTATTCGCCAAGTTCAATGAAGTGGGTAGAGTACTGCGTAACATCACCACCGTCTTCGCCCATAACGATTGCCACGCTGACAATCTTTATCCAATCGAAACTGATGGTGTATTGACTGAATCGGTTGCCATCGACTGGGCCACCGCAGGACTGGGGCCAATAGGCGAGGACGTTGGGAATCTCTCAGGCGTCGGGGCTCAATGGTTTTCTATCGATGTGGACGATTTTGAGAGTTACGAGAAAGCGATCTTTGATCGATACGTTGAGGGTGCTAAGAGTGTCGCTGGCAGCATAGATGTCGATCATGCTCGAACGGTCTACATTGCAGGATTAGGCTACTGGGGTCTCGGAAAAATGATGATGCGCGCTTATGCCGCAACAATGTTTCCGCAAGCGGTAAACCATATGTGTAGTTTGAGCGGGGTGTCTGAGCAAAAGGTCGCTCGAAAATGCGGAGTTTTGACCGACAAGCTGTATCCCTACGCAGTCGAGTGCGTCGAGCGACTCTGTGTTTGAACAGAGCTGTATAGCGGCAGTGATGCCAACGACTTGATCTCGCTGTCTTACAGCTCTCCTATAATCGCCCTCGAAATCACCAAGCGCTGAATCTCAGAAGTTCCTTCGTAAATCTCGGTCACACGCTGATCACGATAAATCCGCTCAACAGTCGACGGCTTGAAATACCCAACTCCGCCGTGAATCTGAAGCGCCTTACTCGCAATACGACCCGCAGCCTCCGATGCGTACAGCTTCGCCATCGCCGACTCTGTGCCATGAGGAAGTCCAGCGTCGTACAAAGCCGCCGCGCGATACGTAAGTAATCGAGCGGCATCCAGTTCAACCGCCATATCGGCCAGCATGAACTGAATTGCCTGTCGGGTAGCTATCACCTTGCCAAATGTCACCCGCTGCTTCGAATACGATAACGCGGCGTCTAAAGCTCCCTTCGCCAATCCAAGACATTGAGCAGCGATCATGATCCGGCTCGAATCGAGAATCTTCAGAGCCAGCTTGTAGCCCTCGCCCTCTTCGCCTAATCGATTCGCTACCGGAATCCGGCAGTTGTCGAACACCAACTCGGCAGTAGCGCAACCCTTCATGCCCATCTTGCCGTGCTGATCGTTAATCGTGAACCCCGGCGTACCTCGCTCCACAACAACCGCCGTCACGCCACGGTGACCCGCCGACTTGTCGTGATTCGTGAACACCGAGAAAACATCGGCCTTTCCGGCGTTCGTAATGAACAGCTTCGACCCGTTCAGCACATACTCGTCACCGTCCCGGGTAAGCGACGTTTCAAGTGCCAGAGCATCCGATCCTGTGCCCGGCTCCGTCAGTGCAAAAGCAGCGATCTTCTCGCCAGTTGCCAGCGACGGAAGCCATCGTTGGCGCTGTTCTTCCGATCCGCCGTGGCGAATGGTCTGGGACCCCAGCGAAACGTGCGTAATCAGCACTGTGCTACTCGATCCACACGCCGCTGCAATCTCCTCCACAGCCACCATGAAATCCCGATACTCGCCGCCTGAACCGCCGTACTCCTCGGGAATGGTCATGCCCGCCAGCCCAAGCTCGGAGAAACCACGAAACTGGTCCATAGGGAACTCAGCTTTTTCGTCGACCTCGTCGGCGCGGGGTGCCAGCTTTTCGGCAGCGAATTCCCGCATCGTGGCCGCCAACATCGTTTGCTGTTCGTTGTAGAACGGCTGCATCTTTAGTTATTCCTGAATTCGTATTGAATATCCAACGCCGCATATCGTGCCACAGGGCTCTCGGTTTTGCACGTGGTAACGATACACCGGCACGGGTGATTTCGATCAACTCCACTACGCCATTCGTTTTTCTAGATCGGAGAGGGATAAGGTTAGACTTTGCGCCAGAAATCGCCCGTGCTGCAGCATCGAAATTTCCGTTTTGGGCGAACGTGACCTGCGATCGGATTTAGACTTTGCGAATACTTGGTATCGACCCCGGACTCACCAGCACAGGCTACGGTTTGATCGAGATCGTCGACCGCAGTTTCAAGCCGATCGAAGGCGGAGTAGTCCGAACCAAGTCGAGCGAGCCGATGGAGCAACGGCTGTACTCCATCTACAAAGTGATTCGCGACGTGATTCAGGAGTTCAGTCCCGACGCCGTTGCGGTAGAAGACCTTCACTCCCGATTCGCGAAAACAGCTCTTCTACTGGGCCACGCGAGAGGTGTCGCCGTGATGGCAGCAGGAGAGGCCGGACTTCCCGTATTCCACTACCAGCCAACCCGGGCGAAGAACCTGGTGACCGGATCGGGCAGGGCAGACAAGGAACAGATCAAACAGGCAGTGGCCACCCATCTCGGAACTCCCGACGCTGCGAAGAACGAGCACGTTGCCGATGCGTTTTCAATTGCCATCGCCCACGCGATCATGTCAGAAAGCACAGCACTCGAAGCGATAGAGGCCGCAAAGTAATTTCGACTACAAATGATTAGCTACATCACCGGAACCATACGAAGCCTCACACGCGAGCCCGGGCGCGCCGTCATCATCGCCGGCGGTGTGGGCTACGAAGTTAGCCTGCCGACCTACGTCTACCAGTCGCTTGCAAACGACGGTATCGGCGAAGGATCTCAGGTTGAACTTGAAATCTACTATCACGTGACGGAACGCCAGCCGAAACCGATGCTTGTCGGCTTCAGGCATCCAAGCGAAAAGCGATTCTTCGAACAGCTGATTCAGGTCGAAGGAATAGGACCGGCTAAGGCAGCTGCCGCACTCGTGTTCCCGGTATCGACCATTGCTTCGGCGATTGAAACCGAGGATCTTGGTTCGTTACAACGCCTACCGGGCATCGGCAGTAGGGCAGCCCAAAAAATAGTTGCAACCTTGCGCGGCAAAGTAGCAGCAACCGCTTTGCTTCAAGATGCAGGCATTTCCGAGCAGGGCCAAACCCCGCCGCCGTCCGACGCTCGTTCAGAAGCTATCGAGGCATTGGTCACTCTCGGCTATCGCCCGACCGAAGCGCAGGATAAAGTCGAGGAAGTAATCAGGCACACGCCGGAAGTGGCAGATGACCTGCAGGATTTGATGCGAGAGATCTTCAAGGCACAGGTATCTCAACAGGACTAGTCCTGATATTTTTTTACCGGTGTGATGATGAGTCAACGGAGCAAGTGAGTGTCTGCTGGGCCCGACGAAAATGGACGTGAACGGATAGTTCAGGCGAGCAAACCTGCCGACGATGCCGAAATAGTTGCCGGTGAGCAGACGCTGGAAGAACGCGCCCAAAGCGTGGCTTCACAGACAGATGGCTTCGAAGAAGTTCAGGCCAGAGATCTGCGGCCACGCCGATTCCAGGATTATGTAGGTCAACGGGCTGTCGTCGACAGTATTTCCATTGCCGTCATGGCTTCAAAGAAGCGCGGCGACACACTCGACCACGCACTGTTTCACGGTCCACCCGGTCTTGGTAAAACAACCATCGCCCACATCATCGCCCGCGAACTCGACTCGCTGCTTGTGCACACGTCTGGCCCTGCGCTGGAACGCCCCGCCGATGTCGTCGGTCTTCTTTCGAATCTCAAAAAAGGCGATGTGCTTTTCATCGACGAAATCCACCGGCTGTCACACGCTGTAGAAGAGTATCTCTACTCCGCTATGGAAGATTTCCGTGTCGACTTCATGACCGGATCGGGTGCTTTCGCCAAGAGCATCAACCTGCCGCTCCAGCCGTTCACTCTTATCGGCTCGACAACTCGCGCAGGGATGCTCAGTGCACCGCTTCGAGAACGATTTGGCCTCGCCTATCACCTCGACTTCTACTCCACCGAGGAACTTGCACAGGTCGTGACCAGATCGGCAGGTATTCTCGAAGTCGATATAGACAGCGATGGGGCACATGAGATCGCCAGACGATCACGCGGAACACCAAGAATCTCAAACCGGTTACTTAGACGAGTTCGGGACTTCGCTGAAGTCAGAAACGCCGGAACGATAAACAGCAAGGTTGCCGCCGAGGCGATGGAGATCGAAGGCGTCGACGCGCTCGGGTTGGACCGACTCGACCGTCTGTACCTAACGACTCTCTCAAAGAACTACCAGGGTGGCCCGGCCGGCATTCATGCGCTGGCGGCGACGATCAACGAAGATCAGCAAACGCTGGAGGACGTTGTCGAGCCGTTCCTGCTCAAGATCGGCTTCATCATCCGCACTCCACAGGGACGCCGCACAACCCCCGAGGGATTCGAGCACATCGACCTACCGCCTCGCCTCGACGGCCCAGCAGGTCAGGGCACACTACTTTAGCAGCGGCCTCTTTCCGCTCCCTGAACGGAGTCATCGGAGTCGAAGGTCCTTGGGCGGGGACGCGCTCGACCTTTCGCTGGAGTGAACTGTGAATCCCGCGAGATCCCTCCACTCCGCTATCGCTTCGGTCGGGAAACGCAGTAAATACCGCAGCAGCCAACACTGTCATCCTGAACTTGATTCAGGATCTGTGCCCGAAGTGGAGACAGTGCCCATCGCACCCAACAACTTCTAAGTAGAAGTACCCTCAGCCGCCCGGGTCGCCTCAGCAATCAGCTCATCCGGAATGTCATCGAACGAAGCGTAGTTCATCGAATACAACCGTGAATACAGACCTCCCATGGCCATCAATTCATCGTGGTTACCCTGTTCGATAATCTCGCCATCCTGAAAAACGCGTCGCAAGCCGGTGAGCGATCACCATGCCCGTGCGACCCTCCATCAGCCGTGCAAGAGCCTGCTGAATCAGCATCTCCGTGTACGAGTCGATACTCGCGGTCGCCTCGTCAAGAACAAGAATCTTCGCATCGGCGACGATCGCCCGGGCGAAAGAAATCAGCTGACGTTGACCCAGTGAAAGGTTCCCGCCACGCTGCTCAAGCTCGGTCTCGTAGCCCTCAGGCAACTTCATGATGAACTCGTGCGCACCAACAGCCTGAGCCGCAGTAATCACGTCTTCACGGGTCGCTGAATCCTTGTTGTACTTGATATTTTCGAAGATGTTGCCCGAGAAAAGGAACGGCTCCTGAAGCACCATCGAAACGTGCCTGCCAAGTGAATTCTGAGTTACGTCGCGAACATCATGCCCACCGACCTTCACCGACCCTTCCCAGATGTCGTAGAAGCGGTGAAGCAGAGCCGTCGTTGAAGTTTTACCCGACCCCGTAGGCCCAACAAGAGCCACAGTTTCGCCTGGCTTAACCTCGAAGTTGATGTTCTTTAAAATCGGCTGATCCGGGAAATATCCGAACGTAACGTTCTCGAACTTGATCGACCCGTCTATTTCTTCAGGATCGATAGCGTTCGGCTTATCGGCAATATCAACAGGCACGTCGATCACTTCGAAAATTCGTTCACCCGACGCCATGGCACGTTGAAGCACGTTGTAGTGCATCGTAAGCGAACGAATCGGATCGAAGAAGCGCTGCACGAACAGAACAAACGCCACCATGACTCCGACTTCCATCGAACCGCCAAGCACGAAGAACCCGCCCATGATCACGATAATTGCCATCGCAGCACCCGTAAGAGTGTCGACGATCGGGAGCATCATCACACCGTACTTGGAAGCCTTGTTCGCAGCCTTCAAGTTATCGCTAGCACGAATGTCGAACAGATCGTAATTCACGTACTCGCGAGACATGCCCTGAACCGCCCGCACACCGTTAATGTTCTCGGCGAGGGCACCACTAACTATCGAAGAAGTGATTCTTGCCCGCAGGAACGATCGGCGAGCGTGCGGTAGCCAGATAATCCGAACAATGAACAGTGTTGGAACAACAGCGAGAGTCATCAAACCCAATCGCCAGTCGAGCCATACCATTGCGCCGATAATTCCGATCAGCAACACGAAGTCACCAATTGCAAACACCGCTGTTTGCAGGAATTCCTGAAGCGCTGCTACGTCACCCTGCAGGCGTGACATCAGTTTTCCGATTTCGGTTTTGTCCATGAACGAAAGCGAAATTCGCTGTAGATGCGCATACATCGCCCGCCGCATATCGATCAGGATGCGCTCTGCAACCCTTCCGACAATCAGCTCCTGCAGATAGTTGGCAACAAAGTTGAAACCAACAGCAACGAGGAAAACGATCACCATTGTCGCTAGCTTTGAACGATCGGGCGCGCCTTCTGCCAGAGCATCGTCGTACACATCGCGCACGATCAAGGGAATCGAGATAGACGAAACAGTAAATACAAGCACCGCAGTGATAGCTACCCAGAGCAGTGCCTTGTACGCCGCAACGTACTTAATGAAGCGCCCTACAACCTGCCCGCTAAAGGCATCGCCAAAAACTTCCTCATCCTGTGTCGGCCCCAGCTTTATAGAAGCCTTGGGCGGGATCTCGTGACTGCGGTCGTGAGTTTCTCTGGCTGCCATTACGAAGCCCCTCCTTCGCCGCCACCAACCGTCGGATTGCCTTCATTCGGGCGTATCTGTAGTTCGTACAGATCGTTGTAATGCCCACCCTGTGCAAGCAACTCTTCGTGCGAACCTCGTTCAACAATTTCACCCTGCTCGATGAACAGAATCTCATCGGCATGCATCAGCGAACTGAGTCGGTGAGAAATGATGATCGTCGCCCGATCCTTTGTGAGGTCGGTGAGTGCAGCACGAATGCGTTGTTCAGTGGCCGCGTCGATAGCCGCTGTCGAATCATCGAAGACGATCAACTGGGGCTTGAGCATGATCGATCGTGCGATCGAAAGTCGCTGGCGTTGACCACCAGAAAGCGACACACCACGCTCGCCAACCATCGTGTCGTAACCACCCGGCAATCGCTCGATGTAGTCACCCAACTGGGCATATTTCGACGCCAGCTCAACACGATCATCGGGCGCCCACGGATCACCGTAAGCGACGTTGTGTTGCACCGAAGCTGTAAACAGGAAAGTATCCTGCTCAACCACGCCAACTACTTTTCTTAGCGAGTCCAAAGTGATGTCGCGCAGGTCCTGGCCATCGATAGTGATGTAGCCCTCGTTAGGGTCATAAAATCGCGGAACAAGATGAGCAATCGTTGATTTACCACTTCCGGGAGGTCCCACTATTCCAACGGTATGCCCCGGCTCTACCTTGAACGATATGCCGTTCAAAGTGTGCTCGCCTTCGTATCCGAAACTGACGTTGTGAAATTCTAGAGTTCCGTTAGTAATTTCGAGATCTTTGGCATCGGGCTTGTCTTGAATCTCAGGATCGAGATCAAGCACCTGGAACAGCCGACCACCGGTTGCCGATCCACGGGCGAACCCGTTGATCATCATTCCGATCTGCCTAACGGGCTGCAAAAGAATGCTCATGAATGCCAGAAACTGCGTTAGTTCGCCCGGTGTTATATCGCCAGCAATAACCTTCAGACCACCGACCCACAACACGGCTCCCATGGCGAGCATAAATGCAACACTCATCAGCGAAATGTTCGATGCGCGGATGCCAACCTGAACATTGGCCAGCAACAGCGTTTCGTTGGAGGCCTCATCGAACTTCTTCATCTCGTGATCTTGAGACGCAAAGGCTCGAACCACCCTGATACCTCCAAGGTTTTCGTCCATCACTTTGGTCAGTGCAGAAAGCCGTTCCTGCAACTGGTACCAGTTCGAACGCAGCTTCAGGCGTGCTGCCGTGGCTCGCCACGCAACAAACGGCACAAAGCTCAGGCTGATCAGGCCGAGCTGTAGATCTTCGCTCAACATCAGGTACATACCAGTGCCGATCAGAACCACCAGGAAGACCGTGCGGAGCAGTGCCGTCTGTACAAACATTCGAACGCCTTCGACATCGATAATACCTCGGGTAATCAGGTCGCCAGTGTGGACCCCTGCGTGATAGCTAAACGAAAGTCGCTGCAGTTTTTCGTAGTACAGCATGCGGAGTTCATAGCCAATATTCTGACCAATCGATTCACCCATGTAGTTCTGAAACATTGCCGCAAGGCCGCGCCCGATCGATGAAATGAACAGCAATACCGCGATTACGATCAGCGCGGTTTTTGCGGGGTTAGAACCTTCGCCAAAGACATCTGTCGCAGAACTGATGGCCGACACAACGGCTCCATTTGCGATCTCGACGCTGCTGGCATCAAGACTTCTTGCTGCATCAACCGCGCTGCCGATAAGGATCGGAATCGCAAGTTGGAATCCCGATGCAAGAAATATGGCGATAAATCCGAACAGCAGGCGCCATTTGTAATGCAGCGACATGCGCGTAATACGCATGAACACGCCTACAGAACTGTTGCCTTCGACAGGTCGTGATGATGTGCCGGCAGCTTTTACTACTGGTGCGGCTTGGCTAGTAGCCGTAACGATTCCTCCATGTTTTTATTCCCGCAGCCAATAAGCATCGCGCAGGTCACGGGTACTTGTGTACGGATTCGATCACGAATTTATGTAAGCTTCGAAGCAAAACACGATTAACGCTAAACTCGTCGAATCTTGAACGACAGGTGTGATTCAATTCGGGCTATCCTCATAATCGCCCACCCGTTGCTCCTTGTTAGGCAAATTGAGCAAGTTAGAATCGGCGAAAATTCAAATCATGACTCTTTCCGATCCCGACAACATATTAGCTGGTGCGTTTGCCAATCTCGAAGCAGGCAACCTATCTGATCGTCCCACGCCGGCGGCTGAATCAAAGAGCTTGATTCGAAATGATTTTTCAGTACGGGTTGCTTCCATCGAAGATTACGTGATGCTCGAAAGCATTGAGCGAGAGGCATTCCCCGGAATGACCCCCTTCACCCGAATTGAGCGCGATCTCACCCGAGAGAACGGCCTGTATTTAGCCGCCATCCGGGACTGGGATCCCAACGAGCGGGATCTTGGACCTAGATTCGCTATCGCCACGCAATCCGAAAAAGAAGACGATAGCTTTGCGGCGAGAGTTAAGCGAAATCTAGATCGATACCTGCTCGACTATGTCAGCCGACCCAAGCTACCGTCCGACTACATCGCCGGGTTCGTAGGCCTTTGGTTTGTACTCGACGAAGCTCATGTCGTCATCATCGGCATCAGCGAGAAAGACCGTCGGCAGGGCATCGGCGAACAACTGCTTATCAGCGCTTTGGAGCAGGCGGTTGTAAACAACTCTCGAGTCGTGACACTGGAAGTCCGTCAGTCGAATGAACCCGCCATAGAGCTGTATACAAAATACGGCTTTCAAGAGGTTGGTCTTCGCCGACGCTACTATTCAGACAACGGCGAGAATGCGGTGATCATGACCACACCGCCCATTCAACACGACGATTTCCAAACTCAATTTGCAAGCCTGGTTGAACAACACGCCGATAAGTGGGGGTGGGTGTCACGACCGGGATTCTCGGGATATGAACTTGAGGATTCGGAAGAATCAGAAAGCGAAAACGCTTCTGAGGGTTCGAGTAGCCCTTCGTGTAAAAGCTAAGCTCCGCCCTGGATCATCCCAAGAATGAACAGTATGCCCACCGCGGCGACAGTTAGTTTTACAGCCCATGACGACCACTGCTTTTGGAACGCCCTGAAGTGCTCAACCGATCGCCATTTCTTGCCTCGCCATGCCAGTTCGTTTCCTTTAAAGCCCAAAAACAGGCTGGCTGCAGCCATAACGAATAGCTGAAAACCAGTCGGAAGCAGCATCGCGCCAAACAGCAGTACCGTGTACGGCACTCCCGAGAATAGACCCCAGACGGCCGGCATCAGAAACGCTGCCCAGTTCCAGCGCTTTACCCCGGGGGGAACTTCGCCTCCCTTGGTACCAGATGTGTTTGGTGTAGACGGGTCTGTTTCGAACGGGCTACCTGGCCCAGACGGCGACGCATCGATATCAGTAGACGAGTGACGCAGGTCGTCCTGCTCACCGATTTGATCGTGAGTTGACGGGTCGCTGGTTGGTGTTGAGATTGGGTTTAGGTCTGGTCGATACGTCGGTGCACCGGGTGATTCAGGAGCAGGCCTCGTGGTTGACGATTGCCTCTGGGCAGGCTCTGGAGCCCGCGGTGTCGGCGAAATGCGAACGGCATCTTTTATCTCAGTGCCGCACACCCAGCAGTAAGTGGCGTGAGTGTTCCCAGCGCTTCCGCACCTTGAGCACGAAACCAGCCCCATAGGGGCAGAGACATCGGCAGTTACTTCGATTAGGCGTTCGCCGCAACGAGTGCAGGCGTAGCCGTCTTTTGCATTTTCAGTGCCGCAATGGGCGCAGAAATGCTGATTGCCGCCGCTACCGCCAATAGATTTTTCTGTTTGTTCTGGCATACGAGGTTAAGTTTAGAGGTCTTCGGAGCTTCTCGCCCCTGTGAATGCACCACAACACTGTTTTACGCACAAGATTTGAAGGGAGATTCGATTTATTTCGTCTTTATAAGTTAGAAACATCAAGATCCATCGAGTTCATCAAATCCTCAAGCTCGGCTCGTGTTGAATCATCGATAGGCGGGCTTGGCGGTCGCACATCGACCGTTATTGTGAACCCGCGAAGCTTCATGATCTCTTTTCGTATCGCAAGGCTGATACCCGCCGAGTTCTCATAGCGAATCAGCGGTATCCACTTATAGAAAATGCTGCGCGCCCGTTCTATATCGCCATCTGTGATGTATTTGTGAATGGCGACTAGAACCTCCGGGTAGGCGAATCCGGTCATGGTGCCGATAGCGCCCCTGCGCAGTTCCTCGAAGAGAAATGCTCCACCCAGACCACCAAATATTCCCATGCTTCCACCAGTCGCCTCAACTACACGGGTTATCTTCTGAGGCGTAGGTGGGTCTTCCAGTTTCAGATATCTGGCATCAGGTAACTCGGCATGCAGCCTAGCGATAAACGCTGGATCCATGTGAACACCGGTCTGCTCCGGCAGGTCCTGAACGACAATCGGAATTTCAGTCGCCTCTTGTGCCGCGGCGTAGTGAGCGTAAAGTGCTGGCGGGTTCGGCTTGGCCATCTTTGCCGGTGCGATCATCACTGCGGTTGCACCTGCCGACTGGGCGTCTTCCACCCGAGCCGCCAACGCTCTTCCGCTCTCTGCACTCGCACCAACAGTTACCGTCAGATCATCCCCCGCAGCAGCAACCACAGCATCTATAACTGGTGCTCGCTCGGCGTCGGTAAGACGATGTGCCTCGCCCATCACACCCAGCGTCACCACCCCTGTGCAGTTTGCGTCTCGAGCAGCTCCCACAAGGCGCGTAAACGAAGCTGTGTCGATCTCGCCGTTGGCATCGAACGGTGTTGGCAGCATGAAGTGAATTCCATCTAATTTACGTCCGGCTGCCAAATTGAATTACTCCTGAAAATGTATCTGTGGTGGCGAAGGCAATGCATATGGTGTTCTCGATCAACCTCGGGCGCAAGATGCTCCAATAGGCATTACGCATCGCCATGCTCGCCAATATCGTTCGAATGAGTGCTAAAATCACTCGCAATGATGACTACATGCTCAACTTACGCTGTCTGTTGTACCGGTCGCTGACCAGGGTCGGGCTAATAGCGCATTATTGAATCGACCCTGCCTACCTGTGAATGGCAGGGTTTTTATTTTTCGAAACTGGCACGAAGATTTACGGAACGAGGTTCTGAACGGTGACCACCGGAAGAGTTGAAACAAAAGACTGGACTCCGAATCCAGACAACGCGTATGTGTTGAAGATTGACGGCCCAGAGATCGCCAACTACGAAGATCAGGTAAAGTTGTTTCAGTCTGGTGAAAAAGACGAAGTAGAGTTCCTGCGATTCCGATTGCGCCAGGGCGTTTACGGTCAACGACAGCCCGACGCACAGATGATTCGTGTGAAGCTGCCATTTGGCGGGATCACAGCCGATCAACTGGACGTCCTTGGCGAGATTTCAGAGAAATTTGCTCCGCTGAAAAAGGGTCACCTCACAACTCGCGAAAATGTTCAGTATCACCATGTGCCGATCGGCGAAACCACCGACCTGCTGCGATTGCTCGGCGATGCTGGCATGTCGACACGAGAAGCCTGCGGAAACGTTGTTCGAAACGTTGTTGCTGCACCTTCAGCCGGTGTTTCGAGAGACGAAGCATTCGACGTAACGCCTTACTCGGCAGCTTACGCTCGTTATTTCCTGCGCCACCCAACCACCCAGAACATGCCTCGTAAATCCAAGGTTGCGTTCTCGGGTTCCGAAAAAGACGAAGCAATGGTGCTGATGCACGACGTCGGCATGATCGCCCGAATCCGAGACGGCAAGCGCGGCTTCAAGATCGTTGTCGGTGGTGGACTTTCAACGAACGCCATCATGGCAAAAACTCTCAGCGAGTTCGTGCTAGTAGAAGATTTTATCACGCACTGTGAAGCTGTTCTACGGATCTTCAACCGACAGGACGAAGAGCGGAAGAGCATCGCAAAGGCTCGCATCAAATTCACTATCGCCCGACTCGGAATCGAAACGTTCCGTGAGATGGTCGAGGAAGAACTGAAGGGCGACTGGGCAAGGAAAGAGATCGATCTTGAGTCGCTGATGTTTGTCGACGACGAAGAGGCCGATGCCCCTGGCGTTCCGCCTAGCGCAACTGCCGAGCCAACCGGTGACGCCGCTTACGACAACTGGAAGCGAACTAACGTTGATGCGCAGCGTCAGGACGGCTTCAACATGGTTTACATCCGCGTCGAACGTGGCGACATCTACGCCAACCAGTGGTCACAGCTGGCCGATATTGCCCGCGAGTTCGCTGGTGGCCGCGTGCGAATCGATCAACAGCAAAACCTTGTGTTCCGATGGATACGCACGGAATCGCTGTTCGACATTTACACCGCACTTGGTGCAATCGGATTCAGCGTTGCAGGTCGGGAGACCATCCGTGACGTTGTGACCTGCCCGGGTACCGACTCCTGCAAGCTGGGAATCACATCATCGATGGGGCTGAACAAGGCTCTTGGTGAGGCTCTCGACGGCATGGGTGATCTCGACCCACTGGTCGAAAAGATGCACATCAAGGCAAGTGGTTGCCCGAACTCATGTGGTCAGCACCACATTGCGAGCATCGGTTTCCACGGTGCAGTAATGAAAGGCCCCGGCGGTCAGGTTCCGGCTTACGAGCTCTTCTTGGGCGGTCGTTCAACCGAAGAAGGCGGCACCAAGGTTGGTGCACGAGTCAAGGCTCGAATTCCTGCCAAGCGTGCTCCTGAAGCACTGAAGTCGGTTCTCGACACCTACATGGCCGAGCGCAACGATGGTGAAGAGTTCGCTGACTTTATCGAACGCTTCGGCGTTACCCGGTTCGAAGAAGAATTCGGCAAGCTTAAGGCTGAAGTCGGTCCGCTCGACCGAGACAACATCCAGACCTACATGGACTGGGGTAAGACCGTTGTCTACAAGCTAGAGCGCGGTGAAGGCGAGTGCGCAGTCTAGTCTGCGTTTCTGGCCGTTTCTGCTAAACAGAAAAAGCAAACGGGCGACTGCAAAAAAACGCAGTCGCCCGTTTTTGTTTAACTCAATAGATGGGTGGGATCTGAACGAATGGCTAACAGATACCAACTGTCATCCTGAATTCATTTCAGGATCTTTGTCACTTCTTATCCCTTCTCCCTGAGTGAGAAGGCTAGGTTGAGGGGGAACGCCAACGCTGGCACATTAGAATCTACTTGTCGACTGAATCATCATCATCATCGTCTGGCAATCCGAAATCGATGATTCTCCCGCGACCACCTCGATCTTCAGGCGGAGCTTCAGGCTTATCGTCAATCCGACGACCCCGCCAGTACTTAACCTCAGGTTCGCTCTTACGACCCGAATCAGGCGTTCTTCCACGACTGAATCCACCGCCAGAAAACCCGCCGATAGAACCCTTTCGAAAACCTACCACGTAGCCAAGCACCAGCATCACAGCGCCGACGATCGCCAGTGGTAGCGTTGCGAAAGATGTGAACGCTGCAACTGCTAAAACGACCAGCCCGCCAACAACCAGATAACCCGTATCAAGCTTTATTCCGCCAGCCCCTGAACCGCCTCGTTTCGATTGCTTGCTCTTCGGGACTGTAGTAGAAAACGGCTCGTATGCCCTGCGTTTTTTTGATCGAGAAGAACGTGAACCCTCGCGATTACTCGACCACACCTCAGGATCGCCCTCGGTCTTTTTGAGTATCTCGTCTATTTCACGTTCGAATTTTGATTTGTCAGGCATTGGTGAAAACTACCTAGTGAAAGGGAATAGCGTTGTTATACTCGGAAATTGGATACTGTAATCATCGCGCAGTACCATCCGGATCAGTTCCTTAATCGTAAACAAACATGCCAGACATCGAATACGACAATTTCCTAAAGATCACCCTGTTCAAGCTCAACTCGAGCTATCGCCAGCTAGACGCCGACGAACGGGCTAAAGGCAAAGCTGAATTCGCTGAACTAATCGGCAAACATTCAGCCGAACACGATATTCGAACCTACAGCACGGTTGGCACACGCTCCGACGCCGAGTTGATGCTTGTGCAGGACTCTCCGTCGGTCGATACATTCCACGAAGTTTCGAAGAGCATCAACCGGTCGCTCATGGGCAGCCATCTCGATCAGGCGTATTCGTACCTGTCGATTCGTCGAAAGAGCCGGTACAAGCACGGCGGTGGTGCTCCCAAGCTCAAAGAAGACTACAAGTACATGGTTATCTACCCGATGACCAAGAGTCGACCCTGGTATGAAAAGTCGATGCAAGAGCGCCAGCAGATGATGAACGATCACTTCCGCGTTGGCAAAGACTACCCAATGGTCAAGATCAACACGTCTTACGCGTTCGGGATGGACGATACCGAGTTCGTGCTCAGCTTCGAAATGGACGATCCATCGGACTTTGTATCACTGGTCATGGACCTACGAGAAGTTCCGGCTGCACAGTACACAGCAACCGAAATCCCGATCTTCACCACCATCAAAATGCCGATAGCCGAAGCTTTAGACGCAATGGTCTAGGCGACCCTGCCACCCGCTTCACCTGAAGGTCGACTCGTCACTCAAACAACCCGCTCCATCATCATGAATTCATTTTCAGGATTTAAACACGCCAACCTCGATATCTGACCACCATCGCCATCGCTCGATCCCTGTCATTGCAAGGAACCTGCCCTGAGGCGACGTGGCAATCGCGATGAACCTCATCGAGCGTCAACCTCGGCCGGCAGCCTTTAAAAGGTGAAACGAAACGTCCGGTAGCCACCAACATTCGAACGCATCGTTGCTCATAGCGGCTGATTGCCACGTCGTTCGTTCCTCACTTCTCGCAATGACAAGCACTCCCCCAAACTGCCACATGGCAAGGTCTTGCTATACGCGCCCGAAACCCCTGTTTTGAAAGATCGCAAGACTCCGAGATGGCAGCCCTTTCTCCCGGTTGCATATTTGAACTCATCAAGTCCACCGAGGTGTGGGCAACAAAACAAAAGAGTCATTTCAAGACTCACTGGGGAAACCAAAATGTTCAAGTCACATACGCAGTATCGATCTCAGCCCTCAGCCTGGC
>LWDU01001343.1_pt1 | contig 17228 bp, 21 predicted proteins | sample 727161 | NCBI WGS metagenome assembly LWDU01 (sample SAMN04566230, study PRJNA314399) | hydrothermal vent metagenome | isolation source: deep sea hydrothermal plume seawater | place: Mexico: Gulf of California, Guaymas Basin | collected 2004-07-11
CATTTCATTCTCCATTCCTGTTTTTCATGGTCAAATACATCCTCAGTTAAGAGTCTGAGGTGTTCGAGAATGCCAAATTCTCCTGTCGTATTCAGTATTTTTTCTGCCCGACCAATAGCGATAAGGTCTTGTTTATCAAAGATGACAAGGCGTTGAGCGTGTTCTATTTCTTTATCGAACTCATATGTTTCCATTTTTCTCTCCAAAGTTAGTTAAGACTTTATCACTCGTTAAAGTTACGATTGAAAGCATGGTGTATCCCTCATTCAAACACATCCATATTAGGCTCAAAAATCACAGCGTGGCCACACAGCGTTTCATTGCTAGGGATTTCAAAATGAGGTATGAGCGCAGTATGATCCAACTCAGATAGCACCCATCCGAATCCTGGTTGGTCCAACTGATATACACTCTTGACAGCTGTGTTATATCTAGCGTGCTCGGTTTCTAATAATGTTTTCATTTTGCCACCTCCGTGACAGTCCAACACCAACCGTTGAGGTCATAATGATGTACATTATCTTTTAAGGTTACTATAACTTCAATATCCTCAATATAATCTGTTACCCCGTCCATATAACCATCTTCCAGCAACTTCTCGTTAGTAAAATCATAGGTCAAACACAAAGAAGCTAACACTTTTTTAAATTGCTCTTCTGTAAACGTCGGTGTTGCCCAACCATTCCAGTTGTAATCCGGATTATGCCACCCCCAAAACTTCTCCTCGTGCGAGTCTAACTCAAATTGCGCTAACACGCGTGTGATAGGTAGGCGGTCTACAAGCGTGAAATCTTGAGCAAACTGGGCGGGAGTCAAGCAGTGCGTGAAACCACCGCCTTGCCGACATATGCGGATTCCTGAGTCGACTATTTCATGCGTATAGAAAGCACCGTCTTTATGCTGTGCGTATTGTAGAATTTTCATTATGATTCTCCTTTAAAATTTGGTGAAACGTGGGTTACTGTATATCTTGAGGGCAAATTCTCGCACGTTCCTGCTGACACTGGCGCGACCCCAACGCACCTATTGTGCGATAGGTACACGGTGGGCGAGTCCATCACTTCGACCGCCAACACGCATAAACATAAAACAATACAAGCGCATGCTGTGAGCGACCAATCTATACAACTGTTTAGAGTGTTCTTAGTTGAGCGTAGCGTTTTCATTTTGTACCCCCATTGCGTGCTGTTTCGTTGAACCACACGCTTTCGCACAGACTTCTCAATGACTCCCGCCCGTTGGTGTTGTCTTTCAATTCGTTTTGATCGAATACCCACGCGTTCGTGTCCACGTCCATGTCGAACATCATGCAAACATCTTGCTTAAATGCTTGATAAACACGACGACGATAGGCACTACAAGTTTTATCATACGTAGCTTGCTCCGATAATTTCGACCCCGCCAAGTCGCTTAACGTGTATTGACGCGCGTTACGATATGTCGTGTTGAATGTGTTATGTGTTTCCATTTTAATTCCCCTTGGTTATCGTTGTGAGTGGCTTATCGCCACGATAGATATTATTATTAACAGTAGCACTAAAGTTAGAGTTGCGATTGCAAGCATGTTGTTTCCCTCGTTATTTAATTATTTCGCGGATATTAATCACGTTGTTATCTGTATAACAAGCCATACAGTCTATGCATTTAGCTGTGCAGTTAATAACAGCATCAAGTGGGTTAGCTTTAGTATAAACACTAAATACGCGTTCAAAATGTTTAGGTGGTGGAATGTCTTTACTGTCTAATTTTGGGTTAGAATAGATTAACTTAAGATTAGTAGGCAATGTAGCACTAGCTAGAACCTTTGATACTATGTCAACACGTTTAGTCCACAGCACAAAACGGGTACGAGGATTATCAAGCGCAATATTCATAAAATTAATAAAATGAGTTTGATTCATCAATTCGCCAGTTGAATGTAATCTAAAAACGGTTTGAAGAGTGCGCGGTAATTCATGACGTTCTAAAATACGACTAGAAAGTAAATCCCCGTTGGCCTGAATATTTTGGCGTAAACCCTTAAACCTCTTTTCCATGGTTGAAGCGTAACAAGACTTGCAAATGCTGTCTTTAGCACGCATCTTTTGACAATAAGCGTTTTTCTCAACGCTAGTGTTCAGCGACTGAAAACCTGAAAGCTTGCCAGTTTTAGCGTGATTTGTTATTCGTATAGTTTGTGTATTCATGATATCCCCCGTTTGTTAATGTGTAGCTAAGGTATCAAATGAATTTACAAGTAGCAAATTAAAAAGCTAAATAAAAAGAGATAAATCGTAAACCCTTGATTCTTAAGGGATTAAAAAGGTAGGGCTAAGGTAATCGACGGCAACGCTTGCCGGAATTCAAGGGAATGCTGCGTAAGTCATTGAAATATAAAGGGATTCTTGAGGATTCTGTGGGAATGCTGCGTAAGTCATTGAAATATAAAGGATTATTTAGACTTAGCAGGTACACTATATAGAAGGGAAAAAATAGGTGGGCGATGTGCGTGGTGTGCGTGGTGGCTTGAGGTGTCTTGAGGTGTCTTGAGGTGTCTTGAGGTGTCTTAAAGTGTCTTGAGGTGTCTTAAGGTGTCTTAAGGTGTCTTTAGGTGAAATGTCTTAAGGTGGCTTGAGGTGGCTTAAGGCTATAAAGATAAAAATTTAGGAATTGGGGCAGTACCCTTAAAACCCTTAGAAATCAACAGCTTACCTGGGCCATCTCATGTAGAGCGTTAAGGAGGTGGTGTATCCTTATGATTTTCTTAAGGTTCTTGGGGGTGGCAGGCTATAATAAGAGAGAAGGTAAGTCTTTGATTCTTAAAGGATTTTAAAGAGGTCACGGGGGAAAAACGGTGGGGCTCTATAACGATACCCTACTACATTTTTGTACCATTTTTAGAAAGGTAGTAAGAGGGTGATAATAATCATAGCTGCCCCAGCCATTAAGGCCTCCATAAGCTTCCCTAAGGAAACCAAGGGACCTCCGTGCGGAGGCCATCAGCTTGCCCGTATCCAATTGTATCTTACAGGAATCCTTAGGATTCTTATGGATATTAATCGGGTCTTAAGGTATCCCTTAGGTATCCTTATGAGTCTTCTGAGGCCATCAGCCTGCTCTTTTCTCTAACCCTTTAGTAGTACCTTTCTTTTATCCTTATATTTCAAGGACTTAGGATTCCTTATACGGCTTAGCTGTCCACTGAGGGTCTCGCACGGAACCTATGAAAAGGTCTAAGGCATCCTGTAGCTCTTGATCCCTCCACTCCTTCTTAGCATCTTCCTCATCAATACCCACCATCTCCACACATGCAGCTAGGGCGATGCTCAATGCATCTAGTCTATCATCATGCTTTAGGCACCCACGAGAACGATTAATATGAGTCAACTGGTACATTAACCCATACTGAAGTTTCGTAGGGTCCTCAAGACATTGATTAATATCCTCAGAACACAAGCTCCTATCTAAGATTAGCTTATGCTGATTCATCAGGGGCTCTAAGGTATCTATTATCCTTAACTCCTTCTGGGCATTACTACGGACCTCCTCAATACTCACGGGATACACCTTCTTTAATACAGGCCTTAGCAACTGGTCGAACATGCCATCACCAAAGTTACTCTCGGTAATTATCTTATTAACACTATGCTGTTTAGCCATATGTGCTAATTTAAATAGATTATCATCAGCATAACCACCTTGGAGACCCCCACAACTAACGATATAAATCTTACCATGCAGGTACTTTATTACTGCGTACCCCATCTCATCGCTACCCCGACCACTAGGGTCAATAGACATCAAACTAAACTCATACTCAGTATAATCTTTATCTACGTAGCCTGGACCATGCAAGGTATCCCCAGTAAACCCCACATTAGGTATATCTATTATTGTATTTCTACTACCATCATAACCAAGGCCTATGGGACCTTTCTTATCCGGTACATCCATAATAATCAGGTCTTTCTGCTTCAAGGGATACTTATCTTGATCAGATAACGTAGTATCTAACTGGTACTGCAAGCGGTAGTAAGTCTTACCAACAGACCCCTCACGTTCTAGTAAGTCCTCATGGGTAAATCGGGTATCCGTAGGAGTCCCTGAGGGTTCCCCTAATCCTATTAAGTTTTCTATGTAAGGTGCGAGCCTCCCCTCGTATATTTCAGGGCTCTCAGGTACCCTAGAAGGCCATACACGTACTAGGAAACCCTTATCTATGAACCTAGTATAGATGCTGTCCCCTGTTTGGGGTGTTCCCAGGGCTAATATAGAGGCCTTATCAGAGGTCTGGAGTATTGAATCAAACTCATTAATCTGCTGGAGTATCTTAGCCCTCATGGTCTCTGTAGCACAATTGATACTTGTCTCAATATCATCAGCTATAAGGAGAGATGCACGGTTACCCTGCAACTGACTGTTGATACCTAGACATTTAACACTAGGTTGCACAGTGGCCTTAGCACCCGCTACATCAAAGGCCATAACAGAGTTCCTCTGGTTACCCTGAGGTCTTAGGTGGGATAACACAGGTACCTCTGCGATTAACTTATGCAGAAATGTACTGATTGATATCGCATGTGGACCGGAGGCTGAGACAATAAGTATCTTTTCATCAGGGTCCCTTAGCAGCCTCCATGCTGCATAGGCACCAGATAGATATGTTTTCCCAAGACCCCTGAAAGCTTGTATTAGTAACCTTCTACGTCCCGTTTGTAACACCCTAGCAATATCCTTCTGTATCGGAGTGGCATCAGGTAACCCTATACAGGCCCAAACATACGAGACGAAGGTAGGAAAGTCCTTTACTAACGCCTCTAAGGTCTCCTCAGGGCTCTTTTTAGTAGGATTAATGGTCTACACCCATATACTCCTCTTCGTTCTCTAGGAAGGATTGTATGAGGTTTGCCATAGGCTTACTTTCTAAGACATCTGCGGTAATCTCATTATCCTTTAGAAACTTTAGTATTGAGGATATCTCACCAGGATTCAACTGCTCCCCTGAATCGAGGAGGCCCATGAAGTAGGTAGCCATTCTATCGTGAAGGGAGTTAAGGGTTTCTAGGGAGGCTTTCCCATTCATAGTTTTATTTGTCATAATAGTATCTCTAGTTTAGTTTCCTAAGACCTTTGTTCTCTGGTTTGAGCCTGGGTTAGCGACCGCCACCTTTGAGTTAAGTATTTCCTTGGCATAAACCTTACGGATTTCATCCCTGTGTATGGACACATACAGATCCTGGGCATCTCTTTTAGACTGATTATAAACAGCACGAATTACTTGTATCTTAGTGTGCTTACCATACCCCCCAGATTCACCGGGAGTACCAGTAGGTAATTTTTTAAAGGCTTCCTTACGTATAACCGCAGCTAAACGACCCCTAACATCAATCTTAGAGTGGGCCATAAGCGTTCGTAACTCATAGACTTGTTTATAAGTTAAGTCCACAGTAATACCATTCTTCAGTTGTATTGTACTATCAGCTCGGCGTAAACCAGGTTGCAGCTCATACAAAGTAGCTAATACGACATCACCTTTCTTAGGTACGGAAGTACGCCAGTGAATCCCTCCAAGACGCTTGATGTCGTTATTAACACCGCCAAGTAAATCAATAGTGTCTCTATCGCCATATTTCTCACCCATTAAACCTAGCTTCTTACGCACATGCTCACTCCAAGTCTTGGCTTCATAATTAACATCACCCTCGAATAGCTGCTTAATGCCAGCGTGTAGCGGTATAAAACCTGTGCCGTATTGCTTAACCCACTGCTGTGAAGAGTCACTCTCTGGGTTTTGTAAAACATTCATAAGCCTCTTAACACTTGTTGCTCCTGATTTCTCAGTGAATAACTTAGCGGCTAGGGAGCCTAATACAAGAGTGTAGTCTTCTATAAAGCTTAGTATGGTGTTACGGTCCTCAGTAGCTACCGCATCTACTGGCATAGCATCAATAATATCTCTTAGACGCGAGGCTTCTTCCATCATTTTCTGCCCATTAGCAGCAAAAAGAAGAAAAGACCCAACAGGCTCAATGCGGTTAAGGGGTATAAATACATCAGTGCCTGGTATTCTCAAGGAAGCCCCTTGAACACCCACCGCACTATCACCCTGGTAGTTCTTAATGTCCGTAGAGGCTGTAATCAACCCGTTATTGTACATAGCATGACCTACGCCTATTAAAGATGAGCCCATAAGCATCTTACTTACTGCTTCTGCGCGTTTCTGACCACCTGCGGCAATATCAGCTCGCATATCACGAGATAACATACCAATGACTGGTAGGCGTTGTAATGTATCCTTAGTCATATTAAGTACTGTCTTAAGATAAGGTAATTGCGTTTGTAGTAAAGGAGAAATATCCCGCACATTCTTCACTGTACCTAAGGCCTTTCCCATAACTGTTTTATTATCTACAGGTATATCCGTTTGAAATAACATCTCGCGTAGATGTTCTAAGGCTTGCTCGTGTTTAATGTCATCAATCCCTACTTTATCTAGGAGTTTGTGTTCCTCAGGTGTAAATTGTACTAAAGCCTCTGCTTCTTCCGTAGCTTTTAACTGCATAGCTTGCGTTTCATCATAACTAGCATCGGGATTGTCCTTCTTGAACTTCTCCATCTCACTAGACACGTGTCTCTTCATAGTATTAGCGCGCATACCCTTCTTCATATAGAAGATTTCGTATGCTGCAATACCTTCTTTGATATGTGCCTCGTGTGCTTTAGGGCTATCCGGTAATTTCTGATTGGCTTCCTTAGTCAATAAGTACTTTATACGCGGTAGGTAGTACGCCCTTTTCATCATATCATCAGCTAAAGTTAATGCTGTGAACGGTGATCTAATCGTAGTACCTGCTACATCTAAGGTACTATTAACAAAAGACTTAAGCGCGGTGTTAGGGTCAGCAAAACCTACATAATCAGCGTTAACGGCACCTTGAGAAGGCAAAGTTTCCCATTTAGTAATCCAACCATCTAAACTTTCTCTTTGTAGCACACCTTCTGCCCCTTCACCAGTACCCCCTCTAAACATGCGTAACATCATTTTCAAGGTAGCCTCAGATTGAGCCCAATCCTGCTCATTCATAGCCTTCATCTCATTCCAACGAAGTCTATCTTCCATGTTGAAGGTTTTACCGATAACCCATGTAAGGTATGACTCACCTTTCAGAGTACTACGTTTAATCACAGAACCAGCTAAGGCACCTGTTTGAGTTGCTAATGAAGATAAGTTAGCAGCCAACCAAATCTCAGTCATAACTCTTTCAAACTTTCTCCATATATGCTCAGTACGTCTGAATGCAGGGAGTGCGCTTCTAACGTGGTCATTATGATCTGCTGTAATAGCTAGTAGCTGTTCCATCTCATTCATTAAGGCATCCATATCTTTCTCGGAGAAAGCCGACGTAACGTCACCATCAACATCTACTGGTTTACCAGCATTAATACCAGTTTGGTACCTTTCTGCACCATCTGAACCAACATATGTAGCCTTAGCTTTTGCTGCGTCTGTTACTTTTCTAATAGTACTCGCTGCTTCCACTACACGGCTTAAGACTTCGTTAAACTCATTAACATTAATATTATGTGATTGTAGTACACGGCCAGCAGAACGCGCACTTTCTTGTACCATAACTGTAATGGCCTTCAGGCTACTTATCATCTGAGGGTTATTAGCTAAGGCATTAATACGTTCTGTCTTAGTTTTGGCATTAGTCCACAACTTAGCAATCTTATTAGATTCACTACTGAAGAGCATCCGTACAACCGTAGCATCTACCTCTAGGTTTGTAATCTTACCCGTGTACGTATCTAAGAAATCTTGTACTTCCTTCTGATTCTTAAAGCTCATCAAACGCTTCTGCGCGGCTGCCTTTACAGCCTTATTAAGTGTAGCACCTGTAGAAGTCACATAGTTTTTAATGATAGCTTGAGCGGTACGCTCTAAGTTAATAGGCGCTCCATCACTAGGATGTGTAGGCAAATTCGCACCCTCCACGTCAGACATACTTTGGGCTAACGATTCCTGCTCAGCCGTAGTCTTCATAGGAGGGGATTGTGTGTTACCTTGGGCATTCTTAGTAGTAGCTACAGCAGTAACTTCATCATCAAGTTTAGTTATAATAGCGCCTAAAGCACCTAAAGGAGAACCTTCTACTTTATAATCAGGACCTACCATTTCAGTTAGATAATCTAGTAGTTCTTGTTTATTAAAGCCTTTCTGAAACGTACCCCTTGATGTAATAATACCGTCCTCAAATACCTCAGGGTTCTTAGTTTTATCTATATCACCTACAAGTTTTCTGACATTAATGTAAGCCTTACCTCCTGGCGCAAGTTTTGAAGCTATGTCTTTTACAACAACATCCCTAACATTCTTAGGTAATACGTTTAGTACTGCGTTGCTAATAATTGCCGAATATTTCTTAGTTATTTGTGTGGCATCAGTAAACATAGGTGTCCAACCGCTTGGGTTAGGTTCAAAAGAATCAAAACCCAATTCCTCAGAGGCCTTGCCCTTACCAGCACCATAATCTAAGACATCTGATGGCTCTACATCTTTAAAGTATCTTTCTTTTACTTTTTTATATGTACCAACCGTTGTAGATACTTGTGTTTTACCAGAGTTTTCCAGGTCATATTTAGACTCTTGTTCGGCTTTTTTAACAGCATCATCCACCTTTACAGCAGTCTCTTCGCCTTCCGCCTTACTAACTACTTTACCCTGTTGTGAAACTACCCCATCAACAGAATCGCCCATCTTAAAATAAGAAAAGTCCGTTAGGAGTGGCGCTGTTTGGTCGCCAGTACGCTTAGCTATTTTTGCATCAATTTTGATAACATCCTCTCGCGAGGCACCAAGCTGGTCCATGGCAAATTTTACATAGGCCGCGTAGTGTTTACTAGCTTGTTTCTTACTGCCTGCTAGGAACAATGCTCTTTGTAAATCATTTTCAAAGGTAATAGGAGTCTTCTTATAATGGGGGCGGCCCTTCCTTTGGTTAGGGGGTAACTGAGCGTATGGTAGAACTTGGTTTTGTATAGCACCTTGGTTAGCACCTTCCGGTGCCTCTTTCGTGGCCGTAGGGGTAACGATCTCTCCTTCCTGTGGCTTACCCTTAGGAGTACCCCCCACTAACTCATCTAAAGTTTCCCTAGCTATCTTACCCTCGTTAAAGCGATTAGATATAGCCTTAGTACCACCAGCAAGACTACCACCTAAGACAGCACCCGCTACACCGCCTACAGTAGCAGCAATACCCGTACGTACTGGATCAATATCCGTATCAATTAGGTTATCAATCGTCTCTGTGGCCTTCTGCTCAATACCTTGATGTAAGACACTATCTGCGGTGCCGTACACAAGACCTTCAACTGCACCAATCTTAGCGCCGGTCTTAGCCGCAAGTTTAGTGCTCTCCCTAAGGTAAGAAATAAGAGCAGCCTTAGTAGCTGTCTTAGCCCCCGATTTAGCCAGTAGACCTGCACCTAATGTGCCAATACCAACATACGTAGAGGGGTCTGTAGTTAATGCACCACCAATTTCAAACAGTTGAGCCCAAAAACTTTGAGAACCATCACCGAAGGCTTTAACTCTATCCCAGGTTTCCATCTGGAGCATATAGTCAGTCTTCTCTTGGCGTGTCATACTCTCAAGCGTGAAAGCGTCATATGCTAGGGCGCCTATATTATAATTAATGTAATGTTGCTCACCCGCCCATAACTCTAAAAGTGCCTCATTACTTTTATTACCATGCCTTCTACGTAGAGAAGCCATGAGGTCTTCATTAGAAACCTGTTCCTCATATACAAGGTCTGTTTGTTCTTCTGAAAGCTTAGCTGGCTCCTTAGGCGCTACATAGTTAGCTAGGTTAACTTCTCCTTTGCCCTCAGAATCTCTATACCAAGGTACAGTGGCAGAGTCCCCAGGTGCAAGTTGTACTAAAGGCTGTGTCTCAGGTACAGGTGTAGCAGGGCTCTTCATAAACTCTGGGATCTGGTGCGATATGCCATCAGTGCCTACGAACTTAGATTTGCCTGCTGCAACAGCCTGCACGCCCTCCATGTACATATCCCTAGTTCCAAAGGTTTCTTGTACTATTTTAAACTCTGATTCATTCATCTCCAAACCCCCCATCATATTTAATTAATACTGAGTTAGCGTTGTCCAAGGTCTCTGTTAAATCTGTCGTAGCGCCCATCTTCTTAGTATCCATATATTCACGGTGTACTAAAAGGCTATCAGCAGCTTTTGCATAAGAGCCTTCATTGAATTGACGTACCCAGTTATAGTTTTTACCCGCCTCACCTACTTCCACTAGGCGTACTAAAGTATCCTGGAGTTCCGTGGGCATATCTCTCATAACACCAAAGATTATCTCCGCTTTATTGTATAAAGGAGCCATTTCTTCTTTTTTTTCCATATATTTCATCATTTCCCCGTTACCCAAGACTTAGGCAGCGTAGCATCAACGACACCTGGTGTGCCCCCTGTGTTGCCCCCTGTGTTGCCCCCTGTCTTGACCGTTTTACCACTATTTATTAAGTCAGTGGCCTTTTTACCACTATTTATTAAGTCAGTGGCCTCTTTACTCCAGTCTCTAATCTGCGCTGATGTTAAGTTTTCCCAATGCTGCCCACCGGCAAAAAAACTTTGTAGCTCCCTACTCATAATTTCTATATACCTCTGCTTACGTTGTGCGCCTGCTGCATCAAAGTCCAGTGAATTATAGGCCGTCCTGCCAACCGTATACTTTCCTGCTGATAGGTAATCTTTGTATATACTCTTAGCTACAGAAGCCTTCTCAACTGTAAGTTTTTCATTGTACTTTCGCACAAAGCTCGCAGTGGTCTTGAATTCCTCTTCTGTAAAAAGGTGTTTATTGGCAAATAACTCCGCTTGTGTATAGTCACCAGCTACGATACGAGAGACAACGCGCGCTTCATGAACAGGAGTAGCAACAGTAGCGAAGCCCTTACCGTGAAACGTCTTTATAAGCATTTCCTGCTCTTTATAGCCCTTAGTGGTATAACCGGCTGGATTCTTTTCATGCCACGACAATATTTCAGGTGTTGGCGCACCCTCTATGAGCATACTTAGAAGCGTCTGTTGAGATACACGTTTAGCCTCAGTGGCCGCTTCTTTAGTAAGTGTGTAGACAGCCTTAGCCTCTGCTCTTAAAGAGCTTTCTAATGAGTCAATCGCCTTCCCGTAAGTTGGGTGTGTAGAATAAGCAACGCCGTCTACAGTGGTAATACGTAAATACTTATCAATAGCGCTTTTCCAATCGTAGGTTTTGTCTTCTTGAAATTTCTGTAGAATATTAGCAGCTACTTGATTTACGTACAGCTCACCTTTCCTTCTAGTATTAATATGAGAGGGATAGAAGTTCATCACTTGCTCTTGAAGCTCAACACCCTCCTTACCCGCGGCCATACTACTGATAATAAGATCGGCGCCTACATCCAATTTCGTTTCGTCTGCATCCGCTTGTTCTACCGCAATATACTTTTCATGCTCAGCGCCTATAAGCTGTGAGAGAGTGCTTGAGTAGGCCCTAAAGTAAGATTCGTGCAGGACGGTATTAGCATCCCTCAGTTTATCCAGCGCAGCCTCAGCACTTATGGCGTAGTATTCAGCTCTATCAGCGGCTGTTGTAGGTACTTCGTTACCCGCATCATCCTGCTTGGTCTTAGGTGCGCTATTAATAATCTGAGTAGCTGCTGTCCTACCATTAAACGACCCCGTCGCCGATTGCCGGATATTTGTAATCTTAGCTTTCTTGTCAACATCAGCTTTTACGAAAGTTGTTACGATTTTTTGAGCGACACCCATAGCTTCCGATAATGCCTGACCTGAGGATTTCTCTCTAGTCTCGGCACCAACATTAACCGCTTTTAATGCCTCACTCTTATACGTTCCCAGGTCTGGAGCCGCAGCTATCGGACCTTTCTTTAAATTTGTTCTTTGTTCTCTAGGCATCCTCAGATACTCCTTTAAGTTTACTCATTAAGTTGTTGATTGCTAAGGGTTTTTATTACGAAAAGAGAGAAGATATACTATTTGAAGCCTCCTCCTGTCCCGTAGCCCTGAACACCTGCCATGCCTATTTGAAGGGCTGCTTGGAGTCCTGTTGATTTAGAGTTTTGCGCGGCGGTGATCGCTGAGCGAGTACCTACAAACTCAGCAGTATTCGCCATGCCTATTTGAGCTAACTCTGTGCCTGTTAGGGATACGATGCTCCCTTGTGCTATCCCAGACTGCATGTAAATATTCCCTAAGTTCCTTAGTGCGGAACCTCCACTAGTACCTGTCTCTGCGCCCTGCGCGAGCACTACGCCCTGTTGGTGTAGCGCATCTCTTTTTGCATTTGTAAGTTTTAGACCTGCCGCACGATTAGTCTCTTCCATTTCCATTTGACGCTGGGTATTCATTACCCGCTGTCTCTCAACAGCAGATTTCTGCTGGTCCTTTAAGGCTGCGTTTTTGGCTTTTATCTCCATAGCTTTACTACCTGCTGATAGCGCCACAATGCTTAATGTTACTGGATCACACATACCTACGCTCTCTCATTTTGTTTATCATAATAATCTTCTTTCCTGAATTCAAACTTAAAAAAAGGCACCTCTCTATTCGATAATAAGTATGTCTTCTTATCAAAGTGTGCGCCTAAACGTTTTAGCCAACGTACTGATACGGTGTGTTTACTACTTACGTAATTCATAATAATGTCATAGTTTTCTAGTAGGGAGATTAAGACATCCTCACTATACTGAGCGACATCCTTTTTGTAATACTGGAGCCTGTCATCCGTAAGTAAATAACCTACTCCCTCACCTTCTAGACGTGTTGGAACGACCCCAAAGATCCCCGATACGGTGTCCTCGTACAATATTAAGTACATACTAGGGTTATAGTTTTCTAAGGTAAATCCAATAGTGGCACTATACGGTAGCCCGTTCGCGTCCTCTACCTCTTGCTTATCAGGCTCTTTAAGTTGTAAATCCCTCACCTGGTCGTGGTAGTCATCGTGGTACGCTACTATCTTAATCTTCATAATTTCCCTTAATTGTTATGAAAACACTGGCATTGCCCTCAGAGTCTTCTTCATATGTATACTCTAAGCTCCCTCGTTCTAGCATAACAATGGTGTCAACCATCGTGTCCTCTACAGCACCCTTATAGGACACTTTATGGGTTACCCATAGAGACACAATAAACAATAAATGTAGTACATAAATATCTTCCATACTAGTAGCCTATATTAATTATCCTGCGTTACATACAATACTACTGAAACAAGCCCAATAAGAACTATAAAGAGCGCCATCTTTTACCGCCATCAGTTCTAGTATCTAGGTGTAGGCGATTACTGTAAAGACCGATGCTCACTACATCACCCCATTGGTCATTTAAGTACGCCATTACTTCTCTAGGCTGTACTTGTTCCTTATTCCCAACGAATATCTTAAAGTCAGCAGCGCGACCGTACAGATGTTGGGAACGAGGAGTATGCCAATGACACCTATTACCACCAGTGATTACAAGTACACCCTTATCGTTGTAAGTCTTCTCAAAGAAGTCTACTGTATGCTGAAGTATCTCAACTAATACAGTATCTACTGTGTCAAACCCACACCCACATTCACAAGCCATCTCATGCCGTTCTAGATTTTTTGAAAGCCTCATCCTTTTCCTCTAAGTCATTAGATTTATATGTTATTTCTTAGCATGTCTTTTAATGGATTCAAAGGCACCACCCCCAAAATAAAACCCTATTATCGTGAGCATGATAGGGGATATCCAGAAGTCCTCAAGTACCTGGCGTACTAGTATAGCTTCCTGAGAGCCCGTGAGGGTCATAAAAAGCACTAGGAGGAAGGCACCAATAAAAGTAAAGCCAAAGAGCAGAGCTAGATATCTTTGTGCCACCTTAAAAGGTGCATACGCACTAATTAATGCCACCTTAGCCGCTGTCTTAGCTTCGATCTCTTCTGTTGTTGAAGTATGCATGTTATCAATAAGCTCAAGGCCAGCCTTTATTACTCCGCTAGACCCTAAAATCTTCGCTAGAATACTCATTTGGATACCCTCTCTAATATTTTATCTAGTTTAACGTCTAGCTTCTCTATTACATGAGCTAATCGGTTACGCCCTGAAGCTGCAATATCAGTTTCTCTGTCTAGGCAACTTCTGTAGTTAAATCGTTGATGAAAGTAACACCCGATAGTAGGAGAGCGAGTGTTGTGAGTAGGTGGGCGATGGTGACCTTGCTGCTATCATTTTGCGCCATCTGGTTTTACCCTCGTCTTTACCTTCAAGAGTAAATTAACTAATACGTCACACCACTTAGTGATGACGCGAAACGCCCATCGCTTTAATGCAGCTAATAGTCCAAGCCACGCCATTTTAATAATTTCAAACATTTAATTATCTCCTCGCGTTATTTCAGTTAATATCCCGTAAGTCGTATCAAGAATCGGATGTGCCGTTTCGTCTATACACACACCGTACAAATGTAGATTAGCAATATCATCATCTATTGCTTCTTCGTACTCAGTGTGACGTGCTTCTTTATACGCAATGCCATGCTCTGCATTAATGTAAAACATTACTTACTCCTCATCCTAGCTTTAGCGTGCTTCCCAGTAGTTATGTTATCGTTCATTAGCTTGAGCTAAGAAGAGCGTCTAACTCTTCTTGTGTTGTAACGTTGTCTATCGAAGCCTCTAGCGCATTGCCCGTTTCTCTTAGCACCTCAACTTCACCAAAGATACCGTTAAGGGTATTAAGCATGATTGTCTCGTCCTCACTAATCGTGCCTCTCGTTTCTTTAAGAGTGAGTTGCGTTGCTTTTGCCGTGAGATTTCGTTGATTAACCGCATCACCGATTAATGCAATAATTGACGCGGCTGTCTTCGTGTCAACTTCTGCTATCTTCTCGACTTTAATCGGGGCTAATCGGTTCGCGGCCTTTAGTGCTAACGCATCAGCCCGTAGTGTCTCCGCATCTTCCTTGAGCGTGACTTCACCATTAATGACCGACCAGCAGTAGGATGGGTAGTCGTAAAAGAAGTCGAACGCGACAACGATGTCCGTCAACTCACTCGTACTGCCTCGTACTATCTCACCTGCTTCATCTACGATTAAATACATCAGTAGCTCCCATTATCTAAGCTTTCTGGCGTTGATTTTTTCACAATCAAGCGATAACAAGCACCCTCGCTCGAAGTCAAACTATTGTTTTGCTCCACCCTTATCTTTTGTCCTGCGGTTAACTCAATGCCTCTTCGCTCACGTCTAAAGTAATTCGTGGTGGGTGAGTAATAATAATCCGAGGCCCCGATATACGTCTGACTGCCAGCGGGCATAGACGAAGAATGTCCTGCTGAGTTAGGGTGTTCCAAATCGCGGTAGCCATTAATGAACGAATCCCATGTTGTGCCATTACTATGGGCTATGTAGTAAACCCTCAAGTCAGTAAAATACCCAGAGCTACTGGCCTTCCAGTGCTTCCTGTAGAAATAAATCGTTGCGTCTTCATCGAATGTTAGCTCTTGCAGTATTTTGACAACACCAGAGCCTTGAACATTCGTCCAACCAGTGTCGAGCAGGGTGTCTGATACTACTTCTGTTACTTCTTTTTTAGTGCTTGTTAAAGGCATGATTAGACTCCTGTAATTTCAACGCCATCGGCGTATAGTGAATAAGTAATATCCGTTGGCAGCGGAGTTGCGGGTAGTAGATGAAGGGGAATGTTCGCGATTGAACCATTATTGGGTATAGTGCCTAAACCATCACCAAACTGGCTGCTAATGGTGGTGGTCGATGAGGCGGTCATCGTGTTTGCGTCTATCCACACGAGGTCGGTGGAAGATGGCGAAGGGAAGATGGCGACCCCCGGAGCGATTTCAAGCGCATGGTTGCCGTATTCTGTTGAGACAGAGATGTTGCTACAATTCACAATCGTGACAGTTTCCGTGTTTAGGTCGATAATCATAGCGTTATTAGTGCCAGAGCCTTTTTCCAGAAGGTACGGGACACCATTGTGACCTACGGTGATTAATGCCCCTATTGAATAGCTACCCAGCGTGGGTACGGAGATGGTTGTTGTGTAGCCTGTCGTAACGTTAATTTTGGCTACTTTTGTGTTAGTAGCCCTCTGTCTCACGTAAACGAAGCCGCCATAGTACAGCGTGAAGCTGCCCTGATTGGAATCTTGACCATAAGCTGCTTGGCTCATGGTAATTGTTCCAGCATTTGAGCCATCACTAGCGAGTCGCCGCTCCAGATTCGTGTTGGAGTAGTCGCTTTTACCGTAGAAATATGTGCCGTCAGTACACACACCCCTAGTCGTTGCAGAAAAGCTGGCATTCGTTAAAACACTCGCCCCTGTCACATCGTAGGTATAAACTGTGTTGGAGTCGCATCGCGACCATCTTTTGTTATTGTTTCCATCCAACCATCCGAAAGCACTACTCGCAAACACAGTGACACCACCATTCAAAGGAATAGTGCGAAAGAAATCACTTTCAATCTCATCATAGGTCGCTGGCGACATGCGGTTAGTGGTTGACGTGTTGGTCATCCTTGAAATGCCAGTATAACCAGAAAAGATAAAAGCATCAGCGAGTGGAACATAAGTACCTCCATCACTCGTTGCAATAACGAAATCCAGACTGGAACTCACGTCAACAATCTGACTGCCGCTCAGTGTGTCACTCGCCTCCGTTCCAGCAGTGGCAGGAGAACCCTTAGAAACAGTGAATCCGTCCTGCATAACTGAGCCAGTGACCGTGTATAGAGGGTCGCTTGCTTTAAAGCTTACATTCTTCACGACTGCTTGGCTGGTCGATGTTGTCGTGATGATTGGAAAGGTACGTGTCGCACCAGCACTCACTGCGTTAACATTCTTAAAAACTTTTAATTTCTCTGCCATTTTCTTATTCCTATATGTTGATGTAAGCCATGATAACGGCTTGTGTTGGGATTGAACTAAATCCTAAAATCTTGTTACCATTCAAGTCTAAATCACCACCGAGTTGAGGGGTAGTGTCGTTAACTAGAGCAGAAGCCACATTGGTTAAATTACTACCATCAACCGCAGGTAGTTTCGCACTGCCGTCTAACTGAACAATCTTATTAGCTGTTACACCAATGTCTGCATCAACTACGATTGTTGCATCGTATGCCTGAACAGTTGTACCAATATCCGCATTTTTAAGTAATGGAATACCACCTGCTGTAGCAC
>LWDU01039720.1_pt1 | contig 17221 bp, 14 predicted proteins | sample 727161 | NCBI WGS metagenome assembly LWDU01 (sample SAMN04566230, study PRJNA314399) | hydrothermal vent metagenome | isolation source: deep sea hydrothermal plume seawater | place: Mexico: Gulf of California, Guaymas Basin | collected 2004-07-11
CCGATCGCGATGGTCGCCGGCTATAAAACCTTGCAAATACTGACGGCGGCGGCTTATGCGCAGATGGGGCGCTTGGCGGAGAAGGTAGCCGAGGGTTTGCGGGCAGCTTTTTCTGAGGCGGGCATTGCGGTCCAGGTCGTGGTCGCCGGATCGATGTTTCGGATATTCTTCTTGGATCGGGCGCCGCGCAATTTCCGCGAGGCGGCGAACGATGATGGGCAATTGCAGCGCTGGTTATTTTTTGCGCTGCTCAACCGGGGGATTTATACACGGGTGGGCGGCAATGTATCACTGGTGACGGAAGAAGGGCATGTGGATAAGTTGGTGCAAGAGGTGCGGGAGGTGTTGCAGGCGGTGTGATTGGGTGATTCGCGATTATATGCGGGATCATAAGGATGAGGCGCAGAACTACGCTGAGAAAACCACTACAGGGGGAATGGCCGAATATCTCGAGGGCAAAACTTTATAAGGGCGGTTCTACAAGTGGCGTCTGATGAAGGCTATGGCAGGTGAGCAAGGATAATTTGGTTGCGGTAAAACTGACTCGCCTATTGTAGGTGGCGGGGTGTAACGAAACCTAATAGTGGAAAGAAGCTATACATGAAATATGGTTTGTCGGTCGTGTTATGTGCGTTCGTTATGGCAGAGTGCGCGAGCGCCCAGGAAATAGTCGAATCGCAGGAACACGATTTTCGTGTCGAAACCTTCGCCGAGGGTTTTGGCGTGCCGTGGGGGATGGCCTTTTTGCCAGATGGACGGTTGCTGGTCACCGAGCGCGAAGGGGTGTTGCGTGTCGTCGGCAAGGACGGCAGGGTGTCGGCGCCGATCAAAGGGGTGCCCGAGGTGCGGGCGGAGGGACAAGGGGGGTTGATGGACGTAGCCCTGCATCCGCAATATGCGCAGAATGGCTGGATTTACTTGATTTTTTCCGACCCGTTGCGGGGGCCGATCGGCGGCACCTTGGGCTATACTGCGATCGCGCGCGGCAAGTTGCGCGGCAAGCGTTTGGTATCGGTTGAAGTGATTTATCGCGTGCCTGAACGGTTTTATTCGCCGCACTCGCACCACTATGGGGCGCGCATCGCCTTCGACTGGCAAGGCTATTTGTATTTTGCGATCGGTGACCGCGGCCAACGGTCCCTAGCCCAGCATGTGGAATTGCCTAATGGTAAAGTGCATCGCTTGCACGACGATGGTCGTGTGCCGGAGGACAATCCTTTCGTCGGGCAAAAGGACGCGATCGAGTCGATCTGGTCCTATGGCCACCGCAACCCGCAGGGCTTGGCATTGCACCCGGGCACCGGGCAGTTGTGGGCGGCCGAACACGGGCCGAAGGGCGGCGACGAGCTGAACCATGTGCGCAAGGGGCTCAATTATGGTTGGCCGGTGATTACCTATGGCATCAACTACGACGGTACACCGATTACCGATAAGACCGAGGCTGAGGGCATGGAGCAGCCGCAGACCTATTGGCTGCCGTCGATTGCGGTATGCGGTATCGACTTTTATACGGGAGAAGGTTTCGGCAAGTGGCAGAATGACTTGTTGGTAACCTCGCTGAAGTTCAATCGATTGCACAGAGTGCGGATGGAGGGGGTCGAGGTGGCACACGAGGAAATTGTTTACGAGGGGGAATCGCGGGTGCGCGATGTGCAGACTGGGCCCGACGGCGCGGTCTATTTGGCGGTTGAGGAGCCGGGGCGAATTTTGCGATTGGTGCCGGAGAAATAGGGGTAATATGCTACTTGACACGCAACAACTCGCGGAATATCGAGAACTCGGCTATGTCGTCGTGCCGTGTCCTTTTCCGGCGCAGCTTACGGAGGATTGTCTGCACGCGGTCGAGCAGGTGTCGGTCGATCCGGAGGACAATACCGGCGATACGCGAAAGAACCACTTTCGCTTAGCACCGCAGATTGAGGGCTCCTATTGGAGTGCACTCGACCATTCGTTGCCTTTTCTTAAAATCGAGTTGCACGCGGAGGTCGTCGAGATCGCACGGCAGATCATCGGCGCCGATGATATTTATTATCGCAATGGCGGTATCAACGAACTGGCGCCGGGCCGCGGTTTTTTGTGGCACCGGGATTCGGGTTTTGCCACGCCGGAGTTTATGCACTACTTCTCCGGCGCAGATCGCGCGAGCGGTTGCCTGCGGGTGATTCCGTGCAGCCAGGACGAGGGCCCGGAGGCTTTGGTCGCCGAGGTTGAAAAAAGACGACGGGCGCGCGGTGACGAGGAGCCGGCGACGATGGAAGGGCCAGCGGATGTAGAGTTGGACGGGGAAGTGTCGTTGGAGCTGGGGCCAAATGACTTGCTGGTGCGCAGTTCGCAAATTTTTCACGCGACCTGGAAAAACGACGCGTCGACTGGGCGGCTGATGCACCACTGGCTTTTCCGCGAACCGGAGAGTCCGAACCACCGCTTTCGCTTTGACGATTATCTGACGGACGAATTGCTTGCCGAGTTGACGGATGATCAGCGGCGGGTGCTGTGGTTAGGGCGGGAGTTCGAGTTGGACCCGATCTGGGCTCAGGAACGCGAGCGCGAGTTGGGGCGGGTGCGCTGGTCGACCGTCATTTAGGCACCGCCTAAAAAAACGTCCGGATCGACATCACCCTTTTACATACAGGGCGATTTGTCAGATGCCCTATCCTGCGACATAACCCCCGTCGACCGGAAAGGCGTGCCCGGTAACAAAAGAAGCCGCGTCGGAACACAGCCAGACCACCGCTTCGGCCAATTCTTCAGGCCGTCCCATGCGCCCGATGGGCTGGGCAGAGAGATAGAGCTCCTCGCGCTCTGGCAATTCTGCGATGATCTTTTCGACCAATGGGGTGCGGAAGACGCCTGGGCAGACGGCGTTGACGCGGATATTCTGCTGCGCGAATTCGAGCGCGGCGGTCTTGGTCAGGCCGACGACCCCGTGTTTGCTGGCGACATAGGGTGAAGAGCCGACTAAACCCACAAGGCCGGCGATTGATGCGGTATTGACGACGACCCCGCTACCTTGTTTTAACATTTGTTTGAGTTCGTATTTCATGCCCAGCCAGACGCCTTTGAGGTCGACGGCGATAACGCGATCCCAATCTTCTTCTTCGTAGTCGATCACCGAGGTCCCAACCTTGCCGGGGATACCCGCGTTGTTGAAGGCGCAGTCGAGGCGGCCGTAGCGCTCGACGGTCGTTTGCACCATGGCCTCGACCTGGGTAGCGACGGTCACGTCCATCGCGAAGGCACTGGCTTCGCCGCCGGTTTCGGCGACCATTGTTACGGTCTCATGCGCGCTTTCGAGGTTCAAATCGGCTACCAAGACTTTGGCACCTTCGCGGGCCAGGGCTTGCACGGTAGCGCGTCCGAGACCTGAGCCACCGCCGGTAACCAGGGCGATTTTGTTTTCTACGCGCCCGATCATAGTGTTTGCTCAAGCCCCATAAGCGCCGCATACATTGCCTGTACGGCGGGCAGGGCGATACCGCGTGCTTGCGCGTCGGCGAGCATGGGGGCGACGCAGGCGCTGAACTCGGTGGTTTGGCCTTTTTGGATATCCTGGTAGGCGGAGTGGGTGGTTTGGCTGTTGGCCAAGGGCGATTGCATGACCTGCTCGACGGCGGATTCGAAAGTGCCTTGGGTCCAGGAGGCGACAAGATAGGGGCCGATGTCGAGCAGCGGAATATTGCGGGCTTGCGCCAGGGCGCCCAATTCGCGCACCATGCCGAGATAACCTGCTGCGATCAGCGGGTCACCGAAGATGTCGGCGTTGGTCTTGCGGGCCAGGGTGGCGTAGAGGCCAATGGGGATCCAGCCGACCATCTTGGTCCAGGTGGCCGAGAGGATCGCGCCGGTGGCTTCGGTATTGAGACCTGCTTCTTTGCAAAGCCCGACGAAATAGTCGACGCGCTCTGATGTTGAGCCGTCGAGCTCGCCGAACTGGGTGATGCCGTCGTAGGTCCAGTTGATCAAGCCGGGTGCAGGGCGTTCGCCGGCGACGATGGCCACGCCGCCGATTACTTTTTCGCGACCGAAGGTCGCGCAGAGCAGTTCGTCCTTGATCGTGCCATTTTGCAGCGAGCTGACGAAGTCCCGAACTTCAATATGGGCAGTACTGGCGAGTACGGATTGCGTGTCCTGGGCTTTGACGACATAGAGTATTACGTCGCAGGTTTTGATCTGGCTCGGGTCGTCAACGGCGTTTATGCGGGCTATGGCTTCTCGTCGTCCGGTGAGCTTGAGGCCATTTTTCTTGATCGTGTCTATATGGGGGCCGGGGCGGCCGACGACGGTTATAGAACATTGTCCTTGGTCTCCGAGCAGAGCGGCGTAGATGCCGCCGAGCCCGCCGGGGCCGACGATGACGACTTCTTTCATTGGGCGTCTTCCTGTGCTTGTTGCATGTGTTGGGCGACTTGGGCCGAAAAACGGACGGCGCTATTGTCCTCGGGGGCGTAGCCGACGACCTTGCGGGCGTTGACGAGGCTCCAGAAGGCGTGGTCGTTGCCGGAAATACCGTAGAAAATTTGGAAGGCCACGCCCTCTTTGTCGCGGATGTCGGTGGTTTCGATGCTTTTTATAATGAGCTGGCTGAGGTCGCGCTGGCTGATATAGGCGCCGAGTGCACGACGCACGCAGGTCAGGTCACCAGGCGCGCAGCGGTCAACATCGGTTTCGCGGGGGCCGCCGATGCGGACTTGGATGTTTTCGAGCGGGCGGCCGTTGACTCTGCCGACGGCGAAGACAAAGCCGAGATGCTCGTAGCTTTCTTTGGCCCATCCGTAATAATTGTCGGAAAGGGCGCGTTCTTCGGGGTCGATCGTGTCGCGTTGCCTGGCGAGGATCAATGGCTCGTAATAATCGGCGGCGTGGTTCGAGCTGGCGACGACGACGCGGCTGACATTTTCTTCTAAGGCCGTCTGATAAATATTGTAGGCCATGGCGACATTGGCCAATTCCGGCGCGAAACCCTGTTTTGGGTTGGGGCTGCCTACAAAGGCCATGTGCACGATGGCGTCGGCGCTTTGGAAGTGGTGGCGGTAGGCGTCGCGATTGTTATCGGTGAGATCGGCGATGTGGATGTCGGGTATTTCATTGCCCTGGCGGTCGGTGTTGCGCACGTCGAGCAGGGTGAGGTTGTATTGTGCGCGCAACGCCGGCAGCACGAGCCCGGCGATCGTGCCGGAGGCGCCGGTGAGCACTACTTTTTTGCGATTGGGCATGGGGTGTTTCCCTTGTTTTTTTAGTGAGTCAGGTCTGCGTCCAGGCCAAGTTCAACAGGTGTTTAGCGATGCTAGAGGTCGCGTGCCTAATATGGAGCAGATCGTCTGTCGCCGCTAACTATTTGCCGCACATAAGGCTGTAATATATAGCACGGCGATTGCCAGAGGCGCCCCTTTTCTTTTTGCGCTTAGTCCTTATTTTTGCTGGTCTCCCCCAGAGTTTCATCGATTGACACCCAACAAAATTATACCACTGAAGGATACCTGATGCACGAGCAACACGTTGCCCAGATTGCCGCCGAACTCGGATTGCGGGCCGAGCAAGTAGTCGCCACGATCGAGCTTATCGACGCCGGTGGAACAGTGCCTTTTATCGCTCGCTACCGCAAGGAGGCCACGGGTCTTCTGGACGAAGTGGCGATCACCGATATACGCGATCGCCTGCAGCAATTGCGCGAGCTGGACGGGCGCCGCGAAACCATTCTAAAATCCTTAGAACAGCAAGAGGTGCTTTCCGATGAGTTGCGCGATAAGGTTATGGCGGCGAAGACCTTGAGTGCGCTTGAAGATATTTATTTACCCTATCGGCCGAAACGGCGGACTCGGGCGACGATCGCCCGCGAGAAGGGGTTGGAGCCATTGGCCGAACTAGTTTTTGTGCAAGCCGACGACAGCGACCCGCTCGCCGTCGCCGAAGCCTATATCGATGCCGAGCGCGATGTGGCGGACGGCGATACGGCCTTGGCCGGTGCGCGCGATATTATCGCCGAGTGGATCAACGAAAACCCGGAAGCTCGTGCCGAGATGCGCGACCTTTACGAAAATTATAGTATTTTGCGCAGCCGGGTGATTGCTGGTAAAGAGCAGGAGGGCAGCAAATATCGCGATTATTTCGAATGGGAGGAGCCCTTGGCCAAGGCACCGTCGCACCGCGTATTGGCGATACGGCGGGGCGAAAAGGAGGGATGTTTGAGCATGCGTGTCATTGGCCCGGAAGATCAATGTTTGGCGGTGCTCGACCGCCTCGCCGTCAAGGCAGAGAACGCCTGCGGCGAACAGGTGCGACAGGCGGCGCACGACGCCTATAAACGCATGCTTTCGCTGTCGATGGAAACCGAGATGCGCGTCGAGAGCAAGGTGCAAGCTGACGAAGAGGCCATTCGCGTATTTTCCGAGAATCTGCGGCAGTTGTTGTTGGCGCCGCCGCTCGGCCAGAAGAGCGTGCTGGCGCTGGATCCGGGTTTTCGCACCGGCTGCAAACTCGTATGTCTCGACGCCCAGGGTAATTTGCTGCACGATGACGTAGTGTATCCGGATCGCCATCAGGCCGAAGCAGAAAAAAAGCTCAAGGCGTTTTGTGCCAAATACGCGATTGAGGCTATTGCTATTGGCAATGGTACTGGCGGCCGTGAGACTGAGACCTTTATACGCGGTATTGGCTTGTCGTCGTCGATACAGATCGTGATGGTTAACGAAAGCGGGGCGTCGGTTTATTCGGCGTCGGAAGTGGCGCGTGCGGAATTCTCCGATTACGATCTGACGGTGCGCGGCTCGGTGTCGATCGGTCGGCGTTTGATGGACCCCTTGGCGGAGTTGGTCAAGATCGACGCCAAGTCGATCGGCGTTGGCCAGTATCAGCACGATGTCGAACAACCTGCGCTCAAACGCAGCCTCGACGACGTGGTGGTTTCCTGCGTTAATAGCGTCGGTGTTGAGGTCAATACCGCCAGCGAGCAATTGCTCTCCTATGTATCTGGCTTGGGGCCGCAATTGGCGCACAATATTGTCGAGTACCGCCGCGCGAACGGTCCGTTTGCCTCGCGTGAAGCGCTGAAGAAGGTCGACCGGCTCGGTCCGAAGGCCTTCGAGCTGGCGGCGGGTTTCTTGCGCGTTCGCGGCGGTGCGAATCCCTTGGATACCAGCGCGGTCCACCCCGAACGCTACAAGCTGGTTGCATCAATGGCGGGTGACTTGGGTGTTGGTGTTGAGGAGTTGATACAGCGCGAGGATTTGCGCCGCAATCTCGACTTGCCGCGCTATGCTGGTGAAGATGTCGGTCTGCCGACCTTACAGGATATCGTCGAGGAGTTGAGCAAGCCCGGCCGCGACCCACGCGAGGAGTTCAGCGCCTTTTCTTTTGCCGATGGCGTGGAGAAGATGGAGGATCTGCGGGAGGGGATGAAACTGCCGGGCATCGTCACCAATGTCACGGCCTTCGGCGCCTTCGTCGATATCGGGGTGCACCAGGACGGCCTCGTGCATATCAGCCAACTCGCCGACCGCTATGTCAAGGATCCCAACGAAATCGTCAAGGTGCAGGAGCAGATTGAGGTGCGGGTCGTCGAGATCGACCTCGAACGCAAGCGCATCGCACTATCAATGCGCAGTGAAGAGAGCGCGGAGGAAAAGACGGCGCGGGTCGATAGGGCTAAAGAGGGTGGGGAAAATACCGAAAAAAAGCAACGTGCGAAGGCGCGGCCTCAGAAAAAAAAGCCGCAGCAGCGCGCGCAGAAGGTCGCTACACCGTCTAAGCCGGACACGGCTTTTGGCGATGCCTTGCGACAAGCCAGATCGAAGAGGAAGTAGGCGCTGGCAGCCGATTAAAGCGATGAGACGGATGTTGCGGCCTGCTTGAAATCTGAACGCCTCGTTGGTTTGTCGATTCCGCTTGTGGTATCGCGCTGTCTCGGGCAGACGAGACCATGTACTAGTGAATCCGATACGGGTGGTTTATAGTATTCTAAGGTTGATTTATTACTCGGTGATAAACTCTGCCAACATCGAGAGATTCTGTTGTGCCGGCGCGTAGTCCGGATCGATAACCGTCACCCGGTGAAATCGCTACTGGACAATTTGGCTGCGATCTCATAGGAGTCCGTCGCCTGTCGCCATTGTTGCCGAGTATAAAAACTGTGCCCGGTAAATCTGTAGATGGTACCGGTCATTTCTCGGTAGTGTTCCTCCGCTGCCGGGCCCAAAGCCGCATTGCGCTGGAATTCTCTGGCGATGGCTTGCCGTGCCCTTTGCGCGACTGCGGGATCCGAATCGAAGGAGTTGATGGCATATTCGAGGGTGAGCAGTCGATCGTCGTCGGGCAAGGCTGTGCGAGCTGCCGCCAGAGTCGAGTCTACTGGGTCGCCGATACTTAAGATCATATTGCACAGCCGAAAATATATACTGCCGATCGGCAGTATGTCTCCGCCTTGTCGTATGGCTCGTCCAACTTGGGCGATTCCAGCTTTTTTCTCGCCGTCTATCCATAAATAATACCCTGCCCGGTAGAGATAATAATTGTCTAAAACGCGCAATCCGGAATAGCTAAAAAGCATCAACGCGATCATTGACGGGTATATTAAGTGTCTGCCAAATATTCTGGATGCATAGCACAGACCCCAGGCGATACACACTGACGATCCAGCGGTAGCTAAATATAGGTAGCGGGACATAACTTCCGGCCAACCAAATACGGNAGATGGGAGAACGTTAAGAGTTTGCTGGTAAACCAGAAGAGTTGCTTTGTTAGGCCGAGAATGGAATCGAAACCGGCCGCTGCAGTGGATAACATGTCCAATGATCGCTGAGCGTTGGTATGTTGGGGTGTTAATTTCACCGCGGCTATACTTAGGCTGAGCAAAAAAATGCTTAATGGGATGATGTCTTGCAGAATCTTGCGCCGATTATTTCCGCACAGCGTAGACCAATACAGGCAGAAGGGTAATACGGCAATCGCCCCGATGTGGCTGAGTACGCCGCATCCGAAAAAAACCAGGCGCCGACTATCCATATTTTGCCGCCTGCGGCAACCAGTTGGACATAGCAGGTCATGCCCAGCAAAACCAGGACTAGCGCCAACGGATAATCTATGCCGGAGAAATGGTAGACGGCATAGAAATGTCCGATGTTGGCCAAAAAGAGGAAGCTGGCTGAAAAACATAGCAGCAGGTCTGCAGCCATTTTCCGCAGCAGGGCCGCGAGGAGTATGGCTGCTAGCGTGTGTAGGCTGATTCCCGCAACATGTAGCAAATGCGGGTCGTCTCCACACAACAATGAGGCAAGCCACTTGGCGAGTTCGGCTACGGGACGTCCGGTAATTTGTGCTTTGTGCGGGGATGAAAAATACCCCAGGTCATTGCTGATAAGCGCGTTGTCGCGAAGGGTCTCCGCGTCGTGCTCGGCCAATCCCATTTTGACCACTGGCGCAAAAAAAAGCCCTGAGGTCAAACAGATCAGCAAAAGAAAAATGGCCCAAGTTTTGTATTGGCCCGGTAGATCAGCTAGTGGACTCGGCATGGTGTCGCCTTCCACAAACGCTGCGATAAAATGTTCCATAAATCAGGGTGCGTTGCGCTCGTCGACGCTCTTGGTGCTGGTACAGAGGACGCGTCCAGGGCCGCTGAGGGCGTTGATAAAGGCCGCGCTTTGCGATGCGGTGATGTTTTTCGAGCAGGGCGATAGCTTCGTCATGTAGGCCGATATACGGCAGCAACTCGGCATAGTCGACGTAGGTGAAAAAAGAACGGGTGCTGTTGCGGTTTTGCTATAGGCCTTGTTGGTATTGTCCCGCGCGCTTAGAGAACTTGATAAGGACGGAGTGTTTCTACGGGTGTTTCGATTGCCGGCGATTGAGCCCGAAGGAGGGTGGGGCGAGGATAAACAAGAGAAGGACTAGGGTGTGTTTGCACATAGGGAGAACATGATTTAATAGGTGAATATGGTCAAGAAAGTTGATTGAGGGTGATGCTCGGCGTATTCTACTCCTGTGATATGTTCTGCCTGCAGCATAAATTTTGCTTGGCTAAAGTAATACGCTCTACAAATAAGAAGGTGATTTGAAATGCTCGATGATCTCTACGATGTAATTATAGAAAAAGATATTATGGTGGAGATGCGGGATGGGGTACGGCTAGCGACGGATCTGTATTTCCCCGCGCGGAATGGGATAAAGGTGGAAGGGAAGTTCCCTGCTGTTTTTCACCGCACGCCCTATGATAAAAGCGATGTCGAGCGCAATGGGGGCTACGGGCGCTTTTTTGCTCGGCGGGGTTATGTGGCGGTTTATCAGGATTGTCGGGGGACCTATCGTTCGGAGGGCGACGTCAATTTTCTGGTGCCGGAGGCGGAGGATGGCTACGACGCACTCTTGTGGATTGGCGAACAGTCCTGGAGCGATGAGAAAGTCGGCTCTTGGGGGACGTCTTGGTCGGGCTGGACCCAGACGGCGATGGCGGCGTTGGGGCCGAAGAACTTGGCGGCGATGGTGCCCAATATGAGCGGCGCCGACGCGCACGAAGCGTCCGTACGGCAGGGCGGGGCGCTGGAGTTGCGCTTCTTGGCGTGGGCGTTTTGGCATTCGGCGGCCAATACGCAAGCCCGGCTCAAGGCCGATCCGGCCGTCGATGGGGCGTTGAACCTCGGTGCACCGAGCTTCGCCGATTGGTTGCAGCGGATGCCGATCCGCAAAGGGCAAACGCAACTGAAGCTTGTTCCCGCCTACGAGAAATGGGCGTTGGATTTGTTGACTCGGGCTGATTACGACGAATACTGGCAGCACCCGAGTTATGCGCCGGCACTTTTCTGGCCCGCGTTCCCGGATGTGCCGATCTTGATTATCGGCGGTTGGTACGACTCTTATACGCGGTCGACCTGCCAGAATTACGTCGGACTCGCGGCGCAGAAAAAGGGACCGGTGCGTATGCTGATGGGGCCGTGGACGCACGGTTCGAATACACTGGAACTGAGTTTTGCCGGGGATGTGGAATTCGGCGAGGAAGCGGCGCTCGACAGTTTTCGCGAATTACATCTTCGCTATTTCGACCGGGCGCTCAAGGGCGTCGACAACGACGAATCGTCGGCGCCGCCAGTACGCATTTTCGTGATGGGCGGTGGTGGCGGATATCGCACGAGTGCTGGGCGGATCTTTCACGGGGGCCATTGGCGCGATGAGACCGAGTGGCCGCTGGCGCGGGCGCGGTATACGGAATATTATCTGCACGAAGATGGGGATCTGTCGACGGGAAAACCGGTAGCCGACGGTGGCGATACGGTCTATCGTTTCGACCCTGCTAAGCCGGTGCCTTCGATTGGCGGCAATGTCTCGTCGCTCGCCGATATGGGGCCTTTGCCGCCGGGCGTGCCCGATTCGACGCATGCGCCGTGGCGGGCGCGTATGGGCCAACTGTTGGAACCGGGCGGTTTCGACCAGGTAGAAGCCCCGCATTTTTTCGGCTGCGCGCCGCCCTATCTGCCGCTGGGCTCCCGGTCCGACGTATTGGTTTTCGCGACGGCGCCGCTTGCAGCGGATGTGGAGATCACCGGGCCGATCGAGGTTAAGTTATGGGTCTCATCGACGGCGCCGGATACCGACTTCACCGCCAAGTTGATCGATCTTTACCCACCGAGCGAGTGGTATCCGCACGGCTATGCGCTCAACCTGAACGACAGCATCGCCCGGTTGCGCTATCGCAACGGGCGCGAAAAGGGCGAGTTATTGCCGCCGGGCGAGATCGCGTTATTGACAATCAATCTCTATCCGACGAGTAATCTCTTCGCCGCTGGGCATCGGATCCGCCTCGATATCTCTAGTTCCAATTTCCCCCGTTTCGATGTCAACCCGAACACTGGGGATGCTATTGGCAAAGAGCGTCGGCGGGTGGGAGCGGACAACAGGGTGTATCACAATGCGGCACGAGCGTCGCATATTGTGCTGCCGATCGTGCCGGCAAAAAAATAAAAAAAGGAAATGCAGTTCGAATGATGAAGTTAAGCCTGATGGCGGCCTTTTTTGACATGGCGGACGACGAGGACCGTTATTCGCCGATAGCCAATGAAATCGCCGCGCGCTGGCTTGGGTTCGACGCCGATGTTACGCATTTTCGCTCGAGCGCAAATTTTGTTTTTTCGGTCGCAGCCAAAAAGGCTTATTTCCTGCGGTTTAGCCACGAAAGCGAACGCGATATTTCCCATATAGAGGCTGAACTGGACGCTATCGAGTCTTTGGCGGAACGGGGCATTCGGGTCGCGCGGCCGGTCGCGGCCAAGTCGGGTGGTCGCGTCGAGCGCGTCGAGACGGCGTTAGGCGTGTTCCACGCCGTGCTTTTTGCAGGATTGCCCGGCGAGCACCGCAACTTCGACGATTTGCACGAAGCGGATTTTAAACGTTGGGGTAAAGCGCTTGGAAAGCTGCACGTGGCGAGCTTGGACCTGGACGTGGACCGCCCGAGTTGGACCGAGCAGTTGGCGGGTATTCGGCGGCTTATCCCGGCCGAAGAAGAAAGTGCCTTGAGCGAATTAGCCTATGTTGAACAGTGGCTCGACGGGTTGGACTGCGCACCGGACGAATTCGGACTTATTCATTTCGACTTCGAGATGGACAATTTGCTTTGGCAGGATGATGAGGTCGGTATCGTGGATTTTGACGATTGCGCGTATTATCCCTTTGCGGCGGATATCGCTCTGGCGTTGAGGGATCTCTGGGAGGACAAGGTGGCCCTGATAGACTTCGAGGACGAGCGTTTGCAAACTTTTGTCGCGGGCTACCGCGAGGCCAAAGCGCTTAGCGAGGAAGGGTTGCGGCATTTGCCGCTTTTTATGCGGCTGAGTAACCTCGTGTCTTTCGCGCGGACGTTTTGCTCGCTTGCGGAAGGGCCGTTGCGGCAAGAGCCGGTATGGACGGCGGAATTGCGTCAAAAATGGGCGACAGGGCTTGAAGACGACCGCCGGGATTTTGTCGAGAGTCCAGTGCGCCTTTTCGTATGAAAAGATACGACATGGCGAATTGGTTGACGCGACTATTATTGGGCTCCGATCGCGGCAAGACGACGGGATAGAGTGGACCGGTCGAGGTCGCCAGCTACGAGACGACCGCAAGGAGTCTGCAGTATGGTGACCTCGAAAAAGGGACCAGTACGACAACGGGCAAGGGACAAAGGGTGAAGGTTTACTATACCGGCTGGTTGAGTCATGGCAAGGAGTTTGACAGTTCGGTTAAGCTTAATAAACCCTTTATCTTTGAACTCGGTAAGCGGCAGTTGAAGGTGCCGCCGCAGTTGGCTTATGGGGCGGTGGACAGTCTGCCGGTGGTGCCGAAGAATGCGACTCTTGTTTTTTTGGTGGAATTGCTGGCGATTCTATGAGGCGAAGGAAGCGCTAGTTGGGTTGGTGCTCTGGGCCAACTTGCGCGAGAACAAGGTGTTGCTATTGCGCAAGACAAATGTCCTGGACAAAAACCAGTTCGGGCATTGTGAGTTCGAACTTACGATGCACGCTGAAGTCAGGGTAACAATCGCGTCGTTCCACGGTCCGACGGTCGATCTGTTCTTTGCCGACAAACAAAATTTTGACGAGTTGCAGAAGGTGATGGCGGGGACCTTGCCGTTCGCCAAGCTTGACTTCGACTATTTTAAATATTTGTCGCGGCCGAATTAAGGGGAGAGTTCCAGTCGGACTGGGTTGAATTAGGCCCGAAAACTTATTATATAATCGTCGAGAATTCGAATTTTGGTGTGGCGGCACCGCCTGTAGATGCCGTTGATGATCGCGTTAGTTTTACCGTCGCAGTGGAAATGCGGAGGTAGGTTGTAGCGCTGCGGATTTTGCGATGTATCTAGGAGGAACTGCGGTGGAAGCGAGTATAGACTGGTCTGAATGGGAGCCCAAACTGCGCGCTTTAATCGTCGATGATGAAGCTGGCGATGCGGCACACGACCTATTGCATATAGAGCGGGTGGTCGCCAATGTGCGGAGATTGGCCGAGGAAGAAGGGGCCCGGTTGGCAGTTGTCGTCCCGGCGGCCTATTTGCACGACTGTGTTGTGGTGCGCAAGGATTCACCCCAACGCGGTCAGGCCTCGCGGTTAGCTGCGCAACGAGCGGGGGTATTGCTGGCCGAGGCGGGTTATCCCGCCGGTTTTCTACCGGCTATTCGGCACGTGATCGAAGCGCACAGTTTTTCAGCGCAAATCGAAGCCCGCACTCTGGAGGCGAAGGTGGTCCAGGACGCCGATCGTTTGGAGGCGTTGGGGGCGGTGGGCATCGCGCGGTGTTTGCAGACCGGCGGGGCATTGCAACGACCGCTCTACGATGCCGCGGAACCTTTTCCGCAACAGCGTATTCCAGACGATTTTGAGAATTCTATCGACCACTTCTTTGTAAAATTGCTCAAGCTGCCCGCGACGATGCAGACGGCAAGCGGGAAGCGTGAGGCGGTGAGCCGAAAAAACTTTATGTTGCTTTACCTGCAACAGTTGGGGCGCGAGATCGGCGTGGTCGGGCCGCAGTCGTGCTTATTGGACGATGATGGATATAACACGAGATAATACGACCGGTGTTGACGATCGCGTATCGCCTCGGGCGACGGTCCCGTGCTTATTGGTATTGCTCGCGCTATCATTGATTGTTCTCCAGTATAAGACACTGGCCAAGTTCGGCGCGTTGCCGCCAGGGCGCAGTTTCGCCGGCCCGCTGCGCTATTATCAGGCGGTGGCTGAACGAGTGGCGTTTGATTTTTTCGACGGCTTACTTTTGGCGTTGGTGCTCATCGCCGGAGTGGCGCTCATTGGGCTCGAGGTCTATGGTCGCCAATTGAGCCGTTTTCTCGCTGTGGTATTTCAGCGCGAAGCGCGGACGCGTTTGCTGCTTTTGCTCTTCAGTGCAGTCAGTGTCCGCTATTACTTCTCCGTAGGTGAGTTCAGTTGGGCCGGTGACGCGCCGCATCATCTCGCGCTGGCCTGGGTTACGGCCGAGTCGTTGTCGCATTTAGAGATCCCGATCTGGACGTATTATTTCGGCGCGGGTTCCCCATATCTTCAGTTTTACGGCCCGCTGTTTTTTTTGCTGACGGGGGCGGTCGACCTGCTCTTTGGCGATATATACCACTCGATCAAACTGGTGCTGGGCATCGCGCATATGTTCTCGGGTTTTGGCCTGTATCTTTTGGCGCGCCGGTTGGGGTGCCGTCGCGCGGCGGCTCTGTTAGCCGGTTTGGCCTATGTGCTTTGTTTTTGGCATGTGCAACAGGTGTTGGTCATGGGGCGTTTCGCGCTGGGCATTTTTTATGCGCTATTGCCCTGGCCCTTTGTCTGTTTCGAGCGCTTGCGGTCGAGCCAACGGCCATTGGCTTGGGCTTTTGCCGGTGGGGTGGCGTTGTCGGCGCTGGTGTACACGCATCCGGGCTACGGTTTTTTCGCGTTGGTCCTATTCGGATTCTATGCCGCATGTCGGTTTGTGAGCGTGCGGCCGACGCGTCGCAGACTCGGCCACGGCGCGGCGTTATTGGGTGTCGGGTTGGTCTTGAGCGCCTATCTACTCTTGGGTATGTTGCTCGAACGCGGCGATACCGGGTTGGGGGAAATGGATTTTGGTTTGGTGCTGGGGGGCAAGGGTGCCGGTGCTGGTGTGCCGGACCCGACCTGGCAGCACTTGCTCGTTTGGTCGAATTATCGCTTCTGGCTCTTTGCTGCACCGAGCAACTGGTACGGGGGCTATTTGGGCATTAGCGTCGTTATGCTGGCGGTGGTGGGCTTGTGTTGGGTGTGCAAGCGGCGGTCGTTGTGGGCGGTGGGCCTATGTTGTATTGCGGCGTTGGCGTTGGTCTTCGGCCATGGGGCGCCGCCCTTGCGCTATATCGAAGTCGTGCAGGCGATGAACTCGGCGCGCTTCCTGCTCTTTGTCGCTTTTTTCCTCGCGTTGTGTTGCGGGTTCGGCGCGCGCGCGTTGCAGCTTCGGTTTAGGGGCATTTTTGCTGTCTTGTTGCTGGCGGTATGTATCGACTTGGGGCCGACGACCTTGCAACAGCCCTATGTGCTAGCGGGCACCGACGATCTCGATAACCCCCAGACTATGTGGTATCGCTATCGGACGGACGCGTCCGCGTTTCGCTCGCGTGGCGAGTTGCCGCCTTATCGCATGAGTTGGTTGCGCGGTGCGGTGTCGCATTTTACGGCGGTGGGTTTTTTGCCCTTCGCTTCGCGGGTGCCCACGCCAGATATCCTGCTTAGCGCCGATTTGGCACCGGGGCGGCTCTTCAGCCAGCCATTACTTGATTTTACGAGTCATATCGTCGGGGCGGCGGATCGCTTCGAGGGTGTTGAGAAAAGTCCGTCCTTTATTTTGGCCAAGGCTGGTTTCGCGATGCTCAATGTCCGCCATCTGTTGCTGACCTGGAGCGACGGCAGTATTCGCCCCTTGCAACTCGCTGACGACAGCCCGGTGCTCGTCGCATCGCGTATCGAGGGGTATACTCTCGAGGAATTACAGCGCATACCCTATGCAGAAATGGCCGGGCGGACCCCGTTGTCTGCACAGGATCCGGATGAGCGGGCCGTGCTGCGGGCACTGTGGACGATAGAGAAGACAGGCGTCGATATTGGCAACAAGCGAGCGGCGCGGATTCTGTTGCAGGGCGGCGATACGCGCGAATTGCGCGGGCGGCCGGAGATCGAATTACTCGAACACCGGGTCGAAAATCAGCGCGTAGAGTTGCAGGTGAAGACCTCGGCTCCCTGTTTCGTCCGGTTGGCTTATGCCTATTATCCCCATATGGATGTATTGGTTAATGGCGTTAAGGTGCGCCCGATGCAGACGGTCGGCGGTTTTATCGCCTTGGAATTGGGCCGGGGGCGGCAGCGGATCGAGTTGTTGCCGCGCTTGTCGCTTTTGCGCACGGGGCTGTTGTGGTTGAATGGGTTGGTGTTGTTGCTGGGGGTTGTTTTGATCGGATACGAAGATCGTCGGATGAAAATGAAATAACAATGGGAGATCGATATGGAGCGGTTGCAGTTGGCCTTGATTGGCTGTGGGGGTATGGCGGGAGCGCATGTGCGTGGTCTCGAAGAGTTGTGGAAGGCGGGGATTCGCGATATACAGGTGGTGGCTTGTTGTGATGTGGTCGAAGATAGTGCTGAGCAACGGGCGGCCGAAATCGCCAAGTTCCAGCGGCGCAAACCGGCGGTATACACCGACGTGGGTAAGATGCTGGCACGGGCCAAAAGCATCGAGGCGGTGGATATCTGC
>LWDU01040497.1_pt1 | contig 17211 bp, 9 predicted proteins | sample 727161 | NCBI WGS metagenome assembly LWDU01 (sample SAMN04566230, study PRJNA314399) | hydrothermal vent metagenome | isolation source: deep sea hydrothermal plume seawater | place: Mexico: Gulf of California, Guaymas Basin | collected 2004-07-11
TAGAGCTTCAAGGCTGAGTCCTGCACTTGTGGCTATTTTCTCTTGTCGACTTTTTTTCGACAAGGAACCGGAACCGTCGAGATACGACTGGGTTCATTCTATTGTCTCCGATTGTTTCGGAGATATCCACTTGGTCGCCGGGCGTTCGCGTTCGGCGGCCTTTTTTTCGGTTACGTGCTGATTGACCGAAGTCTATGGCCAGGAGGGTTATTGAAGCCTAAAATACCTACAGTGGCCGACCGCCCATTTCGTTTACCGTGATTTCAATCATCCTGCCTCCACGTTCGGGACCCGCTCATAATGTCGTGCTCCACCTACCGCCAACGTTTTTTCTGCTTGATCGCTGTAATCCTGCTTCTCGCTGGTCACCGGTCAGCAACGACAATCTATGGGCAAGCCAAGGACCTTGCACCGACCGACGCCGCACAACCAGCGGATGACGAGCCCGCTGGATCTGTGCCCGATCAGTTCCTCTCGGGCGTAAGGCAATTGACCTTTGCCGGCAAACGGGCTGGCGAGGGCTACTTCAGTGCCGACGGGACAAAGATGGTGTTTCAGAGCGAGCGGGAAGCTGGCAACCCGTTCTATCAGATTTATCTATTGGATATGGAGACGGGCGACACTGAACGTATTTCGCCTGGCATTGGCAAGACGACCTGTAGTTGGATTCATCCGTCGGGCAACCAGGTTCTTTTCGCATCGACGCATGCCGACCCCGAATCGGTCAAGAAGCAGCAACAGGAGTTGGAAATCCGCGCCACAGGCGAGCAGCGTCGATATGCGTGGGACTACGACGAACATTTCGATATCCACATCTGGACTCGCGGCGAGGCCGACTACAGAAACGCCACCAAGGCTCGCGGTTACGACGCGGAAGGGTCGTGGTCACCCGATGGGAAGCAGATTGTCTTTGCCTCGAACCGCGCCGCCTACACGAAGAAAATGGACGCAGAGTTAACAAAGAAGTTTGAAACCGACAAGTCGATCATGATCGACTTGTACATCATGAATGCCGATGGATCGAATGTCCGACAATTGACCGATACGTTGGGTTACGATGGTGGTCCTTTTTTCTCACCTGATGGCAAGTCAATCTGCTGGCGCCGATTTAGCGAAAACGGAGCGACGGCGGAGATCTATACGATGGATCTTGCCAACGGTAAAGCAAAGAAGTTGACCAACCTTCAGGCAATGTCGTGGGCGCCGTACTACCATCCGTCCAGCGAATACTTGATTTTCACAACCAACCTGCACGGCTTTGCCAACTTCGAACTGTACCTGGTAGATGCGGAAGGAAAGTCTGATCCGGTGCGGGTCACCAATACTGCGGGTTTCGATGGCCTGCCGGTATTCCTGCCCGATGGTAATCGTATGGCTTGGACGACCAATCGAGCCGAAAGCAAATCGCAAATCTTCATTGGCACATGGGACCATGTGGCCGCGTTGGCAGCAGTAAAATCCAACCGACGCGACAGCAAGGATTCGAGCAGACTGGCGGCCACCGAATCGGCGCGATCAACGGTTACTAGTTTTGCAGCGGCCGACATTTTTCGCCATGTAGGATTCCTCTGTGACCCAGGATTAAAGGGAAGAATGACAGGAAGCGAGGGAGAGAAAAAGGCAACACTGTACGTCGCCGCTTACATGGATAGTTTGGGCCTGGAGGCCGCGGGCGACGACGGGTGGTTCCAGCCATTCAACTTTACTGCCGGCGCAGCGTTGGGTCCGGATAACCGGCTCACACAAGGCGATAGCCAATTCGTTATCGACAAGCAATGGCGGCCTGTCGCTTTTTCGAAAACGGGAGTGGTGGAACCCGCCGCAGTCGTCTTCGCAGGTTACGGGCTGGTCGCTCCCAAAGACGGCAAGAACGAAGAATATGACTCGTATGTTCACCTGGATGTCAAAGACAAATGGGTTGCCGTATTCCGCTACCTCCCCGACGAGATCTCACCGGAACGACGACAACACTTGGCTCGTTTCTCACACTTACGATACAAGGCCATGCAGGTTCGCGAGCGTGGGGCAAAAGGGCTAATCCTGGTCAGCGGTCCGACGTCGAAGGTCAAGAACCAGCTCATTCCATTGCAATTTGATGGCTCGCTGTCTGGATCAAGCCTACCTGTCATCTCTGTTACCGATGCAGTAGCCGCCGACTGGTTCAAAGCCTGTGGCAAGTCGCTGGAAGATACGCAGAAGCGCCTCGACACGGGTGAGATGACAATGGGCTTTGAACTCAAAGGCGTGCAATTGTCGGCAGAAATCAACGTCGAGCAGATCAAACGCGAGGGTCGAAACGTGCTCGGAATGCTACGCGTTGCCGACCGACCAACGAGTCAAATCGTCATTGTGGGGGCGCACATCGACCACCTGGGGCAGGGACCCAGTTCGTCATCGTTGGCGCGTGAAGATGAGCGAAACGGTATTCACTTCGGTGCCGACGACAATGCCTCTGGGGTCGCCGCCATGCTCGAGATTGCTCAGTATCTGGCAGAACAAAAGGAGAAAGGTGTCAAGTTTGAACGCGACATTCTGTTTGCAGCCTGGTCTGGAGAAGAGCTGGGTTTGATTGGTTCGAGCAAGTTTGCCAGCCAACTCGACGAAATCATGTCGCATGCACACGCCCACGCCGTCAATGACAAGGCACCGAAAGAGCAACCGGACAAGAACGAGGGTGGCGATTCAGCTACCGACGCTGGACCGGCCAACGGCCATACAGCACCGGGGTCGTTGTATCCGTATGTCGCAGCTTGCCTCAACCTCGATATGGTCGGTCGACTGGAAGAGAAACTGATCCTTCAAGGAGTTGGATCATCATCGGTATGGAGAGGCGAAATTGAACGACGAAACATTCCTGTCGGGCTGTCAATCACGATTCAAACGGACAGTTATTTGCCGACCGATGCCAGCACGTTCTTCATGCGGGGGGTGCCGATCTTGTCTGCATTCACCGGCTCGCACAGTGATTATCACACACCTCGGGACACACCCGACAAATTGAATTATGAGGGAGCCGCCCAGATTGCTCGTCTCATGGGATTGATCGGTCGCTCGTTGGCCATGCGTGCCGAACCGCCAGACTTCGTTGCTCAAGACCGGCCAGAAAACCAGCCTCGAGCTCGTCTCCGCGCCTACCTCGGGACAATTCCCGACTATGCAGACGAAGTCAAGGGACTCAAATTATCAGGTGTCTCAAAGAATGCACCAGCAGACAAGGCTGGGCTGCGAGCGGGAGATGTAATCATCGAACTGGCCGGACGAAAAGTAGAGAACATCTACGACTACACCTATGCCATTGAGGCGCTAAAAATTGGTCAAAAGGTCAAAGTCGTTGTGATGCGAGGAAAAAAGAAGATAACACTCGACTTGGTTCCCGGTTCGCGAGACTGACCTCCATGCACTTGACGAAAACCGATGGATGGATGGAGGAATTGAAGTAATGCGTCATCGAAACCCAATCGAGTTCAAGATGCGAAGCCGGTTCGGAAGTCGCTGGTTACTTTTGACGAAAGTGAACTTCGTGAACCTCGTTTGCGGGATCATGATCTGCGGCTTGCCTTCGCCGACTCGCGGCGAAGGCGAGTGGCCCGGCTGGCGCGGACCTCATTCTAACGGAGTCGCCGACGACGCGACGTACGCGTCGGATGTGGGAAAAGAACAGTGGAGAGTTCCCTTGGCGGGAAAGGGTGGTTCAACACCGGCTATCTGGGGTGACCGCATTTTTCTGACGACGGTTCAGGGGAACAATAACGTTGTCATTTGTCTCGATTTGGCCGGCGAGACGTTGTGGTCCGAGAAGTTCGGAACTCAAGAATCCGGAAAACATCGCAAAGGGAGCAGTTGTAACCCCTCGCCAACAACGGACGGCAAATACGTCTTCGCATACTTCAAGAGCGGTGATTTCGCCTGTTTGACAGTCGATGGAAAAGTCCAATGGAAGACAAACGTCCAAGAAGAACACGGTGAAGACTCACTTTGGTGGGATCTTGGCACCTCACCGGTGCTCACGAAGAAGCATGTGGTCATCACGTGCATGCAAACCGGCCCCTCCTACCTAGCAGCCTACGACAAGGTAACGGGTGAAGTCGCCTGGAAAGTCGACCGGAATCTAGGTGCCCCACGGGAAGCGGCTCAAAGCTATTCGACCCCGGTGGTTGTCGAACACGATGGTCAAGAACAACTAGTTGTCTTGGGTGCCGACCATGTTACTGCGCATGCGGCCACAGATGGCAAAGAGCTCTGGCGGGTCGGTGGCTTGAATCCGACGAACCACGAGTTCTTTCGGTCGATTGCCGGTCCGGTAGTTCAAGCTGGCATCGTCATCGCCCCGTATGCTCGAGGAAACTCGGTCACCGCGATCAAGATGGGAGGCCACGGCGACGTCACCAAGTCTCACATTGCCTGGTTTCGGGAGAGCCTGGGTGCCGATGTGCCGACACCAGCCGCCAAGAACGGGCTCGTCTACATATGTAGCGACAAGGGCGAAGTGAGCTGTGCGGACGCGAAGACAGGGAAGATCTATTGGCGTGAGCAGCCTGAAAAACACCGTAGTCGGTTTAGCGCTTCACCGGTCTTGGCGGATGGAAAAGTGTTCGTGACCCGCGAAGACGGCACGATTCTTGTCGTCAAACAAGGGAAGGAATACGAGCTACTGGGCCGAAAGAGTGTCGAAGAATACACAGTGGCTACACCCGTTCTTGCGGGCGGGAAGGTCTATCTGAGAACATTTGAGAATCTGATCTGTTTCTCTCCGTGATGGTTGTCGAACGGAGAGATCGTCAGGGAGCAATTTGTGATGTGGGTCGCGACCATTCCTCCGCTGTTGATACTCAATGGCGTTTGTTTTTGCGTCACCTGGCTCATCGGACGAGCGATCTTTGCACCCCTCCATCAACGCACACTACTGTTTCAGCCGTCGGGGCGATTTCGCATCTCGGATGTGATGGTCTTGGCATTCTATGTGCAAATCATCACTGCCGTAGGTGTCTCGTGTCCCTCGCCTCATGCGCGCGACACGATCGAGCCGAAAAGGACGGAGTGCATTTCCTTACGCAGACAGTTGCACATCGACGTCCATTGCCAGGTCCCGCAAACGACGAAAACGCGATCCGATTCCTGTAGGTCACTTTCGGCGAAAGTGACCTACTCGATCGTCAGCAGCAGGTCGCCCGTTTCGACTTGGCTTCCGGATTGAACGTAGACCTTGCCGATCTTTCCGTCGCACTCAGCGTACATCGTGGTTTCCATCTTCATCGCCTCGAGCGACAACAATTTTTGACCCGCTTTTACACTGTCACCTGCCTGTATCGCCACAGTCACGATCATACCGGGCATGCTCGCGCCGACGTGTCCCGAGTCATCAGGATCGGCTTTTGTCGCCCTAACGACATCCGACTCATGGGCCAGATCTTCGACCGATATATGGCGAGGCTGTCCATTCAACTCGAAAAAAACCACTCGGCAGCCATCGGGATGGGGTGTACCCACCGCAACGTACTTAATAATCAACGTCTTTCCGACTTCGATGTCGACGGCGATCTCCTCACCCGGTTCCATCCCAAAAAAGAATACAGGTGTCGGCAACTCGCTGGTGTCGGAATAACTTTTGCGGTGACTGACGAATTCTTCGTACACCTTCGGATAAAGAAGATAGGAGACGACTTCGCGGCGATGCGGTTCTCGTCCTAGCATCTCGCGTACCGTTTCCGTCGCGCCATCGAAGTCAGCATCAGCGAGCGTTGCACCGGGTCGACCACTAAAAGCAGGTCCATCACGGAGGATCCGCTCCTTGACCGGCTCGGGAAATCCACCGGTTGGTTGTCCCATCGCACCACCAATCAAGTCGATCACCGAAGCCGGAAAAGCGAGTTCCCTCTCCGTATCCAAAACGTCGTCATTCGACAGTTTGTTGGCGACCATGAATAACGCCATATCGCCAACAGCCTTCGACGTCGGCGTCACTTTGACAATATCGCCGAACAACTGGTTAACGTCGGCGTAGGTATGGCAGACATCTTTCCACTGGTCAGCCAGACCGAGCGCATCAGCTTGCTGAAACAGGTTTGTATACTGCCCTCCCGGCATCTCGTGGTTGTACAAATCAGCCGTCCCAGGCAAGACCTCGCTTTCAAACGGCGTGTAAAACTGTCTGGCGACGCGCCAATATTCGGCCACTTGATCAAGTCGCTCAGAATCTAGTCCAGTTTCACGAGCAGTAAATCGTAACGCCTCATTCAACGTATTAAGATTCGGTTGAGAAGTTCCGCCAGACAACGGCGCCATAGCCGCATCGGCGATATCGAGGTTCTTTTCAGCCCCGTTCAATATGGCTGCAACCTGTGTTCCGGCTGTATCGTGCGTATGAAAGTGGACTGGAATTCCAATCTCTTGCTTTAAGGTCTCGATAAGCGACGCCGCGGCAAAGGGCTTACAGAGTCCCGCCATATCTTTAATGGCCAGAATATGGGCGCCCATTTTCTCAAGCTGTTTGGCGAGGTCGACATAATAGCGCAGGTTGTATTTGGTGCGGAGAGGGTTTTGCAGATCACCTGAATAACAAATAGCCGCCTCACAAATAGCGCCTGTGTCGAGTACGGCGTCCATTGCCACCTGCATATTTTCGGTCCAATTCAATGCGTCGAAGACTCGGAAAATGTCGATGCCTCCGTCGGACGCCTCGCGGACAAATTCGCGGACTACATTGTCAGGATAGTTGGTGTATCCGACCGCATTTGACGCCCGTAACAGCATTTGAAACAACGTATTGGGAACCTTCTCGCGGAGACGAATCAGCCGATCCCAAGGACACTCTTTCAAGAACCGCATCGAAGTGTCAAACGTCGCCCCACCCCACATTTCGATCGAAAATAACTCTGGGCACTGGTACGAGTAGAACTCGGCAATCTCCAGAAGATCCTTCGTTCGAAACCTGGTGGCCAAAAGCGACTGATGCGCATCTCGGAATGTTGTGTCCGTGATCAACAGTGCGCGTTGATCTAGAATCCACTGGGAAAATTTCTCCGCGCCCAACTTGTGAAAAATGTCACGTGAGCCCTGTGGACGTTGAACTTCATCGGGCACTTTGGGAACAAGAGCTGGTGTCCGCCGCCTGGTTACCGGACGCCCCTTCACAAAGGTGTTGCCATTGACAATCGTCTCGCCAATGTATCGCAAGATGCGAGTCGCACGATCTCGACGCCGAGGCCAGTTGAACAGGTCAGGAGTCTCATCAATGAAACGTGTCGTGCATTTTCCGTCGTGAAAAGTAGGGTGTTGAACGACGTTGATCAGGAAGGGAATATTGGACTTTACACCGCGAATCCGGAATTCATGAAGACTGCGTAGCATCTTCTGAATGGCATCGGGGAACTTTCTCGCCGACGCTGTTACCTTGACTAGCATCGAATCGTAATACGGGTTTACGATAGCTCCGGAAAACGCGCTGCCGGCGTCCAGACGAATGCCCATGCCACTTGCCGATCGATAGTGCGTGACGCGGCCATAATCCGGCAGGAAATTATTGGCGGGGTCCTCAGTTGTGACACGACACTGCAGGGCAAAACCGTGCACTTCGACCGACGCCTGCTTAGGGAGATCGATTTCTGGACCATGCAGCGAGGCGCCACCGGCAATCAACAACTGCGATTTCACAATGTCGACCCCAGTCACCTCCTCGGTCACCGTATGTTCCACTTGAATCCGCGGGTTCACCTCGATAAAGAAGAACTTGCCTGATTCAGTGTCGACCAAAAATTCCACCGTACCGGCATTGTGATATCCAACTTTCCGGCCGATTTGTACTGCGGCTTCACACAGCGATTCTCGGGTTGACTGGTTCAAGTTGGGTGCCGGAGCGATCTCGACAACTTTCTGATGACGTCGTTGCACAGAGCAATCACGTTCGTAGAGGTGGACAAGATTGCCATGTTTGTCGCCTAGCAACTGGACTTCAATGTGGCGAGCCCCAACCAAGTACTTTTCCAAGAAGATCTCGTCGCTGCCAAATGCCGTAAGCGACTCGCGTTTCGCTTGTTCCCATTGACCGAGCAGATCGTCGGCGGAATGCACAACTCGCATCCCCCTTCCGCCGCCACCATGTGCCGCCTTCAGGATCACCGGATATTGGAGTTCTTCAGCCTCCTGACGAGCCTGCTCCGACGTCACGAGCACAGGCCCACCTCCAAGCGTCGGCACGCCAACCGCCTGAGCAATCTCCCGAGCTGAAGTCTTGTCGCCAAGTTGCTCAAGGGCGTCGATACTTGGCCCGACAAACGTTATGTTCGCCTCGGCGCACGCTATCGCGAATTCCGACTTTTCAGAGAGAAACCCATATCCAGGGTGTATCGCATCGGCACTGACCCTCTGCGCCAATTCAATGACCGCCTGGATGTTGAGGTATGCCCGGATCGGTTCGCCAGCACTCCCGATCTGATAGGCCTCATCCGCCTTGAAGCGATGCAGTGCAAAACGGTCTTCGTGCGAGTAAATGGCGACCGTTGCAATCCCCAACTCGGTGGCACTGCGAAACACTCGAGTGGCAATCTCGCTGCGATTGGCCACCAGCAGCTTCTTAATGGCTGTCATATCTGTTAGTTTTTTTCTACCAATGTAGTCGCTTGTTACGAACCAATAGTCCCGCCGGCGCATTGTCCCAAATGGAAAGAAATCCTGCTCGCCCAGAGATGTGTGGAAAAATCCTCTCCAACACTCGGCACTAAAATGTAGCGGAGTCGTCGCCCGGGCAGTAGGCCTACTGAGCACGATGGAGATGCCATGGCCGAGGGGACAGCTCGCCCGTACGCTTGCTCCTGCCCACTCCCACTCCAAAACGTAGAATGTCCGCTGACCGTGGTACACGGCACTTCTCCAGACTTCTTGACATTCCTATTGAATCCTATAAATATCAACACATAGACCGGATTCGAGAGAGGTCGTCCGATCAACGTGATTTACTGTGGAGGTCCCCGTGGCATTGAGGATCGGGATTACCGGAGCGTCCGGGCTGGTTGGGAATGGCACAACAGAGGCCTTGGTCGCGGCCGGTCATGATGTCGTTCCGATGGTTCGCGACCGATCCAGAGAGGGACTCTACTGGAATCCAACGTCCGGCGAGATCGATCTCGATCGACTCGGCGATCTCGATGGCGTTATTCACTTAGCGGGCGAGAGCATCGCGGCGGGCCGCTGGAACGAAGCGAAGAAGACGAAAATCCTCGAGAGCCGCGTTCAGGGCACTCGACTGATCGCCGAATCACTCGCGCAACTTGCCCGTCGCCCGTTGTTTCTCATCTCCGCCTCAGCCGTTGGATACTTCGGCGACCAGGGAGATAGGGAACTTCGCGAGGAAGACGCCGCGGGAGACGGGTTCCTTGCCGACGTCTGTCAGGCGTGGGAGGAAGCGACGACTGTGGCTGCGGATGCCGGAGTTCGCGTTGTCAACGCTCGAATCGGAATGGTGTTGAGCTCGAAGGATGGCGCGCTCAAAAAAATGTTGCTTCCGTTCAAATTGTGTGCCGGCGGCCGCATTGGTCGTGGCAGGCAATACTGGAGTTGGATATCGCTACATGATCTGGCGGAAGTTCTGCGGTTTGCCGCTGAACAGAAAGAAATCTCTGGCCCTCTCCATGCCGTGGCACCTCAGCCAGTAACGAACGCCGAGTTTACACGAGAACTTGGCCGGGCCCTGCACCGTCCGACACTCTTTCCGATGCCGGCATTCGCCGCCAAACTCGGATTCGGTGAAATGGCCGAGGCTTTGCTGCTCCCGAGCGCTCGCGTTGTCCCACACAAGTTGCAACAATTAGGATTCGAATTTCAGCATGCGACGTTGAGCGAGGCACTCGAAGCCGAACTTGCCAAGTGACACGGGCGATTTGTACACGAGTGATGTAAAGTAACCTGCCGATTCGCCAACGGCGTAGAGGATTTTGCATCCGATGCAATCGTTTCAAGCCAAACGACGCGTGGAATTTGCCGATACCGACATGGCCGGAATTGTGCATTTTTCGAGCTTCTTTCGCTACATGGAGGAGACCGAGTACGCCTTTTTACGATCGCTGGGATTGTCCGTCGTCATCCAAGACGAGATGGGAACAATGGGCATGCCGCGGCGCGAGGCAAAGTGCCAGTACCATCGACCGGCACGATTCGAGGAAGTCTTGACGATCGACCTCCAGGTGGCACACAACGATGGGCTGCGAATGAAACACAAGTTCCGAATTACTCATCAGGAACTATTGATCGCCGAAGGTGAACTGATGGTCGTTTGTTGCCGGTTTCCAAAAGATCGGGCACCATACGCTATTCCGTTCCCCGATCAGATAATCGAGCACATTCCGTTGAATATCACTCGAGCCGAGGAAGACGACACAGCTTCATCATGAATGCACCCAACTATGACGCGATCTTGTTCTTGTCCTTTGGCGGCCCCGAGGGTCCCGACGATGTGATGCCGTTTCTGCGAAACGTGGTACGAGGGCGCAATGTTCCGGACGAACGACTGCAGAGCGTGGCCAAACATTACATGCATTTCGGCGGCGTGAGTCCGATCAATCAGCAAAACCGCGATGTGATCTCAGCATTGCAGATCGAATTGCGGAGCGGTTGAACTGGCAACCGATGCTTGCCGATACGATGCGACAAATGCAACAGGATGGAGTTCAGCGTGTCCTGACTATTGTTACCTCGGCGTTCAGTTCCTACTCGGGCTGTCGACAGTATCTTGAGAATATTCGAGACGCCCAGCAAGAACTGGATTTCCCGTTTCTACAAGTCGACAAAGTACGAGTATTTTTTAACCACCCGCTCTTCATCGAAGCCGTTGCGGAGCGAATCCACGAGGCATTCTCTGGACTTGATGCGGCCGTTAACGACGGCGAATTGATCTTCACAGCGCACAGTATCCCAATGGCAATGGCCGACCACTGCCTGTACGAAGTGCAATTGAACGAGTCGGCCAAACTTATCGCGGAGCGATTGAACTGGCAACGGTGGAGCTTGTGCTACCAGAGCCGTTCCGGACCGCCAACACAACCATGGCTGGAACCGGATATTTGTAGCTACTTGACCGAATTGGCCGACAAGGACCCATCGCGGGCTATTGTTATCGCGCCGCTGGGCTTCCTTTCAGACCACCTGGAGGTCCTCTTCGACTTGGATATTGAAGCGCGGCAGGTATGATGGCTCGAGCCGCTACCGTGGGAACGCATCCAAAATACATCGAACTGTTGCGAATCCTCGTTGAAGAACGACTGGGGCGCCGTGAGTCGGCGGCGATCGGGGATCAGCCACCATGTCGCGATGTTTGTCCAGCAGATTGTTGCCTTCCCAGGTGACGCGAGTGGATCTACGAAACTCACGCGAGATCAGCTGCTACAGACGGTCCTTGAACGCCCATAATCCCAAGGCCGGATTGCCGATAAAATAGAATCGCTCACCATTGCGAATGTTCCACCCCTCGGCAAGTTCATCGACCGGGTAGCGTCTACTGAATTCCGCCAAGTCACCAAATTGGTAGCCGACCCCCTCGATCTCCTCACGGGTCAACTCGCCCGGGCAGTAGGTAACGCGAAACCGGCCCTCCGACGATCCATGAATCAAATGTGCCGCCGCCGACAAATTCGCTCGCAGGTCGTCGTTCGCACGGACAAACTCCATGACTTCAGGCGTCGTTCGGTAACCGTACTTCCGAATCAACAGATCGATCTCAGGATCCTCGCCAAACGTCTTTACCGCAGGTGCCAAGACAATCAATTCGCCGTCATCCGCGATCGCCATCCTAGTTCGATAGATCGCCTTGTTTCCCAGCCAAGTGCTGTGAAACTCCTCCGGGTCCAGGTGGACAACGACTTTATCCAGCGGTTCGTCGAGTTTTGTAAAGTTGACCTCCACCGAAAGTGCACTGGCCAGGCGAAAACACTCGTTGTCGTCGCCGATAAAGAGACCGCGGAGCACTAACTGACCGCCGTCATCCGCGCCGATCACCGTCAAGATGTAGAGAAGCGGCAAGTGTGCACAGAAGCGATCTTGCGCGTAGTTGAGGATCTTGCGGAGTGGCGTGTCCGCTTTTCCCATCATGCGCTCCATGCCATAGGCCGCGCCAATAAAGTGGCTCTCGTTGATGCCTTCGACACCACCAGTGCCAACAAAAATGTTTTTGTTATAGTTGGCCATGCCGATCACTTCGTGCGGAACGACTTGCCCGATCGAGACGATCAAGTCATGACCTCCCTCCCAAAGGAGTCGATTCAACTGCGCCTTCCGCGGCTTGTTGTAGATTCCTTCGGTAAAACGGTCGACCACCTCAGCAGGCACCTCACCAATCGTCACCACGTCATCACGCCAGCGATGCTCGCGGATCAACTCACGGGGAATACCAGGGAACATTCGTTCCAACTGCCAATCTTCCATAGGAAAGTGTGTTCCCAATGCGGGCATGACATCCGTTAATCGCTCACGCAACGTCTGGTAGAGCAAGCAGGTGATCTGTCCGGCTCTGCTATTGAAGCGCGTAAAATCAGGCGGGACCGCAAGGACACGGTCCGGTTGGCCCAAACGCTGTAAGGCCGTCTGAATTGCCTTATTAAGCTCCTCATCGTCAATAACGGTCGTTGGGGAGCCTTCTGCGAAGTAGAGTGTCATGCAAGAATCGAGCGAGGTCAGTCGGGAGATTATCGACCAGTTTACGTCGCAACCGGTACTTTTTACTGTGACTGTACTTTGACATCAGGCTATCGTTCGATCAAGGGTACGCTGTTCAGCAGGTGTTTCAGGATCGTTGCGTGTTCCATTGACAAATCAGCCGGCACGCGCTAGCTAGCGTGCAGCGGCTGATGACACTGACAGAGCCCGCAATACCTCAGTCTTTCAATTTACCGGACACTATTGGGCAGAGTCCGTGCCACACATTTACCTCGGGGCTTCGGCCAGGCAGTACAACTTCGTTCGACTACGCAGTAACAGCTGTTTTCCCACAGCGACTGGCGACGCGTCGATGGCATCATCTAGATAATTCGTCGCTACGACCTCGAACTTATCGCTGTCCTTGATAACCACGGTAGTGCCATTGCGCCCGACAAAGTAGACGTTTCCGCCGGCGACCATCGGCGAGGCATACATACTGGCAATCTTCTCAAGCCGTTGCGGCGGGTAGATCGATTCGCCGGTCGCTGCGTTCAGGCAACTCAAGAGGCCGGAATTGGTGCGAGTAAAGTAAAGTCGGTGTTTCGAAACAACGGGTGAAGGAACATACGGAGTTCCTCGGGAGCCGGTCCAGCGGATCGCGTCGGTATTGGTTACATCGCCTCGGGCGTTGAGTGGGATCGCCTGAATGATGCTCTTTCGATAGCCACTCATGCAAATGACCATGTCCGCGTGTCGCACGGGGCTGGGAATCGCGTTCACTGTTTGACCACCGCACGACCAGACAACCTCGCCTGTGTCTAGTCTGTATGCACGGACGAGTCCGGTTCCTTGAACGATGGCCAATGCAACGTCATCCGTCTCAACCACCAGTGGCGTGGCCCAGCCTGTTGGTTCATCGGGACGGTCCTTCCGCCAGACAGTTTTTCCATCCAGGGCGTTGAGAACGAAAATCGATGATTCATCCTCCTGGTCCCAAGCGATAATCAACTTGTCACCGAACAACACGGGCGTCGTCGCTTCGCCCCAGCCGTAACGTGTTCTCATGTCACCAAGGTCACGATCCCAAATCAACGTACCGTCCATCGTAAAACAAAAGATGCCACGGGATCCGAACGAGACGTATAGTCGTTTTCCGTCCGTGGTAGGAGATCCGGATGCGTAAGTGTGCGAAGGGTGAATGCCCTCGTGCGGCGCTTGTGCTATCGCCGTCTTTTGCCAGATGAGAGAACCGTCAATCCGACTGAGGCAGAGTACTTCAAATCGGTAGACAAAACCGGGCGGGATAGTCTTGGCCCGCGGGTCGTTGGGCGTTTCAACACTCTGGTCCGTGCGGACGGCTGCTGTGATAAATATTCGGTCGCCCCAAACTATCGGCGTTGAAGCACCTTCACCTGGCAGTTCAGCGACCCAGGCGAGATTCGAATCGGCAGACCAATTGACGGGTGGTTGCGCATCGACCGCGACGCCGTCGGCCTGCGGTCCTCTCCACTGAGGCCACGTGACCATCGGCTCTTGGCCAGACAAGTCAACCGCAGTGAAGAGAGCCGAAACAACGATTGAGAGCAGAGGGATTCGACGATACACAGGTCACCTTGCGAGAGTTATTGGCCTAAAATCGCCGTCATTGTAAATGACAGATCGTCAGCCGATCATGGTACTCTCATTGCCTGACCGTTCCCACCATTCCGCCGCCGGTTGATTCATGCCATGACGTTTTCTTGTTTTTACAGATGGCACTTTGTTTGCAAAACAGGCCGAAGATGGAAACTTCCGCTACAATCCTGTTTCTCGTCTAGCTAGGACCATCCAACGACTCGCGTCGAAAAGGCAAACACGTGCTTCCTCTACTTGCTCTTTTGCCAATCATCGTCGTCGCAGTCTTCCTGGTTGGCCTTCGTTGGCCGGCGAGTTATGCGATGCCAATGGCCTACGTTACCGCGGCCCTATTGGCTCTTTTCGTGTGGGAAGTACCGTCGGTGCAGGTCGCCGCGGCGTCCGTGAAAGGCCTCATCACTGCCGGTGGATTGTTGTACATCATTTTTGGTGCCATCCTACTGCTGAACGTGATGCGTGAGAGTGGTGGCCTGGCCGTCGTTCGCTCGGGATTCGTTGGCCTCTCGCCCGACCGCCGCATCCAGGCGATCATCGTGGCCTGGCTCTTTGGATCGTTTATCGAAGGGGCAGCCGGTTTTGGCACACCAGCAGCCGTTGCCGTGCCACTTCTTATCGGCCTCGGATTCCCTGCCCTTCCGGCAGTGGTCTGCGGCATGATCATCCAATGTACGCCCGTGTCGTTTGGGGCACTCGGTACGCCGATTGTCATTGGCGTGAGCACAGGACTCGATGGCGATCCACACGTGTTGGCCTGCGCCCGCGACATGAACATGATCGACATAAACGGTAACGTCGATGTGCGACAGATTCAGTTGGCGATTACCGCACGCGTCGCCTTGCTGCATGCCATGGTGGGAACGATGGTTCCGCTGCTAATGGTTAGCATCATGACTCGGTTCTTTGGAGCCAATCGGAGTTTTCGCGAGGGACTGAGAGTCTGGAGATTCGCAATCTTTGCAGCCTTCGCAATGACGATACCGTATCTGATAGTGGCATTGACGTTGGGTCCTGAATTCCCATCATTGTTCGGGGGACTCATTGGTCTTGGCATCGTGGTGACTGCCTGTCGATTTGGCTTGTTCTTGCCCAGCGAACCTGCCTGGGATTTTCCACCGCGAAAAGACTGTCCCAGCGACTGGTTTGGAACCGTTGAAATAAACCTCAATGACGCGCCCAAAAAACTGAGTGGAGTCATGGCGTGGGCGCCCTACGGTCTGTTGGCCGGGTGTCTGGTGTTGACTCGACTTCCGCAACTCCCGATTAGGGCCTTCCTGGAACAGCACGGGAAGCTCGACTTTCAGCGTATTTTTGGCACGAGTTTGGGGGCCGATGTAAAACTACTCTATCTCCCTGGTGGCGTGTTGATTGCGGTAACGCTGGCCACGTGGCTACTGCACCAGATGCCCGCAGCCGCCTATGTTCGCGCGTGCCGCAGTTCGCTGCAGACGATTGTCAAGGCGTCGGTAGCGTTGATCTTCACTGTGCCGATGGTTCAGGTCTTCATCAACTCGGATGGAGGCGCAGCGAATTTTGAGAAAATGCCGATTGTGCTCGCGACAGCGGTCGCCGAATTGACGGGTCAGGCTTGGCCACTCTTTTCACCTTGGATTGGGGGACTCGGCGCGTTTGTTGCCGGCAGCAACACGGTCAGCAATATGATGTTCTCGCTGTTTCAATTCGATGTCGGCCAGCGAATTGGCGTCGACCCCTTCTGGATCGTGGCCTTGCAGGCCGTCGGAGGTGCGGCGGGAAACACCATCTGCGTTCATAATGTCGTGGCCGCTTCAGCGGTAGTAGGACTAGTCGGTCGCGAAGGCGCTATCATTCGCAAAACCTTCCCTGTGTTCGCTTGTTATGCTGGCCTGGCGGGGATTCTCGGCTTAATCGTGGTCAATCTATTGTGAACGATCAACGATCTAGTTTGTCGGTTGCCCGTGACGTCCATGGAGAGAAGTTGGCGATAGCTAACTCATTGCCGAGATGCAGCCCTGAGGATGTAGATTTGGACTCGACGGTTCTCGCCAATATTGGGCCGGCCGTGCAAAAGTTCATCGACCGCGGCCGAATCCCAGGTGCCGTGGTCATGGTCGCTCGACACGGCAAGGTCGTGTTTTTTGAAGCCTTCGGCCAAGACCGAATCGACGACAATCGAGAATACCGTTGCGATACGCTCGTACGCGTCTACTCAATGACCAAGCCAGCGACCAGTGTGGCCGCGATGATGTTGGTCGAAGAGGGGAAGCTCGCACTTGCCGACGACATCTCACGGTGGATCCCCGAATTAGAGGGCCTCAGAGTGCATCTGCCGGGCCAACCCGCAGGAGAATGGCCACAAGCAACGCCGATCACGGTGTACCAACTGCTCTGCCATACCGCCGGCTTCACCTACGGCTACTACGGTGACTCATACGTTGATCGCCTCTATGGAAAATCCCGGTTGTTGAGTCGCGGTAGCACGCTCGACCAAATGGCGGTCAAACTGGGTGCACTTCCCTTGGCCTCCCAGCCCGGAAGTCAATGGAGATATAGTATTGCGACCGACGTTCTCGGTCTGCTCATTCAACGAGTTTCGGGGGTGGAGTTTGACCACTTTCTTCAGGAACGGATCTTCGAACCGCTGGAGATGTCCGACACGAGCTTTCACGTACCGTCGGAAAAACAATCGCGGCTTGCTGATAGCTATTTGCTGGACAGCGAAGGCAAGCTGCAAGTCGTTGATGCTGCGCGCACGTCACGAGTGCTCAAACGGCCCGACCTGTTTTCTGGTGGTGGCGGTTTGGTTTCGACAGCCGAGGACTACATGCGGTTTTGCCTGATGCTCACCAACCTTGGCCAGTGGAACGGAAATCGCTTGTTGGCGCCGGAAACCGTTCAACAGATGACCACGAACCAACTATCGCCGGAAATGATGCCGATCGACCTGGCCGGCAAACGGGTCGGAGTCGGTTTTGGTTA
>LWDU01034502.1_pt1 | contig 17197 bp, 17 predicted proteins | sample 727161 | NCBI WGS metagenome assembly LWDU01 (sample SAMN04566230, study PRJNA314399) | hydrothermal vent metagenome | isolation source: deep sea hydrothermal plume seawater | place: Mexico: Gulf of California, Guaymas Basin | collected 2004-07-11
TATATACACCTACAAATACTAGAAAGCAGCCTAAAGAATATGATTATGAAAGTCCCTACCTAACTGGAATATTAGACCCTTTTATTAAAGACAAGAATTGTATACCACTGTTTGAATCTAATAGGGGTTGCCCTTTTTCATGTACTTATTGTGCATGGGGCGTCTCCCAGCTTTCAAGGGTTAGAAAGAAATCATTAGATATAATTTTTGAAGAGATGGATTATGTTCGAAAACACTCTGTTGGGCAACAGTCATGGATATTTGCGGATGCTAATTTTGGAATGTTTGATCGAGATATTGATATTGCAAAACATATCAATAAAATTAGGAAAGAATATAGATTTCCAACAGATGTAACATTATGGGATTCAAAGAATACTACCAGTAGAAACATCAAGATATCAGAAGCTTTAGAAGATAAAAGTGGTTATATAGCTATTCAATCAACTGACCTATCTGTGCTTAAAAATTCTGGCCGTGGCAATATAAAGTTCGATGGTTTAAAACAGCGTTTATTAGATTATAAAAATAAATCAAAAGAGACGCAGACTGATATTTTGATTGGATTAGCTGGAGAGACGTCAAAAAGCCATATGAAGACGTTATATGATTCTTTTGATTTGGGTTTTGATATGATTCAACCGTATAATATTAGACTGCTTCCAGGTACAGATTATGAGTCAGAAGAACAAAGGAAATTGTACAAAATTGGAACAAAATTTCGTTTAATTTTTGGCTCTTACGGTATTTATAATGATAAGCTTGTATTTGAAATTGAAGAATCTGTTAGGTCTACAAAGGACATGAGTGAGAATGAGTTAGAATCTTTTAAAATACTGCATTGGTTAATATATTTTTGTTGGAATATAGGTATTTTTAAGCCACTTCTTAAATATGCTAATAAAGAATTAAATATGAATCCAATGGACGTTTTCTTACATGTGCTTAAAACAAAGAATAACAACCTGAAAGAATTATTTTCTTCAATGAGAAGTGAATCTATTAGCGAATGGTTTGATACAGAAAAAAATTTGATTGCTTATTATAGTAATGATGGAAACAGAAATAACCTCAAAAAATTTAAAAAATTAAATGCTTGGTGGATTGCTAAATTATATAGCGACAACACTTTGTTAAATAATTTATATGATGAAATAGTATTTTTTGTAGAAAATAATTTTGCTAAAAAAGATTTTAATGATGTTATATGGAATGAATTAAAGAATATAAATTTACAACTTCTTTGTTTTGGAGATTTGTCAAAGTCAGAAAAAAGTGATCCAATATCTATTCATGGAAAAACTATTTATTATTTGAATGGCGATAGTACGTATGTCGATAAATCAAATATAAAAATTTATATATATAGAGAGAAAGAGTCTGCACAATGGTGGGATTATTATCTTGATGGTGATTGTTATCATGATGTTTCAATAAATAAATTTTTATCAGCACTAGAGAAAGGCGGTAGTTCAAAGTTATTGAATTCTATTACTGTATAGTAATAGCTGCATGGGAATAAAAAAATTTTAAAGTTATTTATAACAGATAAATTTTCATAAAATATAAATCAAAATTAATAAATTTCAAATAAAAGGTTGTTAAATGTTAAATGTTAAATAATAAATCAATACTAATTACAGGTGGAACAGGATCTTTTGGCCATCGTTATGCATCTACATTGATAAAGAAGTACAAGCTTAAACGCCTAGTGATATTTTCTCGTGATGAGCTTAAGCAGTACGATATGGAGATGAAGTTCAGACAGTATAAAGATTATAATTCCAATATTATGCGTTTTTTTATTGGTGATGTGCGTGATAGAGCAAGATTAGAAGAAGCAATGCGTGATATTGATATAGTTATTCATGCAGCAGCATTAAAGCAAGTTCCTGCAGCAGAATATAATCCCATGGAGTGTATTAAAACTAATATTCATGGCGCTGAAAACGTAATACAGGCAGCACTTTCCAATAACGTAGATAAGGTTGTGGCCCTCTCAACGGACAAGGCGGCTAATCCTATTAACCTCTATGGTGCAACGAAGCTTGCCTCTGATAAGTTATTTGTAGCAGCTAATAATATGTCTGGTGGAAGAACAAAATTTTCAGTGGTGCGTTATGGTAATGTGGTCGGATCTCGCGGCTCTGTTGTGCCACTTTTTGAAAATCTTATTGACAAAGGAGAGAGGCAACTACCTATAACACATGAAAAAATGACTCGTTTTTGGATTACTCTGCAGGAGGGTGTAGATTTTGTACTTAAGAATATGGAACGAATGCAAGGAGGTGAGATATTTGTACCTAAAATACCTTCGGTACGCATTATTGATTTGGCAAAAGCAATGGCCCCAAATTTACCGGTAAAAATAATTGGCATTCGACCGGGAGAGAAGCTACATGAGATAATGTGCCCTTCTGATGATTCACATTTAACCATTGAATTTATGGATCACTTTGTAATTACACCTAGTATTAGATTTTTTTCACGTGAAAATGACTTTACTACAAATTCCTTAGGGGAAACAGGTAAAGCTGTTAATTTAGGTGCTGAATATAATTCAGGCACTAACCCAAATTTTCTCACTACTAATGAAATTGTAGATTATAACAATAAGCCATAGTCTTGGTACTTTATGAAGAATATTGATAATGTAATCCTTGGAGATATGTCAATCGTAAGAGATAAAGGTGTCTCTTATCTAAATAAAAATTATTTTTGGCCAGTTTCTGAGGATGAGTTTCTAGATTTTTCTAAATTTATGCATGACGAGTATATTAATGTATCAAAGCAAACAAGCAATAGTGAATTAAATGATATTGCAACGGTTGAATTTTCATTTGTTAAGCAATTATTACAAATTTTTCATTATAATTATGTAAAAAAATATGCTGAAAAAAATAGTTTAGAGCTGATTACTGGGAAAGATTCAGAGGAATTAATTAATCCAAACTGGAATAAGATTAAATCATACTATTCCGGCTTAGAGTTTCCACGTAACAAGTTATTAAGGGTGATTCGTAGAATAGCTAGAAATATTTTATTTAATAGTCATGTGTCATTTATTAAAATAGTGCAGGGTATTTTATTCGGCTCAAATCGTATTTCAGTTGGCAGTAATGATCAAATTAAACGTGAGTTTATAAGAAAAAACAAAGTATTTTATGATCATATTGATTGGCCGGAGTTACTTGATAAAAACACTAAAATACTAAATAATCACAATGATTTTAAAGATTTATTCCTAAATAAGATTATTAATCCATATTTTGAAAAATTAAGAAAGCATAATTCTTTTTTTGTAAAAGATATAGATTTTGTAAAAATTACAGAGGTGTGGTCAACAAGAGTATTTGAAGCATATTTAATTTATTCAAAATTAAAATCATCTGTTGATTCATCAGAATTATTACTCACAGAAATATCAAAACCAATTGGAAAATTGATAACCGTAGCATATCAAAGTAAAGGTTGCAAGGTTTATTGTTTTCATCACGGTAATGATGCAGTTTTAACTATACAAAATCAAACATTTAGTAGTAATGAATCTCAGTGTTATAAGTTTGTAACTCCAACTTCAGGAATAGCAGATAGGTATAAAAGGCACTATTCTAATGTTCCTAGAATTAGCAAATCTTATACAGAGTTTTTTTCAATAAACTCAAGATTAATGTATGATTTGTATTTATATAATGCAAGAAGACACATTGATAAAAATACGGAAACTATAATGTTAATTGGTTACCCTTTTAATAGTACTAGATATGCTGGTGGTCGAGGGCTCTTTTTTTATCAGAGGATTGATTTAGAATATAGATTAATTAATTTCTTAAAGTCAAAAAATAAAAGTGTAATATATAAGGCGCATCCAGATAGATTCGATGAAGTTAATGGCGTATTTAATGATATTGTTGATGAAATAATAGTAGAGCCTTTTGAGGAAGTGTGGAGCAAAGCTGATTTGTTGCTTTTTACATACACTTCAACCACTACATTTGGTTATGCTTTAACAACAAATGCCCCAATTGTTTTACTAGACTCAGATAGTGAAATAAGAGACCAGGATGATATGGCTTTGTTAGATAGGAGAGTTAACAGGGTTCCTGCTAAAATTGGTAAAAATACTCGGATAAATTTCAATAAGAACTTATTTTTTGAGGCAATAATAAAGCCAGTAGACAGTTCTTCTGATGATTATATACTAGATGTGTATAAAACATAGCTAAGAGTTTTAAGGTAATTTAACTTTATTCTTTTTTAAAAAATATGAAAACTATCCCGTATGGAAGGCAAGATATTAATCAGTCTGATATTGATTCAGTTGTTAATGTTTTACAGTCTGACTTCCTAACCCAAGGCCCACAAGTTCTTTTATTTGAAAAGAAAGTTGCCAGATATTGTGATGCAAAATATGGGGTGGCAGTCAATAGCGCTACTTCAGCACTATATATTGCTTGCCTTGCCTTAGGTCTTAAAGAGGGAGATTGGCTCTGGACAAGTCCGAATTCATTTGTAGCATCTGCTAACTGTGGCTTGTATTGTGGTGCACGAGTCGACTTTGTAGATATTGATTCACAAACCTACAATTTATCTGTGGAGAAATTAGAAAATAAGTTAATTCAAGCCAAACAGGAAAACAGACTTCCAAAAATTCTAATTCCTGTGCACTTTGCTGGTCAGTCATGTAATATGAAAAAAATCCATTCTTTAAGTAAGAAATATGGATTTAAGGTTATTGAGGACGCTTCACATGCTATTGGCGGAAAATATAGAGACAAGCCAATTGGTAATTGTCAGTATTCAGATATTACAGTTTTTAGTTTCCATCCGGTTAAAATAATAACAACAGCAGAAGGGGGGTTGGCTGTTACTAATTCTAAAGAGCTGTCTGGTAAGATGCAGTTGTATCGTAGTCATGGTATTACACGTGATAAGAGATTAATGACAAAAGAACCAGATGGAGATTGGTATTATCAACAAGTCAATCTTGGCTTTAATTATCGTATGACAGAATTACAAGCTGCATTAGGAGTTAATCAAATGCAAAGACTTGATGAATTTGTTTCTAAACGACATATTCTCCAAGAAAGATATGATTTATTATTAGGTAATTTTCCACTAAGAATCCCTTTCCAAGATGGAGATAGCTACTCTGCATTACACTTATACCCAATTCAAATAGATTTAAACAAAGTAAGCAAAAGTCGAAAGAAAATTTATAATGAACTTAGAGAGAATGGGGTTGGTGTGAATGTGCATTACATTCCAATTCATACTCAGCCATATTATTTACAATTTGGATTCAAAGAAGGCGACTTCCCCAATTCTGAAAATTATTATAGCAAAGCAATAAGTATTCCTTTATTTCATGGTATGACAATAAAGCAACAAAATTTAATAATTAATACGCTAGATAGAATATTAAATTAAAAAAATGGAGTTTGGATGAATTATAGTACAGAACAAGAGTCCTTTTGGGCAGAAAAATTTGGCAATGAGTATATTGAAAGAAATCAAGATTTGGCTAGCAATATACCTTTTTTGAGCGAAGTACTCAATAGAACTACTAACGTTAAATCAGTTATCGAATTTGGATGTAATATCGGATTAAATCTAAAAGTGTTAAGGCTTTTACTGCCTAAATCTAAATTAACAGGTGTTGAAATTAATAAGAAAGCATGTGACCATTTAGAAAAATGGGGTGGCGCTAATGTAATAAATGACTCTGTTTTTAGATATGATGAAAAAAATAAGTATGATATGTCAATGGTTAAAGGTGTGTTAATTCATATTAATCCTGATATGTTGGATATCGTCTATGAAAAGTTATACAATAGCTCTAATCGTTATATATTAATTGCAGAATATTATAATCCAACTCCCGTAAGTATAAGTTACAGGGGTCATAGTGATAGGCTATTTAAAAGAGATTTTGCTGGAGAGATGTTAGATAAATATGATGACTTGGAACTATTGGATTATGGGTTTCTTTATCATAGGGATAAGTATTTTTTTCAAGATGATGTTAGCTGGTTTTTATTAGAGAAAAGAATTTGAATGTTTGTGTAATACCTGCAAGGGGTGGAAGTAAGCGTATCCCACGGAAAAACATTAAAGAATTCAATGGCAAGCCAATTATTGCATACTCTATTGAGGCTGCGCTTAAGAGTAATTGCTTTAATCAAGTAATTGTTTCTACTGATGATGATGAGATTACTGAAGTTGCAAAAAAATATGGTGCTCAAGTTCCTTTTTCTAGGCCTGATGAGTTTTCTAATGATTATGTCGGTACTATTCCAGTTATCAAGCATGCTATTGAGTGGATGGAAGATAATAACAACCTTATCGAGAATGTGTGTTGTTTATATGCAACTGCACCATTTGTACGATCAAAAATAATATCCAAAGCTTATCAAAAATTAAAAGACACGAAGGCTGATTACTGTTTTAGCGTAACAAGTTTTGCGTTTCCAATTCAAAGGGCGATAAAGGTTACTGAGAAAAACAAAGTAAGTATGTTCTACCCAGAGTATTTTAATGCCCGATCTCAAGATTTAGAAGAATCCTATCACGATGCAGGGCAGTTCTATTGGGGAAAAGCGCAAGCCTTTAAAGATGAGTTACCACTTTTTTCTGAAGTAGCAGCACCCTACATTCTTCCTAGGTATTTAGTACAAGATATTGATACTCCGGAGGATTGGATAAGAGCAGAAGCGATGTACAAGGTTTTACAGGAAACTAGTATGCTGCCATGAATATAGTTTTTAGGGTTGATGCCTCTATAGAGATGGGCTCAGGACATTTAATGCGTTGTTTGACTTATAGTGAGGAATTAAAACAACAAAATCATAAAATTACTTTTATTTGTAGAGAATCAGAGGGTAGTTTAATTGGTTTGATAAAACACAAAAATTACAAAATAGTCACTCTAGCAACAGTAGATAATTTTCAATCGAATAGTCTTTATTTGAATTGGTTAGGAGCAACACAGGAGCAAGACGCAGAACAAACGATAAAAGTTATCCCTAAAAATATAGATTTATTGATTGTTGATAGTTATGCTTTAGATGAAATTTGGCATAAGCAATTAAGACCATATACAAAAAAAATTATGGTGATTGATGATTTGGCAGATAGACAATTTGATTGTGATGTGTTGTTAAATCAAAATTTGGGCATTCAGAAAGAAAATTATAAAAACAAAGTGCCGAATAATTGTGAACTATTGCTGGGTTGTGATTATGCCTTGTTAAGGTCAGAATTTTCAAAGATAAGAGAAAAGGCGTTAGAAAAAAGAAAAAATACCAAAAAAATAAAAAATATTCTAATCAGTATGGGCGGTAGTGATACACAAAACAGGACTTATGATATCTTGCAAGAGATTGCTGATGATTTGAATATTGTGGTCGTTTTAGGGAGTTTATCTCCATATAATGCAATGATAAAAACCTATGCGAAAGATAAAAATATTGAGGTCATTATTGATGCCAATAATATGTCAGAGTTAATGTTTGAGGCTGATTTGGCAATTGGCGCTGGGGGCTCTACATCGTGGGAGAGATGTTGTTTAGGATTGCCAACCCTATTGTTTGTTACTGCAGAAAACCAAAGAAAAATAGCGGAAAATTTAGTCAAATTGGATTCAGTTAAGGTTGTTGACAACTTAAAAGAGAATTTACAAGATATACTAAATGATTTTTCCTTGTGGCAAACTATGTCAAAAGGGGCACAAACTGTTTGTGATGGACTTGGCGTTAAACGAATAAAAATATGATTGAAATAAATAACCAAAAATTGAAAAATTACGGTGAGCCTTTTATTGTTGCAGAAGCAGGAATAAATCATAATGGCGAATTGGTTAAAGCCTTTGAAATGATAGAAGTTGCTAAACAGTCAGGAGTTGATGCGGTCAAGTTTCAAACCTTTAAAGCAGAAGAATTTTGTGGCGATAAAAAACAAACTTTTACTTATAAATCACAAGGGAAAAAAATTACAGAATCAATGTTTGAAATGTTTAAGCGTTATGAATTTAGTCGTGATGAATGGTTTCAAATTAAACAAAAATGTGATGATGAAAATATTTTGTTTTTATCCACACCACAGAACCGTTCTGATTTAGACTTGTTGTTAGAATTAGGGTTGCCTGTGATTAAAGTAGGTTCAGATGATTTTACTAATTTGCCATTACTTGAAGATTATGCAACGACAAAATTACCGATGATTGTATCTTGCGGTATGTCTGATTTAGCAGAAGTTTATCAAGCACTAGATATTATTGGCACTTTTGAAGGCTATCCTACTATCCTTTTGCTTTGTACATCGCAATATCCAACACCACCAGAAGATGTAAATATATTAAAACTTAAAACACTGTCCAATGCATTTCCAGATTTGGTATTAGGTTTTTCAGACCATACACAAGGCTCTTTAGCATCTTCTTTAGCAGTTGGATTTGGCGCTGTTTTTTTTGAGAAGCACTTCACATTAGATAATAACCTAGCGGGACCCGACCATTGGTTTTCTGAAAATCCTGAAAGTTTAAAAGAATGGGTTGAGTCAATTCATAAGTCTTATCAAATGATGGGTGATGCTTTGGTTCGACCAACCCCAAGAGAGTTAGAAATGCAAAAACTTGCAAGACGCAGTATTGTGATTTTAAAAGATATAAAAAAAGGTGAAAAGTTAACTGAAGGAAATATTGGATTAAGGAGAGCAGGAAACGGATTAGCACCTATTTTCATAAAGGATATGCTGGGTAATAATGCTAGTCAAGATTTAAGACAAGGTGAATTATTGGAATTACAAAATGTTCAATAAAATAATTCAAAAAATATTTACCAAGTTTACGACATTTAAAGCTAATCCGTACCACCCTTTAGTTTGGATAAATGGCAATCCTAAGATAGGTAAAAATGTTGTCATATCTGGCTTCTCTGAAATAAATGCTAATCATGTTAATGTCACTATTGGTGATAATTGTGACATTGCTTCGTTTGTTGCGATTAATGCAGCAGATTCTCATAAGAGGTGTCTTGGCTTGTCAGATGAAATAGAAAGAAAAGATATCACAATTGGTAGCAATGTTTTTGTAGGTTCTCATAGTGTTATTAAAGGCGGTGCAAATATTGGCAATTATTGTGTTATCGGAGCAGGAACAATTGTCGAAGGTGTTGATATACCAGATTATTCCTTGGTTGTTGGCAATCCAATGGTTGTTAAGAAAAATTATTATAAGAAGTGATAGAGCATAACAAACCTACCTTAGGCAAACAAGAACAACAGGCAGTATCTAAAGTGCTTGAATCTGGTTATGTTGCTCAAGGTTTGGAGGTTAAAAAATTTGAAGATGAATTCTGTGACTTTTTAGGACTGCCAGAGCAACATGCAGTTGCTTTATCTAGTGGGACATCAGCGTTATTCGTGGCACTTTGGTCTTTAAATGCCAAAAATAAATCTATCGCAATGCCTGTTTATGTTTGTTCAGCATTACGCAATGCTGTGGCCATGGCACAAGCAAAAGAAGTTCTACTAGACAATGCAGTGGATAGTCCTAATATTTGTTTAAATCAATTACAAAAGAGTAATGTAGATATTGCTATTGTGCCCCATATGTTTGGCTTGCCAAACGAAATACAGAATATTAAAGACATAGATATTATTGAGGATTGCGCCCAATCGTTAGGTGCTTCGATTAGCAATAAAAAAACAGGTTCAATCGGTAAAGTTGGCATATTTTCTTTTTATGCAACAAAGTTAATGACTTCAGGTGGGCAAGGTGGAATGTTTGTTTCAAAAGATAAAAATTTAGTTGATAAGGTGAGGGATTATCGTGATTTTGATTGTCGAAAAGATAAAAAACACAGATTCAACTTTCAGATGACGGATGTTCAAGCATCTATTGGCAGAGTGCAGTTGAAGCAATTACCTAGTTTTTTAGAAAGAAGACAAGAAATATTTACAATGTATAGAGAGTCTGGTTTAGACTTACTAGAAAGTAAAAATAATACTCCTGTGTATTATCGTGCTGTAATTAAAGTTAATAATCCTGTAGAAATTAAAGACAAGTTATTAAAACAAGGCATTAGAACAATAATACCTATTGAGGATTGGGAGTTGCTAGATAATAGTTCTGAATATAAAAATGCCTATAACTTAACTCAAACAACTCTATCTTTGCCAATTTACCCTTCTTTAACTAGTAAAGAGGTCAATATTATTATTACCCAATTGAACACTCTTAGATGATTTTAACAGCTCATCAACCAACCTATTTGCCGTGGTTAGGCACATTTAATAAAATTCTATTAGCAGATATGTTTTGTTTTTTCGATATTGCCCAGTATCAAAAAAAAGAATGGGACAATAGAAATAAGATATATACTCACAACGGGGAGTTAATGCTTAGTGTTCCCACTAAATCACAAAAACATCTTGATAAGACTATTGGGGAGATAGAAATAAATAATGAAACCAATTGGGCAGAAAAACAATACAAGTCAATTTTTTTGAACTATAAAAAGCATCCTTGTTTTGAAAACCATAAACCTTTCTTAGAGAATATGTATCTCAATCAACAATGGGATAGATTAGTTGATTTAAATGTTTATTTTTACGAATATATTTTGAAGTTGTTAAACAAAGATATTCCAATCGTGATGGCGAGCGATTACGATCTTCAAGGTCAAAAAAGTGATTTGGTTTTAGATATGTGTCAAAAATTAGGTGCTTCTACTTATATATTTGGTGGCGAAGGTGAGAATTATGCGAACAAAGAGTCTTTTAAGAATGCTAATATTGATTTAATCTTTCAAGAGTATAACCATCCTATTTATAGACAACATAGAAACAAAAATAATTTTATTTCTCATTTATCAATATTAGATTTGATAATGAATTATGAAAATAAAGACGTTAAAAATATCATAGTAGAAAATAATATAACAATTTAGGAGAAACAATGGCATTATTAGAGAGCCTTAATATTAATTTTTGTAAAATTGAATTTTTTCCTTTTGAGCCCAATATATCTTTTATATAATTATAAATAAAGGGGGTTGTAATGAGTTTTTCAAATGAGTGGGATAACAGGTATCAAGAAAATACCCATATGAGTATATGGCCTTGGAGTGATTTGGTAAGCCTTGTAATGCGGCACAAGCCACAAAAAGAAAATTTTAAAGTACTAGAACTTGGTTGTGGTGCAGGTGCCAATATTCCATTATTTGCCTCTCTTGGTGCTGATTATTATGCAGTAGAAGGTAGTGAAACCATTGTGAAACAACTACACCAACAATACCCACAATTTAGAAAGAGCATAGTTGTTGGCGATTTTACAAAAGATATTCCTAATGAAAAATTTGATTTAATTATTGATAGGGCTGCTTTAACGCATAATAATGAAAAATCAATTATTGAATGTTTAAATAAATGTTATCAACAATTGGTAAATAGCGGTCAATTTATTGGTGTTGATTGGTTTTCAACAAAATACCATGATTATGCAAAAGGTAAACAAGAGAAAGACATTTGGACAAGAACTAATTTTAAAGAAGGGAATTTTGCCAATGTAGGCAAAGTTCATTTCTCAGACAAGGCACATTTATTAGAGTTGTTTCAAAATTTCAAAATATTGAATATGACACATAAAACACTATTTGAAGAAATTCCTGATAATAATTGGGGGTTGGCTACTTGGAATTTTGTGGCTGAAAAAAATGAATAAAGTATTAATTATTGCAGCGCATCCAGACGACGAAGTTCTTGGCTGTACTGTCCATGTATTATTTATGACAAATGGCCTGGGTTCTAGGGTTGAGTCTTCTAGTGAAGACGTTTTGAATCGGCAATCAATGGCCTATCAATCTGCTGATATTCTAGGTGTTAAGTCTTTAACTTTTCTAGATTTTCCTGATAATAGTATGGACTCAATACCATTGCTTAATGTTGTCAAAAAAATTGAAGAAGAAGTTAACAATTTCCAACCTGAAATTATCTATACTCACTATATCGGTGATTTAAATATTGATCACCAAATAACGCATAAAGCTGTTATGACAGCATGTAGACCGCAACCTAACTTTTGCGTGAAAGAGATATATTGTTTTGAAGTTCTTTCTAGTACTGAATGGACAATTAATAATCTATTTTCTCCTAATTGCTTTGTTGATATTTTAGATACATTTGAATTGAAAATATGACTGAACTTCGCCCATCTCCTCATGCTCGCTCTATTGAGTCAATTAAAGTTTTAGCAAAATATCGTGGTTTATCTGTTGGTATGGAGTTGGCCGAAAGTTTTATTATTAAAAGAATATTATCACATAATATCTAAAAATATTTGTTTTAGCTTTTTCTTAATTAGTTTAATCATTTCATGTGATAATCTATTTTTTTTAAATTAAATTAAATTATTTATGATATGTTCTTTAATACTTGGAAGGTTAGGCAGTAAAGGTTTACCTGGAAAAAATACAATGGACATAATGGGCCATCCTTTAGCTTGGTATCCTATGCAGGCTGCGGTTGAAACTTCTAGTATTGATTACCATTTTATTTCTACTGATGATCCTGAGTTAAAGAAAATAGGACGTGATATTGGATTTAATGTTATTGATAGGCCTAAACACTTAGCAACTTCAGAAGCTTTAGGAGATGATGCATATAAACACGGCTATGATTCGATTGTTAAAATACTTGGGGAGGTCCCAGAGATGGTGGTTTTGTTGTTTTGTAATGCACCTACAGTAAATTCATCCATGATTGATCAAGGAATTAATTTATTGCGTAGCGATCCTAGTGCTGATTCTGCTGTAACTGTAAGTAAATATAATATGTATAGCCCTTCTCGTGCAAGAAGATTGAATGATTATGGGTATTTAGAACCATTTGTATCATTTGATTCTTTTATGCATCAATCAGATATCAACTGTGATAGAGATAGTCAGGGAGATGTTTGGTTTGCGGATGTTTCATTGTCTGTAGTTAGACCGGAAAATTTCTCTAATATGGAAAAGGGCCTTCCACCTCAGAAATGGATGGGAAAGAAAATTTTGCCTATTTATAATAATGCGGGATTAGATATAGATTATGAGTGGCAAATTGGTCAAATTGAATGGTGGATAAAAAATTGTAAATAACCAACATAATGAAAGCACTTATTACTACGGTACCTTTTGCAAAAAATAACATTTTGCCGATAAAATTACTTGAGAGTTCAAAAATAGAATACACCATTAATCCACTCGGGAGAAAGCTAACTGAGAATGAGTTGTGCGATATGATCTCAGATTTTGATGTGCTTATAGCTGGAACAGAAATTATAAGTAGAAAAGTTCTTAGCCAAGCCTCTAATCTTAAGTTAATTTCCAGAGTAGGTATCGGTCTTGATAGTGTAGATCTATCTGCAGCAAAAGACCTTGGGGTGTTGGTTTCATATACTCCAGATGCACCATCACCAGCCGTTGCTGAAATGACTATAGGGCTTATGCTTACTTTACTACGCTCTATTCAAACATCTAATATTCAAATGCATCAAGGCTCATGGCATCGATATTTTGGAGGTCTATTATCTGAGAGTACTGTTGGAATTATAGGTGTTGGGCGTATTGGGAAAATTGTTGTAAAGTATTTAGAAAGTTTAAATTGTAAGAAAATTATTTTAAATGATATTTATCCAGACGCTAATTTTGACACGGGGAGTTCTGTTGAGTGGGCAGAAAAGGAGTATATATATAAAAACTCCGACATAATAAGCCTACACGTTCCACTATTACAATCAACAAAAAATTTAATTCAAAAGGAACATATTGAAATGATGAAGCAAAACGCAGTTCTAATCAATACATCTCGTGGAGGCGTAATCAACGAAAAAGATTTGTATGATATGATGGAATTGGGTCGCCTATCAGGTGCTGCAATTGATGTTTTTGAACATGAGCCATACAGTGGAGCTTTGAGAAGCATAGATAGATGTATCTTAACGGCTCATATGGGATCAATGTCTGATAGTTGTAGAAGTAAAATGGAAATAGAAGCAACAGAAGAGGTTGTTCGGTTTTCGAAGGGGCTCCCATTACAAGGGATTGTACCAAGTGAGGAGTATGATAATCAGATTGATGACCTGTGAGTAATAAGCAAGTGTGGTATGTATATGGATAGGGTTATTGATGATGTATATAAACAATTAAAGTAAAAAAATAAACATTTTAATAATGTTTATTTTTTTATTTTTTTTATTTTTTTCTAATGAAAACATATAAAGATATAACAAATATTATTAATGAAAAAGACGTTTTCATATTTGATTTTGATGGCGTTGTTGCAGACTCAGTGAATATAAAATCCAAGGCATTCGCAGAATTGTATAGCAGTTATGATATAGGCATTGTTAATAAAATTGTTGATTATCATATTGAGAATGGAGGGATATCAAGATTTGACAAAATTAAACATTATCAAAAAAATATTATAGGTCAGAATATAGCTGATAAAGAGGTAAAATTTCTAGCAAATAAATTCTCTGAATTAGTATTTGATAAAATTGTAGACTGTATCGGTATAGAAGGAGTTGAGGATTTTTTGGAATACTATTGCACAGGAAGAAAAAAATGTTATATCAATACAGCAACTCCGTTAGAAGAAATTGTTAGGATTCTTAAGAAAAGAGGGCAAATAAATTTTTTTTCAGGTATATATGGCCATCCTAAATCTAAATCTGAAAATTTGAAATGCATTGCTGATCGGTATGAGGTTAGTAGCATGGTTTTTTTTGGAGATGCTGATACCGACTTAGATGCCTCTGATAATGTTGGTGTAGATTTTATAGAGGTTGGAGATGGGCATGTTGTCAGAAAAAGGAAAGATTGTTATCACATCCATAATTTTAATAACTTGTGTTAATTATTAGTTGTGAGTCATAAGAAAACAGTTTTTTATTTTATTTGCTCTCCTAATATAGGAATGTTGGATAATGTATGTTAGATATTTTTCTTGTAATAGGTTGTTTTTATAATAATGAGCGATAATATTTTTACTTATTATAAGTTTTCTGAAAATAGGAGTGAGAGCCTTGCGCGTTCGATTTACGATCAAAGAATTTCTGACTCTTTATATATATATAAAAAGTATAAAGGTTCTTTTAAGGAGAGAAATTGTCCATTTTGTGAATCAAGTTTATATGATTCAATTGATAAATTTCAAGGATCTTATGGCGTGTCGAAATGCAAACGCTGCAGTAGTATTTTTGTAAATCCAGTACCGAGTATCGCAGCACTAGAAGATTATTATAATAATTGCAAGTGTAATCATATGTTGCAGGATTTATACCGTAATCGAAATAAAATAAGAAATTATATTATTAATGATAGGGTTAAAGAAGCAGCTAAATGTATTTTAGGTATTTCGAAAAAAAACAAAGGAAAAATAAGTGTACTTGAAGTTGGATGCGGCTCAGGTGCATTTTTATCGCAGTTGCGTAACTATTTTGACGTTAGTTGTAACAATGATGCGATTGATATTAACTATAACGGCATAGATATTGATTGCCATGCTATATCTAAGTGCGTTTCTAAACATATAAATTTAGAGTGTTGCTCTATTGAGGAATATTCAGATAACAAATCTAAGGAATATGATTTAATTTTTCATTTTGAGCTAATAGAGCATTTGAAAGATCCTGCCTTGTTGATGCAGAAAACACATAACTTGTTAAAAGATGAAGGTGTGCTGCTATTCACCACACAAAACTCTAACGGCCTTGAAATGATGGCGTCGAATTATAATTCATATAGAATTCTTGCGCATAGTATATTTCCTCCAATGCATCTAAATGCATTTAGCACAACAAATATCCTGCATTTTTCTTTAAGAAATGGTTTTAATTTACGCGACTTAACAACTCCAGGGAGATTGGATGTTGATATGGTTACTATTACAAGTGAATTTATTGAAGACAAAGTGTTTAAAGAGATATCTAATTTAGACAAAAAAAATAAAGGCCTTTTGCAGAATGTTATTTCTAAATTGATGTGCAGTAGTCATATGCAATGTGTGTTAACCAAACATAATTAATTTTGGGTCTAGATAACTTTAGAGGGATAATAGCATGATAACTAATAAGTGTTAATGCACTTGTTTTGCGAGTCAACAACACACTATGAATAATAAAAACACACTATGAATAATAAATTAATTAATTTATTAGAGATTTCTATTAATATTATTGTTAACAAGTTAATAATGTGGCCATTCTACTACCCTATAATTTTTTCTATGAAAAGGGTGAATGTCAGTAAAAGAGCTAAATATAATGGAATAACTTTATTAGCATTAAATGTTGACAGGTTCCGTGGAGATCTTGAGGTATTAGCTAACTTAGGCTTTAGAGTCTACTTGATGCCGTATAGTTGGCAAACCCGTATTTTTTATGCGTATAAGGACCGTGATTTAAAAGATAAATTTATGATGCCAGAAGCAGGTTCTGGAATTTCTAAAGATAGAATTAGGGTAAGAAAATATTTATCTAGCCTAATGAGATTGCTAGTGCAAAAAAAAGAAATTAATTGTGTAATAAGTGCCGGTCTTTTTTACAATCAAGATTTTGATTGGGGTGCTGCTACAAAGAATATAGGGACGCCATACATTGTATTTCATAGGGAAAATCTTGTTGTAAGTAAGCACTTATATATGCATTATGTCAATAAGGCTAAATTTTTAAATAAAATAGGTTTTATTGGGACATCAATAGTTTTTCAAAATAAAGTTGTTAAGAGTATTTTTGATAAATATAGTGGCGTTAATTCTGAAAACATATTTGCACTTGGTTCTTTAAGAATGGACGACTATATAGACAAAGTACGCAGTAACAGAAATTTAAAGAAAAATAATAGAATTACATTATTTTCTTTTCCTTCATCAAATGCTATTTTATCTGGACATTATAATGATAATTTTGGATGGTATAAACTCCATGACAAAGTGCACACATCTTTTGTAGAATTAGCAGTTGAGAATCCAGATATTGATTTTGTAATAAAACATAAGGGCGTCAATTGGTCTAAAACGAAATTTTTATTGGAAAATCTTGATGCTTATAATATTAGAAATTTACATATATATGATTTATCCTACGATTCACAAGAATTAATATTAACATCCGACGTTGTAACAGGTTTTTGTTCGACATCCCTGCTTGAGGCCG
>LWDU01032752.1_pt1 | contig 17195 bp, 15 predicted proteins | sample 727161 | NCBI WGS metagenome assembly LWDU01 (sample SAMN04566230, study PRJNA314399) | hydrothermal vent metagenome | isolation source: deep sea hydrothermal plume seawater | place: Mexico: Gulf of California, Guaymas Basin | collected 2004-07-11
CCAAAGTTCATTACTGTAACCTAATGTTTTTGTATCATTATTTTCTTCTTTCAATTCTAATCTTCCCAAAATAACCTAGATGGATCGAATAACTTAATTCTTTTCATTTATTGTTCCATTGGGTTCCTAGGATTTAAAATATTGGTTATCCTTTTTTAAACTCAATTCATATCCGTCATGTTTAACGTTTTTATTTATTTCAAATATTTCAGGTTTTTGTTTGTATAATTTTATTATATCTTGAATAACAATTGGTCTTGTAGAAATATTTTTTATAATTTCTCTAACTAATTTTAGATCTTCAATTTTATCAATAGTGTATCTAAGATAAGAAAGATCTTCTTGATGTTTTGTATTGATTAAGATAAATTCATTTTCTGGATTGTAAATAAAAGGTGTTACGTGTTCTCTTTCAGAAGGTTTCTTTGCATTTTTCCAACTTCTGTTCCATAAGGAAATGTTCTATGTAATGTATTTGATGCATAATCACATTTATTATTTTTATATTCATTAATTACTAAATCAATAATATTTGGATCAATTAATGGATTATCTGACGTAATTCTTACAATATTATCTATTGAAAATTTTTTTGCACATTGATAATATCTATCCAATACATCTTCTGAAGATCCTCTAAAAAATTCTATTTTTTGTAAAGATAAATTTTCACAAATTTTATTATCTTCAGTTAGATCAGTCGTGGCAACTATTATTTTTTCAATTTTTTTAGAAAATTTTACTTGATTTATTACATAGTTAAGGACCACATCGACACTGTCTATTTTTTGCATTATTTTTCCTGGTAATCTAGTTGAACCAGTTCGTGCTTGAATTATACAACCAATCATTTTCTATCATATCTCTATATTTGATATGAAAATACTTTTAGTTATTTTGATTTTTTTTACCATATTTTTTGCGTTCAATATTAAACATTATTAATAAAAAATGAAGATATGTATCTAAATAAATATTATTTACTTGATTCTAGTCTATTTTTAATATAATCTATGGAATTGATGTTAAAGAAAATAATGATGTTGATATTAAAATGACAATGACCACACAAGGATGACCAAAAAGATGTACTGGAGTGATAGCCCTTGTTAACGGAGTAATGTTTGAGTATATTTTTTTTTGGATCAATACAATATCTGTCTCTTTTAACATCAGAAAATATTGGAATTGCATTATGCATTAATACAGATGTGGCAGTTAATGTAAAAGTGTAAGGGGGAACAATTACTTCAAAACCTATCCTGCTTCAAGATATTGTTCAAATCCTAAAGGATAACCCAGAAATTATGAAAATCAACAAATAGATTTTCCAGAAGAACGTATAAAAAAATACTTTTTAGAAAATATAATTAATTCTATATTTTATAGATTTTCAATTTTTTAGTATAGATTTTTTATTTCTGGATCGGATGCAAGTTGTGCTTGATAATCAAATGAACCAGCTAAATTTCCGACAGTTTCTTTTCTACTGATTTTACCAAATTGAAAGTCAAAAAGAAAATAAGTTAGATAACTTTCTAAAGTGAGAGTTAGTGCTCTAAGAGGATCTTCCTCAAAATTATATTTTTTTAATGATGCTTCAATGTCCTCTTTATACTTAGAATCAATATTGAAAAAACATGTATTTGAATTAAAATTATGGTATGGAAATGCGTTTTTTAGAATTTCAACAATGGAATCGTCATATTCAATTTTTTTAAATAATTTTTTAGTTCCTATAAAATAAATTCTATCTAAACAAAATCTGGCTAATTTTTCTGTTGTTTCATTTCTGTCTAGTGAAACTATTTTTTCTATCCATCTTTCTATAAAATCTTTATCTAAAAGTAATTTTGCGATATATTTGAAGTTTAATTTTAAAAATCCATTTTCAATAAGATTATCAAAATTTTTGTTATAATGCTCTTTTAGTTCTTTTGCAGATTCAAACCATTCTTCTTTTGCCTCAAAATCAAATTCCTCAAGAAATTTGTTTAAAACTTCATCATTATCTTGTTTAGCTAGATTAAATAATAAATCTAAAGGATTAATTCCTTTTTCCTTGTGAATGAATTGTAATAATGGCATTGCGATTCCTACATTCCAAAATGCATAAACGAAAAAATGAATTATACGAAGAGAATGCATCTCACTTTCTGTAATGTCTTTTGAACTTCGTACTGATTCTTCATACTCAAATATAGACATGTCATTATATTTTCCATAAGAACCGGAGATTAAACGATATTTTGTTTTTAAATTGAAATTGTTTCTACACATATCACTTTCCATTTCACTCCCAGGTAACATTCTAACATTTCCTACATTGATACTATTGAATTCCATATCAAAACATTTTCTTAACGTTTCTAAATGACTTGAAAGTGAATCTCCCGGTAAGCCTACTAATACATCTGTTGTAGATTTTATTTTCTGTTTTTTCCATTCTTCTAATAAATCAGTCATAGTTGAAATGCCAATATTATCTCGCTTAACTTTCTTGAGTACTTCAGGATCTAATGATTGTACAGCAGCTAATGGATCTGATAATTTTCCCAAAATTTTTGTTATTTCTGTTGTTCTTTTGGATGAATTTTTTGCCCACCAAATTTCAGTACGATGTAAAACATTATACTCATCTGCAATCTTACGAATTTCTTTTGCTATATCTATATCTCTATCTAGCATTCCAAAATTAGCATCCGCAAAAATCCATACATGAGCTGGTGATCTCTTTGCGATATATTTTATTTCACTTGTTATTCGATCCATTGGAAATGTTCTTACTTTATCTAATGCTGCAATTCCCCAAACACAAAATGTACATGCAAAAGGACACCCTCTGTTTGATTCCAACAATGGAATCCATTTTGAAGTTCCAATAAATTCATCAAGAATACCTGTGGTATATGGAGATGGAATATCTGTAATGGTTCTATCTCGTTCAATAATGGGGTTATACACTAATTTATCATTTTTTAAATATGCAATTCCAGAAATTTCTTTATCACAAAAATTTTTTTTGATTTGATTACCTTTTAAAATAAAATAATCCATTAAATTTCCAAATGGAATTTCTCCCTCAAACATACAATAATAGTCAATGTTGTTAAATTCTCGAAGATAATCTGCTATTCCTTTAGGATCTGTTCGTATGTGTGGTCCTCCAACAACAAATACCGTATCTTTAGCATTATTTGAAATTAAATTCATTATGTTTCGATTAAGCTCTTGATTCCAACTATAATTTGAAAAACCCACAATGTCTGGAATCGGTCCTTTCTTAATCTCATCAAGAAGAAATTGAGGAGATTTGAATAATTTTATTTCTACTAAATCATTAAAATTCTCTTTAGTGTATGTAGCTATTAATCCAATATTTAGTGGGGTAACATAATTTCCTGGAAGATAATCATGAACTAAATCAGCCAAATAAATTAAAATTTTTTTATTTTTCATTAAAATTAACTGGAATTTAGTGCATTTATTGATTTTTAATTAATTTTTTTGAAAAGTATCTCTTTTTGTGAATCTCGTCTAAAATCCTCAAAATTATTAAACAATAAACCTAAAAAGATATTTTTTTACATATGATTAACATGAATTATGTTTTTTGTGCTTATAGGGAATATTCATTTGATATCTATAAAAAACTGAAAAAACATCATAGGAATTTCTTTCTCATTAAAGATCCTAAAAAACTTACACTAAAAAAAATCAAAAAAATCAACCCAAAATACATTTTTTTCCCCGATTGGTCATGGATAATTCCAAATGAGATAATTGATAATTACAAATGTATTTGCTTTCATGAATCTAATCTACCAAAATTTCGTGGTGGTAGTCCAATTCAAAATCAAATAATTAGAGGCATTAAAAAAACTAAAACTACCGCATTTCTTATGTCAGAAGGAATAGATGCTGGTGATATTATTTTACAAAAAAATCTTTCATTAGAAGGTTCATTAAATGATATTTTTTTGCGAATGAAAATTAATGATTTTTTAATGATTGAAAATATTCTACAAGGCAAATTCAAAAAAAGAAAACAAAAAGGAAAACCAACCTATTTTAAAAGAAGAAAACCAAAAGAAAGTGAATTGAAAAATTTAAACTATTCAAAGAAATATCTCTATAATTTTGTTAGAATGTTATCTGATCCTTATCCTAATGCATTCTTAAAGATAGGGGAGAGGAAATTAATTTTTAAATCAGTAACATATGATAACAATAAATTAAAATTTAATGTAGAAATAAAATGAATATTCTAGTAATTGCGGCACATCCAGATGATGAAGTTTTGGGTATGGGTGGTAGTATTAAGAAATTTACTAAAAAAGGGGATAAAGTAAAAATTGTAATATTAGCTTCGGGAATCCATTCAAGAAGATCTTCAGATTATATTAATAAAACAAGATACAGTGTGGATAAAATTACTCAAGAAAAGATGCAACGACAAGTTGAAGATTTACAAAAAGATGCAAAAAAAGCTTCTAAAATTTTAGGGGTTAAAGACATCGAATTTTTGAATTTTCCAGATAATGAAATGGATACAGTATCAAATCTTGAGATAGTGAAAGTAATTGAAAAAATTATTTCAGATTTTCAACCTTCAGTAGTGTATACTCACTCGCAATATGACATTAATGTAGATCACAGATTAAGTTATTTTGCTACACTTACTGCTACTAGACCAAAATCTAATACCAAAGTTAAGGAAGTATTTTCTTTCGAAGTTCCATCTTCTACAGAATGGTATTTTCCTTCTAGTTTTTCTCCAAACACATTTGTTGATATTGAAAAAGAATTATCTGTCAAAATCAAAGCATTACAATGTTATAAAAATGAAATAGAAAAGTATCCTCATCCTAGATCAATAATTGCGTTAAAAGCCATTTCTCAAAAATGGGGGTCTGTTTCTGGTTTTAAAAATGCAGAAGCTTTCACATTAATTAGACAATTAAAGAAATAGAAAATGAGTTTAGATTTTACAATTCCTTTCATAAAGATAAATAATTTTTTTGACTATTAGTCTACAGTTTTGTTTATTATATTTTTGTCATAATTATGTATATTAGAATAACTTTGTTTATGAATATTTTTCCATACATACTGAATTATAACTTATTTTATAAAAGAAACTGGAGGGAATTTGATTGAGCAATATTAGAGTAACGTATACTGGTCTAATAGCATTCCTTGTTGCTCTCATCAGTGTTATTACTGGAACTATCTTTGTAGTGATGGTCACCAGAAAATTAACTCCAGATGAATTTGGATTATGGGTTTTAATTGGAAGCATGGTTGGGTACGTTACAATAATTGAACCTATTGTGACATATTGGACAACAAGACAAATTGCTAGAGGTGAGCAAGTAGGAAAGACTGCAATATCTACTACAGGATTGTTTTCTATTGGAGGATTTGTAATTTATTCTATTATTGCAATTTACGTTTCCTATTCCTTAGGAACAGATTTCTGGATTTTGATTCTTGCATCTGCTTTAGTCCCTCTAAGTTTTCTAACTAATACATTAAATTCGATTTGTTTGGGTTTTAAACCACAAGCAGTATCCTATGGATTGATTGGATTTGAATCAGCTAAAATCCCTTTAGGATTAATTTTTGTGGTACTTATTCCTCTAGGGATAGTTGGTGCATTAATTGCAACTATTGGTGCAAGTATAGCAAATTTAGTATTATTAATTTATTTTTCAAAAGAAAAAATTTATGGTGAAATTAAGAAAAGTGTAATAAAATTTTGGTTAAAGATGTCTTGGCTCACGATGTATGGAGGTATATACGGCCTTGTGTGGAAATTAGATGTTTTATTTTTTTCTTTACTTACAACTTCTCTTGCTGGACTTGCTTATTGGGGAATAGCTGCTGCAGTTACTAACATTGTTGCATATTCTGGGAAAATATCTGTTGCATTATATCCTAAACTCATTGCAACTGGAAAAATGGACATTGCTGCAGAAAATTTAAAACGCTCTTTATATTTTGCCATACCAATCTTGGCAGCAAATATTGTATTTGTTAAGCCAATTTTACATGTAATTAATCCAATCTATGTTGATGGAATTTACATTATTATAATAATATCATTTAGAGCATTTGTAAATATTTTCCTGGGATTTTTCTTTACAATATTAGAAGGTAAAGAAAATATAGATGAGAATAAAAATGCCACCTTTAAACAATACATCCATAGTAATCTATTCTTAAAACCAACTCTTATGATTGCATTGTCCATAGCTTACGTTGGGTCTTTAGTTGTATTTTTAGTATTTTTTAAAACACCCGAAATGAATGATATTGTTCTAGTAACTATTTGGGCAGTGATTCTATTAACCGCAACAATCATTTTCATGATTGTAGGTATAGTCTTAGTTAAGAAACAGTATAAAATTATTTTTGAATTTGTACCTATTTTTAAATATACAGGAGCAGCAATCATAGCTTCTATAATTGTATATTATATTTCTGAAAAAGTTTTAGTTTATACTGAAAGTATTTTTGATTTTATACCACAACTGGTTCCACTCTTACTATTGGGTGGAGGAATCTATTTTGGAATTACATATCTCGTAGACAAGTCTACGAAAATATTATTCAATTTAATAATTAAAGAAATTAAAATTAAACTTAATTTATGAAAAATTAACAGACTTAATTGTTTTTTCAGGGTTAATAATCCATAAATCACTTTTTTCTATAGCTCTTTCTTTTTCTGATTTTGATAATAAAACCTCTTCAAATTTTTCTCCTTGTCTTAAACCAATAATCTTTTGTTTTTTAGAGAATTTATCTGCCAAGTCTTTAATCTTATACAATTTCATTTTAGGAATAAAAATTTCTCCAGCTTTTATCATCGGTAGGCAATTTAGAATAAATGATACAGCTTCATCAACATGAAAAAAATAACGTTTCATCAAAGGATCTGTGATTGATAATGGTAAATTCTCTTTTTTCTCTTTTCTCCACACTTCCATCACATTTCCTCTAGTTTCAAAAATATTTCCTAATCTGACCGTAGCAAATTTTGCATTTGAAATATAATTTCCTGCCCAAGTAATTGTTTTTTCGCTTAATTGTTTAGTTGTTCCATATAACGTTGAAGGTTCTGCAGCTTTGTCTGTACTAATATTAATAAATTTTATAGGTGCATTATTGATTGCTGCTTTTATTAAATTTACAGTACCATTAACATTAGTATTGATTGTTTCAATAGGGTTGTATTCTGAAATCTCAATATTTTTTATTGCAGCACAATGAATGATAATATCTACATTATTAGCTGCCATGTTTACTCTATCTTTATCTAATATACTTCCTAACAACAATCTTAATTTTGGATTCTTAACTTCTCTTCCAAGCTTAAACAAAGCATGTTCATCAATGTCTAAAACACGAACAGATTTTACAGAATAACTTAGTATGCGTTTTGTTAAAACTGTACCAACACTTCCTGCTCCGCCTGTAATTAATATGGTTTTATTTTTTAAATCCTTTTCAAATTTAGAATTACTTTTTTTGGATTTTTTTCTTTTCATTTAATTTGCATTTTTTATTCTAATATTAAATCATTTGTAACTAAATAGAATTTATCATTAATTTTTTCTATATGTTAATTTATCATATATTTAATTTTTTTGTAGACAATTATTTGATTTTACCTTAATCATCTAATTTCATTTTTCTGATATGCTCCTGTGCAACTTCATTTAGAAGTTTATCATATTTTTCTAAAAATACATTAATCTTATTTTCTGATAATTCTGAATCCATTGTAGGTCCTTTAAATCCAAACATGTATGCAAACTCTGCCGCATATTCATCTAAGACAATGTCTACAGAATTATTTTCTAAAACATTCATGAATCCTGCTAAATTATTAAAATCTACTTTATTGTTTAATTGTTCTTTAATTGCCTGTGGAAGTTTTTCTAATTCCTTTAGACGAATTACAAATGGTAACTTGGAATAAACTTGTTCGGATAATATTATTGTGGGTTTATTATAAAATGCTGCTTCAAATCCTGCTGTGCCAGCGATAGTAACTACTAGAGAACATTTTGATAAAATCTCATGTGATTTTATTGATGGATGCAATAATTCTACATTTGGTAAATTTATAATTGATTTATAATAAGAAGTATCTCTCCATCCTATCGTTCCTTGCGAAGGATTTTCTTTTACAATTAATTTATAATTAATTGGTATAGATTTTGCTATGTTTGATATGATAGCTAACTGATTACTGAAGTATGGCGCACTTACTAACAACACCCGTTCTGGTTCATAATGAAGAGGAAAATAAACAAATGGAGAATCATTTGGAAGCTCTGTTTTAAAATATTTATCAATAAAGGATTTTCTTCTTTTTCTTTTAAAATAACGCTCAATTTTTTTTGAGAGAACTTTAGATTTTGTCATTCCATAATAAGAATATTGTTTTGAAATAGCTGAATTATCACTAACAAAATATTTTAGCACGTATTTGTAACGTTCCCAAAGATTAGATTCAAATGAAATTTTTCTGGCATTTGCTATATATGATTGAGTATCGAATTTTTTAAAATATTCTTTAGCTTCGTTTTCATTTTCAAATTTAATCGTGGATTTAGTATTTTCATATGCTTCATCATCTAATAACACTCCGTCCTCAGACACAAAAAATTTTTTTGCTAACTTTGCAGGAGATAACATCAAAACTTTAATCCCTTTTGCTTTGCACATCATATACAACAAGTATTGATAATGATTTTGAGTGTGATAAGTAAGAAAGAACTTAGGTTGAGATTCTTCTAAAATTTTTTCAAAGAATCTGCATTCCTGTTCTAGAATTGAAAGAATTTCATTGGTTGAGAATTGATGAAATTCATTATAAAGATTAAAACTTTTATCAGTATATGCTATATTCCATAAATTTATGTCATATTTTTTTTCAATTGATTTAAGATATTCTATATCTGGATTTATTTGAAAATCATTTACTGCATCATTATAATGCCAAATTTTTTTATAATCAACAATTTTTTGCTCATCAAAAAATTTTCTTGCTTTATCACCAAAATCAATTATTGCATAAAGTTCATTGTCTATTTTAGATTGTAAAGCTTTTGCAATACCAAAATGCAAAAACCAACCTTGGACATATATCAAAATGTTATTTTGATTCATTTTTTTATAATTAATGATGTCAAATTCATTTAATATGTATTTTAATTATTGAGAGAATATTATCTTTTTTTTATAAACTTGTAGACATATAATGGATGATACACAAAACTGAAATTAGACTAAGATTAAATCATTTATACATTACAAAACTATCATGACCATCTCAATTAATGTAAGTGAAGAACCTGATAATCGTTGGAACGAGAGACTTGTAACCACTGGTTTTGGGACAATTTATCAGTCTAAAGAAATAGCTCAACATTTTAGAAATAATAAACAAAATCCAATTTTCTTACAATTTATTGATAACAAGGGAAATATTGTTGGCCAGATTTTGATAAGAGATCATTTTAGAATAATAAGTGGAGCTAAAGGTAAATTTATCAAAAAATTTTTTGGGAAAAAAAAGATTTGTGAATGGGCTTATGGTCCAATTGTGTTTAATGAATACTTTAAAAATGAAATCTATGAACAATTTGGAAATTTTCTTCTCAAAAAAAAATATACTGTTTCAGGTGTTGAAAATCCTCTTTCACCAAGTGGTGTGACATCAATAAAGAATAATTTCAATATTACTCCCTGGAAAACTTTTCTAATTGATTTGACACAACATCGAGATATTTTATATCAAAATATTTCTAAACATAATGGTCGTAAAAATATAGAACGTTCAGAAAAACGAGGAGTAATTATCGAAGAAATTAATGAACATTCTTTGGAAGAATACTGCACACTTGGAAATCAGTCAATGGGAAAATCTAACAATGGTGGAATAAGCTATGAAAATCTATTAAATTATTGGAAAATCAATAAATCATTGGGTTATTCAGGATTTCTTGCGAGAAAAGATGGAGAATGTATTGGGGGACTTCTTTTTTCATTTTTTTGTGGTCATATTATAGAAGGTGGAGTGGTACGTTCCAAGTTAGATCTGGATGAGCATCTGTATTCGCAAGATCTCATCAAATGGAAAATTATTACGTGGGGTAATGAGAATAAAATGAAATTTTATAATTTAGCAGGATTTAATCCAAATCCTCAATCTAAAAAAGAAGAAGGAATTCAAATTTATAAGAAAAAATGGGGAGGCTTGGAAGTTGATTATTCCCTTATTAGAAAATAACCTTCGAAAAACTATCATTTTTTCCGTTAATCCATGGCCACAATTATTGATTTTAATACCATCACAAAAATTAAAAAAATGATATGAAAGTTCCTTATTTTATTCCATGTATCACTGATCAAGATAAACGAACCATAATGACCGCATTAAGATCCAGATGGCTAACAAATGGACCTATGCTGGAAAAATTTGAAAATAATATCCGAAAATTTGTAGGGACCAAACATGCCATAGGTGTTGGAAGCGCAACTCAATCTTTGCATCTTTCATTAAGAGCATTAGATATAGGTCCAGGCGATGAGGTAATTGTTCCAACATTTACCTTTGCTGCAACTGCCAATGCAGTAATTTACTGTGGAGCAAAACCTATCTTAACTGATGTAGATTCCAAGACGTTTAATATTGATCCAATTTCTATCAAAAATAAAATTACTAAACGGACTAAAGCAATTATTCCAGTTCACTATGGTGGTCAATCATGTGATATGGATGTAATTACTACCATCTCGAGAAAATATGGCTTATCTATTGTTGAAGATTGTGCACATGCTCTTGGTTCAAAATTTAAAAATAAACATTGTGGAAATATTGGAAATTTGGGATGTTTTAGTTTTTACCCTACTAAAATAATTACATCTGGTGAAGGAGGAATGGTTACAACAAACCATCCACGTTTATCTAAAAAAATACAATTGCTAAGAAGTCAAGGAATGAATATTCTACCCCATCAAAGAGAATTAAAAAATAAATGGAGATATGATATAATTGATTTAGGTTATAACTATCGTTTAGATGAAATTCGTGCTGGATTAGGATTTTCACAATCTAATCGTATTAATTATATTAATAAAATGAGAATAAAAATTGCAAAAAAATATAATAAATTAATTAAAAATATTAATGGAATTTCTATTCCTGCGACAAAAGAAAATAGAAACCACATTTATCATCTATATACAATTAAAATTGAAAAGGATTTTCATCAAGGAAGAAATGATTTACTAAAAAAATTAAATATTAAACAAATAGGTACTAGTATTCAATATTATCCATTACATTTAATGTCATATTACAAAAAATATTTTCCACAAAAAATAAGTGATTTTCCTATATCTAATAGACTTAAGGATCAGGTTTTATGTTTACCAATTTATGTTGGAATGACTGATAAACAAATAGAATATGTGGTAAATGTGTTAAAATCTAATTAGCTTTCTTCATAGACCTAACATATTTTAATTAATTATGTAATAGATTTTTTTGCTAAATCACTTGGTATAATTCTATCATTATAGTCCTTCACACTCTCTAAATCCTCCTCCCAATTTTCTTTTAGAGGCATATCTGATGGAGCTAATTGGAATTGAATCAAATCTCTAGTATGTCCTAGTTCAGGAATTCCTGCTTTATGTAATGTTAGTTCTAAATTACCTACTAATGTTGTACCTTTTACTCCTGTGTATGTAGTAATGTATTTTGGATTTTCTAACAATTCCTTTGGAATATTGGGTTTTTTTCTATCTACAAAACCCAATTCAAATATTTCTTTTGTTCTATCACTTGTTTGTACATGGAAAGGTCCATCTTTTGAAGTGACATCATCTAAATACACAAATAGTTTGGTCCATGTTGTATCTCTTCCATCACAATGCCAATAACTTGAAAACATCTCATGTTTATTTGCAATTTCTGGCGGAACATGAATATTTCTCCAAGCAAAAATATCTACAATTTTAAAAGGTGTTTTATAATACTGTTCAAAAAATTCAATTACTTGCGCTGTAATTAGTTTTTTTACTTCTGGAATATTTTTATGAACTAAACGGATCTGTCTACTAAAAACTTGACCATCATGTTGTGATCTTACAAATGATAGATCTTCATCATCAATTACTTTTTTAAATTTTGAACTGACTTCATCAATTAGTTGTTTGTCATGTATGATACCTAACAAGGCATGGCCATTTTTTCTAAATTCTTCCACAGCAGGAATATTTTTTGGAGAAATTTTAAACTGTTTTTGTATTTTTTTTATTTTTGCTCTACTTCTTTTTCCATGTAAATTATTTGCAAAACCTGCACTATTTTTGAATACTAACTGACTCATGTAACTATCTAATCTTGAATGACCTACTTTTACTGCATTTTTAGGATCTTTAATTGCTTTAGGAATTTCATTGGCTTTAACCATACTTTTGAAAATTAAAAATCGTTAATAAGGGTGCCGAGTTTTTATGTAGACAAATTTTTTTAAGAACGTCGATAAAATAATTATTGTACATGTTTACATGAATTTTGGGAAAAATAACTGACAAAAATTATTAAGTAAATATTATTGATATTATAATGTGGTAAATATTGGCTTCATTGGATGTCATAAAATAAGTGACGTATGTCTTAAGAAAATTTGTGAACTTGCTTTAGAATATGGAGATCATGTCAAAACTGTTTTTAATTTAACACCTAATGAAGGTAGTAAACATTCTTACTATGCTGATTTTAGTTCTTTACAAAAAAAATATGATTTCCCACTTCATTTTGTTATTGATGTATCTAATAAGGAAAATATTCAAAAAATGCTTGATTCTAAACTTGATATTATTTTTATCATTGGTTGGCATAGAATAGTACCCCAATCTGTTCTAGATGTGGCAAAAATCAAACTTGGCATTCATTCATCTTTGTTGCCTAAAGAAAGAGGTTCATCTCCTATTAACTGGCAAATTATTAGAGGTGATATTATGGGCGGAGTTACACTTTTCCATCTAACAACTGGTGTAGATTCTGGTCCCATAGTTGATCAGGAACAGTATTCTATAGATGAAAATGATGATGTAAAAACTGTATATTCTAAAGCCATAGATTCATCTCTTGACTTACTTCAAAAAAATTGGCATGATATACATAACCTAAACCCAAAAAATATTCCTCAAAATGAGAGTGATGCTACATTCAATAAAAGAAGAACACCAAATGATGGAATAATTGATTGGTCTAAAAGTTCAAAACAATGTTATGATTGGATTAGAGCTTTAACGTTTCCCTATCCAGGTGCATTTACCTATTGGAATGGAAAAAAAATTCTAATTTGGAAATCGAATATATCTAAAACTGTAGGAAATCATTTTGGGGAAATTTTAGATATCTCTAAAAAAATATTGGTTACTACAGGCGATGGCAGTATTGAAATATCTCTTCTTCAAATTGAGGGAGAACTACTTTGTAATGCCGAAGTTTTTAAAAATTCTTATAAAATTCAGAAAGGTGACACATTTACCTCATCAATTAATTCTTCTGAAAACAACAAATGACTCAGCATAATCCTTTCCTATTTTAGATCCCCAATAACCAGCTCTATTTTTCACAGATTCAAGTGATCTTGGATGAGGGTAATCATTTATTTCATTAGTGTATTGTTTTATTGCTTCAATTTTTTTATCCAATGTTTCAGAAATATCCACAAAATAATTTGGTGAAAATGATTCTAAACCCCACTCTGTTGAAGATGGTGTTTCAAAACAAATCACTTCATTAATTATGCTTTTAGGAGTAGGACGAGTAGCAATTAAACAAGCTTCAAAAACCCTTCTATGATCCTGATTGACATCTCCCCAAAAATGTGTATAAACAATATTTGGTTTGAAAGAAATTAACACTTCTTCTATGTTTTTTACTAAATCTGTTAGCGAAACTGAATCTAATTTTTGATCAGGATAACGATGAAACTTGGAATTTTTGATACCCAAAATGCTACATGCACTATTGGCTTGGTTTTCTCTTTCAGTGATTCCATTTTCACTAGTATCACGATCAAATTGCCCATCTGCGAAACACAGAAGAAATATTTCTGACCCTTCGTCTGAAAATTTTTTAATTGAACCACCTAATCCTAAAGATTCATCATCAGGATGTGCACAAACAATTAGAATTCGATTCATTTGTTTATCTATTTTTAATTCTCTATTAAAGATGACTTTTACAGTCTAATTTGCGTATTTCATTAGCAACTCTTAGTGCACCTTTTCCATCTACAGTTAGTTTATTTTTAAGAATAATACTATCATTTTCTATTTTCCCAATTATTTCTAAAATTTTTTTTTCTGATATATTATTATGAATTCCAAGATTTTTTCCAATACCATGTTTTTCCCACTCATTTGCAGTCAATAATTGATGCTTATGTTGACACAAAATAATAAATGGAATTTTCATAGCTGCAAATTCATAAGTTGTTAAACCACCAGAACAAATACCAAATTTCGTTGATGTTATTTCTTCATACATATCGTTCGTACTTTTTTTAATTTCAACAAAATTAGTCATTTTCTTTGCAATGTTATTTAATTTCTTATTGTTTGGTGTTGATTGACCTAAAATTACACGAGTTTTTATTATCTTACCCGATTTGAAAAGAATTTTTAGAAATTTTAATGAAATATTTTTCTCATCAAATCCTCCAAATGTTGTTAATACTGTGACTTGATTTGAAGATCTTTTAAATTTTCTAAATTTGTTATTTAATATTTGATATTTTGGACCTAAAAGACATTTTACTCCAAATTTATTTTTGGTTACAGAATTTCTAAATCCAATAAATCCATTAATAACTAAATCAACATTGAAGTCTTTATTTTTTAAATCAGTTATAATTACGGTCTTAGCATATTTTTTCAAGCTATTTACAATTGAATTATTTAATTTACTCCAATCAATAACAATAACATCAATTTCCAATTTTTTAACATATTCAATTATTTCCAATTTTTTATACTTATCCGTTTCATTTTTTTTTAGAAAAAATGTATTTTTATAATTTCTATCTTTTAAAATTTTTCTAACTCCACCATGATCTTCGATCAGAAAAAAAATTTTTTCACTTGATAAATTTTCAACTAAATTTAATGTTCTAAAAATATGTCCCAAACCTAATTCTTTATTCTTGGCTGTTCCACCTGCTGCCAAAACTAAAATTTTCATCTAATTGTCCCTTTATAATAATCCAGAATTGATATCTTTTTTGTAAGTCCCCTTGAAACTTTTGATGAAATTTGAAACTTCATGACTAGTTATCCTTCATTTCGGTATATCATTTGGAATGTCATGTGATTCTATTCTATATTGAATTCCATTTCTATTGAAACCTAATTTCTCTATAAGGTGTATAGAATGTGTATTATGATTATCAACAATTACAGTATAATATTCTCTTGGATTTAGCTTCAAGAATTTTTTCAATGAAATTGATGCTATTCCTTTATTTTGAAATTTTGGTAAAAAATAATAACCAAGTTCACCATTTGAATGTCTCAATGATAATGTCCCTGCTTTTTCTTTATCAACATAGACAATTACCCATGATTCAAAAACACTCTTATCATTTACATAATTTTTAATGAAAGTCTTTTGTGATTCTAGTGTGATGGGTTCTGCTTTTTCTCTTTTATCTCGTAACTGATACAAATCAAATGTAAATTGAATATCCTTTTCATCTACACTTTTCAATTCAATATCTATCATTTTCACATTTATTCAATAATTACTATTATTTAATATAAAAATTTGTAGATAAATTGCCATTTTCTTTTATTTTTTATCATAATCTAATCTTAAAGAATTATGTGATATTTATTAATGAAAGATAATTAAGATTTTTAAAAGAATCATTTAATATAAAACTCATAATACCTATTGACTAATTTAGTTTTTTCTTGATGTATTCTATAGCATTTACTGGGGTTGGGTCTGTTTCTAATTTTACTGAAAGATAAATACTGGCATAGTCCAAAAGATAAATCAAACAAATAATTTTTGTAAGAATATTTCCATCTTCACTTGTAATTTCTTTATAATCAATTTTTTGTTTATTGAAAAATTCTTTTAAAATTTCCCACCTTTCTTTAGTTTTTTCAAAATCATCTTGTCCCCTAATCAAAATTGGTTGAAAATTATTTTGTTTGTCCCATGTTACAATTCCATTGTGACATGATTCAATAACATCTTCTATCACTGCTTGAATTTTTGAGTTTTCTTGAAGAGAGTTCTTAAATCTTATCCCCACTGGTTCTAATCCCCATGGATAATAAATTACTGGTGTATCTCTAATCCATTTTGCTATCTTGATTGCAGGATTTTCACTTGTAATTTCTTTTGAATTGATCTTTTTTGAAATATTTTCTAATTTTTCAATTGATTCTGTTACATCTTTTTCTTCGATAGCAATTATTGGTTTTAAAACGCGTAACATTCCATAGAGAAATGAGGTAAATGATGCTCTAGGTGAATGATATTTTTTTATTCTTCTATGTGGAATTTTTTTGTTTTTACAAATTTCTTCCATTTTACCTCCATCCGAAAAAACAATAATTTTAGAATTTAATTCAATGGCATTTTCAAGCATAGAAATAGTTTCAATCGTATTTCCTGAAATACTTGTTACAACTACAACAGAATCACTTGTGACTGTTTTTGGAAGATGATATCCTTTTACAACAGTGACATGTGTACTTGTTTTTGATAAAATTGCTGCAAATATGTCTCCAATTGCACCAGATCCACCCATTCCTGCAAAAACAACATGATCACATGTTTCATATTCAATTTGAGATAATTCTGAGAAATAACTTTCTTTAGCAATTTTTGGCCATTTGTCATATACTTTATGCATTCCCTGAGAATCAAATTTTTCTAATGAGGCCTTGTCAATCAATAATTAAGATAATGTTTTTGATGATATAATAGTTCAATTAGATAACAACTAATTATTTTAAATATGGCTGAAATTTTTTGATTTTATGAATGAAAATATCGTTATAGATTCTTCACTTAGAACTGTTGAATGGAAAGATAACAAAGTGATAATGATTGAACAAACCAAATTACCAAATGA
>LWDU01043657.1_pt1 | contig 17186 bp, 22 predicted proteins | sample 727161 | NCBI WGS metagenome assembly LWDU01 (sample SAMN04566230, study PRJNA314399) | hydrothermal vent metagenome | isolation source: deep sea hydrothermal plume seawater | place: Mexico: Gulf of California, Guaymas Basin | collected 2004-07-11
AAAGAAGACGGTATACCTACCGGTATATATTACCCGAAGGGGATACATCATCAACCTGCCTACAAGAATTTAGGTTATAGTGTTGACGATTTTCCCAACACGAACTACTTAGCCTCTACAGTACTTTCTCTCCCTATGCACACAGAACTTACTAACTTGCAACAAACAAGAATAGTTGAACGTTTAATCTCAAGGTTAACAAAGTAGAATTATCATAGCAATTTGCCCAACACAATAGAAAATATAGATTCTTTACCTGAAGCATTCATTCACGATTCTGCCATTGTAGATGAGGGGGCGGAGCTTGGGAGAGGCGTCAAGGTGTGGCATTTTTGTCATGTGATGGAAGGTGCACGGCTCGGTACAGGCACCTCTCTGGGACAAAATTCCTTTGTAGCATCAGGCGTCACCATTGGAGACAACTGTAAAATACAGAACAACGTGAGCCTGTACCAAGGAGTCACTTTAGGAGACGATGTATTCCTCGGGCCGAGCTGCGTATTTACGAACGTCATCAATCCCAGAAGCGCCGTAGTGAGGCGTGACTCCTACGCGACGACACAAATCTGCGACGGAGTGACGATAGGAGCAAATGCCACCATCATATGTGGAAACATACTCGGTGATTTCGCCTTCGTCGGCGCTGGAGCCGTCGTAACATCATCTGTTAAACCATACGCCCTGGTAGTGGGAAATCCTGCAAAACAAATCGGATGGATGTCACCAAGTGGAATTCGACTTGAGTTCGACGAAAAAAACATCGCTGTTTGTTCTGAATCCGGAAGGAAATTTCAATTAGACAAGTTAAACGGAGTGTCACCTTATTCCGGAAAATGAGATCATTCTCGAATATATTAGTAACTGGAGGAGCTGGCTTTATCGGCTCTCACGTGATTAGGCAAATACTAAATCATCACCCGATTGTGAAGATTGTAAACCTAGATCTACTCACCTATGCCGGGAATTTAGAAAACTTGGCAGATGTCGAACTTAACTTTCAAAGTTCTGGTCGTTACACCTTTGTCAAGGGAAATATTTGCGATAAGAGTTTACTGAAAGAATTATTCTCAACATATCAGTTCGATGCTGTCATTCACTTGGCCGCTGAAAGTCACGTAGATCGTAGCATTGAAAATCCACAAGCATTTTTAGAGACGAACATTTTAGGTACTGCAGCTTTATTAGATGCGGCAAAAAATTCTTGGCTAGACAACGATTATAACTACACAAAAAACAAGATGTTTTACCACATCTCTACTGACGAAGTATATGGGTCACTCGGTAACGAAGGGTTATTTAGTGAAGAGACCTCATATGACCCACGAAGCCCATACAGTGCTTCAAAGGCCTCAAGTGATCATCTTGTGAGGGCATATTGTCATACTTACAGATTACCTATTGTGATTAGTAACTGCTCAAACAACTACGGAGCAAATCAATTTCCAGAGAAGCTCATCCCTCTGATGATTAAAAATATTAAGGACAATATTCCACTTCCAATTTATGGGGAAGGGTTAAATATTCGAGATTGGTTATTTGTAGAGGATCACGCAAAGGCTATTGATTTGATTCTACACAAAGGAGAAGTCGGTGACACATACAATATTGGAGGTCTTAATGAATGGACGAATATCGATTTGGTAAGACATCTCATAAAACTCACTGACAAGAAACTAAATAGACCTCAAGGAACGTCTAATTCACTTATTCAATTTGTGACTGATAGAGCTGGCCATGACAAGAGGTATGCCATTGACGCATCAAAAATAGAGAATAAACTCGGATGGACTCCCAGTGTGAAATTTGAAGAAGGGTTAGAAAAAACCGTAGAGTGGTATATTCAAAATACCGAATGGTTAGATAACATTGCTTCACGCAAACTCACTGGAGATGTTTCAATAAATGAATAATGCTAAAAACCCTTATACAATATTACTTATTGTATATTGTACCATAAATAACTCAACAAATAAGGACAACAAAGTAGAAGATTATGTTTACCGCAATAAAAAATCTGTTCAGATTCAGTAAAAAGGCCAAGAATAAAAACATTCAGGTTAGCAACGATTTAAGTTTGCTAATTAGCGATGTTCACTCTCACCTTGTTCCTGGTGTTGACGATGGTTCTCCTGATATGGACACCTCTATTGCTCTTATCCGCAGACTACAAAACCTCGGTTTCAAAAAGCTTGTAACCACGCCACATATCATGGTCGACTTGTATCCCAACACCCCTGAGATTCTGAAACCTAGATTTGAAGAACTCAAGGTAGAAGTGGCAAAAAGACTACCCCCTATAGAGCTTTTCCTTGGAGCTGAATACTTCCTGGACTTAGATCTTTTAGATTTACTTTCTAAGCCCGATGAACTTCTAACATTTCCTTGCACTGACCCATTGAATGGAAGTAAACTTGAAATGATATTGTTTGAGTTTGCATTTCATCTCCCTCCCAATTATGACATCTTAGCCGAAATTATTTTCAAGATGCAAACCTCAGGACTCACACCTGTTTTAGCACATTGCGCGAGGTATCCTTATTTCCACAAAGACAGATCTGAATTGAAAAAACTTCACGAAAAAGGCGTGATTTTAACCATAAATGCAGCTACTCTATGTGGAAGCTATGGAGATTTAGCGAAGGAAACCGCTCTTTATGCAATTGAAAATGGTTGGGTAAGAATGATATGCTCAGATACGCATGCTCCTCATCATATAGCAGCGGTAAAGGAACTTGAAAGCTCTCCCGTTTTAGCTGATATGATCGAATCAGGAACGCTTCTCAATCCAGGCATCGGACTCAACTAATACGAATTAATAAATTCGTAGAACTAGCTTAACCTACTGGTGCAAGCTTAATCTCTATACCGTCGAGAGAATCTTCTAACTTAATTTGGCATCCAAGACGGCTGTTGTCTTCCACAAAGAACGCCTCATCTAACATATCCTCTTCGTCTTCAGACCTCTCACCTATCTCGTGAGAACTGAGAACATACATGTGGCAACTCGCACACATCGCCATGCCGCCACAAGTACCCTCTACAGGAAGTTCATAGCTCCTGCAAAGCTCCATCATATTCATGTTCATGTCCGTAGGAGCATCTAACTCATGGCGCTTGTCGTATCTATCTATTACGACAACTTTAATCATGTTCTCAGTGTTAATCAATTTATGAAAATTTTTAAACGCTTTTATTAACTTTTAAACACTTTTTAGTCCTTTTTATCACTTTTTTGCACTTTTTATCGTCTTTTTTGGCCTTTTATGGCCTTTTATCGCTATTTCTAAAACTCAAGATTACATTCCTGGCGGGCCAGTAACAGTGGTGTACTTAAGAACAAGATTTTTATTTGGATAAATTCTCTTATAAGCACTTTGAACCATCAAAGTAGCTTCATGAAAACCACACAGAATTAACTTGAGTTTACCTGGGTAAGTATTGATATCTCCTACGGCATATACACCAGGGATATTTGTTGAATAGTCAAAGGTATCGACTTCAATCGCATTTTTTGAAATTTTCAGGTTCCACTCGCCTAAAGGCCCTAGCTTGGGGCTAAGACCAAATAACGGCACCCAGTGATCTACCTCAATATGTGACAATCCATCTGACTTGTGCTTTACTTCAACCGAGCATAGCAAATTATCTCCACCTACTCCTACAACTTCAGCGTTGGTCAATAACGTAATCTTCCCCGCTTCGGCTAGGTCCATCACTTTTTGAACACTGTCGGGGTGTCCGCGGAAGCTTGACCGTCTATGCACTAAAGTAACTTCAGAAGCAACATCGGCTAAGAACACAGTCCAGTCTAGAGCTGAATCTCCTCCTCCAGAGATAACCACTTTCTTTCCTCTATAAAACTCAGGGTCTTTAATGATATATTCTACTCCCTTGTCCTCAAAATCTAACAAACCCTCAACCGGCGGTTTACGTGGTTCGAAACAACCTAGACCTGCTGCTATTGCAATGATGGGAGCGCGATGCTTAGTACCTCGGTTAGTGGTGACAATAAACTGATCTTCATCATCTTTCTCGATGAATTCAGCCCTTTCTCCCAATGTAAATCCAGGACTAAATGGCTTGATTTGTTCCATTAACTGTTCAGTCAAATCACCTGCTAAAATAAATGGCTGAGCAGGAATATCGTAAATAGGTTTTTTTGGATATATCTCTGAGCACTGGCCGCCAGGCTGGGGTAAAGAGTCAATTAAATGACATCTTAACTTGAGAAGGCCTGCTTCAAAAACCGTGAAGAGACCTACAGGTCCAGCTCCAATAATAATAATATCTGTTTGAATCATAGATTGATTGCTTCAATAGCTTTCACTTCTGGGGCAACGCCTCTAATAACAGCTTCTACCCCACCTTTCATTGTCATATCGATAAGAGAACATCCCGCGCATGATCCGTGAAGTTCTACTCTTACAATTAAGTCATCCGTAATTTCTTTCAGAGTAATATCGCCTAGATCAGCCTCAAGATATGGGCGAATCTGTGCAAGCGCACCCTCAATTCTCTCAGCTAATTCATTGTGGTCTTCTGATATGATTTGGTCTGACATTATATTACTTATTTATCTAGGACTTCTAGCAAGTTAGCTACAACATCACGAAATGCAGCTGCAGCAGCAGAATCACCTTGCAATACTGCTGGGCGTCCCACATCTCCAGCTTCTCGTATGGATTGGATTAAAGGAAGCTCTCCAAGGAAAGGAACATCCAATGTATCAGCCAATCTCTTAACACCATCTCTACCGAAAATATGATATTTAAATTCTGGAGCATCGGGAGGAATGAAATAAGACATATTTTCGATCATCCCAAGAACAGGAACGTTAATAGATTCAATTTTAAACATCCCCACGCCTTTACGAGCATCGGCAAGAGCCACGTCTTGAGGAGTAGAAACTATTATGGCTCCGGTAAGATCTAACTCACTAACTAAAGTTAAGTGAATGTCTCCAGTGCCAGGTGGTAAATCGATAATCATGTAGTCTAACTCTCCCCAAACTACATCTGTAAATAATTGCTTCAAAGCTTTTGTCGCCATCGGTCCACGCCAAACTATAGCTTGGTCAGGATCTGCGAAAAACCCTATAGACAACATCTTTACACCATGCATCTCCACTGGCTCCATCATAGATTTTCCATCTACATCAATCGGCTTGGGTTTGTGATCTTGTACGCCAAACATGGTCGGGATACTTGGGCCATATATATCTGCGTCGCAAAGCCCCACCTTGTAGCCTAATTGGGCTAAAGAAACTGCCAAATTAGAGCTTACGGTACTCTTACCTACCCCACCTTTTCCGGAAGCTACGGCGATGATATTCTTTACCCCAGGAAGAATTTTTCTTGTCTCAATAGTGCGTTCTTCTGCAGGAAGAGCGCCTACATTAACCTTGGTTTTAACGTCTGAACCGAAGGTTCTTTCAAGTGCAAACTCAACTGCGTCTAGCATTCTCTTCCGAGCGTGAAGAGCTGGATTGCTAGACTTTACCTCTACTTTTATAAGACCCTCAGAGATGTCAATTCCCGCTATTAGGTCCAAGGACACTATATCCTTTCCTAAGTCAGGCTCCATCACCCCACTTAAAGCGGCAACTACCTTATCTCTTGTTATTTCCGATGACATTCTATAGGCTCAATTTAAGAACTTCAAAGTTCGGTCATAGGGTCCCAAAAACACTTGTCGAACTCAACTACTTGACCTTCTATTACCTTAACACCTTCTTCGCGAAGTTCATCAGCCATAGATCTCTCTGGGGGAAAGTGAAGAGCTCCAGAAAGCATCCCCAATCTATTTACTACTCTATGCGCAGGGACATCGGGTGTTACCGTAAAGCTCTTATTCAAAGCCCAACCAATCCTCCTACTCGCCCTCACATCACCCAAGTATTTAGCTATTGCGCCATACGAGGTTACCCTCCCTTTTGGGATTAATCTGACAACCTCAAACACATCTTCGTTGAAACTCATCGGATCTCTAAATCTCAAGTTGAATAAAGTGAATTTTCTTCCCCTCAGACAGCCACCTCGTCTCATAATAAGTAATAATCTCTAAAGCATCCCTTAGATCTTGTGGCACTCTATGAACCAAATCTCCGTATACATCTTGACTGTCATATACAAACTTATACCCCGCCTCGATATAACCTTCTTTAGACAAATCGTATAGCAAAACCGAATCTGTTTTTACATTAATTAAACTGCCAGGCTTGATAATTTTCTTATAAAGCTCAATATATACAGGTGAAGTAATCCTTTTTGTTCCTTTTTCATCCTTGGGTTGAGGATCTGAAAATGTTAACCAAACTTCGCTCACCTCATCTGTAGCAAAATACTTATCTATAAATTCTAATCTCGTTCTTAGAAAGGCGACATTAGTCAATGATTCTTCATTCGAAGTTTTTGCTCCTCGCCATAATCTATGTCCCTTAATATCGACTCCCACAAAATTTCTATCCGGGTATTTCCTTGCAAGCCCCACAGTATACTCTCCCTTCCCACAACCCAACTCAAGAGTAATGGGATTATCGTTTTTAAACACGTCTTTCGCCCATTTACCCTTCATCACAGCATCTACTCCTTTAACAGCTTCTTGCAAACACGGCTCGAACACATGATTAAATGTTTCATTTTCCGCCCATTTACTAAGTTTATCCTTTCCCATTTTGTTAATTTGCAGATGTGATTTGCTTTGCAAAATTATGATATTATTCCTATGTCTCGAATATTAATTGCTGTACTAAATTGGGGGATGGGGCACGCCAGTCGCACGCTCCCTTTAATTGAAGGTGCTATAGACCTCGGGTGGGAAGTAGATGTCGCTAGTACGGGGGACGCTATGGTTTGGCTTAAAAGCAGATTGAAAGGAAACCCTAAAGTAAAATTCTTCGAGAAACCCGGTGCGACCATCACATATAGCAGATATTTTACAATGCTGACTATTGCAGCCCAAACACCAAAGCTGATTAAATCGATTTACGATGAAAGAACATGGACTCTTGAGCACGTTGAAAAAAGATCCATAAGTAAAATCTTTAGCGACAATTGTTATGGCGTTCATCACCCAGATATACCATCCGTTTTAATGACGCATTTATTGAGATTCCCTGTTTCATCGTTTTTTAGTCCATTAGCTCAAATAGTAATTCAAAAATTAGTTGGTCGATTTGATGAGGTTTGGGTGCCGGACAATCCCAGGGGGGATAGTTCTATATCAGGTATTATTTCCTCAAAAACCATACATCACAATACCAAATTCATTGGAATATTAAGCCGATTGAAACCTTCTCAATCTAACTCCACTACCCCACTGGTAGGTATGGTTAGTGGGCCAGAACCACATAGGACCACCATGGAAAATGCGCTTCGAAAGTGGATGGAACATAGGGGAGAGAGAGGGTTAATTATTGCGGGGAAACCTGGGGGTGGGAAAAGCGTGTTGAACAACATCACCACACTTTACGACCCCAGTGACGAAGAAATTTCTGATGCTATTTGTGGTTCTGAAATATTAATTTGCAGGAGTGGATATACAACACTTTTAGACTTAGCTTCTTTGGGGAAAAGAGCTATTCTCATTCCTACTCCTGGACAAAAGGAGCAAGAAATGTTATGCGAGGTTTGGGCTGAGAAATTTGGATTCGCAAAATGCACTCAAAAAGAATTAGAAAACATGCGCGTACCTGAAATTTCAGGAATTGCACCTAAAAGCAATGGCAACCACGCCGCAATAAACGAACTTGCAGCATGGCTGAAAAACTAACCCTTCAAACCGAAGTAGAGCAGTTAGCTACTGACGAAAGGTTTATGAAACTCGCGCTTCAACAGGCTGAAGAAGCGGGTGAGATAGATGAAGTTCCCGTTGGAGCAATTGTCGTTTCTAATGGAGTTGTTATCGCTCGGGGGCACAATCTATGTGAGAGGCTTAGGGATTTCACTGCCCATGCTGAAATGCAGGTATTTACCAGCGCTTCTGGATTTGTAGGGGGTAAATTTCTTGACGAGTGTACGCTTTATGTCACTATGGAGCCATGCCCTATGTGTGCTGGCGCTGGGTTTTGGACTAGAATAGGAAGAATCGTCTATGGAGCAAGTGACCTAAAACGAGGCTATAAAAGATGGGGAGTAGGCGAAGAAAAGAAAGGACACGGAGGTGCGAATTCTGAAAACGGATTGTTGCATCCTAAAACCATTATTACATCCGGTATTTTAGAACAAGAATGCTCTAAACTAGTTAAAGACTTCTTTCAATCTAAGCGTAAAAGGTTATAGATCTAATTTATCTTTGAATTCGTAATACATCGGCTATGCAAGAAATTACTAAAGAATATCTAGATGAAATCCAAACCCTGATTGAGCAGGGAGAGGAGAGGTCTTTAGTTGCGCATCTAGAAGACCTTCATGAAACAGACATTGCACTAATTCTAAATCAGCTTAGAAGAGAGGATGTTAGTTATGCGTATAGACTTTTAAAAGATGATATTAGACCTGCTGTATTAGCCGATGTGGATGATGAAGTGCGAGAAGAAATACTTAGCTCTTTGTCATCAAAAGAAATTGCTGAAGATGTAATCGACGGATTAGAATCTGACGATGCAGCTGATATCATAGGATCCCTCCCATCAGATAAAATGATGGAGGTTATGTCTAAGGCTAAGGACAAAGCATCTGTTTCTGACGTCTTATCATTGTTATCATACCCAGAAGGTTCCGCTGGAGCTTTAATGGCAAAAGAATTGGTTAAAGTTGAAGAGACTTGGTCTGTGGCTACGGCGATTAAAGAGATACGTGTACAATCTCAGGAAATTGAAAATCTTTACACAATTTATGTAGTTAACTCCTTTGGAGAATTGACGGGGAGGTTGAGTTTACAGAACCTATTGCTTACTGCTGCAAGCACCAGAACTCCTGTTGGAGAGCTTAAAGATGATGAAAATATTATTTCTATAAAAGCAAAAGAAAAAGAGGAGTTGGTGGTAAGCTTAATGGAGCGGTATGACCTTGTTGCCCTTCCAGTAACAGACGATAATGGTATTTTACTTGGACGCATAACTATTGATGATGCTGTAGATGTAATCATTGAAGAAGCTGAACGAGATTACCAACTTGCTTCTGGAATTTCGGAGGATGTAGAGTCGTATGATTCTGTTTGGACTTTGACAAGAGCTAGGTTACCGTGGCTTCTAATTGGGTTAGGGGGAGGTGTTGGTGGCGCTTATGTCATCGGAGCATTCGATATTGTATCTAATCCAGAAATGGCACTGTTTATACCACTTATAGCTGCTATGGGAGGCAACGTAGGAGTTCAATCGTCAGCCATTGTAGTTCAAGGACTCGCTACTTCGAGCATCAACACTTCTAACATAGCTACAAGACTTATGAAAGAGCTTAGTGTAGGGCTTTTAAATGGGGTGATTTGTGCTAGTATTATTTTTATTGTAACCTTACTACTAGGCTTTGACAAAGCTCTTAGCACTACAGTAGGCATATCGTTGTTATGTGTGATTGTTTTTGCTGCGCTATTCGGCGCATTTATACCACTAATGTTAGAAAAACGTAAGATTGATCCTGCACTTGCCACTGGGCCATTTATTACCACTGCGAATGATATTATAGGACTAATAATCTACTTTAGTGTAGGCTCATTTATTAGCACACTTCTTTAATCAATTGAAATGACTGTTGCTTTTTTAGATACGGTACATCCTATACTTAAAAACAGATTAGAAGAAAATGGTTTTCACTGCAAAGACTATTTAACTCTATCACGAGAGGACATTATACAAGGTTCTCTTACGGATATTGATGGAATAGTCCTTAGGTCTAGGTTACAAATAGATGTAAAGATTTTACAATCACTACCCAATTTAAAATGGATTGCTCGAAGTGGTTCTGGTTTGGAAAACATTGACTTAATAGAAGCAAAAGCAAGAGATATACATGTCTACAATTCACCTGAGGGCAACCGAGACGCCGTAGGTGAACACGTTCTTGGAATGATCCTGATGATATTGCATAAGTTGAGAAGTTGCGATATAACGGTACATGAAAGAGTTTGGGCAAGAGAAAAGCACCGTGGATCAGAACTATCAAGTAAAACCGTGGGTATCCTAGGGTATGGAGAAATGGGGTCTGCCTTTGCCTCTAAACTGAAAGGGCTAGGCTGCAAAGTAATAGCTTACGACAAATACAAAAAAGGATTTAGCTCAGAATATGTTGAGGAAGTGAGTGAGGAGGAGTTCTTTGAAAGAAGTGAAATAGTCAGTATTCACGTCCCTTGGACCAGTGAAACTAAAAATCTCGTAAACACTAGTTGGTTATCTGAATTTAAAAATACAATTGTTTTAATCAACAGTTCGAGAGGTGCCGTTGTCAATACGTCCGATTTGTTAGACGCTATAGACAATGGGCAAGTAAGCTCTATAGGTTTAGACGTATTAGAATTTGAGGGCAATTCTCTTGAATGTCTCGATAAATTAAAAGACGCTGATGCTAGGTCAACCCTAACTCGTCTTATTGAGTCCCCGAATGCATATCTGAGTCCACACGTTGCAGGATGGACAACAGAAAGCTATATAAAATTGAGCACTTATTTAGCAAATAAAATATTAAAGGATTTCTCTGCTAAAAGCTGATTACAATTATTCTTCAGCTCCAGTACGAGCTCTACTTGTAGCAGAATAAAGTAACTTCAAAGCAGAAGCCTGCCTTAACTCCTGCTTTACAGAAGTAACAATCCCCATTTTAGTTTCTTGATCTACTTTAAGAGAAACCCACATTTTACTTTGCTCCGACTCCGCTAGAGTTTCACGCTCTTTATCTATCCAATCACGTATATCTGAAGCTTGTGAAAACGCATCGTTGAGCTGAATAACAGGTTCCGTTCCATATCTCTTATCCATAGGCATACCTATGTTTATGTAACGAATAAGATGCTTTTTTTCAACTTTATAAAGCTCTGAGGCTTCAGGTTTTGTGACTTGTACCTTTTCATCTTCAGTACGCAAAACTGTTGCAACCATGAAGAAAAATAAAAGCATGAAAACGATATCCGGCAAAGATGCTGTCGAAATAGATCCTGAAGGGCGGTTACTTCCTTTTTTAAACTTACTCATACTTAGTAATATATTGATCCAGCATCACGAGGCTCAGCCTCAGAGATACGTTGTGGATATAGAGCCCTTACTGCAGTAATCTTATCTAGAGTCCTTTTATCTTGTTTGTTTTTGCCATAGACCTCTTCAAGCTTTGAATAACTTTGTCCAAACTTTGCTAAAGCCAGTTCATCTCTTAGCTCATTTACAGCAGACTGTAACTCATTTTGAACCTGTAAATAGGTGTTATAAGTTGTGTTGTTGTCATTCTGCATAGATATCAAAGCAGAAGGGGGAAGTTCTTTATAATCACCTCCTAAAAGAGTAATTGTCGTTAACTTTTCTTTCCATTTTGAAAGCACCTTTCTAAATGCATCTTTATTCTTAGCTTCAGCTATCTTAACAATTTGCTCATATTCAGCAATCTTCAATTTCACATCAGCTTTCCTTACCCATTCACGTTCCGGGAATGCTGCATTTGTTTTACCATTAGCACCGGTAATAGAAATTACATCTCTGTTTTTTCCTATTTCTTGATTGTCGATTTTATGGGTCATAATACCATCTCCAGTAGCAATAAGAAAATCTTTAGCTTTATTCTTAAGCTGATTCATATCTAAAGGTTGGCCTTCTACTAAAAGTAAGTCAAGAAAGTTAACCTTTACGTTAAATACATCCTGCTCTTTAGCTTGAGGGATCTCAATGTCGTCTGGAACTGGAGGTGGCAACTGACGCTTAATCCCCATATCAGATTCAATCGTAGTTGTTACTAGCCAAAATATAAGAAGCAAGAACGCGATATCGGCCATAGAGCCGGCATTAATTTCTTGTAATTCTCGACGTGCCATATATACTTTACTTAAAGATGCTGCTTACCTCAGCCCAAATAATAGAAGCCGCAGCAACTACGAATAAAAGATAAACGTAAATCATACTTCCACCAGCAAAAATGCTCTCTGATTCTGAAACCGTAATACCACTTACTTCATAAGCATTTAAAACCGCTCCATCAGCTAAAATAAAATAGCTTGCTAGACCTATAATTGCAAAAACTGATACTCCAGCAAGTGTGCCTAATTGTGATTTGAAATCGTTTACAAGCTTCATTACGAAAGCATGAACTCCGAATCCAACAGCAGCAATAGAACAAGCAATTCCTACAGTATAAATGATGTAGAACATCCAATCGAGGTAAACACCGTAGTTTGCTTCTCCCTCTACGAAAGACTCCTCACCATTGCTCTTACCAATTATTATTGCAACAAGAATAACACCGAGTGCAATAATCACTAAACGGAGTCCTGTAAGAGCGGAATTAATTTTATTTTCTTCCATGATTCTTCTTATTTACCTTGAAGCTTACGCTTGTAAAGAATATCCACTAGATCCATACTAGCCTCCTCCATATCAAGAACGATTCCATCAATCTTAGAAAGAATGTAGTTGTAGAATACCTGAAGTATAATAGCTACAATAAGTCCAGATACTGTTGTAATCAAGGCGATCTTAATACCACCAGCAACAATAGATGCGTTAATTGTATTCGCTTCAGCGATATCGTCAAATGCAGAAATCATTCCGATTACAGTACCCATGAATCCCAACATAGGAGCAAGAGCAATAAAAAGTGAAATCCAACTTAAACCTCGCTCAAGCTTAGACATTTCTACGGAACCGTAATCCTCAATAGCTTTCGCAACCTCTTCATAGCTTCCTTCAGATCTATCGAGACCTTGATGGAAAATTGTCGCTACTGGACCTGGTGTGTTACGGCAAACTTCTTTTGCTGCATCAACACCACCCTTCTGAAGGCAGTCGTCAATTTCATTAACGAGTTTCTTTGTGTTCGTTGTAGCCATATTTAAGTATATGATACGCTCGATACTGAGTGCCAATCCGAGGATTAAACAAATTAGTACTGACGCCATAAAAGCAGCACCACCTTCGATGAAGTAACGCTTAACCGTTTGGTGAAAGCTTAATACCTCACGAATTTCTTCTACATCAGCAGCTGTTTCAGCAACTTTTAAAGTCGGTTCTTCTACAACAGTTTTAGATGCTGAGTCAGCAACAACTGTATCCGCTGAAACGCTATCAGCCTCAATAGACATAACCTCTTCAGTTGCAACTTCTTCGAGTTGAGCGAAAACTGCAGCGGGGTTAGCTGCAAACATAATTCCCGCAATTGCGAGAAGTGAAAACAAATTCTTCATAGTCAATATTCTTGTTGAATGTATTTCATAATTAATTAGAACAACCTTGCGGAGAGACAGGGATTCGAACCCTGGATACGTTTCCGTAAACACGCTTTCCAAGCGTGCGCCATAAACCACTCGGCCATCCCTCCAATCCTCGTTAGGATTGTTCTCAAATAACAAAAGCTATAATGAGGCGGCGCAAATTACTACACAATCAAGTGATAGAACTATCATTAACATAGTTTTATTCCAAGATAGTTCTCTCCCCTCTCAAGTCCTTTAGTATTCGATCTCTAATCAAGCTTAAGTCTTCAGACTCCCCTAAAAGCATCATAAGCTTAATTATAGCTGCCTCAGTAGTCATATCACCCCCTGAAATTACTCCACAATCAGATAGTATTAAACTAGTTGCATATCGTTTCTGAACAACTCCACCATGGCCACACTGAGTAACATTTACAATTGAAACTTCTCTTTTTTGGGCTAAATCCAGAAGGTTTTTAAACTGCTTGTTGTCTGGAATATTTCCACTACCGAAAGTTCCTAAAACAACTCCTCTCAATTCATCCCAATCAAGAATTCGCTCAAAAACATCAAAAGACATGCCCGGAAAAATAGGCAACCAAGCCACTTTAGATTCAAAATTATCGTGCAAAGTCAGTTCCCCTTTAGGTGCCCTATAAAGATTGTGTTTTCGAACCTTAAATCCTACACCAGCATCAACTAAAGCAGGGAAATTAGGGCTGATAATTGCATTTAAACTCTCCGCACTTTCTTTGTGAGTTCTGTTGCCTCGAAAGAGTTGATTCCCGAAATAAACTGCAACCTCTTGAATGGTAGACTCACCCCACTGTGATCTATTAGAATCAGGATTCTCAGGATTTGGATGGGCGGCTAGCATAACTGCACTCAGTAAATTCTCTCGCCCATCAGTCCTGGGCATACCTATTGGTAATTGGCTCCCCGTTATTATTACAGGCTTTCTCAGACCCTCAAGCATAAAACTCAAAGCAGATGCAGTATACGACATCGTATCAGTACCGTGAAGAACAACAAACCCATCGTACAATTCATGTTTCTTCATAACCACACCTGCAATTTTTCTCCAATGCATAGGGGTTACGTTAGAGCTGTCGATAGGAGGCTGAAAACTTACCGAATCAATAGAAATTCCAGCGCGTTTCAGCTCAGGAACATGGCGCGTAATTTGGCTGAAATCAATAGGAACAAGAGACCCCGTCATGGGATCCTGAACACTACCTATCGTCCCCCCAGTATAAATAAGTAGTATTTTCCTTTCAGCACTCATTTCTATCATTTCATTTTTTTAGACCAAACATCTTCACGGCCCCCTCCTTTGTCACGCTCGCAACTTCTTCGAAACTCACACCCTTTATTTCCGCCAATTTTTTTGCGATGTGAACAAGGTAAGACGATTCATTCCTCTTACCTCTATATGGAACAGGGGATAGGTATGGACTGTCTGTTTCTAACACCAATGACTCAAGCGGAATACTGGGCAATACTTTATCTAACCCACCATTTTTATATGTACTAACTCCTCCTATTCCAAGTAGAAACCCACCGTAATCTAAAGCTCTTTCAGCTTCTTTGAGTCCACCAGTAAAACAATGAAAAACCCCTCTGAGACTCTCATCGTTCACCTTATCCATCAAAGTGAATAGCTCTTCCCAAGCATCGCGAACGTGAATCACAATCGGCAACCCGCGCTTTTTAGCCATTCTTGCCTGAGTTAAAAAAGCTTCACTTTGCTCAGCCTTAAATTTCTTCTCCCAATACAAGTCTAAACCTATTTCACCAACAGCAACGAAATCCATATCATCAGGTGGAGAATCTAATGTTGCCATGATTGATTCTAATTCTTTCTCCCAACCTTCATTTACATAACATGGATGTAGCCCCATCATTCCGTAGCACGCCTTTGGCCACTTCTTCATCATGTCTAAAACCCTTGGCACGCTTTCTAAATTAATATTAGGTAGTAATATTGTCTCAATTCCTGACTCAAAACAACGTGTCATAGTCTCTTCCCTATCATCATCAAACTGATCGAGATAAAGATGAGTGTGTGTATCAATAAGTTTTATTTCAGTACTCGTCATAAATACAAAGATACCTGCGACTACCTTTGAACTGTGCAAGCACCTAGATTTCTTATAGCAAGATTTAGCTCCATTGGAGACATTATACTAACATCTCCTGTAATACATGCTATTAGAGCGCATTACGGTAGCGAAGCTAGAATAGACTTTGTCTGCCTATCAAAATTTAAAGGGGCCGCAGAATTACTTCATGGTTTAGATGAAATTCATTTAGTAGAAAGAGCAACCATTGAAATCACGTCTAATCTTAAAAAATTAAACTTCCATTACTTCATTGATTTACACTGCAGCGTCAGGTCAAGGTCCTTATCTAAAGCCCTAGGAATATTGACGTTTAAGGTCGATAAACAGTCTGCACCTCGATTTGCGCTTACTCTTGGCCTCAGAAAAAAGCCCGTACTTCACTTTGTAGATAGGTCTTTAAAACTGTTAGATACTTTTAATATTAGTGAGCCTGTGAATTCTGTTTGGGGTACAATAAAAACAAGCAATGTGCCTGTCCCTGAATCTTACATAGCCATCACTCCTGGCGCAACATACAAAGGGAAGGCTATCCCTGAATTCATACTCTTAGAAGTATGTGAAAAACTCACGGATTTAGGAATTGTCATCGCACTCGTGGGTGGCCCAGACACTTCTGAAATAGCCTCAAGGATAGAATCCACTTCACCACTTATCACCTCCTTCTGTGGAACCACAACATTAAAAGAAACTGCACACATTCTAAAGCACTCAAAGCTTGCTATAGGTGGAGACACAGGTGTAATGCACTTGGCTTGTGCATTAGGAATTCCACTAATATCCGTTTGGGGTTGCACAAGACCTTCTCTAGGGCTTGCTCCTTGGAGACCAAACCCTAATTCATCTACTCTCCTACCTATTGGGCGAGGAAAACGACCATGCTCGCGTCACGGTGCAAAATGCCGATTCTCAAAAAGAGGTAAAGACCTTTGTATCAACCATGTTTCAGCTGACCTGATTATTGAATCTACACAAAGAATATTGTAGAGCTACTCAAATAAGGCCTTTAGCTCAGTAGCTTCTGTAGGCTTCATTTTACCAGCTAGAACTAGCCTTAACTGACGACGTCGCAAAGCCCCTTCAAACCTAACAATTTCTTCTTTTGTCTCAGGAATTGTTTCAGGTACTTCAATAGGAGCTTCTTGTCGGTCAACCGCAACAAAAGTGTACATCGCCTCATTACACCTAGACTTCTTTCCTGTTACAGAATTCTCGATAAATACCTCAAGATAAACCTCCATTGAAGATCTAAAGGATCTTGTTACTTGAGATTCTATTATTACAATATTACCTAACTTAATCGGCTTTTGAAAAGATACATTATTCACAGCAGCAGTAACAACTACCTGTCTACAATGCCTGTTAGCAGCAATAGCTGCAGCAATATCCATCCAGTGTAATAAATTACCACCCATCAGGTTTCCTAAAGTGTTTGTATCATTAGGAAGAACAATTTTAGTTGTTGATGAGAATGTCTCGCGGGGGTGCCTTGTTGTTACCATAGTACAAAAGTAACATTCTAATTATTATCATTCGGCTTAATAGAAGTTTTTAAAACACCTACACTATATTTGCCGTCTCTTAATTGGTGCTATAGCTCAGTTGGTAGAGCAATGGACTGAAAATCCATGTGTCCCTGGTTCAAATCCTGGTAGCACCACAAAAAACAAAAGCTCGACACTATGTGTCGGGCTTTTTTTATGCTTGCTGCTTCGCAAATGAATTTACGTAAGTAGTGAGCCA
>LWDU01043658.1_pt1 | contig 17184 bp, 16 predicted proteins | sample 727161 | NCBI WGS metagenome assembly LWDU01 (sample SAMN04566230, study PRJNA314399) | hydrothermal vent metagenome | isolation source: deep sea hydrothermal plume seawater | place: Mexico: Gulf of California, Guaymas Basin | collected 2004-07-11
ATGGCGATGTCAAGACACAGGCACAGGAGTCAACATTCAGCTCTTTAATTATAACGAGATACCAGATACATATATTAACATGTGTTCTAGAATTTACATGGGTGACCTTGGAAGCGGAGTTTATTCGGATTCAATGTTGGGTGCGATCACTACTACATCTGCTGGTAATTGTTCCATCGACGGTTATGAGACATATTATAAATTAACAAAAGCGGACATTCAATTTAATATAAATGCTAACTGGCACTATGATATTGAAATGGATGCTGATCTTTCTCAAATATCAGATGTAGATCTTGAAAGTATAGCATTACACGAAATTGGACATTGGCATGGACTTTTACATGTGAACGATCAGTCTGACATTATGTATTGGAAGTTGACTCAACAATATCAAAGAGTTGTCACATATGGTTCAATGCTCGCAGGCCTTCACATAATGGAAGAAAGTATGAGTGATGAGATCTCTACGGAACTTATCGATTGTTATCAAGGCAGTTATCCTTCAGTAACTTTTTACAGTGATTGCGCGGCAGTAGAAGAGGTAATGGTAAAGCCAAATCACATGAAAGTCTTAAAGGTTTACCCTAATCCATCAAATGATTATATTAATATTGAATTTGAAAACTATGATGTTCTAAGTAATTATATATACATAATTAATTCGTTGGGCAGTGAAGTGAAAAGGGTGTACCAAACTGGGGACATTGTTAGAATTAATGTTTCTGACTTACCATCAGGGATCTATTTTATTAACGATCGTCATAACCAAATTAAAGAATCATTTATCTTACATCCATGAAGATTACCGCTATAACAACATTATTAATTATATTCACCTCACTTAATCATTGTCAGCCAGATATCTGCAATAACAAAACAGAGCAGTTTACGTCAATATTAAGTAGATATCATTTAAACGTTAAGCAATATAATCAATCATATTTTACTTGTTTAGAAGGACATGATATAGATACAATTGAAGCTATAATTAATAAGCATAAGGATTGTTTCGTAGGTTCTAAAATTTCGATGATTACCAATGCTCTTCAAATAACAGAAGAAGAAATACGTAAAACAAAAGACACTTTGACTAACTACATAGACATAGATTTGGTTGCTTGTTTTCAGCACTATGACTACCAAAAAAGCAAATTGTTAAGAGTTTATTACAAGGGTACAGAAATTGACAGTCTCTTTATGTATACTGAACTAAACTCACCATATGTTTTTCAGGGAGGAGATTTTAAAAAAGGTTTAAGTCGAGAGTATGAGTTGTCCACTATTGTTGTTGAAGCTGAAACAATATCTTGTGAAAATGTAAATCTTCATGGCGATTCTTTTCTAAAGTTTGAACTTGAAATTGCTCAGTATTTAAAAGACGATAATAAGTTATTTCAAAAAAGAATATATGTATTGACTCCAACTTATAAATTTAGACATGACGGATGGTCAGAATCTAGATCCTTTGAAGGGGAAAAGTTTGTGGGTTTCTTAGATTCATATTTACAGATTGATAATGAGCCATCTATTTATAGATTTAACTGCATAGGACATGGGAAATTCAGATACAATTTTAGAAATCAAGAATTGTCAGGCTTTATCGGAAAGCAAGGTGCAACTATGAGTCGAGATTATACGATTGATTGTTTTTCAGAAGTGGGTCTTTCTGAATTTAATCCAATTTTAAATCAACCTAACACTATAAATCTTAGGTACCCACGAGTAAAGCCATGTAATTAAAAGTGAATTAGCTGTATACACCTACTTTTGACGGTGTATTATTTTACTCAAATCCTTCTCAAAATAGTTCGACCTTCGTCCCGTTAGCTCTACAAATATTATCTTTAAAGACAAATTCTGGAAAATGGTACTACGTTCAATACTGATGTTTCTCCGGATTTAAAGACAGTGAGTCAAGATTAATAATAAATCTATGTCGGAATTCCCACTTAGCTCTCTGTGCGAATTTTCGAGAGTATTACAGTTGAGAATTTCCTTGACATTTATACGAGAAGGATAAAGAAAAGATATACGGTGTAAAACGGTACTAATAGTATGGCTTTTCACCAATAATTTAGTCGCATTTAGTGCGCTAAATGCCACTTATGCGCATTTATGCACCTACAGTTAACTACATGCATCTAAATGCGACTAAATTATTCGCATAAATGCGGGTAATGTAAACTCATCAATAAATTCGAATATCGTATAACACGACGAAAATTAGATAGGTTTATAGAATTCAGACTGAATCAAGTGAGCTACAAAACGAAATAAGGATTGTTTTTGCAAACAACTAGAGAATTTAATTCAGAAAACGGTTGCTACTAATAGGCTAGAATTCTCACCCATAGCTCAATAAAAACGACCTAATAACACTAAAACCCAACATTGACCGTGCAAATTCCGTGCAAATTATTAAAAAAAGAAAAAGGGTTCACGGGTTTTAACCCGTGAACCCTTGCTATCACTCTGCTCCTCCTCTTGGACTCGAACCAAGGACCCTCTGATTAACAGTCAGATGCTCTAACCAGCTGAGCTAAGGAGGAATTCAGATTGGTGCGCAAAAATACATCAAGGAAGGACATTAAGCAATACTTTTGTGTGTCTTATTATTATTTCAATAAAATAGCTTTTTTATGTCATTAGTTATTGTCGGTACTGTTGCCTTTGATTCTATAAAAACACCTTCAGGAAAAGCCGATCGCGTTGTGGGTGGAGCGGCGAGTTATATAGCTTTAGCGGCATCACACTTTGTGAGAGAACAGGAATTAATTTCCGTTATTGGAGAAGATTTCCCAGACGAGTTTTTATCTGTCCTTAAATCTAGAGGTGTAAACATGAATGGATTAGTGACTATTGAAGGCGGCAAAAGCTTTTTTTGGGAAGGAAGCTATCACGAAGATTTAATAGGAAGAGACACTGTAACAACGGAATTAAACGTTTTAGAAGGGTGGGTTCCGGTTGTTCCAGAGAACTCCAAGTCTGCGAAATACGTGATGTTAGGCAATCTAGATCCTTCGGTTCAAATGTCGGTTTTAGACCAAATTTCTACGTGTCCAGATTTGGTAGTTCTTGACACGATGAATTTTTGGATGGATATCGCAATGGATAGCTTAAAAAAAGTTATTTCTAAAGTTGATGTTCTAATGATTAACGAAGAAGAGGCACGACAGCTAACAGGCCTCAAAACCCTGCCCTTGGTCGCAGCTGCAGTCCATAAAATGGGACCTAAAACCGTGGTAATAAAAAAGGGGGAGCACGGAGCAATTATGTTTGAAGAAGGAAAAACTTTTTTCAGCCCTGCCATGCCCTTAGAAAAAGTTGTTGACCCAACCGGTGCGGGAGATACGTTTGCTGGAGGTTTTATAGGATATCTAGCACGTTTGGGGGACACTTCGTGGGAGGCAAAAAAACAAGCCGTAGTTGTGGGGTCAGTATTGGCCTCATTTACATGTGAAGATTTTGGCACAAAAAGACTTCAAACCCTTAATGAGTCGGAATGGCATTCAAGAATGCGCCAGCTTAGAGCTATGGTTAAATTCAGGTCTATTAGGGGGTAACACCGCTCAACCACGGAACGGGATCAATAGGCTGCCCATCTACCCACCATTCGAAATGTAGGTGCGAACCCGATGTTTGTGTTCCACTATTTCCAACTGCCGCTACAACATCACCCATTCTCACTAAATCTCCAACTTCTTTTAATAGCGAAGAATTGTGTTTATATATGGATAACCGGTCATTTTTGTGTTGAATGACAAGAACATATCCGTGCTCAACGGTGAAATCAGACATTAAAACCGTACCGTCATCTACAGAGTGAACAAGCATCCCTTCCTCTGATTCGATATCAACACCGAGATGTCCATTGCTGAGATCGAACCCCGAGGTGATAGCGCCCTTTATAGGCTGAAATTCAAAACCTATAAGCCCATTTATTTCAGCCGGCCCTCTTCTTAGCTTAAATCGATCCCCCTCTTCTATCCTATTTCTGAAAGCCAAATCCTCCTCCCCAGCGTCTGGAATTATTACAGTTTCAACACTTTGTAAAGAATCTTCTTCTTGGACATTTTCCAAAGGGATTTCCCCTCTTAGAATTGATTTTATATTAGACAAATATTTTTCATGAACAGCAAGAGCAGCAAGCGCACTGTCAGTCTGTTGTCGAGTAAAACTCACGTCTTCACGAAATTTTTCAGCGACATATCCAGGGATTAACAACTCGGTTAAGGGTGTATAAGCAACGATTGAGTAAGTAATAATCACGACAGCAAAAACAGCCCCAGACACAATAGAGGCGATGCGTCTTCCTGATAACAAGTAAGCCCTTCTCTCGTGAAAGGTTGACTCTTCCTGAATAGTCACTCTAAATCGTTGACGCCAAAAATGTCTTTTATGTTCTTTTTTACCCATTGATTTTACCTTTCAAGCGTCGCGAATATCGGACAACTACACACAACTATAAAGTTCTTACTTAATTCTATAGAAAATCTAATAATTTAGCAACTTCATACGTTGACTCTTGATGACTCATAACATGTCTAATTTTTTTCGGTTACTATTTTTAACGATTGCTACAGTAATTGTTGTGCAGGGCTGCACGAATAAGAGAGATGGTAGGGCTTACAGGATATATCACAACACTACCGCTAGGTATAACGGTTTCCACTACGCAAAGGAGGCTATGCTTGAGGCGGATAAAAAAATTCAAGAGCAATATGAGCCAAATTGGGATGAAATTCTCCCACTATTTATAGATACAGACGAAAACTCAGCTCAACAAGTATATCCTCTAATGGAAAGGGCGATTGAGAAATGCTCCAAAGTTGTTGATCGTCACACAATGACTCCATCTAAAAGAGATAGGAAGTCAATTAAGTGGCCTGAAATGAATAAGTGGATTGACGATAACTATACCGTTATCGGCGAAGCATATTATATTAAAGAGGATTTTGCAAAATCCGAAGAAATTTTTCTTTTCTTAGCTAGAACAGTCGACACCCGAGACGCTCAAGCTTGGTCTTTCAGTTGGCTAGGCAGAATATACCTCAGAACAGAGAATTTAGTAAAAGCAAAAAACATGCTCGCGAAAGCTGAGCAGTATACCGACGTATCTGACGAGATAAGAATTCAAACAAATTTGGCTCTCGCTCAATTCCACATCAAAAAAGAAAATTTCGAAGAAGCGATTAGATATATAGAGGCGGCAATAGATTTAACCAAGAAAAAGAAGGATACCGCACGTAACTTATTCATTTTGGCCCAATGTCTAAGAGAAACAGGAGATAGTGAAGCGGCAATTGAGACGTTTAATGCCGTGGCGGATTTGAGAACACCTTATGAATTAGAGTTTCAGGCGAAGATTCAGCAGGCCATGACTTATCAAAGAAAGGGAGGGCACAGTGACCCTATTATTGAACTCCTTGAGGACATGCTTGATGATGATAAAAACAAGGAGTATTTAGACCAAATATATTTTGCTCTAGCCGAAGTTGCTCTTGAGGACAGACAAAGAGACTTAGGGTTAGAACATCTTGAGACCTCAGTTTATGTTAGCAAAGGAAACTCAAGGCAACTAGGGAAAAGCTACCTACGCTTAGCTGATCTTCATATGGAAGATTTAAATTATGAAATAGCACAAGCTTATTACGACAGCGCCCTTGTATACATACCAGACGACAACGAGAGGAAGGAAGATATTACAAGTCTTGCATCAAATCTTACAGACCTTGTTCTTAACCTTCGTACAATAGAAGAACAGGACAGTTTATTGGCTCTTTGCGACTTAAACGAGTTCGACAGAAGAAGAGTTATTGAAAACTTTTGGGAGGACATGGCTGATGACCTTGAAAGAAGAAAAGAAGAAATGGAAGCGGCTAATGAGGCTGCTATCGCAGAGGCGGGTTCTGTGGGAGTCGGAATGTTTTGGCCTTATAACGGAGCATTACTTGTAGGCGGCAGACAGAATTACAATGACTATTGGGGGGACAGAGTGCTGGAAGATCACTGGAGAAGATCCAGGAAATTAGGCGTGTTATTTTCTGACGAAGAAGAAACAGAGTCAGAAGAGCCGGAAGAATACATTGACCCGTTTGACCCCGAATCCCTTCCTACCGTAGACGAAATGCTTGAAGACCTTCCTTGTGGAGAAGAAGAAAGAGCAAACTCATTAGCAGTACTTGCTGAGGCGTATTACCTCGCGGGTTTAGATTATAGAGAAAAGCTCGCAGATCCAGAAAACGCAATTGCAACATGGCAGGAGTTGTTAGAAAAACTAGACAGCAGTGCATTTCACCCGACAGCAACCTATCAGCTTTTCAGGACATATCTACTACGAGAACTAGAAGAGGGGTATAGCAATCCATTTTGTGAATCGTGCAATTCAGAGTTTTGGGCGAACCAAATTACAACAAATTACCCAGGTAGTGAATGGGCCAATCTTATTGAAAACCCTGACTTTCTTGACGTCGAAGAAGAAGCTTATGAAACTGAGCGTATCGCATATGAGGAGATGCTAGCTCGTTACTATAAAAAAGACTACCAAGCTGCTTTATTAGACATTGATGTGATTAACAATGAGCGTCCAGAAAATCCATTAGCCTGTAAATACAGTTTACTACGAGCGCAATGTGTTGGAGGGCTTACTAGCTATACAGGAGATAGAACCCCATACTTTGATGCATTAAAGCTATTGATATCTGATTGTCCTGAAACAGAAGAAGCCATTTTTGCCGCTTCCTTGCTTGCTCAACTAGGAGTAGATCTAGGATTTGTAGGCGAAATAAGACAGCCAGATAAAACAGAGGAAGAGACCGCGTTTATTTTTAATAGCAACAAAGAACACTATTTTGCAATAATTATTCCTGTCGAAAACGCAAGTGGAAATGAAGTGAAAGCAAAATCATCGGACTTTAACAAAGCTTTCTTCGAATCACGGAGCCTAAGAATAACAGGCAATCTATTAAGTAGGACTCACGAAATAGTTCTTATTAAATCGTTTGAGAATAAAACCAAAGGACTGGATTACTTTACTGTTTTCACAGGAAACAGGGAGATGCTAATTGATGTAAACTCTGGTGGATACGACATGTTTATCATTAGTAGTGATAACTATGTAGAACTTTTCAAAAACAAGGACATAACAGGGTATGTAGATTTCTTTGAGACTCACTATCTTTCGACAAAATCTAAGTAATAAAAATGATAGGTTCATTGAAGCGCTCTTCAGGAGCAGAAAATAACAATTCGGAAACCGGCATTAACCGAATAGTAGAAGGCACTCATATCGAGGGTACAATCAACAGCGACAGCAACCTTCGAATTGACGGTGAGTTTAAAGGACATTTAGTGACTAAAGGAAGATTAGTTGTTGGCCTAAAGGGTAAAGTTTCAGGCACAGTTAATTGCTTGTGCTGCGATGTTGAAGGAACTTTAGAAGGAGAAGTTACTGTACTTGAGTTGTTGTCAATGAAGTCTTCTTCAACCGTACAAGGAGATCTATACTATGGTCAACTTTCAGTAGAAGCAGGAGCAAAAGCATTAGGCACATTCCGTATGGGAATATCCGAGGATAAGGACAGCTTTATTAAAGTGAAAGAGCATGGGAAAGAGCATGTAAAAGAGCAAGTAAAAAAGCAGGCTCAAAAGACGGCTTCAAAAGCCGATGCGCTCGCATCATTAAAAGCCTCTACAATGCCATCAGAGTCAAGTTCATTGTTGAACGATGAAGTCACAGTTGGGGCAGAATAACACCCAACAACGGCCTAAAAAACAGGGAAAGCAAACGATAATGAGGTTTGCTGGACTTGGGACAACGCTTGCAGTCTCTATTGGTTTGGGGTCTATTGGCGGTAGAAAATTAGATGAGTATTTCGCTTTAGAGAAGCCATTAATTACAGCTGCCGGAGCTCTTTTAGGTCTGGCTGTAGGAATGTGGTCAGTTCTTAGAAACATTAAATCTATGTAATTATTATGAGTTTTTACCTTAAGACAGCAACCCTTTCAGTTGCCATAGCCTTACTAAGTAATGTCCTCCCATTTTTCAAAGGCACGTCTTCTTCCCCGATTTGGTATTGCGTCATTTTAATATATGCTTTACTTACTATTTTTTCATGGAAGTGGATAGCTAAAGCCCAAACAGGGTCAGCGATAAAGTTCACAACAGCTGTTTATGGTATAACAGCACTTAAAATGCTACTAACACTTATAATTATTACAAGCTATTTATTGGCAAAATACCCCCTCCCTAAACAATTTGCTTTTGGAGTCTTCGCATTATTTATCGCCTTCACAGGATTATTTGTGTCAGCCACGATACAGCGGATTAAATAGTTTTAAAATAAAAGTGTTATTAGTACATTTTTTAGACACTAAATGGATGTACTTTTGCATCGATTTTTAGAACCGTACTTAGTATGATATTTCGTCTTATGAAGCTTCACATACTTATCTTTTTTCTGATTTGTGCACCTGGATCGACAGTTGCTCAACAAGAAGAGCACGGTGAGGTGGCTCATAGTGACGAAGGGCATTCTGAGTCGTTTGTTGCTGGGGAATACATTTTTCACCACATAGCAGATGCAAATGAAATTCATTTTTTTGGTGACGTTTCACTTCCCCTCCCTATAATTCTTTATACTGAAGGCGAAGGATTTGACATCTTTTTAAGCAATTCCTTTCAAACAACAGAAGGCGTTTATGACACTCATTATGACATGTTGGCTGAAGGCCCGTTAACTGGCCTAGAGTTTAAAAAATCAAAGGATGGAGGAATAACAGCAACTGATGAGAGCAAGAGCGTTTGGGACATCTCAATTACCAAGTCAGTGTTCGGTATGTTTTGCATGATGGCACTGGTCATGTTCTTGATGATAAAAGTGGCAAGAAGCTATGCCAAAAACCCTGGCAAAGCACCGACTGGATTAACGAACTTCCTTGAACCGCTCATATTGTTTGTTGTAAATGACATAGCGGTCGCGTGTTTAGGTAAAGAGAGGTCTAAACAGTTTTTACCCTTTCTTCTTACAGCTTTCTTTTTTATTACAGCTAGTAATTTTTTAGGTCTGATACCTTTCCTAGGAGGATTTAATATTACAGGAACAATAGGGGTGACAATAGTGTTAGCGACGTCAGTGTTTATTATCACAACGTTTAAAGGAAACAAGCACTATTGGGGGCACATGTTTAACCCTCCGGGAGTGCCTGGGGTTGTTAAGTTGATTGTCATTCCTATAGAGGTTGCCCAGATATTTATTAAGCCGATTGTTTTAATGATAAGGCTTACGGCAAATATTTCAGCAGGGCATATTATTATTCTTTCCTTTGTTAGCTTAATCTATATCTTCTCAAATTTGGGAGAAGCAGTAGGAACGGGATTAGCCGTTGGAGTATTTTCGACACTATTTATGATTTTCATGTATTTATTGGAATTCCTTTTTGCATTCCTTCAAGCATATGTTTTCACACTCTTGGCAGCGATCTATTTTGCAGACGCCACTCAGGAGGCAACACATTGATATTTTAAACAAATAAAACAAACAATTATGGAATTGTTAACCATTCTTTTAGAAACGGGAGTTACAACAGGCCACGGTATCGCGGCCTTAGGTGCAGGTGCAGCAGCTATTGGCGCAGGTATTGGGGTAGGACTTATTGGTAAAGGAGCGCTCGAAGCGATGGCTCGTCAGCCAGAGATGGCAGACGACCTAAGAGCGAATATGATTCTTGCGGCCGCTCTTGTCGAGGGAGTTGCTCTTTTCGGAATCATTATCTGCTTACTAGTTACTTTAGGATAATTAGATGGAACAACTGCTATCACCAGCATTCGGAACCGTTTTTTGGGCAACGATTGCTTTTTTATCAGTACTTTATCTATTGCGTCGTATGGCTTGGGGTCCAATTCTTCAAGCTCTAAGCGATCGCGAAGAGAGTATTGAGAAAGCTCTTAGAGAAGCCGACAAAGCTCGTGAGGAGATGGCAAATCTTCACGCAGACAATGAACAGCTTTTAAGTGAAGCAAGATTGAAGCGAGACGCTATGCTTAAAGAATCGCGAGAGATGGCTGACAAGGTCGTTTCAGATGCAAAAACAAAAGCAAAAGAGGAAGCCTCGAAAGAGGTAGAGATAGCTCTAGAAGCGATTAAAATTGAAAGAAAAGCCGCTATTGCTGAACTTAAAGCAGAAGTTGCGAAGCTATCGATTGACATAGCTGAACGTCTCCTTCGTGAAGAGCTAACAGACTCAGGCAAACAAAAAACTCTAGTTGATAAACTCATTGAAGAATCAACTCTGAAATAACACAATGGCTAGTAATCGCGTTGCGTCCAGATATGCCAAGGCACTCCTTGGTTTTGCTTCCGAAAGGAATGAACTAGATCTTGTAGAGTCAGAACTCCACATGATTTCTTCATTGGTTGATGCTTCCCGAGAATTTGAGCTATTGCTTACTAGCCCTATTGTAAAACCGAATAAAAAGAAGGCGATACTAAAGGCTATTTTTAAAGACACCTTAAGTGAGCCCACCTTTGGTTTCATCAATATTTTGGTTACAAAAAGTAGAGAAGCTCTTCTACCTATAATTGTAGGAGAAGCTCTTTCTCAAATACGCCTAATAAAAAACATCAAAGCTGTAGAGGTTAAAACCGCTACGCCTCTTGATGAAGCTTCAAAATCAAATATTTTAGCCCAAGTAGCTAAACTTCATGATGGAGAAGTAGAACTAACAGAAACGCTCGATGCTGATCTCTTAGGAGGATTTATTCTTCGGATGGATGATAAGCAAATCGACGCTTCAATAAAGCGCCAGCTAAGTACGCTGCGTCGTAAACTCACGGAACACGATTACGAACCCGAAATTTAGGCCCTAAACGAATCAATCATGGCTGATATCAATCCAGCAGAAGTATCTTCAATTCTACGCGAACAATTAGCAGGAGTAAAATCCGCAGTTGAACTAGAAGAGGTAGGTACCGTCCTTCAAGTAGGTGACGGAATTGCCCGCATCTACGGTTTAAGTAATGTACAATCAGGCGAACTTATAGAGTTCGATAATGGTGTACGTGGTATCGTCCTCAATCTTGAGGAAGATAACGTAGGGGCCGTTTTACTTGAACCTTCAAAGGACCTAAAAGAAGGTTCTTCAGTTAAGAGAACAGGTACAATTGCATCTATAAAAGCTGGCGAGGGCCTCCTTGGCCGTGTGATAAACACACTTGGAGAACCTATTGACGGTAAAGGACCCATTACTGGAGATTTATATGAAATGCCTATCGAGCGTAAGGCTCCGGGTGTAATTTATAGGCAGCCAGTAGCTGAGCCCCTGCAAACAGGAATTAAAGCTATCGATTCAATGATTCCAATTGGACGCGGCCAACGTGAGTTAATAATTGGTGATCGTCAAGTTGGTAAGTCAACCGTTGCGATCGATACCATTATCAACCAAAAAGAATTTTATGACGCTGGAGAGCCTGTTTTCTGTATCTACGTAGCTATTGGTCAAAAAGGATCAACAATTGCAGGTACGGTAAAAATGCTTGAAGATGCCGGCGCGATGGCTTATACAGTTATTGTTGCTGCTACAGCATCTGATCCAGCCCCTCTTCAATTCTATGCTCCATTTACTGGTGCTGCAGTTGGAGAATTCTTTAGAGATACAGGCAGAGCTGCATTGGTTATTTATGATGATTTATCTAAACAAGCCGTTGCATATCGTGAGGTGAGTCTATTGTTACGTCGTCCTCCAGGACGTGAAGCTTACCCGGGTGATGTATTCTACCTACACTCTCGTCTATTAGAAAGAGCTGCCAAGGTTATCTCTGAGGACACAATTGCAAAGGAAATGAATGACCTTCCGGATTCTCTTAAAGGAATTGTAAAGGGAGGTGGATCTTTAACAGCTTTGCCAATTATTGAAACACAAGCTGGTGACGTTAGTGCATACATTCCTACGAATGTTATCTCAATTACAGATGGTCAAATCTTCCTTGAGTCTAACCTGTTTCTTGCGGGTATTCGTCCAGCGATTAACGTTGGTATTTCTGTTAGTAGAGTAGGTGGTTCTGCACAGATTAAGTCAATGAAAAAGGTAAGCGGAACTCTTAAGCTTGATCAAGCACAATACCGTGAACTTGAAGCATTCTCAAAATTTGGTTCAGATCTTGACGACGCTACAAAGGCAATTCTTGATAAAGGTGCTAGAAATGTTGAGATTCTTAAACAAAACCTCAATTCACCACTACCTGTTGAGGAGCAAGTTGCTATTATTTATTGCGGTACCAAAGGTCTTTTAAAGAAAGTGCCTTTAAACAAGGTTAAAGAATTTGAAAAAGAATACCTCGAGTATTTAAAAGTAAAGCATTCTGATACCTTACTCGCGCTTAAAAACGGCAAGTATACAGACGCGGAAACAAGTGTACTTGCATCTGCTGCAGCTGAAATGACTGCCCGTTACTCATAATCTAGAAGTACTATGGCTGGAGGATTAAAAGAAGTAAGAGAGCGTATCGGTTCCGTACAGAACACGATGCAAATTACGTCAGCGATGAAAATGGTTTCTGCTGCTAAGCTTCGCCGAGCTCAGGATGCCATTACTCGTATACGCCCTTATGCGGAAAAAATCCAAGCTATTATAACTAACGTTAGTAGCACACTGAATTCTTCGGAAGGGGTTTTCTCACAAGAAAGGAAAATACAAACCGCCCTAGTAGTTGTTATTACATCTAACAGAGGTCTTTGTGGGGCATTTAACAACAACTCTATTAAGATTGCGAATTCAGTAATTTTAGAGCACAAGAGCAATGGATCTAATGTTGTTGTTCTTCCTCTAGGTAAAAAAGCTTCGGAAATTTTAAAGAGAAACGGACACACCTTTGCCGAAGGATTTGGAGATACTTCGCTAAGTATTTTCGACAACCTTAATTTTGAAAGTGCATCAGAAATAGCTCAGCAAATAATGGACGGCTTTATTTCAAAAAAATGGGACTCAGTTCAAATTGCCTACAGCCAGTTTAGAAATGCGGCTGTTCAAATACCAACGACAGAATGTTTCTTGCCGATTTTAGACTCAAAGACTGAACCTAAGGAGGCAGCGGGCTCTTCCAATGATTATATTTTTGAGCCTAACCTCGAAGAAATAATTGAAAACATTTTACCTAACGCATTAAAGACTCAACTTTATAAAGCGCTTCTTGATAGTAACGCTGCAGAACATGGTGCTAGGATGACAGCTATGCACTCAGCAACAGAAAATGCAGGAGATTTATTACAAGAATTAAAGATATCTTATAACAAAGCTCGTCAGGCATCGATTACTACAGAAATCCTTGAGATTGTAGCTGGTTCAGAAGCTCTTGGGGGATAATACCATACTGAATATTTTTTTGGCTTGGTTTTAGATGTTAGCTTGCCCAAATGGGTTTAAGATTAAGAATTTTTCTAGGGATGCTTGTTGTTGTCGTAGTGTCGCTATTATCTACTGCGATAATTGCGTACGACTATTCTAAAAAGCAAGAAATAGCATATAACGACCAAAGACTTTTAAGAAAAGAATCAGCTCTTGGAAGAAGTATAGAATATGTAATATCTAGTCACGGAGGGGATTTGCCCAAGGACAGCATTTCAACTTTATTTACAGACCATATTTGCGAATTGGCAGATGTTCACGGTTTAGTATTTAGTCTTTATAGACCGGATGGTGTTTTAATCACCACCTCAGCAACTTTCACCGAAGAAAGGATTCAACCAGAGTTAGTTTTGAGTGATTCGATTACTTCTAGCCTAAAGTTGCTCGGCGATAGAATAGTTGTTAATGAAAGAGACGGGTTGAATGAGGTAACTCGAGTATATTGGTTAGTAGTAAACAAATCGAACACACCTTTACTTATTGCAAATGCGCGATATAAACCACGACCACTTAACCAGGGAGGAATCCGTCCTTTTTTAGACCGACTGGCTCCAGTATATTTCTTTCTTTTTCTTGGCGCGATGTTTATAGCATATTTACTTGTGAGTTCAATTGTACGGCCTTTAGCTTTATTGAAGTTGGAAATGTCAAAAGTTGATCCATTAAGTGACAGCTCCTCAGTTGAACATAAGTGGAAAGATGAAATAGGAGCATTGGTTTCAGAATATAATTCACTACTAGAGAAGTTAAGAGAAAGCCTCCTTAGAAGAGCTAAAGATGAAAGAGAGGGTGCGTGGAGAGAAATGGCTCAACAAGTAGCCCATGAGATAAAAAACCCACTAACACCCCTTAGGCTTGGAATTCAACAACTCGAGAGAGCTTGGAATGATAAAGCCGAAGATTTCCCGCAAAGGATAAATAAATTCACGTCAACAGCAATTTCTCAAATCGATGTTTTAGCTACTATCGCAGAAGATTTTGCGCTTCTGGCGGTAGTAAGAGATGCGGAAATAAACAAAGTTGACATAATCGAAGCGGTAAATAATGCCGCTGGACTGTATGGAGATTCAAGCGTTTTAGTTGAGGTAAAAACAAACAATCTGTTCGTAGAAGGAGACTCAAGCCGATTGATTAGAGTATTTAACAATCTTATTGCAAATGCGCTAGACTCGCTTTATGATGCAGGTTCTAAAAGCTTAGTTAAAATCGAAATCTTAGATGACAGTAAATACGCTATTGTAAAAGTAACAGACCAAGGTCAAGGCATATCTAAAGAAAAACTAGATAGAATATTTGAGCCAAGGTTTACAACTAAAACCCACGGCTTAGGATTAGGTTTAGCTATGGTTAAGAGCATTGTAGAGCAAACAAATGGCGAGGTGTCTGTTCAATCAGAAGAAGGCTCAGGAGCTGTCTTTACAGTTAAATTACCGAAAGCGGGTATATAACAGGCCTGCTAGGGGATGCGTCAAGATCAAAAGGAGCAAGTTGTAAATTCAGGGCATATAGACCATCCTGTACTTCATTGGGGATAAAAACAAACTCAGTTATTGTAGCCTCAGTTCGAGGAGCTTCAGGCACCCTAAAAAAGGCCCTGTGACTTAACAAAGTTCCCCCATCGATCTCTTTGTCTACAGAAGGTAAATCGACGAGAAGGTGTTCAACCCCTCTTTCAACTAGTTTGTCAGTAAAATCAGAATGAAGATATGTGGGATTAGTGTTAGCCCAATTTTTGCTTTTCTTACTTTCGCCATTGGGGAGTGTACGAATTATCAACGATTTAGGCAATTTTTCGTCTGTAAAGCCACCACCAGGTAAATGTTCAATTGTTATTACCGAGTCACCCTGAATATTAGAGGGAGAGATTGTATGTAATAAACAAGGAATAAGGAGTGGCAATTGGATACAATTAATAGATTCAGCTTCCTTTGTAATATGTCCTAAACATTCTGTATGCGTACCGTGACCATGAGGGTTGAAATAAACATTCGTAAAGTTTACAGCTCCACCTCTAGCAATACTCCCAATAAAGCCATCACCCTCTACAACATCAAACCGAGGTCTTCCTACATACCAGGCGGCAGGTCCTTCACCTAATCTTGGGTCTCGAATAGGAATACTAATATCTATAGGTTGAGTTTGCTCAACTTTATAGCTAACATTAGACCAACAAAACCTCACTTTCATAGATGAATCCATAATGACAAGATAATAAAAAAAGGCACCCCTAATGGGATGCCTTTCAATAATTAAAAATAATTATAAAATTAGTCGAATAGGAAACCTACTCTAATTGCTCCATTGAATACATTTCCAATTGTTGTATTAGAAACATGGTTAGGCCATTCATATAACTGGTCGTAGTAATCATAGAAAATTTCTCCCTCAACGACGTTAAAAGGAAGTTCACCTACAAAACTATCAGCAATATCCGCACCAGCTGTAGTTGGGTCAAAAGCACCGTTAAACTGAATGTTAAACGCAGTTAAGTCACTGGTGCCAATTTCGTGATTGCCGAAAGATGACATTCCGAAGCCAAGTCCAGCTTCAAACCCAACATAAATAGCGTCAGAGAAGTAGTAGTCAGCACCGAAAAGAAGGTTTAAACCCATAGAGCTGTACGACTGCTTATTTGTAAGATCCCAAACTATGTAAACATCAGGTTGACCTACGTTATCAAGATCGTTTGGCCCCCAAAACTCCATCTTATCAGAACGGCTACTCATCATGTAGTAAGCCTCAACACCGAAGTATGGGCTAAGATTATCTGTACCGTCAAAATGCATTTCGTAACCAGGAGCGATTCCGATAACAGTTGTAGCTGATTCTAGGTTAAGCTGTGGACTAACGGGGTCACCTAGCATCTCACCTTCTTGGTAGAAAGCGTATGTATCAGAAGATGTTCCTACGGTTAGTGATACTCGGAAAGCTGCATCATCATCTAAGAAATTACGGTACTTAATTGTAGTTCCGTCAACAGGGCTATTGCCAAATGGCGAGAGGTTTACCTCTACGTTGTGCTCCCCACCCAACTGTTTTTGCGCTTGAGCACTTGTGAAAACTAGCGAACAAATCGCCAGCGTGAACATTAGTCTTTTCATATCCTAAATATTAAGGTTTCAGATTTCAAAGCGCAAGTACGTGAATACTTTCTTAATATCAGCCACTTAAACGTTCTGAACATTAACTTTTATATTGTTAATAACGCATAGGTAATAGATTACCACCTGACATTCAATAAATTAACGGTCATTATATTGTAGCAAACAACAATTTAAAAAACATCTAAAAAAATGTTTACCTACTCTACTGTTACGCTTTTTGCAAGATTTCTAGGTTGGTCAACATTACAACCACGTAAAACAGCTATTTTATAACTCAATAGCTGAAGAGGAATAGAGGTTAACAATGGAGAAAGAGATGGATCACATTTAGGAACACTTATAACATAATCAGCAAGCGCGGTAGCCTCATTGTCACCTTCTGTAACAACCACAACTAAGCGACCACCTCTTGCTTTTACTTCTTGTATATTACTTACAACCTTTTCGTAAACATCATCCTTCGGAGCTATAAAAATAACGGGAAGACTTTCATCAATTAATGCTATAGGGCCGTGCTTCATTTCCGCCGCAGGATAGCCTTCAGCATGTATGTAGCTAATTTCTTTTAGTTTAAGAGCTCCTTCAAGAGCGACGGGGAATTGATATCCCCTCCCTAAGTAAAGAGCGTTGGTAGATTCTGCAAATTCCTCAGCGATTGCGTAAATAAGATCAACT
>LWDU01032583.1_pt2 | contig 17183 bp, 12 predicted proteins | sample 727161 | NCBI WGS metagenome assembly LWDU01 (sample SAMN04566230, study PRJNA314399) | hydrothermal vent metagenome | isolation source: deep sea hydrothermal plume seawater | place: Mexico: Gulf of California, Guaymas Basin | collected 2004-07-11
TCTAGAAAATATGATAAAATTGATGTTTTGATAAACAATGTTGGAGCCTATTTTGCCTTCAGAGATGTGACGGAAGAAGGATTTGAGAGAACTTTTGCTTTAAACCATCTTGGATATTTCTTAATGACAAAAAAATTATTACCACTTGTTGAAAAAAGCGATTACAAGAGAATCGTAAATGTTTCTTCAAGTGCTCATTATGGTATTGATTTTGAATTCGATAATATGAATGGTGAAAAGAAATATAGTGGATTTGATACTTACAAAAAATCTAAACTCGCTAATGTTATGTTTACTTATGAATTAGCCAAAAAAGTAAAGGATCGGGGAATAACTGCAAATTGCTTACATCCTGGATTTGTAGCTTCGAAATTTGGTAATAATAATAATATATTGTGGAGGTCAGTCATAAGTTTTGCAAAATTACTGATGGCAATTAGTGTGAAAGATGGTGCAAAAACTACAGTTCACTTAGCATGTTCTGAAGAGATTTCAGATATTACTGGTAGATTCTTTGCTGACTGTAAAATAAAACAAGGGTCTAGTAAAGCAAAGAATGAAGAACACAACAAAAAATTGTGGGAACTTTCTGAAGAATGTGTAGCTCCATTCATATAATTTCTAAAACAAATATTTTTAATTTCTACACAAGTTATAAATGCAATTAGTATTGATTTAGAATAATGAGTATTTGGTTTAAAGATTATACTGTAAAAGATATTGTTACGAAAGATACAATGGTTGAGCATCTCGGTATAGAGGTTACTGAACTTGGCGACAACTATATTGTTGGCACAATGCCCGTTGATAATAGAACTAAACAACCTTTCGGGATTTTACACGGTGGAGCTTCAGTAGCACTTGCTGAAACTTTAGCTAGCTATGGTGGATTTCTGACTATTGATCCTGAAAAATATTACGTTGTTGGTGTTGAAATTAATGCTAACCACCTCAAGATGGCTAAAGAAGGAAATGTAACTGGAAAATGTACACCTATCAAGAGAGGACGATCTACTCAGGTGTGGCAGACTGAAATCACTAATGATGATGGAGAATTAGTCTGTATTAGTAGAATTACATTGATGGTACTAGAGAAAAAATAAACTAAATTAGCATTATCAACATCAATGAAGCATAACCTGTGAACATCAAAAAAGGAGTGTCCCAAGTGTGTGGAGAATAAGCTTCTGTTAACGTCATAATTATAGGAATAAATAACATTGATAGAATAAATTGAATTGTTGTAAAATATTCATAATGCATTCCTATGACTAGGAAACCAGTAATCAATACACAAGCGCTCCCTTCAAATGTTCTAAAGTATTCTTTATTGGTAAACAAAGCTCTAGTTTTGTATTCATGCTTACCAAATCTTACTCCGACTGGTTCGGCAAGTCCATCTCGATTCTAAACCCCATTGGCCGCATAGCCAAATCATAGGAAGCATCACGCCAAAACCGGCTGCAAATTGAGTCCATAACCAAACTAAAGTGTGTGGCCTATCTTCAGGCCTATCAAATCCTTCAAACATCAACTGAAATGGAGGTAGCAGAGTCCTTATTGGCTCATAAAATGCAAGAAGAGATGCAGTGGTTATCAGTGCACTTATTGCTAAATAAATAAAATCAGTAAAGGTTTCAGCATTGAATTGTTTATCAATAAAAACAGGTAAGAAGAATATTGCAAAGTGATTAATTTTTCGAGTATAGTTCACTTTAACATTAAAGTAACGTGCTAAAGCTCCAGTTGAAAGCATCACTACAGTAAGGGCAATACCCTTCGCAACTGTTGACTGTATTTCCGGAGTAAGTTCCATTCACACCAAATGGTGGACCGGGCGAGATTTGAACTCGCGCCCTCCTCCATGCCAAGGAGGCGATCTTCCAGTTTTACTAGGCCATTAATAGAATTATAGCTTAGCCCAGCGTTCAACAATTCCTAAGCAAATTGCCACAATGGGTCCTATTCCCAATGCAAACATAATGGTTCCAATGCCAAAAATTCCTCCTAACAATATGCCTAAACTTAGAACTAAAATTTCGATAGCTATTCGAACTCTTCCAATAGGCCAATCTGTCCTTTTTTGGATTCCAGTCATCCATCCATCTCGTGGGCCTGGACCTAAATTGGCAGTAAGATAGAATGCACTTCCTATTCCTACTAAAATAATACCTGAGGCGGCTTGAAATATAGCTGGAATCATTTCCGTTTGTTCAGGAATATATGGATTCATCACATCTATGGCCAGTGAAATTAATATAATGTTTAGAATTGTACCAATTCCAGGAAGTTCGCGTAACGGTATCCAAAAAAAAAGAACTAAGACACCTACAATGAATGTCGACATTCCAACTGTAAAATCAGTTTGTTCGGTTATTCCTTGAGCAAGAACAGTCCATGGACTAACTCCAATTCCCGCACCAATCAACATTGCTTCTCCAGTTCCAAATATCCACAATCCTAAAACTAGAAAAAACAATGTAATAAAACGAGGTTTCAGATTAAGAGGAGTTTCTGAACGGCCTAATAAATTCTAGTATAGATTTTAGTGACAAGCTTGCCCATACTTCTTAAGGCGCCAATAATTGTATGGCCAAGGCGTTAGAAAACCAACAATTAGCATAAATGGAATCGCTAACGGATTCATACCTAACTCGCCATTTGTGAAAAGTAAATCGGTTATTTCCATTGCAATTTCCATCATTAGCATTGATATGAAAGACATTCCAAGGGCTGTAGACAATGCATTACTGAAATCCATCTGACCTCGTATCAAAATTGCTGTTTCTAACATCACACTTGTGATTAACCCATTAATCAATGGTAAAATTGCATAGAAATACCACATATTGGAGTATAATGTTAACTCTGAAGTAAGTCCTGAATATGAATAATATCCTAATGTAGCAAACTCACCAATTGAACAACCGATTAAACACCATTTTGTATTATGCGCACTTTGTTTCCAAACTGATCCATCATTCCAATTGAATTCCATTGATTTTGGAGTTGTAATTGTTTGAAGTAAATCTAAACTTGCACCTGGTTCATGAATAGAATAGCCTGCATTTGTTACTGCAGATTCTAAAGTATTCTTCTCAGGCTGCCCGTCTGTTTGAACTGTGGCTTTAGATCCATCTAAATCTATTTCAACATTCGAAACACCGGCTACACTGCTTAATGCATTCTTAACATTATTTGCACAGCCATTACAAGTCATCCCTCCAACGCCTAAGATGTGTTCTGTTGTAGTGGCTTCAGTCATATTGATTAGCGGACATGGATTGAAATAAAGGTTTCTTTGTGATTAAACATTGTTCGAAATCAATAAACGTGATGGATTGGCCAGACTGGGTAAAATTAAAACATCTCATGGAATTCTAGAAACTCCGACATTATTACCAGTTGTTAATCCTAAAATTCTAACGTTATCTATGGAGGAACTTGCTGAATGTGGTGCTCAAGGGATTATCACAAATAGTTATATTATTTATAAAAATCCAGAATTAAAAGAGGTCGCTGAAGAAAAAGGAGTCCACGGATTAGTAAATTGGTCAGGACCTATTATGACCGATAGTGGAACTTTTCAATCTCATGTTTATGGTGAAATTGAAATAAAGCCAGAAGAAATTCTTGAATTTCAAAAGAAAATTGGAGTCGATATCGGGACTGTTTTGGATGTTTTCTGTGAGCCTGAAACTAGATTTGAGCAAGCCAAAGAAGAATTAACTGAAACTCAGAAACGAATTGAACTCGCAGACAAAAATAAAGGAAATATTTTCTTAGCTGCACCAATTCAAGGTGGACGTCATCTGGATCTAAGAACTAAAGCTGCTGAAATGGCGTCAACTACGAATGCCGAAATTTTCCCAATAGGGGGTGTCGTTCCTATGATGGAAAAAAACCATTTCAAAATTCTAGCTGAAGTAATTATTGCTGCTAAAAAAGGACTTGATAGTTCTAGGCCAGTACATCTTTTTGGTTGTGGACACCCTATCCTTTTCGCTTTAGCTACTTTCCTAGGTTGTGATTTATTTGATAGTGCTAGTTATGCTAAGTTCGCCTCTAGAGACAGCTTAATGTTTACTTGGGGAACTAGAAACTTAGATGAATTAGAAGAATTGCCTGGAGAATTTTCTGCAGCTCCAGGTATGACTGTAAAGAAATTAAAAGGACTTGAGAAAAAAGAAAGACAAAAAATCATAGCTAAACATAATCTAAGAGTTTCTTTTGCAGAAATCCGAAGAATAAAACAAGCCATTCATGATGGTTTACTATGGGAATTAGTAGAAACGAGATTGAGAGCTTCACCTGCTTTAATGAAAGTCTTTGATGTAATAAAAAATGAAATTGAATGGATCAGTCAATTTGAACCAGCTTATCGTTATAAAACTCCCCTCAAAACAGGTGTTGAATCCGATATTCGACCAATATTTACAAGCCTTACCAATTCTTTCGATAATGGAAACATGACGCACCCCTACTTTGGAAAAATACCTACTTATTTATCTGAAACTTATCCCTTCCACCCTGGTTTATTGCAAGAGGATTTAGAAGGATGGAGAATGGAAGAATGGGGGATTGAGAGAGTAAAAGTAATTTTAGATTATCAATTTGGAAATGGAATTGGAGATTTATTCGCTAAAGGCAATACCGAACTAGTCATTAGTAGAAAAACAAAACGATTGCGTAACTTGCTTCTAGATGGTAAACATATAGTTTCTTTGTCTCATAGAAGAGGATTATTCATCTTACAAGAAGGTGGAGCTGAATTGCTTCACAAACATTCAAAAATGCCTCAATTTAGAGTTGTTGTAAATCCTGAAACTGCAGAATTTAACAAGAATGGAAAAAGCGTTTTTTGTAAATTTATAGAGGATATTGATTCGGAATTGAAAATTATGGATGAATGTATTGTAGTTACTCCAGATGATGAATTAGTAGCATTCGGAAAATTAGTTGTTTCACCTAAGGAACTAGAACTTGGGCAACAAGGTATGGCTGTTCGTGTTAGAGCTGGATTTGAAAATTAAGTAAAATCGTAACCTCTTTAATCAAAGTCCTATATCTTGAATAATGCAGCGAAAAGTATGGGCTCTTGGAATCGTATTGATTTTATGCCTGAGTATGGGAGTAAATACTCAAACTGCAATTGAACAAAATAATATTGATCAAGAACTAGAATGGTGGGATGTTTATTCTAGAGATAAAGACCGTGATGGAATTTCCGATCTTCTTATTTGGAAATTAAAACAGGATAATGAATTTTTCAATTTGGGAGAAGCACGAGTGTTTGTTAGATATGATCATCACCCAACTGATTACGATATTCAGAAATTAGAAGATGTAGGAATTGAAGTTACATTTCGTGCTCAATTTATCGACCTAATTGGAACTACAATGTCTCGCGATATGATTCATGAGGTTGCTAGTTGGGATGGGGTCGTGATGCTTGATGATATTGGAAAGGCTGAACCTCATATGGCGGATGCAGTTCCTGCAATGGGTGTTGATAATGTTTGGACCGAATATGACATTTATGGTGAAGGAATTTCTATTGCTGTAGTTGATACAGGTGTGAATAACGCCCATGTTGGGCTAGATGATATGGATGACGATATATTTACTGATGATTGGAAAGTCTCTGCATATTATGATGCAGTTCAAGATTCTCTTGTGTGTTCACCATGTCAACCAGGACAATCGATAGATAGTGGAACTCATGGATCTCATGTAGCTGGAATTGCGGCAGGTACTGGTGCTGGATTAAGAACTGGATCGACTAATGGAGAACCGCACATTGGTGTTGCACCTAAAGCTCACATAGTTAATGTATTATCTTGCTGTGAAGGAGATATTGAAGATATTATTAGAGGAATTGAATGGACTATTGCTAACCAAAAAATTATTGAACCTAATATTCGTGTTATGACTTCTAGTTTAGGCGAACAACAAATTGAGATTCATGTTGATAATGATGGTAACTCTGCTTGGAGTCAAGCTGCAGATGCTGCTGTAGAATCGGGATTGGTGGTTCTTCTAAGTGCTGGAAATGAATTTGGAGCTGCTACTGTTATGGGATGCAATACTATTGATTCTCCTGGAGATTCAAGATTGCCTATAACTGTCGCTTCACTTGATAAGGATCTAAATTTAGCTGTTTACAGTTCAAGAGGCTATACCTCTGATGGCCGTGTTAAACCAGATGTTGCCACTATTGGCAGTAATATTTGGGCACCAAATGCTGAATCTATCAATGACTACGTAGAGAAAAGTGGAACTAGTATGGCTACTCCATTGATGGCCGGAATTGTAGCACTAACATTGGAAGCTAATCCTGATTTGACGCCTACGGAAGTTAAAGATACTCTAGTAGCAGGATATTCTATAGAAAGAGAAATATTAGATGATGGTGGTCTCGTAACAAATGACTGTTCGCTAGTTGAAACTAGGCCTGATAATGAATATGGGTATGGGCAAGCCGATCCGCTGATATTTGTTGAAATCGCAGGAATGATTGATCCTGATGTTTCTGTAAATTGGACTTTAGCATATGTTGAAAGTGAAGTTAATGGAACTGTTGTATTAGAAAAACCTGAAATCTATAATGGAACAATATTGAAAGGAACGGCTATTACCGCAAACAAGCCTACTGTTGGTGTTGAAGTTAAATTTGGATCGAGCGAATGGTACCCTGCAACCGATACTTCTAATCAAAAAAATTGGGCAACTTGGGAAATTACCATTCCTGAAGAAGTTAGTAAGGGAAATCAGACTCTGGCTGCAAGACTAGTTTTGGATGGTGGAATGTCAATGTCTGCTGTGAATAGTTTTTCAGTTGTATTATTGGATGAATATAGTCTTGTAACTTCAATTAATGAAGGGTTGAGTAGTATCAATGCACTCTTTTTCTTTCCTGCTATTATTCTTGCAGCAATTGCAATGGGATATATTTTCACCCAACCTAGAAAATCTAAAAGTAATTTAGAAGTTGAAGAATCTGGAGAAGACGAGTTCGTCTGGGATAATGATGTTGCCATTGAAGGCCAAAATAACCTAATGACTACTATGTTTGGTGCAATGAGTGCTAAAACACTTACTCTTTGTGCACTCTATACTGCACAAGGTATTCCTTCTGGATTTATTTCATATACTTTAATCGCCTATCTAGCACAGCAAGGATTTAGTGCTGCTGCAATAGGAAATATGTTATTCTGGGTATACTTGCCTTGGGTTTTCAAATTCCTATGGGGGCCTTTTGTTGATAATTACCATTATTTGCCAATGGGGAGGCGTAGACCTTGGATTCTCAGTGCGCAGGCTGGTATGGTAGTTACTGTTATAATTATTGCACTCGTGCCTGAAATTGATACTAAAATTACTTTGTTAACTGCGTTATTATTCTTCCATAATTGCTTTGCATCTTTGCAAGATGTGGCAGTAGATGGTTTAGCTGTAGATATTTTGAGTCCTGAGGAATTTGGAAAGATTAATGGTTTCATGTTTGGTGCAAAACGTTTTGGTACGATGATTGGTGGGGCCGGTATTGGATACTTTATGGGGAAATACACCTCTATTGGAATTGCTGAAGGATTGTTTTTGACCGTTCCAATGTTATTATTGATTATGTGTTTACCTGCTTTTATCAGAGAAAGGCCCGGAGAAAAATTATTCCCATGGACTGAGGGTGATGCAATGGTAAAGCCAAGTAATGAAGTGAAAGTTAAGGATAAACTTGAAGTTGCTTGGGATGATTCTAATAAATGGGATATGGGCGACCATAATGCGAAATCACTATCTGTTGATATTGGTCTTCTAATTGCTTTAGATTTATTCTTATTGTTGACAATTGCTGATTTTGCTGGTAGATTGTGGTGTCATATTCTAACATTAGGTGCTGCAATGGCATACTTTGGTTTATTGCGAAATAGTACTTTTGGTCTACAAGCTTTTGACTTAGCTCCAGTAAAAAGTGATATCGTTAAAGCGCTCTCACTTAGGGCACCTTTGGTTGGTATCATTCTTGCAATGCTAACTTACTTCTGGGAATTCTTGATTCCTGTATTAAATGTTCTATTCATTCAAAACTTAGGATGGACTGATACTGAATATGTATTAGTTACAGGCGGCTGGGCTGTGACGGCGGGAATAGCTGGAACAATCTTAGGAGGAATTATTGCAGATAAATATGGTGCACGTCGTATTGCTAGTTTATTTGCAGTGTTAACTGGGCTTTCAATTTTCACGATAGCTTTAGCTGAACCTTTGTGGGAAAATAGGAAAGTTATGTGGTGGTTGATCGTTATCTATCCTTTCTTTGGAGCTGCGATGGGAATTTCTCTTATTTCATTATTTATGAATGTTACGTGGCCAAAAGTTGGAGCTACTCAATTTACTTTGTACATGGCTATGCTTAATTTTGGAGCACTCTTTGGATTGAAGATGGCTGGCTATTTTGAAGAGAACTTTACCTATACAACTACTATTATGATTGGGGGGACTTGTCAACTTCTAATTGCGTTTGTTCTTCCATTTATTGACCCTGGACAGACTAGAAGAGAGCTAGGTAACGACTTTTAAGCGATAATCCTTAAGAAGAGGCCTCTCTGGAAGCTTGCCTTGGAGACAGGGCAGGATAAGAGAAATGAGCAATAATATCTATGTTGGAAATTTGCCATGGTCTTGTAGAGACGATGGATTGAAGGAGCTCTTTGCAGAGCACGGCGAAGTAACAGATGCGAAGGTAATAGTAGATCGCATGAGCGGCAGAAGTCGCGGATTTGGGTTTGTTGAAATGGCAAACTCTGAAGAGGCTGCAACAGCAATCGAAGCATTAAACGGCTACGAAACTGAAGGCCGTGAGTTAAAGGTGAACGAGGCCAAACCTCGAGATGACTGAATTAATAGAACACGAAAATAATTTAATTCTGATATCGCTGTTAATTACAGTGTGTAGGTAACTATGCTTTTTTGCTAGCGTACACGCTGAAAATTGACAAAGTAACGGACTTTGCTGGGGTGAGTAATTTTATCGCCCTGGCAGCCTTTACACTATGGCTTGGTGGATATTTATTTTATAAAATATTAATCTGGGGTGAATATCACAGATTTGATAAAATACCTAAAGTATCCGATGCACTTTTTTACTAGATTTTAAGATGTATAATTAGATCAAATGATTATAGAACAAATTCCGGTTGGAAGTATGGCCAACTTTGGTTATATTTTAGGGTGTGAAGAAACTAAAATTGCAGCATTAATTGATCCTGCTTTTGAACCTGAGAAATTAATTTTAAGAGCAAAAGAGCTCGATTTAGACATTGAATGGATCCTAAACACACATGGCCACTTTGATCATATTGAAGGAAATGAGGTTGCCGTTAAAATGACTGAAGCGAAAATTATCGCCCACTCTAATGCTATGTTCTATACTGATTTGAAAGTAGAACATGGAGATGATTTTAAGATTGGAAATCTTAATGTAAATGTGCTATTTACGCCAGGCCATTCTCCTGATGAGATTTGTTTCTTTGTCAATAAACAAGTTATATTCACTGGAGATGTGCTGTTTGTAGGTGAATGCGGAAGAACTGATTTGCCTGGAAGTAATCCTAGAGAAATGTATCATTCATTGTTTAAGGTATTATCTGTAATTCCAGACGATATTGACATGTTTCCAGGCCATGACTATGGGAATAGTTCTATGTCTACTATGGGTTTTGAAAGAATGAATAACTATGTTTTAAAAACGAGAACGGAAGATGAATTTATTGAATTTATGAAAACACCATAATTAAATATCTGAAAAATCTTTCATCTCCTCAAGACTTAATTTTCCATCTCCATCTTTATCTGCTTTTTCAAAATCTTCTTCATATTCTTTAATCTCCTCGTCTGTTAGATGATCTTCCCCACCAATTCTCAAAAATTCTGTGAAATCTAGGCTACCATCTTTGTTAGTATCAGCTTTGAGAAACAGATTTGTAAGTATTTTATTTTTATAAGATTCCATTTTTGTACCTTTTCTAAAACGGAAATCATAACTTCCATTTTTAGTTTTAACTAAAATCTGACTTTTCCAAGGCTCTCTAAACATATTTATAAGCATTAATAATAGTAATAAACTATCTAAAAATGCAACTACTATAATTCCTGGAGACACCGGAAGGTCTGTGCAATCTGTGTCACACCAAATAGAATGGTATAATCCATTTACAGGTAAACCTATGAAAATATAAAGTATTATTCCTAGGATTGCAAGGAATATAATCGGTACGATTATGCCATAAGCCCTTTGGAAATTTTTGGACATTGGAATATCACCTGACCGTTTACTATAATTCTGTTTGAAATTAGTTAAACGATCCATCCCTGAGTAATATGTAGAGAGATGTTTTTTCTTATCGTCACCTTCTTTCCATTTTCTATATTGTTCTTTAATGAGATGCTTTTGACTATCTTTATTTTCTAATTCAGCCATTATATTCCTCAAATTAATTTCGTCTTCGGAAAACTATAATCAGACAACTTAGAACTGCTGCAAAAATACCAAATCCAGGAGCCTCTTCTTTCATTGGTCCACAATCCATTTCGGTACAAACCCACGATTCGTTTCCTTCTGGGTCGATTTCACAATAACAGGAATTGCAATCTTCATTTTTTACATCTCCTTCAGTACATTCGCCTTCAGTTTGTTGATTTTCTAAAGCAGCAGGACATCCATCAGTTACATCGAAAGGGCAAATATCCAAATTATCTTTAACGCCATCATTATCAGTATCGTCAACACAACCGTCGGCATTAGCATCATATCCGCTTGCATCTTCACTAGGACATAAATCATCTTGATTATTTATGTTATCGAAATCGTCATCAAGCTTTTGGTTATCTGAACAACCTTCACTATCTATGTTTTCAGTCTCTACAGAAATTGTATTCGAGCAGATGTCTGAATTATCTCCAACTCCATCGCTATCTGAATCAGTCCATTCACTAGAATCGTTTGGGAAAATATCTATGATGTCTACAAAGCCATCTCCATCGGAATCATTGTATCCTACCCAAAAAGCCCAACTACTATCTGCCAATATAGTGTCCATGCGATACAGCGTGATATTAGCTAAATATTGCCCATTTTCTAGCCAACTATGATTCATAACTAAATCGGTCTCGTATTCTATGGCATTGTAGAAACTAGGTTGCTCGTATCCTCCTGATTCATTATAGATAGAGACAATCGAATGAGTCCAGTTCAAAGACTGGCCAGTAACGGACATTATGGATTCGTGTGTTCCATTCATAACCCATGTGAACCAATCGGAATCGTATCTTATATGATCACACCCATCACTGTAAACCAAGTTTCCATTTTCAGTGTTTGCACAATTATCAAGAGGGTCTGGAATTCCATCACCATCTCCATCAGGGGGTGCAGGCGGATTATCTCCATCATATGCCATTTTAGCAGTATCTTGATCTTCAGAGCTTAATGCTGAAAATTGTTCTCCAGTACACCCTCTTGGATACATTGGAAATCCATCAGGATAGGAGGTATCTCCCGTATCACTGCATAAATCCCAACCGTCTCCAACATGATCTCCATCTGCATCCGGAGGGCCACCAGTTGTACCTCCATCAAAATTTGAGCCTTCAGCTACGCCAGCATAACAATTAATGAAATATGGGAAAGCATTGTTTGCAGAAGGATTAACGCCTTCTACAGGCATTGTAGCATGGTAATGGTAAATCCCATCAGGAAACTCTGGAGTTGAGCTAAAAACGCCGTTACATGCATCTAAATGACCTCCGTTGTCAGCACTGTAACTGTAATCATCAATACCATTGTAACCATTTTCTCCATCTTTCAAAACATAATTGCTTCTCATTAATGTAACTTCACCATCAATAGTACCATAAGCTCCATAGATTGGATACCCATCAAATGCAAATCCAATAATTGATGAAGCAACAGTGCTATCTATCTTTGAAAAATCATAATCTGTCCACACAATTTCAGGATTAACAACGGTTACACTTCCCGTCATTGAACCATGATAGTTACAATGGTAATCATAGGTGCCAACCTCCGTAAAGGTATAGGACCATGTTGCACCTTCTCCCATATTCCCAGAATTGAATTTATCATCGTCCGCAGTTACGGTGTGGGGACTATCATCATCATTCGTCCAAGTAACTGTATCTCCAACATTAATTGTCAAGTCCTCAGGTGAGAAATCCTTGTCGTCCGTGATAGAAACATCATGATTCTCATTCGAACTATCGCCATGCCAGTGCATACAGTTACTGTCGTAATGGTAGTGATAGGACCCTCCGGGTCCAGAATGCGCCCCACAGACTCCTAATTCAATTTGTTGACGATCTTCTTCGTAGATTCCAATGTGGTTTGCAACAGCATCACCACCGGGCCCATCTTCAGGCCCATAGAATGGAACTCCATTAACGGCAACAGCCACAGGCCCTCTATCTGGAGCCATGTCGCACCCATCGGTCGAAGCATCCGGATTGCAATCATCATCATCTACAGGAACCAAAGGAAATTTCCACGAATAATCTTGACTGTTAATCTCTCCACCAGGGCCACCTTCCATGTCGTGATTTGCAATTCCGGGAGTAGTTACGGTCATGTATGTTGCATCATAACTAAGAGTAACACTGCATTCTTCATCATCATTACCAGTTAAATCTTGAACCATCACGCCCCCGTCAATACATTGCCAAACATCATCCATATACGAAGGATAGGAACAGCCATTGTCAGCTATCGACCAATCATCTTGGTCTACAGTGTCAGGACAATCATCATCTGCATCATCTACACCATCATCATCAGAATCTGCTGCTGACACTAAAGGTATCATATTGATAGTGAAAGCCATCAGCAATAGAAATACGATTCCTAATGATTTTGATTCTGCCCCATATAATTTAGATAAATCATATTTTCGATTAAGCAATACAGTTCCAAAAATAAAACATTTGCAAAAATTACTATATAATAGGTTGCCAAAAAAATGGTGCTCCCGCCGGGATTTGAACCCGGGTGCTCGGCTCGAGAAGCCGAAATGATGGGCCGGACTACACTACAGGAGCTACTTTGGCCTTGAACAGTCGAACTTAATAATTATCGTCAAGCCATTTGGCAGTTTCAAGAATAGCTTTTCTACTGGTATATTGAGGAGCCCATCCATGAGATTTCATTGCTTTAATCTCTAATCTCATTTTCTTTACATCTCCCTTCCATCCTCTTCCGCCATCAACACCGCCTGTAAATTTGTAACCAACGTCTTTCAATTTCATAGCCTTACAAACTTCATCTGCTAAAGTTACAACATCAATTGCATCTTTTGAACCAACATTTAAGGCAACAAATTCGCCTTCATCACACAGTTCACCTGGGTTTTTTGCTAAAACTGCAGAAATGCAATCTTCAACATGGAAGTATGATTTGTGTTGTGTACCATCCCATTTATGAACAAAATCATAGGTCACTCCATGATTGCTTCTTGGTCCAACACAATTTGCAAATCGATATGAAACTCCTCTAAATCCTTCTTCTTTACAGTAAGTTTCTATTAATTTTTCTGCATCTAATTTACTAGATCCGTAAGCTGAAATTGGTTGAAGAGGAGCATTTTCAGGAGTAGGAATCTTTTCAGCATCTCCGTAAACTGTAGATGTTGAAGTGAATACGATTCTATCACATCCTGTTCGCTTCATTGCCTTAAGAACTTTTTCGGTAACATCAACATTTTGTTCTTGCATGACTTCAGGTTTTGTAATTCCTAATTGAACTTCAGGGTTAGCTGCTAAATGATACACAATCTTTGCACCTCTTAGATATTCATCAAAATCATCTTTCAATAAATCCACATCAATTAATGTAATTTCTTCAATCGAATCGTATAAAAATTCTAATTCGCCGGAAGAGAAATTATCCAAGACAACAACATGTTCATCACGTTTAACGAGTCTATCTACCAAATGTGAACCGATAAATCCGGCCCCACCTGTTACGATTACTCTACGCTTAGCTCCACCCTCTGGCATCGCAACTAGAACTCCCGAATCCAATTCCAGAGGTGTGTTTTCATCAACAAAATCATATTTTTCATCTGTAAAAGTGCCTACAATAGAACCCATAAAATCGCCAGTTGTCTTTGTAATCGTTTTCCCTGTATCTCCAGCCACTTTGAGAACTGTTCCTCCTGCTGCGCCAACCATCCCACCAGCAGCAGTTAGTGGGGCACCAATCAATCCTTCTTTGTGTAAACCTAAAGATTGAGTAACATCTTCTAAATTGATGTCATCCCAATGTTGATACATGAAGTAGATAGCTATCAAGAGACCTGTGAATAGAACTGCTACAGCTACCTGTATCGGTGCTAAGACTGCCAAGACACCTAAACCATACACAATCGAAGCGGAGAGTAAGAGTGAGCCGCAAATAGCTCCTATTGAAACTGCAGCTAAATTTTTATTTGGAGAAATACCAATGGCCCTTCCAAGAATGGTACCTCCAACGGCCCCTGAACCTTGGAATGGGAACATAACAAATGCAATAATACCTGTAACCGAAGCACGTTCTAACCAAGGAAGTGAAGTCAACATAGCTTTTCCTTTTTCTTGAATTCTGGTAATTCCACTCCCAATAAATGGGATTTTCTTTGCTAAATCGAAATTCCAAGTTAAGAAAACACCTACTGCAATATCAACAAATGCCGTAGCGATTGCAAGAACCCAAGGATCTAAACCTAAAGCAATACCTCCGGGTATTACAGTTCCTTTTCCGAATGGAGGAACAAAATAAACAACCATTAATCGGCTTAGATTTAAGAAATCTTTTTGCGACATGGTAATGTACATCACAGAGAAAAATCCTGCAGTCATCAAGAATGGAGAAAAGAACTTGAAAAGCCCCATAATAGTAGCCTTTCCACCAATTGCATAAACAAGGATGCCGAAACCTAAAAATGTAATTGCATTGAACAAAATATTCCACCATATTGTAGTCTTGATATCTACATTATCAATAGTAATATATTCGTGATTTAAATTTAAAGAGAAATTCGTCGATTGTGAAAGTCTAAAACCTTCGCCCTTAATATCTCCTTCAAGCCACCCTCCTGAGGCTCCAGCAACACCGGCACCTATACCGTCCAATCCAATCCCTGCCTCGTCACATTGAAAACAAACAATTTCACCAAAATGAAGTTGTGCACCAACCGGATATTGACTAACGACATCTCCCGGAACTCTAATTTCGATTTTACCAAGTTTGATCATTGTAAAATCAAAATTTGCTGTGTTTGGTGCATCTATATTATTTTTTATATTTGAATCGTATAGAATAAAGTCATTAATATCTAATGACCGAAAAATTACAATGTCCATAGAACTTCTTTGAAAAATTCCATTTTCTAATGAAGAATACGACCATTTGGAAGCGCGAATGTGTGTTTTATCAAACTTAGTATTATTAAATGTTGTTTCTTTAACTAAAAAGCGTTCGAATTCACTACTTTCAAATCTACTAGAATCAATAGATACATTACTGAAAAGAACTTCGTTAAATGAACTATTTGAAAAAACTGATTTTGTAAAAGTCGAATTGTAGAATGAAACTTGATTAAACGTACAGTCAACAAAGAAAGTGTCGGTAAAGTTTACATTGTAAAAAAGAATATTTTCAAAAATAACATCAGTAAAAACTGCAGCCGATACATTTTCATTTTCAAAGTAAATTCCCAAAGCCGTAATTTCGTTCGTTTCTTCATCTACTTCAGGGGCATACTTTTCGCCACTTGCAAAATTAATATCCAATTCACTTTCATTAAATTCACTACTAACAAGAGATGGAAAGAGATAATCGGCAGTCTGTGATTGTAATTTTGTATAAAAATTTGTTTCAATGATGCCTAAATCCTTATGAATAACGGGATATTTTTCACACAATTCTGGTTTGAATAAGGTTGTCTCGCTACAGTCATCTAAGACTCCAAAATATTCTATTTCAGTAATAACTCCTTCAATTTTAATAGAATCATCTGGAGAATAATTTGGGTACATCCCACCTAGATCCCGACTTAATTCATCGTCGCTTTCGGTAAAAGCATACCAGTACCCTGTTTTTTCTTGTCCGGCCAATTCCTGTGCCCATCCTGAAAAACTAGCTCCAATCAGAGTGATAAAGAGTCCGAGGACCATTAAATGTCTTGGAGCTTCTTTTATTTTACTAACAAATGCCCATAAAGCATCGATAACTGCATCAATCTCATCTCTTTCTCTCTGAGATACTACTAATTTACCTTCCTTTGTAGACGGTGTTTTTGCTTTAGAAGTTTTAAGTTTCGCACGAGATTTTGGCTTTTCTATAGGATTTTCAGGAACAACTTCTTCCTTTTTAGTTTTTTTTCTTGCCATTTTAAATCGTTTGAACTCTTAACCGGATAATCCCCGACTAATAAATAATATGTTTGGTTAGCCACCTGATGCAACTAAAATTATGCGAATAGGCATGTCTGGGAGCTTCGAAATTAAGGGAATGGGGCGCATTTTTTCTTCATCTGTAACTACCAATAAACCATCAGGATGTAATTTTAATCTATTTACAAGATCTGAGGCAGTGGAGCCTTTAGGCAAATCTATTTTCTGCACATCATCATCAATTGTAACTTGCCATTGCATAAATCTTCATTGAAGAGTGTAGGAAAAATAGTTACCGTGAACATTAAGACCTAACATATCTGGACAGATTTGTAGCCAGGGTCGCATAGCCCGGTATTGCGGTGGCCTCGAAAGCCACTGGGAGCAATCCCTCGGGAGTTCAAATCTCTCCCCTGGCGCCAGGACTCTTTTCGACGACGTGCGCTTGTGCTTTCACATCGTTTTGGGCTCATATGTCCCTAATTTGGTAGGGGTCAAAAAGGGGTGGGTAAAATCCGAAAATTTGTAGACAGGTAAAATTACATTAAGCCAACATAATGTGACACAAATATGTGTAGTAAAGCAACCTGTCGGAGATGTCAAAAAGCAACTTGGACTGGATGTGGCCAGCATATCGAAATGGTGCTCAGAGGCATACCAAAGAATCAACGATGCTCCTGTGAAAAACCAGATATTGGTGGTTTCTTTTCTTGGCTATTTGGAAGATAATATATCAATTT
>LWDU01040419.1_pt1 | contig 17183 bp, 18 predicted proteins | sample 727161 | NCBI WGS metagenome assembly LWDU01 (sample SAMN04566230, study PRJNA314399) | hydrothermal vent metagenome | isolation source: deep sea hydrothermal plume seawater | place: Mexico: Gulf of California, Guaymas Basin | collected 2004-07-11
ATACAGCGTTAGTGACAACATGGTATCAATCGTGGGCCGCCGCTTGTAGCGGACCAACGAGGACGGATGGGATCCATGCGAAAAATGAGTTCTAATGCAGAGGGCCATTGGCTCGATTGAAGTCCCTTTTTTGCAGAACGGAGTTGTTGTGAGACAAGACCATGCCGCCTGGCGGCACTTGGCAGCGAAATGGCGAATTCGTGGTGACACCGTCTACTTAAACCATGGTTCATTCGGTTTGCCACCGATCGATGTCCAAGAAGCCCTCCATCGGTGGCGTCATCGTCTCGACGAACAGCCGGTGGATTTCTTCGTTCGTCAACTCCCGGAATTGCTTCATTCAGCCAGAGGACGGCTGGCCAAGTTTCTCAATACCAGCGCCGACAACCTTATCTTTCAGGAAAATGCAACGGAAGCAATGAATGTTGTGGCCCGTAGCATTGAGCTGGAGTCGGGAGACGAAATCCTGCTGACTAACCACGAGTACGGCGCAGTGGAGAGAGTCTGGGATCGGGAGTGTCGTCGGTCGAGAGCGGTGTTGCGAGTCGCAGAGCTACCTGGTTTCTCGACGGCACCGCCAAGTCGCGAGCAGATTACCGAGTCGATCGTCAGCCAATTCTCCGATCGAACCCGGTTGCTAGTGGTAAGTCACATCACGTCCGCCACGGCTTGGATAATGCCAATCAAAGACCTGGTCGAGGCCGCAAGCAAACGTGGAATTCTGATCTGCATTGACGGACCACACTCACCGGCTCAGATCCCGCTGAACCTCGATGAAACAGGATGCGACTTCTACACGGCCAGCCTTCACAAGTGGCTTTCGGCTCCATTGGGAAGCGGATTCCTTTACGCTCACCCGCGTGTGGCCGAACGAATTCGTCCAAATCGACTCAGTTGGGGAGTCTTACCACCTCGCACGCCGACCGCCTGGCGCGACGAGTTCGAGTGGATGGGCACTAGGGACCCGAGTGCTTTTCTTACAGTTCCGACAGCGATCGAGATGATGGAAAGCGTAGGACTCGACGCTTTTCGGGAACGCACGCATTCACTTGCTTGCTTTGCACAACAGCAAATCGCAACGGTCACCGGACGTCCGCCAATGACCTCTCCAACCAATTTTGGATCGATGGTGACTTGCCTGCTCCCGCAAGGTGATTCCGACACACTCCAAACGACGTTGTGGCACGACCACGGTATCGAGGTGCCGGTTTGGGAATTCTGCGGAGAACGCCTGATTCGAGTTTCGTGCCACCTGTACACCCAAGAAGAACACATACGCCGACTCACCGAAGCGCTTCGTCAAGAGCTTTGATCGTCCTCGTCACCCGTCTCGACAGGGCGACCGCTTCCACGAGTCCATTCGCTCCAAGAACCTACGTACAACTTAGATCCTGTGAGTCCGGCATGTTCCATGGCCAGCAGGTTGTGACAGGCAGTAACTCCCGATCCACACATGTGAATTATGTCGTTGGAATCCTCAGCCAGATTCTCAAATCGGGTCCGCAATTCCGCCGGTTCCAGAAAACATCCATCCGGGTTCAAGTTGTCCGTAAAGGGTCGATTGAGGGCCGATGGAATGTGGCCTGCGATCGGGTCGATCGGCTCGATCTCGCCGCGATACCGAGCAGCAGCCCGCGCGTCGACGACGGTTCCAGTCGGAATGTCGGCGGCGATCAGTTCCTCGACATCCAATGTCGACACCCACAGGTCATGTCGAAAGGCCGCTTCATACGGAGGCTTGCAATCAAACTCTGTCGGATCTGTTGAAAGAGGGTAGCCAGCCTTTTCCCACTTCGGAAATCCACCGTCGAGCACGGCGACACGTGTGTGACCAATCCAACGCATCAACCACCAGAACCTCGCTGCCAAAGGGCCGCCAAGTTGGTCGTAAGCCACGACGTGTACATTGGAGTCGATCCCCAGGTTTCCGACGTGGGACGTCCACCGAGTCGTTTCCGGGAGTGGGTGACGGCCCGTTAGATCGGTCACTGGCGCCGACAGATCGAGGTCCAAGTCAGCATAGCGTGCCCCAGCAATGTGACTTGCGTGGTACATCGCCCGTCCGGCCATCGGATCGGAAAGTACGAAACGACAATCGACAACAACCCAACTTGGCTCGTCGATGTGGTCCAATAACTCGTCAATAGACACAAGCTGTCGATCATTCATGTTCGCCTCACCAACGAGATGCACTACGCCACAGTTAGCATGTGATTGATCCGCAATCGACAACTGTCGGGTTTCCAGGATTATAACGTGTTACGATAAAATGTGGTGCTGCACGGGTCAGACTAATGATGATGCGATTAACCGGAATTCGGTCGACCAGCGGCCCCAAACTTCATCGCCCGCTATAATGAGTGATGATTCGCAACGGAGTTAAAACACCACTTGAGGCGTCGCACCAGCTTCTGCCAATTCGCACCGAGGTTACCATGTTGGAAGTGCAAACTGTGGACGAGGAGATCGCGTTTAATCCGGGGGACGAGGTTCGTGTGCGATTGACCTGGGACCTGCCGAACACACCGGAACGGATCGATCTTAGTCTGGGGTGGCATACCATAGGCAAGGGTGACCGCGACGAATCGGTTTCCGAGAAAATCGAACTCGATGACGTCGGGCAGGAACAATCGATTGAACTGCGTATTACGCTGCCCGATGGTCCATATAGTTTCTCCGGACAACTCATCTCGTTAATTTGGAGTTTGCAAGCGGTCGCTCGTCCGTCGGGCGAGACGGCCACCCACGAGATTGTCGTGGCGCCGGGGAAAATGGAAGTCCAACTGACGGAAGTCGAAGAATGAGAGCCAAAGAAAATCCTTTCGCCGTGCATCGCGTGTCGCAATTTCGCTATCAATGGTCCGAAGCGAAATGGTGTTCAGCGATCATGCAGCTCGAATCGATATCCTATCAAGGTGCCATTGTTGGTCCCCACGGCTGCGGAAAAACGACGCTGCTGGAGGACTTGATCGTTCGACTTCGAAGTCGCGGCCAACAGACGTTTTCCTTTCAGTTACATACGGGAGAACGTCGATTACCACTCGCCGTGGAATCTCAATTCACGAATCTCCCGCCCAAGACGATCGCGCTACTGGACGGCGCCGAACAACTTAGCTCATGGCGTTGGCGTCAACTGGCGAACTATTTCCGTCGGTCGGGACGCCCCTTCATCGTGACATTGCACCAAGCCGGGCGCTGGCCCATTTGGTTCCAATGCAAGTCGGATCTCGCAATCCTAAACCAAATGGTTGACGAACTTCTTCAGGGAGCCGTGGCGGATTGCGACGAAACCAATCGGCATTTGTACGCGAAACACCAGGGCAACATTCGTGACGCTCTGCGAGAATGGTACGACTTGATGGCGAAATCTCCCACTGCGTTGACAGAACATGCAAGCGAAGTGGCTACGTTGAATAATCGACGTCGCCTGTCGATCATTACGATGTCAGAAACTGCGTGAACCGGTGAAAAAACGACAACCCACTCTCTCGATCACTACGACTCGCCCTGCCCTGCGCGGCTCAAAGTTATTCTTGGGATGCTTCTTCTCATTGTTTCTTCTGTTCGGTAGTGTGCTGTTCGTCGTATTTGCCGGACTGCCCTTCTACCGCGTGTCGGCATCGCGAAGTTGGAGCCAGGAGGATTGCAAGATCCTGAGTAGTCGAGTTGAATCTTATCGCGGTGATGACGGTATCGTGTACTCGGTCGAGATCGAGTTTGAATACGAGTTCGGGGGTCAGAAATACACGAGCGATCGCTATTCGTTTTCCGCTGCATCATCATCGAACGAAGGGCCAAAACAAGAGACGGTCCGCGCGTACCCAGCAGGCAGCCGTCGAGTTTGTTATGTCAATCCAAAGAAGCCATCCTTCGCGGTGCTCAATCGAGAAACAACCTCCGACATGTATTTTGGGTTGTTCACATTGATCTTTGTCATCGTCGGCGGAGGCGGAATTATTGGTGTTCTGGTCTGGAAACCAAAACCGCCGGGCGAAGCAGACTGGCTTCCCGATCAAGACGGCGTCGCATCCAGCACAACCGCAGCACCCACATCGCCTACCGTTTTGAAACCGACATCCAGGCCGGTCGTTCAGTTTTTTGTCATCCTGGGAATCACGCTTTTCTGGTGTGGGATTGTTTCGGTGTTTACCTACCAGGAGGTAATCGGTTTCCAAAAAGGTCGCCCAGAATGGTTCGTGACCATCTTCATGATCCCGTTTCAGTTGATTGGCCTGCTACTGCTCTGCGGCACCCTCTACTCGTTTCTCGCGATGTTCAATCCAATCCCAATCGTCGAGGTAAATACGACACAGCTCGCACTGGGTGACCGGTTGGAGGTGAAGTGGTCATTCCAAGGCCGCACGTCGTCCATTCGCAAACTTAAAGTCATACTGGTCGGTGAAGAACAGTCTCAATATCGCCGAGGGACTTCCACCTACACTGACACATCGACGTTCTTCCAACAGGACCTTACCGACGTGAATTCCGCTATCGACGTGGCGAGTGGTGCTACCTCCATCGATGTCCCAGTCACCAGCATGCATAGCTTTGATGGCGGCAACAACAAGATCGCCTGGTCGCTGCGAATTCATGGAGAAATCGCCCGATGGCCCGATGTAGACACGTCGTTCCCTCTCGTGGTGCATCCTGTGTTTCTCAGGTAGTCTTTAACGACCGGGTGTGCGAGCCAAACAATCTTGAGTTGGTTGCGTTAAACTACGGGTCTCGAACCCTACGAGACGACGTTGTCCAGATTTTTTACCTACACGAAAAACATGACCAACAGACCACGACGCAAGATCGCATTCCTCGGGGTGGATCATCCGCACGGCTCGGCCTGGCGAAAATTACTGGATGGGTTTGTGGAGCAGGTCGAGATCAGTGCCATCATGGCAGGGCTCGACGGCGGTCTCGCCAGTCTCGAAGAGAAATACGCCGCGGTTCCGCGTTTCGCTGACATCGAAACTCTGCTTAACGACGGAGAATTTGAGGGTGCGATCGTCTGCCTATCGAATCGCGAATCACCGTCAGTCGTCCGTCGATTAATCAACAGCGGCAAACACGTATTGGTGGAAAAGCCAGGCGCGGGTGCGGCATCGGAACTGAGCTCGCTGGTCGCTGCATGTGAGGAGCGAGCAATCGCTTTTCAAAGTGGTTACATGTGGCGGTACGACGACATTGCCAATCGGCTAAAAACAATGGTAGCTGATGGTCAGTTTGGAAAATTAGTTCATATCGACATGAAATTTGTCACGGTCGATGTACAACGCCGCGACCCAAACCACTATCTATTTGATGCAGAGCAAAGCAAACGAGGATTCTTCAACTGGCTGGCTTGCCATCATGTCGACTTGTTGTCGTTCATCACTGACCGCGAACTGGTGGCCGTGACCGCTAAGCTGGGACGCTTCGGCGAAACGGATACACCACTTGATGATGGTGGCACGGCGATCTTTGAACTTGAGGGCAACGTCTTGGCGACATTCACTGGCGGTTACTGGCTACCACGTTGGGATGGCGTTAGCCAGTGGAGTCTCTATGGCAGCAAGCGATGGGTACACTGGTATCCGACATTCCCCGACACATCAGGACGATTGGAAATCCATGGGCCCAAACCTCATTGGTTTGCCATGGACGACATGTACGATTCTCCGCCAGACTCGACGCCCGGTTATGGTGGAAGTCGAGGGATGGCATTGGTGGACGATTGGCTAGACAGTTTCCAGACCGGGGTACCATGCCGCAACTCGCCCGAAAGCCTCGTCAAAACGCTGCACTGGATGGACGCCGTCTACCAGGCATCCGACAACGGGCAACGTGTTTCATTCTGATCCCAAGAAGAAAGATATAGGTCGATGAGAGTTACGAGATACAGAGAAGATGGCCAAACAAGACTTGGATTCTACGATGAGCAGGGATTGGTCGAGTTTGACGTTGCCGCTCGGGCATGGGCTCAAGCGACGGAAAGCGATTGGAACGGCACCATCGATTCTCTTTTGGATCTACTGCCAAATGGCCGTTGTTATGAAACTGCGAAAGCCGTGGAACAATGGCTCTCTTTCGGTATCGATTCTCCGCCGCGAACTGACCTGAACGAAGTTCAGTTGTTGGTCCCGATACCGCGCCCCAACAAGTTATTTCTGCTGGCAGGGAATTACGCTGCACACATCGAAGAGGGAGGTGAAACGGCGAGTGAACGGGCGGCCACTTTTCCTTATGTCTTCATGAAGCCACCGTCCACCACACTGGTGGCAGCAAATGCACCATTCCAAATCCCATCTGTCTCGCCGCAGAACATTGACTGGGAATTAGAATTGGCCGTCGTGATCGGCCGCACGGCAAAGGGAATTGCGGAGGCAGACGCCTTGAGCTACGTGGCCGGGTACACGGTGATCAATGACATCTCCGATCGCCAATTTTGCCCCAACCCTGATCGAAAGCCCCGTGAGCGCGATCGCTTCTTTGATTGGTTACACGGGAAATGGCACGACGGGTTTTGCCCCTGTGGGCCGTGCATCGCAGACACGGTTGCCATCCCGGATCCACAATCGCTGCAAATGAAACTGACAGTCAACGATAACATCAAGCAAGACGCGTCGACCGGACAACAAATTTTTCCCGTCGCTGCGGTTATCGAGTTCATTTCGAGCTTCGTCACACTAGAGCCAGGCGACATCATTTCGACAGGCACACCCGCCGGTGTCGGCAAGGCGAGAGGTGAGTTTCTTGGTCCCGGAGACCAGATGGTCGCTTCGATCGAGGGGATTGGCAGCTTGGTGACCACCGTTGAGGCAGCCGCGGCTTAACGCTCGATCATTAACTAGAAGCAGAATAAGCAGCCCGGCACACCGATCATTGCTCGTCTTATTCGTTCACCTCTTGAGTCAACCTCGAATAAAATTCTGGCCGACGGTCGTTTACTCGGTCGATTGAGTGTTTTCCGGGCACGCGGACGATCTTCTTGTTGCGAGCTCGGTTTACGTCAACGGTACCGCGAATGACCTGCGCTTCCGCGTGCGGTGCGTCGTCCATGGTGACGCCAGCGGGATCGCAGAGACGACTGCAACCAATGAAACGGAAACCGCGTTCGGTACCCACTCGATCGACAGCCATGAAGTAGAGGTTATTTTCGGCCGCTCGAGTGTTGCTAGCGTAGGCCGCCATCGCCTCCGCACCAGGTGGCCAATTCGTTGGCAGGGCGACCAGATCGGCACCGTCCAAAGCCATCACTCGTGTCGCTTCCGGAAACGAACCGTCGTAACAGATGATCATTCCCACACGCAAACCATCAATGTCATGAACTCGAAACGGCTCGTTCCCGGGAGTTGTAAATCGATCGATACCAAGGTACGGCAGGTGTACCTTGCGGGACTTGCCAACAACCCCTTTTGGTCCGACGAGTACACATGCGTTGAAGAATCCGTCGTCGGCCCGTTCCAACATTCCAAACATGGCAAAAATATCTCGCTCGACACAAACGTCGATCACAGCGTCGGTTGCCGGCCCCGGAACAGGCTGACCATACGGCAACGCCTGCTCAAGGCTGTCGAAGCAATAGCCGGTCAGTGCACACTCGGGAAACACGACGAGGTGTGCGCCTTCGTCGGCAGCCCTATTGAGATGCTTGGCAATGGCTGCCAAATTGGCGTCCACATCGCCCAATTGTACATCCATCTGCACACCGACCACTTCAAACAAGTTCTTCTCGGAATTTGCATCATCAGAGGTCATCGTGTTGGATCCCTGTTCGTGGTATGTAAACAAGTTGTGCGTCCGAATTATCACGACAACCAGTCGGAAGGGCAAGGTATTGCCCATCAACAGCGACGGGGAGTAAAGCATGCGAATTGGAGTTTTTTGCAGCGGCGGTGACGCGCCGGGGATGAACGCGTGCGTGCGGGCAGTTGTGCGGACGGCTCGTGCCAGCAGGCACGATGTGATCGGCATACGTCGAGGCTACCAAGGACTCCTAGAAGAGGACTTCCACATTGGGACCGACGGCAGTCCGTTGATGACTCAACGCGACGTTTCCGGATGGGGACGCCATGGCGGAGCGTTTCTGCGGAGCAGTCGCAGCGAAGAGTTTCGTTCAGCGGCGGGACAACAAAAAACCCTCGGCGTCTTGAAAAAGCACAACATCGACGCGTTGATTCCAATCGGTGGTGACGGCACTTTTCGCGGGGCCACGGACCTTGTCCGGCAATGGGACGGCATGGTGATCGGCTGCCCTGGGACCATTGACAACGACCTCGTCGGAACCGACTGCACGATCGGGTTCTCGACAGCCGTTCAAACGGCCGTCGAGGCAGTCGACAAGATTCGAGATACTGCTGAGAGCCATGAGCGGATGTTCTTGATCGAAGTGATGGGACGACACAGTGGGTACATTGCACTTTTTACGGCAGTGGCCGCAGGTGCCGAAGTTGTCTGCTTGCCAGAGTCAGTGGGAAGCATCGCTGTCCTGGTGGATCAATTAAACGTGATGAAAAACCGCCAGAAGGACTCCATCCTCCTCGTTGTTTCCGAAGGAGATGAAGGTGGAGGCGCGGAGAAAATCCAGCAACAACTGGAATCTGCTGGCTGCCCATTTCCGATGCAAAGCGTGATCCTGGGTCACTTGCAACGGGGTGGTACTCCATCGCCAGAGGACCGAATCTTGGCGAGTCAATTGGGTTATTGGGCCGTCGTGTCTCTCGAGGAGGGACACACGGGGGCAATGGTTGGGTCGATCGCAGGACAACGTGTGCTGACGCCATTCGCTCAGACTTCGGGAGGAAAGACACTGCCGCCATCGCTGATGGAATTGATCGGAGTGATGGCCCACTGACGGCGTCGCCAGCGACCACTCGGGGCCCGTGGGGAGAAACTTGGGCCGAAAAGTGGAAGAAATCTCATAAAAATGCGATAAAAGCTCTCTATATTATCTTTTCTTCCTATCTTCCGCTTGACGTGATCGTCAGACTTCGGCAAAATCTCGCCGCGACTATCGATAACGCTCTACATACGTGACCAACCGCATTGGAGTGGAGCCCATGTGGCTCAACCGATCTACATTTAACTGGGTCCTCGTATTGTCTGTCTCCCTCGGACCTCTGGTCCGGGCAGAGGATATCTACGTAAACAACGTGGCCGGTGACGACTTGAACAATGGCGCCTCGGCCATTTTAGGCGGCAAGCGTGTCGGGCCGTTCCGCACCATCGCGCGGGCGATTCGCGAGGCCGGCCCCGGCGATCGAATCGTGCTCGAAAAGAACGACGAACCTTACCGCGAGAGCATCACGATCGAGTCCGATCGTCGCAGCGGTTTTCCGGACCGACCGTTTGAAATCGTCGGCAATGGTGCCATCTTGGACGGTAGCCAGCGGGTTCCGGCCGCTGCTTGGACTCACGTTAGCGGCAAAATATATCGCTTTCGACCACGCGCCAAGAGCCATCAAGTCCTGTTCCTCGACGGCAAACCTCTCGACCGTGTTCATGTTGGCCCACAACTCAAGGAACCTCCAAAGCTCAACGACCTACAGTGGTGTTTATTTGCCGGACAAGTCTACTTCTGTGTTGAAGCGGGGGACATTCCCCAATCCTATGACATGTCCCACTCAGTCCTCCCGGTCGGCCTGACGCTCTATCGAGTCCGACATGTTCGCATCAGCAATGTTGTGTTTCAAGGCTTCCAGCTAGACGGCGTCAACGCCCACGACGGTGTGAGTCAAACCGAATTACTCCAATTGACGTGTCGAGGGAACGGGCGAAGCGGAATATCGGTCGGAGGCGCCTCCAAGGTTGTCGTAAACGCCTGTCTAATAGGCGATAACGGGACCGCTCAACTGCGTGTTGAAGGTGTGTCCCACACCCGTCTCATCGATAGCGACCTAATCGATGACGATCACGCCCCTGAAGTCGAACGAAACGGTGGGAAAGTAGAGCGAAGTAATAGCGTTGCAGAAGTGCCGCGGATTGGTGCGCGGTAGTGCTCCCGCAGGCAAGTCTCTCATCCCATCTGATTCATTTTTCCTCGTCGCTTTTTGCTCTTGCCAGGACACGATCAAAGTCCTGTTTCGAGAACCAATAGACGACGACGCCGACCAGGGCAACAACAATGGTTGCGATTCGAAACCCAAAGGCGACGATCCTCCCCGACGCATCGGTGGGGTTCTTGGGCAGGTACTTGTACAGTTCGTCCATCGCGATTTCGAAGGTGCCCAAGCCGGCTGGAGAAATGGGGATTGACGAAGCCACGTTACTTAGAGGAACGATGATCAGGTGCTCTAACGGCGTTGGCGGGTTATCGAAGAGTGATGTCGCGATGCCGATGACACCTAGTGCCGTGAGTCCGTGAATACAGAAGCTTATCGAGATGATCTTGATCAACATTTGAGGTTGACCGCGAACGGTCGTCCAGGCGTCCATCAACTTCTTCAAAATACGACCGGCCCGCGGAATCGTTGTTAACTTGTTGACAAGTGGATTGTTCGTGACGGCGGGGATCATCAACAGCGCCAACCCGACAACGCCGACGGCTGTGCAACCCAGGGTCCCCCAGCAGACCATTTGAATCTCCACTGTTGTTGCGCGAAAGTCGAAGATGATGATCGCAATGGACGTAAGCACAAGCAGGGCCAACAGTCCGATCACTCGGTCAACAACAACGGAAGCAACCACCTCAGCGCGCCGAGTCGGCTGTTCTCTGGCAATGAAAACGGCTTTGAACAGATCCCCACCGACACTGCCGATCATGACGAAATTGAAGAAGTAGCCGAGAAATCCGAGTCGGATGGCATCGCGACGTCGGAACTGAATTCCGATTGAATGAAGAATCAAGTACCAGCGGTAAAAACTAATGAGCACGCCGGACAAAATGAGCCCGACGGAAAGACTCAAATGGAGCCAGTTCTTGTCACGTTCTGCAAGTTGTTCCACCTGTTTGGGGTCCAACGTGTACAACAGCCAAACGACCAAGACGACCGGCACCAGCAACTTGAAGGCCTGCACAGCGGTGCGTTTCAACGGTTGGTCCATCTCAGATATCCGCCGTCCTTGACAGCCTCAAGTGGGGTTGTTAATGTTTTTGATCTGTCTGAAAAAACTGGCCGCGGTGTCGCCGTTGGCACCTCACGCGAGGGGGATTAGCTCAGTTGGGAGAGCGTTTGGCTGGCAGCCAAAAGGTCAGGGGTTCGAGCCCCCTATCCTCCACTTCCTTATTTACATGTGGGCACAATCCTGTCTAGGACCACCCAGACATGCTTGCCGCACACCTGAGGTTCTTTTCCATGAGGCCCGCCAAGCCACTATCGGCACACATCGCAAGCTGTACCACGACGGACGCGGTGGCAAGCTTTGTCGCAGTTATGGGGATTCTACGGCGTCGATTTTGCTCGACGATGGCGATGTAGAAGCGGGATTGCTTTCGCCTGGGATCCCATTGGTTTAGAATCCCCGTTTGTCTGGCGCGCGAACGCAGCATGCGATTCGGTCGTTTGGTGCCATCCAGAGTCACTCATCCTTGTCCCAGAGAAACGACGGTCGCATGGAAAACAAGAGCTCGTCCAACCCATCCATCATGACCACGATGTTATCGATCATGATGTTCCTGCAGTTCTTCGCATGGGGCGCTTGGTTTGCGACGCTCGCCGCCGTCCTGGATGCGGCCAAACTGGGTGACTTCATCGGCGCGGCGTACGAGTGCATCCCGATTGCGGCGATCTTTGCTCCACTCTTCCTCGGCTTGGTCGCAGATCGCTGGTTCGCGTCAGAGAAGGTGATGGGAGTGTTGATGCTGACCAGTGGCTTGCTGATGTGTGCAATCCCAGGAGCGATAAAAAGTGCGAGCAGTACTTACGACGAACTGGGAGTTGGGCTCTACGCGACACTGGATGTGAGTAAGAGCGCAAGCGATAGCGAGCTAGAGTCGGCTTACAAGACTCGGCAAGAAGAACTCGAGGAGGCTGCGAGCGAGGATGATTCCGAACTCACAGCGTTGTCAGACGCGTATGCAGTGCTTTCGAATCCTGAAAAACGCAAAGAGTACGACACGGGTGGCCGGGGACTCATTTGGCTCATCCTCGCATCGATGCTCTGCTATATGCCGACTTTGGGTCTCGGCAATACGATCTCGTTCACGCACATTCCCAGCCAGGATCAGTTTCCTAAGATACGTGTGTGGGGCACGATCGGTTGGATCGCTGCCGGTCTGTTGCTCGGTATCATGGGATGGTCGGCCAGTTACAACATCTTTTGGCTTGGGGCCGGCAGTTCAGTTTTGTTGGGACTGTTCTGCTTTGCGCTTCCGAACACACCCCCTCCGCTCAAGGGAAAGCCAATGAACTTGCGTTCGCTGTTTATGGTGGACGCATTTAAGTTACTCACCGACTGGAATTTCCTTGTGTTCGCCATCTGTTCGACACTGATTTGCGTCCCCTTGGCGTATTACTATGGCATGACTTCCACGTTTCTCAGTCAGACGGGTTTTGCCGAACCTGGCGCCACGATGACGATCGGGCAGATGTCCGAGATTTTCTTCATGCTGCTGATTCCCTTTTTCTTCCGTCGGCTGGGCGTCAAGGTAATGATCTTGATAGGGATGGCGTGCTGGGTCCTCCGCTACGCATTATTTGCCTACGGAGCGCCGGATCAAATCACGTGGGCACTGTTGTTGGCCGTCGCGTTACACGGAATTTGCTACGACTTTTTCTTTGTGACCGGCTTCATGTACACCGACAAGAAAGCGCCCGAAGAGATTCGCGGTCAGGCGCAGTCTCTACTCGTTTTTCTCACTCAAGGTGTCGGCATGTTCTTTGGCTATCGCATCATGGCCGGTGGCAACTTATTCGGCTTCATCCCGCTAAACCTCACGATTGGCGATTACGGGAAACAAGTTGTGTCGGCCGACTATGTGGCCAACCTTCAGGATGCTCGAGTTGAAACGCAGGAGACCAGTTTTCTGGCCACATTCGGCGAGATGTTCACTCGCAATTTGCCCGAGGGACTGGACGCAAAGTTGCTATCGGAGACCATGGGTGGTTGGCAGAACTTCTGGGCGCTGCCAGCAATCATGGCGGCGGTGATCATGGTCGTGTTTGCCGTGACTTTTTGGCACCGAACGGATTCGGAATCAGACTCGGACTCATCAGGAAAGTGAATCAAGGCGAGAAGTGATGCGGAGATTTAAGGCCGCCATGCAGCGGTCCCAAATGGCGATGTTGCTTGCCGCCCTATCCGGTTCTGCGCTGTTTTCGAATCTGCTTGGGCAACCCTGTTGCGGGCAAGAGAACGAAACGGGAATGGGAGTTGGTTTTGCCCATGTGGAGATCACTCCAGACGTAAAGAACCACGACGTTTGGATGGCTGGGTACGCGCCGGGCCGCAAAGCGACGTCCGTTCACGATCCCCTCTTTGCTCGCACCGTGGTGCTCCATGGTCCAACAAAACGAATCGCCATCGTCTCGTTGGATCTGGTCGGATTTCAGCTTCCCGACGTGCAGACCATTCGCAGTGAATTGCCCGATTACGACCACGTGTTGGTAACCAGCACGCATAATCACGAGGGGCCGGACGTCATCGGCATCTGGGGCCGCACTCCCTTCCACGGTGGCAAAGATCCCGCCTATATCAGGACCATTTGTCAGCGGGTTGTGCAAACGGTGCGAACGGCGGAAAAGCAAGTTCGGCAAGTCGTCAGTCGATTCGGCGTTGCGGAGTCGGAGGCGTTGATCCGTGACTCCCGTAAACCCATTGTCAAAGATGCAAAACTGCGGCTGCTTCAGTTCATCGATTCCAAAGATCAGCAGAACATCGGCGTACTCGTTCAATGGAATTGTCATCCCGAGGCCATGGGCTCCCGGAACCGAGCAATCACAGCCGACTTTCCAGCGACGACGATCAAAGTACTCCAGAAACGCCTGAAATGCCCCGTCGTGTACATCAGCGGTGCAGTCGGTGGACTTCTGGCACCACCCAGCGAAGGAGTCACATCGAAGGACGGAACGAGATTGGCGACCGGTGATTGGGCTTTTGCCGAAAGGTATGGGCAGATGGTCGCCGACCTGGCAGAAAAGGCCGTCAAGTCGACCGTGCCAGTGAGAATGACTCCGATTGGTGTCAGCAGCAAACAAGTATCCATCCCTGTGGTGAACCCGTGGTATCGTGTGGCACGGCTAACGGGGGTCGTCAAGCGCCCGGGCTACCAGTGGACAGGCGATCCCTACCAATTTGGAGCCAACGTCCGACTCGGCGATTTTTTTCGACGCACCGCCATCGTGACAGAGGTCAATTACATTCGCTGCGGCGAAATGCATTTGGTGGGCGTGCCCGGGGAGCTCTACCCAGAACTAGTGTACGGCGGTGTTCCGGACCCGGCAGAGGCTGGAGCCGACTACCCGAAGGCGGACGTTGAACCGATTGTTATGGATCTGGTTCCCGATGAAAGATCGATGATCGTCGGATTGGCAAACGACGAAATCGGTTACATCATTCCCAAACGCCAGTGGGACCAGCGATCACCTTTCGCATATGATCGACGCAGATCTCAATACGGCGAAATCAACAGCTGTGGCCCCGATACAGCCCGCTTCATCATGAACGGTTTGCGAGAAGCCGTACTTGCGATGCCAAAAGAAAAATGAGACGAGGCCGCTATTGATGCAACGCGGGCGTCAGCGGACGACGCGATGTACGGGCGGTTGCGATGTTGGCGAGTAGATTGATGCGTGGGAAGCGTCAGCGTTCGGTGGAAACACTGGAGGATGAGGATGATGCGCATCAAATCTGTTTTGTCCCTCTAAACGCAATCCCGAGTCCACGATGTGTGGCAGGCCGAATTGTGGCGAGCTGGGATGAGCGGAGGGAGGATCCTTTTGCGGTTGGAGCGACGCCAACATCTCACGGGCATTCAACATGCGAGAATCCGCCTCAATGGCCAACCGCAGGAACTTCTGAGCGGTCGCGACGTCCCCCGCACTCTTCGCCAAGAATCCAACGTTGTAACGGGCAACCGCAGGCGGAAACGCTGTGGCCAACTCTTGCAGAGCTTGATCCGGTCGCCCAGTCACGACGAGCACTCGAGCAATATTGTTCCGATATCGCGGATTCTCTGGTTGTATCCGAATCGCTCTTTGAAAATTCGCCAACGCATCATTCCAATGTTCTTGCTTTTCGTAGCAGAGGCCGAGGTCGTTGAACACCACGCTACTGTCGGGATGATCGGCAACAGCCAGTTCGTACAGTGAGAGTGCTTTACTCGGCTGGCCCAAACGGCCGTACAATCGAGCCAATCCCAAGAGAGCGGGCAAGTCCCGTGAATCCATCTCAAGGGCTTTGTGATAATGTGTAATCGCTTGAGAGAATTGATTGCGAGCCTCACACAGCTGGGCAGCTTTTACGTAGAGGTTCGCCCCCGGATTCGATGGTTTCTCCAGGCTGATCGCATCCTTCGGCATCAATTCCGGCGTGCGCCAATCAGGTACGCGCGGGGATTTAGCACCGGATGTCAATTTAGAAAGCGGATTCCACCATGACGATTGAGCGGGGGACGCCTTGCGAAATGCCTGTCCGCCCAGTTGGCTCTGGCAACCGGATGAGCTGACAATTGCCGCAAACAAGCAGAAGGTAAACTGAAGATTTCGCCCCACGTTTTCATCTCCCAACGGTGTGTTCAACCACCCTTTAGCCGATGCGTTTAGAGTGCTTCGGCCGACGCGGCCCCAGGTAGTTGAGGTACTGGCAACGTTTCTCGGTACATGCGGTGTACCTCATTCAGATACTCTCCAGATCCACTTGGTGGCACCTTGGTCGTGACGACAACAGCTGGCATCGGGCCCTCGGGAACCAATCGAGCCACATACTGCTGAACTGAGTCGAGTCGGGCTTCGGTCGCTTGCACTGAGTTGCCGCGAACAACGTGAACAGTCCGCCATTCCTCTGGAGACTGCGTGACGATCCATTCGACTCGCTTTTCACCGGCACGAGTCAAGCGATTATCAGAACCGAAGAGAGCTTCGGTCATGGTATGTTCGACCTGCCAACCGTTTTCGATCATCGTTTGAAACGGTACCTTCTGGGCCTCGCGATCCGCGTGCCGAAACGGTTCTGGCCAGGCACTACTGCGTTTGGTCTGTCGATCGAACGTCCGAAAAGACTCACGCCAAGAGCGAGGGGCCAACGTACAGCCGGACAGTAGTGCGACCACGATAAAGCCGCAGATGATTTGTTTCATGAGGACCGCTCCACCCTACCTGATGACGCCACGTTCCGAGAACGAGCTCACAACACACTCCGCCCGCGGCTATGCCGCGAAGCCAATGGGAAGTCACCTAATGACGCTCGCCCGTCAGCTCCTTGCCAGACAACGGCGCAGTTTGCGCGCAGATGTCATATTGTAAGACCTCTAACGAATGTATCGGCGGTGAAGGGAAGCAGATCGACCGGAAGAGGTCCAGCCCGCAAAGTCCTCCTAGACTACCAAGTCGCGCTCTATTACCCATTCAGTGCCGGGAACATCTCCCGCACCATGGTGATGGCGGCTGGACCGACAAGAACGACGAAGATACCGGGGAAGATGAACAGCACCAAAGGGAAGATCAACTTGACAGCCGTCTTGGCCGCCTTCTCTTCGGCGATTTGTTGCCGCCGCGTCCTCATTGCGTCACTCTGGACGCGAAGTGCCTGGGCAATGCTGGAGCCGAATTTATCGGCTTGAATCAAGATCGATGCGAGTGCTCGTAAGTCATCGACGCCGCTGCGAATGCCCAGCTCTTGAAGAACTTCGGCCCGTGTCTTCCCCATTTGCAACTGAAGATTGCAGAGCCCAAACTCCTCTGCGATGACAACGTAGGACTTCTTCATTTCTTCCGAGACTTTTCTCATCGCCTGATCGAGCCCCAATCCTGCCTCGACGCAAACGACCATCAGATCCAAGGCGTCGGGCAACCCAAGGAAGATCGCCTGTTTTCGGCGTCTGATCAGGAACATCAAGATGATTTCAGGAATGAAGAAAAACAGACAGACACAGCCGACACCCTTGATGAGTGTGTTGATATCAAAGCCACCAGCCACCAGGCTGTACACTCCACCGACGATGCCACCGATAATCAATCCGATGAGCTTCATACTCAGGAAGATGGATGCGGCGCCCTCGCCGCGAAAACCGGCGTTGGCCAAACGGACTTTCAACCTACTCTTATCTTTTTCTG